>Ga0209698_10008030_pt1 | contig 10952 bp, 10 predicted proteins | sample LitLauG_LLR_2012_FD_187203 | JGI IMG/M metagenome (GOLD analysis project Ga0209698, IMG submission 187203) | Freshwater sediment microbial communities from Pennsylvania, USA - Little Laurel Run_MetaG_LLR_2012 (SPAdes) (version 2) | ecosystem: Environmental > Aquatic > Freshwater > Creek >... | reverse complement strand
CAGATTGCCGCTGCCGTCAACGGCGACGTCCTGTGGATCAAACGCCGCCTTCAGTGCCGGTCCGCCATCTCCGGAGAACACATACTTCCCGTTTCCGGCGATGGTGGTGATGACTCCTGTCGCGGCCGTCACTTTGCGGATGTAGTTGTGTAGGGGATCCGTGAGATAGAGATTCCCGCTGTTGTCTACAGCGATGCCACTGGCTTCCTCGATAGTCGCCTGGGTGGCCGGGCCGTTGTCTCCGTCATAGCCTGCCCCATTGTTTACGTTGCCCGCCACGATCGACGTCAAGCCGGCTTGCGTCACCTTCAACACCAGTGGTTCACTGTCGCTTACGTAGACGTTGCCGGCCGCATCCGCGGCCACGGCCTGCGGGCTGCCCCCGTTAAAGTTGCCCTCGCTGCCGATCGTTCCCGCTACCCTCAAGACGCGTAGTTCGCTGTTGCCGCTATCGGCGATCTCCACTTGCCCAGCAGAATCCACAGCCACTCCGACCGGGTAGTTCAAATAGGCTTTGGTCGCCGTTCCACCGTCGCCCACTGAAGTTCCCGCAATCGTGGTCACCAGCGACGTGGTTACCTTTCTCACACGCAGGTTGTCTTGATCGGCCACATAGAAATTGTGCGATGAGTCTTCCACCACGCAGTTCGGATAGTCGAACTCCGCGCTGGGGGGTGGCCCATTATCGCCGCTAAATCCGCTATTGCCATTGCCGGCCACCGTGTAAACCTTGTTGGCGGTCAGGTCCACCCGCAGCAGCTTGCCCTGGTTGATGTCGGTAACATAGAGCGACGTTCCGTTTAAAATCACCGACGTGGGAACTATCAAGTATTGCGCCGCCGGCGCGCCATCGTAGACATAGCCAATTGGGTTGGCGGAGCCGGCCACCGACGTGATAATGCCATTGGCATCGATTCGGCGAACCACAAAGTTATTGGAATCGGCCAAATAGATGCTACCGTCCGCAGTTGCGGTTATGCCGGAAACTTGATTGATTTGCGCCATCGTCGCTAGACCGCCGTCGCCGGAGAAACCGATTCGCCCGGTCCCCGCGATCGTCGTGATAATTCCGCTCGTGCCGTCCACCTTGCGAATCCGCGCGACTGCGTCGCCAATATACAAATTTCCGGAAGCATCCACCGCAACCGCCGTCGGCTCCACTTGAGCTTTCGTGGCCAGACCCCCATCGCCGCCTGACCCACTGGCTCCCGTGCCCGCAACGGTATTAATGATTCCGTCGGTGGTCACTTTGCGGACGCAATTGTTCAAGCCATCGGCGATGTAGACATTGCCGGCGCTGTCCACCGCCACGGAAGCAGGGCCAAACAGCGTCGCCATCGTCGCCTTCCCGCGATCGCCGGTATAGCCTGGTGCACCGGTCCCGGCGAATGTGGTGATGTTTCCGTTGGTATCGACCTTCCGAACCCGGTTGTCAAGGGAATCCGCGATGTACAGATTTCCAGCGCCATCGAAAGCCACTCCGCTCGGTGCACGCAACGGAGCACTGGTGGCGGGAACCCCTTCCGTAACCCGGGTGGTTCCCGCAACCGTGGTGACTGTGTAATTTTGCGATTTCGCTACAAATTGAGCCGAGGCACAAAGGATAATGAGCCAATATCGAATCATCTCCGCCGCAGTATACCAGAGAACACGCCATTATGGCGCGACCCAAACCGTCAAATCTACATTTGCTGTCTGCGATGCGCTCACCCGCACGGGCGCTGCTCGGGCTTCGTCCAGCGCCTGCTCATCCACCTCGCTCAAGTCGAACGTAGCCAGAATTCGATACTCTCCCGGCGGCAAGCTGTCGAAGCAGTACTCCCCGTTAGTATCGGAAAGCATTTGCACATAGCCCCGCAAAGATCGGCGCGCGCCGTCCGCAACAGGCCATAGAAACACCGGCACGCCCGGTGCGTTGTTTCCTTCGCTGGTCACTTTACCGCGGATTTGCCCCACCTGATCGGACACGGTGATCTGCACCCGCCCAAACATCTGGTATTCCACAAAGACGTCAAAGGCATCCGGGGGCTGCGCCTGCTCCGCGCGAAAGCCGCGCCGGCGCACCGCGTATGGACTGGCGATGGATTCGACAAATAGTCCTGGCGCCGTCGTTGCAGTCATCTCCCAATGCCCCGGTGTCAGGCGGTCTTGCGGAAGTTTGATCTCGCGCTCGCTTCCTAGTTCTGAGAGATCGCGCCTGCGGCCGGTAAGCGTGACCGGAACACCCCGTCGCGTTTCAAACGTAACGTCCGCCAGCGGCCGCAAAGTAACGCTCGCGTTGGTGTCACGGTCTGCAAACAACTCCAGATAGCCAGCGTCCGTACTGCCGGCTTTTTCCGCCAGAACTTCATACCGTGATGGAGCCAGACCCGTAAAGCCATACGCCATTCCGCATGCCGACTGCGTGCTCCGCTTGCCCGTTTCCGAAGTTAGCGTCACCGTCACCGGCATGCCCAGCGGTGCGCAATCCAGTGAACCACCCAGCCGAAAGAGAGTGCCCGCTTCCGGACGCACATCGGCGTCAGAAGTGTCCGCGTCCAATCGCGCCTCCTGCACTCGAGCGTCGCGAATCTCCCGGGATTCGGGTCCGAACGTTGGCAACAATCCGCTGCCATCGTCCAGCGTGTAGGTTGCCGACCGAACCCAGTATTTGCCTGGTTCCAGGCCGTGAATGCGAAACACTCCGCGATCGTCGGAAATGCCGCTGCCGGCTGCCCGCACTGGCAAGCGCGAGCGATAGGCGAACACCGGTACGCCCGAAATCCCTATGCCGTTCTCGTCCAACACTCGGCCCGTAATCGCTGCCTTGCGAAACATCCGCAGATCCGTAAAGAAGCTGGAGTCGCCAATGACCGTGATCGGCCTGCCTTGGCCGCTGGGCCGCCGGGTTCCGTACGCGCAAGGAAAATACCCCTCCCGTTCCGCAATCAGCAGGTACAGTCCGTCCGGCACATTGAGAAACGTAAAGCGGCCGGAGCGCTCCACCCTGGTTTCGATGGGCCGCTGCCTGGCGCCAGCCTTGGGTACCGGCTGCAGACGCACCCGCGCCCGCGCCAGCCGCCCTCCCGAGAGGTTCTCGATCACCACTCCCTGCACCACACCGGCTTCGGCAACAGCAGCGGCCAGGAGTAATGTCAAGCAAAGCAGCAGACGCATGCCGGTATGACGCCGGACGTGCGCCAAGCGTGCAGGCTACCAGACGATTCCACGCGCCCGTAAGTCCGCTTCCAGTTGATCGGCGCTCTGAAATTGCACCGCGTTGATCCCAGCGCGCCGCGCCCCTTCCACAAACGGCAACAAATCATCCGTGAAAAAACATTCCTCCGGCCGGCACCCGGCGCGCTCCAGCGCAGCTTCATAAATACGCGCGGATGGTTTGGCTGCGCCCACTTGATGCGATAAGACAAACTCGTCGAAATGACGCAGTAACGGATAATTTCGCTCCACCAGGGAGAAATGCAGTTCGTTGGTGTTGGAGAGCAGCAGCATTCGATAGTTCAGTTTCAAGCTCGCCAGTAAGGACTCCGGCACCAACGTACCAGGCAGAAAAATGCAGCTCCACAACTCCCGGAATTCGTCTTGGGTGACCCGCAATTCCAGCACTCCAGTCAGTTGTTCGATGAATTCCGGCGTCGGGATTTGCCCGGTTTCATAGCGGTGTACCAAATCCGTTGTGCGCAGCCGCGCCGGAATTTCCGCCACGCCGTAAGGGCACAACAGTTCCATCCTGGCATAGGCGCGTTTAAAGTCGAACGGCACCAGAACACCGCCCAGATCGAAAATGATGGTTTTGATCAACCTATAGGATAGCGAGCTTCAGTAAAATCAGAACAGATGCCCAAAGCCATACGGATCGGACAGGCGGTGGTGATTGCCGCTGCACTCGCTGTCCTCTGGTTCGCATTTTCTCCGCCCCGGCGCAAACCGTCGGCGCCGCTGGTAACCACAGCGGACCGGCTGTTGATGACCGAGATTCACCTTAAAGACCTCAACGGGCAGTCCTGGCGGCTGGAGGATCAACTGGGAAAAATCGTGCTCGTAAATTTTTGGGCTACCTGGTGCCCGCCCTGCCGTGAGGAGACTCCCGGCCTGATCCGCCTCGCCAACGCTTATGAAGCTCGTGGGCTCCGGGTAGTGGGAATTTCCATGGATGAGGGCGAAGTCACCCCGGTTGTTCGCTTCACCAATCAATACCGCATTCCTTACCCGATTCTGCTGCCCGCCCAGGGATTCGGTTTGGCGGATCGCGTAGATAGCCTGCCCACCACTTTCCTGGTGGATCAGCGCGGGCGCATCGCCAAGACCTACATCGGCGCCGTGCCGGAAGCAACCTTCCAACTGGACGTAGACCGTCTGCTGGTCGAATAGGAGGAGGGCCTCCTCCGCCCCCCTCTCTCTCGGGCGCCTACCCCTGCAAAATAGGCTCGCCGAGCTCAATCCCCCGGCGTTCGCGTATGCAAGTAGCGGACCAGTCCACTAGGTTCCTGTAAGGCGGCCCAGTCCTCCAATCGTCCGTCTCGCCGCTGAGCGGGACATCTCAAGCGCGAGATGATGCGATCCTAGAAAGTTAGACCTTCCATGCGAATCACGCTATTGGCCATTGATGACGATCCCGGTTCTCTCGCCTTGGTTGCGGCCGCGCTGGAGCAGCCGGAGCTCGAAGTCCTCACCTGCTCCGACCCGGTCCAGTCCCTGGAGATCGTTCGCGACCGCTTGCCTCGCATTGTCATCTGCGATCTGGTGATGCCTGAGATGACTGGCATTCAAGTGTTGGAACAGATCCAAGACATCGACCCCACCATTGACGTGATTCTGCTCACCGGGCATTACTCGAACGAATCGGCGCTGGAAGCGATCCGCAAAGGAGCCTGCGATTATCTAGTCAAACCCATCGCTCCCGACAAGCTGCTGGACCGAGTCAACCAGATTCTTTCTGAATATCGCCGCCTCCAGCATTCCGCTGAGTTGGATCAGGAGGTGCTCGACACCAACCGCTTCCATGGAATGTTCGGACGTAGCCCCGCCATGCTGGAGGTTTTCCGCAGCGTTACACGCTTAGCTCCGCATTTCCGCACCGTGCTGATTACCGGCGCCACCGGAACCGGCAAAGAGCTGGTGGCGCGCGCGTTGCACAATGCCAGTCCAGTCGCCAAGGGTCCTTTCGCAATTTGCAATTGCGCCGCTCTTCCCGAAAGCCTGATCGAGAGCGAACTCTTCGGCTATGCCCGCGGCGCCTTCACCGGCGCCGTGCAAGACAAACCCGGGCTCTTTGAGCACGCCCATAACGGCACTCTGTTCCTGGACGAGATTGGAGAATTGCCGCTTCCGGCTCAGGCCAAGATCCTGCGCGCGGCGCAACATCAGGAACTCCAGCGCTTGGGATCGCCCACGCCCCGCAAGGTGAATGTCCGGATCATCGCCGCCACCCATCGCGATCTGCGCCGCATGGTTCGAGAACAGACTTTTCGGGAGGACCTGCTGTACCGGATCGCCATGGTGGAGATTAAGTTACCGCTGCTGCGCGAACGCGGTGACGATCTTCCCTTCCTGATCCGGCACTTTATCGCGGTTTTTGCCGCCCAGTATGGCAAGAGAGTGCAGGGCGTTACGCGGCGGGCCGAGGCAGCACTGCTGCGCCATAGCTGGCCAGGCAACATCCGCGAATTGGAAGGCGTCCTCGGTTCCGCTATCCTCATGACCGAATCCAGCATGATCGATCTGGGCGATCTCCCGGCGCAGCTCCGAGAGCGCTCGTATGTGCCGGACTCTCAGGACGACGACGAACTCCTGATCTCGCTCGATGAGTCGCAGCGCCGGCATGCCGTGCGCGTGTTGGAGAAGCTGGGCGGCGACAAAGTGGCTGCCGCAAAAGTGCTCGGCGTCAGCCGCGCCACTCTATACAGATTGATCGCGCAGAAATCGTCGGCCGCCAGCCGCACCAATTGAGCTTTGAGGATGTTCGCACGAATCGAAGTTCTTAACGGCGTGCGACTCTATTTCGAAGTGCATGGCGAGGGCAATCCGCTGCTCTTGCTGCATGGATTCAGCGGCTGCAGCCAGGACTGGGCGGCCCTGCCTCCAGACTTTCGAGCCGGCCGCCAGTTGATCATTCCCGACCTGCGCGGCCACGGAAAGTCCACCAACCCATCGAAGTTGTTCCGTCACCGGGATGCCGCCGCCGATATGTTCGCGCTCCTCGATCACCTGCAGATCAGGACTTTTAAAGGCCTCGGCGTGAGCGGTGGCGGCAATGTCCTCTTGCATCTGGCGACCCAACAGCCCGATCGAGTCAAATCCATGGTCCTGGTTAGCGCCACCAGTTATTTTCCCGCTCAGGCGCGGCCCATCATGCGCCAATACGCGGACACTCTGACCCCAGAGGCGTGGGAGGTCTTGCGCAGCCGCCATCCCGGCGGAGATCCTCAGATCCAGGCGCTGCTGGCAAGCACGAGCGCGTTTGCCGACAGCTATGACGACATGAACTTCACGCCGCCTTACCTTTCCACCATCACCGCGAAAACACTCATCGTGCAAGGCGATCGCGACCCGCTGTATCCGGTGGAGATTTCGGTTGAGATGGCCAAGGCCATCCCGCAGTCGAGCCTATGGATCGTCCCAAACGCCGGTCACGGTCCGGTCTTTGGCGATCGCTGGCAGGAGTTCCTGCAAACCGCATCGGCGTTTTTGAAGGACTAACTGCCAGCTATTTAGCCACTCCCTGGAGAATCGCCCGCGTTACCTGTTCAGCGAGATTACTCGACATATTCACCTCGACCTCCGCGAGAAGCGTCAGATAGTACAAGAACAATGGGCCGGCGATCATAGCACAGGCGACGTCGGTCGACAGACTCGCGCGCAATTCCTTGCGAGCGCGGGCCCGCTCTACTACACTGCGGAGCTGCTCAAGGCGGGGAGCGAGCAGGTACGCGCGGTATAGGGCGAGGAGCTCAGGGTGAACGCTGATTTCTCCCATCATCCTCATGAGTATCTTTGCGGTGGATGTTGCGGTACTGGAACCGATGTATTGATGGAGAAGAGCGCGGATATCGGCCTTAAGACTGCCGTGGTTCTCGACTGGCGTTGTTGTTCTACTCAGGAATTGCAACACTTCGGTTGCGACGGCGAGCTTGGAGCTCCAGCGCCGGTACAGGGAAACTTTGCTGACGCCCGCCCGCGCGGCGATGGACTCAATGCTCATGGCATCGTAGCCGCGCAGCATGAATTCTTCAAGAGCAGCCTCAGCCAGAGCGCGATCCACCGATTCGCTGCGGGGCCGTCCCCGCGACCGTGCCGGACGAGGCTGCACTTCCATATCCTTTAGCTTACCGATGCAGTAGCGCTCCGACACTTTTCCCGTGACACCGCTCGACCGCTTCGATCAGTTCAGACGGCACCGAGAGCGGCCCCGCAGCCGGCTCCCGGCCCATCACGTCTTCGAGCCAATCGAAAATACTCGCCTGAGCATGCTGCAGACCGCCCATCTGGCAATGGCTGGCTGCGCCTGAGGACCGGGTGAAGAAGCGCATTGCAACTGGGGCCTCGATGGCGGTCAGGAATTGTATCGTTTCCGCAATCATTGTTTTGCTGGTCTGGGCGATCTCATCCTCAGTGAAGAGACAAAGCAGCGGCTGGTGAAGTTTCTTCTCCAGGCCGTGCAAGGAGAAGGGGCGCCAGGCTTCGAAGAATTCATGCGGGTGCTGGATTCCCAGCGACCAGCGGGCATGATGATAGATCCAGCGCACGTGCACGTTGCGCCTGGCAAACGCTGCAAACAAGACGTCGAAAAGCTTACTGGGCCGCCCAAGTGCCACGGGCCAGACCGCGCGCGTGGCGTTCCCGACATCGATCACCGGCGGGTTGGCTATGCAGGCGCGGATCCGTGGATCAAAGGCCGCTGCGCGCGGAGCCAAAAGCCCGCCCAGCGAGTAGCCGATCAGGGCGAGTCGCGAAATGTCGACATCTTCGCGGGTTACCGCATAGTCCACCACGGCTTTCACCGGCACTTCATAGTCGTGCCGCAAAATCAAGGCCGGATCGTTGCGCAGCGCGCTCCACTGTCCCGGACCTTCGAAAATGAGGCAGTTCCATCCGCGCTCCGCGGCAGCAAAGCCGATCCAGTGGATTAGTTCCTCACCCGTCGAATCGAACCCGCCCAGCGCGATCAACGTTGGACGCCTGCCAGCACCACCGCTGAAGAAATAGCCAGGAAGCTTGTGCGCTCCGAAGGGAATTTCCAGCACCTCGATCGGCGGATCGCAAAGTCGCGCAGCTTGTCTTCCCAGTTCCTGACTGCGGTAGCTCAGGAGCGCAAACCTTGGGTCTTCGGGCCTCACATAGAAGACCGCGGCTTGATAGTAAGTGCTGGCCTTAAAGAGATCCCCTCGAGCGCTCACGGTTTGCAACGCCTGCAACAAGCGTTCGGCCGAATCGGCTGTCCTTTCGGCCAAGCGGCTCCAGGCGACAGTCCAGCTCTCCGTGTCGTTTTCGCGAACGTCTTTCATCGCGGCGACACACTCGCCGATAGCCGCTCCGCCAGTTGCCTGGCTGCTCAAAACGCGTAGCAGCTCGAAGTTGAAATTGCCCACTCGCGTATCCTCCAGGTCGATCCGCATGGCAGTCCCTCCCGGCGATTGAATTAGTGTACGATAACGTTCATTAATTAATCTTAGCAAACCTGCGTCCACGTCAGGCTGCAATGTCGCGGGTGTTTCCCAGCCTAAAAAATACAGGCTTGCCGGCTGCGGCTACCAACACTGAGTTTCAACCGCGTGTTATATTGGTACCATGGTACCAAAGGACGAACACATCGTGGAGCGCGTCCAAACGGGTGTGCGCATGGAGAAGCGGCTCTTGAAGGTTCTGCGGGCCTTTGCCGACTATCATGATCTGACGCTCGGCGACCTGTTGGAGGGCATCGTCCTGCATGCCTTCGATGGAAAGTGCCCCTTCAATCCTGCCAATCTGCGAAAGATCAAGGAATTGAAAAGATTCTACGGCCTTGACCTGAACGCCAGCGCCAGCCATCGCCTTACGGAGGCAACGCATGACCGATGACGAGTTCATCGCACGTTTTGAAAATGGCAGCTTAGCCAATGAGTCCTTTCACCACGCCGACCATGTGCGGATGGCGTTTCTGTATCTGTGCCGCTATCCGGCGCTGGAGGCGCTGCAGCGCTTTTCCAGTGCGCTAATAAGATTCGCCACCGCCAAAGGAAAGCCGCAGCTTTACCACGAGACCATCACCTGGGCCTTTCTGCTGTTGATCCGTGAGCGGATCATTCGGGCAGGAAGCCAGCAGACCTGGGTCCAGTTTGCGGCGGCCAACGCGGATCTATTGAACTGGAAGGATAGCGTGCTCAAGAAGTACTATCGTGAGGAAACGCTCGCGTCGGATCTGGCGAGAAGCAGCTTTGTGTTTCCCGACAAGATCGCTTAGGCGAGAACTTCCAGGTGGACGAAGCCCGGCAAGGCTGCCGGCTGGTTGCCCAGAAAGAGAACCTTCCTTGTTTTGGGAAAAGGCAAGCCGGATCGCAGTGCCTGATTAAAGAACGATACCTGAGTCAGAACGTCGCGATGCAGGTCCTCGCGCGTGTCGGGGAAAACGGTTTTCGAGAAAAATCCCGCTCCCCAACCCAGCGGCAGCAAACAACCGCGGCTGGCTTCGCGGATTTGCGCCAGCCGCTCCTGCAATGCCTGGATGGTGGAACCGAGAACCGGCAACCCAGCCGACTGGGCATATTTCGCCTGCACGCTGAGCAACTGTTCCATGTAGCCGTTGATGGCGGTGAACAAAGCGGGCGTATCGAGAATCGTGCGCCGGCGCAGCGCCCGGGCAACCTCCGGACGTTTATAGAACGCCTTCTCCTGCCAGTCTCCGGTGAAGACGGTTCCGGGAGCAGCCATTTCGGCAAAGATCGGCGTACTGTCTTCGGCTCGTTTCACAGCACCGCGCGGACTGGTTTTCCAGGCGAGTTCCAGACGGCCCTGGCGCTGCTCTAATGTGGAAACGCGCAGCAGATAGATCTTGAACACATCGGTCGGCACCGGATCGGAATCGGAAGCCAGCAGCGGCTTCATCGCGTCGGTGCTGCCGTTGCCTAAGGCCGACTGCTCCAGCCCCTCCGCGGGGCGGCGCAAAAGCCGGCCTTCACTCTTCAGCCGCGCTGCGGTCTCCTTCCACATGCCTTCGGTCACCTGCTGTTGCAGGTAGCCGGTGCGCAAAGCGCCTTTCAGCGCGCTGGCCGGCAGGTACGGGCCGCGCGGGCTGCTGGCGAAGGTTGGCACAAACAAGTTCTCGGCATGTGCGCGCTCGTAAAACTGCGTGGAACTGGGATGTTCAAATGGGATTCTCCGGCCCGCGTAGTTCTGCGCAAAGCCGCCCCAAGACGCAAAGTCCAGTTTCTCGGCCCGCTTCAATTGGGTCAGATAGCTGTCAAGCCGCGGCCCTTTAGCCAGCAGGCGAAAGATCCGGTGTTGGTCCAGGATGTTGACGTGATCCTTCCAGACCATGTAGTCAATCGGCGAGAGGCGCTGGCCATCTCCGACCAACGTGGGAGTGAGGCAGGTGACGCGATATTTCACGCTGGCCTCGCTTTCAATGGAAGCGCCACGGCGAAGCCGGCGCGAAACACCGGATGCGCGAAACCTTGCGGCGCAGTGTCGCGAACGGAGCCTTGCGGCTCGTTTTCGCAAACCAGGACGGACCCTTCGGCCACCATCAGCGTGGGCAGTTTCAGGCCGCCCCAACCCGCGGTGCTCTCGATGCGGCCGCGACGGGTGAGTGTGGCATAGTTCCCACGGGCCCAGTCGATCTGGTCGGAGGAGGCCGGCGTAAAGACAGACAGAAGCCAGTAGGCCTGATGCGAAGGAGAAGCCGGCGCCGGTGATCCCTCCGCAACTGGCGCGGGCTCGGGGGCAAATTCCTCGAGTGCAATGTCGTTGAGTGCGACGTC
>Ga0209698_10008029_pt1 | contig 10953 bp, 7 predicted proteins | sample LitLauG_LLR_2012_FD_187203 | JGI IMG/M metagenome (GOLD analysis project Ga0209698, IMG submission 187203) | Freshwater sediment microbial communities from Pennsylvania, USA - Little Laurel Run_MetaG_LLR_2012 (SPAdes) (version 2) | ecosystem: Environmental > Aquatic > Freshwater > Creek >... | reverse complement strand
GCACTTTCATGCGGACCACTCCTTTTTCGTCGATGTACTCGCGATTGTTGTCACAGACAAACTCGACCATCTCATAGTTCGGCATGCGCTTGTAGGCCAACGTATAAGTGAGTGGTTTCTCCAGCACCGCCGGGTCCTCGATGGTGATCTGGTCGTGCAGGATATCCGTCGTGATCAGCTTCAGCCGTTCCGTGATGCGCATCTGGCTGCTGTGCGGCATGCCGCGGTACCCCGATACGGAACTCTTGATGCCGACCGTGTCGACGATGAGGGTATCGCCTTCCCAGCGGCCCACTGAGCGCCCGTAATAGCCCGGCGCCACCTCGTCGATCGGGGACTGAGGACGATCCAGGTAAACCCGGCGCACTTCACTGAATGCTTCGGCAATGATCGTCACTTGCCTTGGGGTCTGGATGATTTCGACCGGGTAAATGGCCACGGACATCATGGTGGGCACGCCGTAGGGCACGCATTGAACGCTGCCATTGGCCAATTGCTCGCCCCGCTGCAGCGAAGCCTGCTCGGCCGCCCGGCGCGCTTCATAGGGCTGGGCGTACTCCGGTTTCAAAACCAGCGGCGAAGCGGGAGGCGGCGTCAGCTTGGGTTCGGCGCCGTTGCCGCCGCGGTACACGCCCCAGACGCCGGACAGGTCGGGCGGATTCCGGGAGGAGTCCGCCGCCAAGACCATCGGTGTTATCGCCAGAAGGGCCGCGGGCCAGGCTGATATGCTTTGCGATCGCATGCCGGTCTCTCAGCCGTTACTGCGGGCCACGGCCCGGGCCGTTCCCCAGCACCCGTCCATCGGGCAAGGTAGCTTGCGAGAGGAATCCGCCGGCCTGTCCACTCTTCAATGGATTGACAATGAGCGTCGGTTTGTCGCCAGGCTTCAGGCTACTGAACTTCCAACCGCTTTGCTGGAGGATGCTGGGGCTGCCCAATTCGATGCTCCAATGCTTGACGACGCCCTTATCGTCGGGGACATCGATTTCGATGTACGAGTGGGGATTGGTCCATTCGAACGCGGTGACGGTACCATTCAACGTGACCCGCTTCGACATGTCGAACATGGCGAAGGAGTGGTGCGCCAGCAGGGCCGCCGGCAGAATGACGGCACAGCAGGTCATAACCCTCACGGTCCGTAGGATCATCGAATCGCCCCTCGCTCTGGCGTATCCTTGGGTATGAATTGGGATTGATTTTACTATAATTGCTGGCCGAGTGCAGAATGCCTGCTGCCAGCCGGACGCTATCCCAAAGATTCTGTAAAAACTGGAGATTACATTCGTAGACTCCTTGCCGCCAGGCATCCTACTGTGATATCGTCGCTCCCCAAAGGGGACTCCATGCAATGGATTGGTCGAGGTAAACGGGTGTGCGCCAGCGTCACGAGAGGGAATCGGGTTCTGGGCGTGTCTCTGGCGATATTTCTTGCCTCCGTTCCTGCGTTTTCCCAGGGCGGCAGCACGGGGCGAATTTCGGGAGCGGTCACCGACCAGTCCGGAGGCGTAATCGCCGGCGCTACCGTATCCGTGACCGATACGCAGAGGGGCACGACCCGAACGCTCACCACCGACCAGGCCGGCGCCTACAATGCGCCGGAACTGACCCCCGGCACCTATGTCGTGCGGGCCCAATTTCCGGGCTTCAAGTCGACCGAGCGCCAGAATATCGTGGTCGAGGTCGGCAAAGAGTACGGCGTGGACCTCGTCGTCGAGCCAGGAGCGCAGTCCGAACAGGTCACGGTGGCCGCGGGTCTGGCCCCGGTGGAAACGACCAGCGGCGTGCTCGGAGGCACCATCAGTAATCAACTAATCCTTGATCTCCCGGTCCAGGGCCGCAATTTTCAAAAGCTGCTCGAACTCCGCCCGGGCACTTACCTGGCGCCGGGCAGCGGCAAGTGGAGCCTGAGCTCCAACGGAATGCGCCGCGAGCACAATGTGTACATCCTCAACGGCATGGATACCATTGAGGGCTTCTCGTCGCAAAGCGTGGTCAACGCGACCCCGATCTTCGGTGATGCCACTTCCATCGTGCCGATTGACGCCATCCAGGAGTTCAATACCCAGCAGGTTCCCAAGGCCGAGTACGGCTGGAAACCGGGAGCCGTCGTCAATGTCGGTTTGCGGTCCGGCGATAACACCCTGCATGGCACGGCCTATGCATTTGGCCGCAGTGATGCGTTCGATGCGAGGAACCCTTTCATCCAGACGGGGACGCCCAAGCAGGTGACCGAGATCGAGGATTTCGGCGGGACCGCCGGCGGTCCCATCAAGCGAGACAGGCTGTTTTACCTGGTCGGTTACGAAGGGCAGCGCAACACCATCGGCGCTCCTTCCGGGTCGCTGACGTTGCCCACGCGAGCGCCGTTGGGCAATGTGGGCCAGAGTGTCCTCGATGCCTGCAATGCGCTGCCTGCTGCCACTCCGCCGAAAGATCTCAGCCTCAAGATGGCGGGGCTCGTCTATAACGGTCCCGGCAATTGTGCCAACGACCCGAATAACACCGGCGTGTTTCAGGACCGGAACACCGTCTCTTACTCCGTGGCGCCTATCGGCACAGCCAACCTCCATAACGGCCTGGCGAAAATCGACTACCACCTCAGCTCCAAGCACACGATTTCCGGTGAATACTTTCTCGGCAACTACGAAGGTTTGGGACCCCAGAATAACGCCGCCGCTCAGGATTACTGGTCCACCTTCACGCACGCCAAATCGATGGTGATGGGCGCCCACTGGACCTCGCTCCTCAGTTCCTCGGTGGTGAATGAACTCCGTGGCGGATTCAACCGTGAGAACCAGCTCAGCTATCCGGGCGACTGCACCGGCATCCCCCATCCCAACTACAGCTATCTGGCGGGCATGAACACCAACTCGTCGCTCACGGGAGCAGGTTTGCCCGCCAATTGCGGCTTCCCCTCTATCACCATCAATCCCTTCAGCGTCACCGGTTGCTGCAGTACCTTCCCCAAGATCCAGGGCCCCGACTGGACGCAGCAGGTCATCGACAACGTGTCCTACATTCGCGGGCGGCATTCGTTCAAAGTCGGTGGTGAAGTGCGCCACTTGGCTTACACCGGCGGTACGTACTCCGGTACGCGAGGCAGCTTCAGCTTTACCAACCTGACCAACTTCCTCACCGGGACCCTGAACACGGCGACCCCTCCCTCGGTGCTGCTGGGCCAACCGGCAAGGCATCTTTCCGAGTGGGCAGTCGCGGGATTTGTGCAGGATGACTGGCGGGTTACCAACGCCTTCACCCTGAATTATGGCCTGCGTTACGAAACGGTGACGCCCATTCAGGAGACCAACAACCAGCTTGCCAATTTCGATCCCAAGTCCGCTAGCGGTTTCGTGCAATTAGGCCACGGCCTCAACTCGCTCTGGAGGCGCACCAACAACTTCTCGCCCCGCTTAGGTTTTGCCTGGGACGTCGGAGGTAAGGGCAAATGGGTGGTGCGCGGGGGCGCCAGCATCATTTACGTGATCGAGGGCTTCAACGTATTTGTCTCTCAACAGGGAGTCTCGGCACTGGGCGTGAACGCGATCCCCACCGGGGCTCTGCTGAACGGTGCGCCAGGGCCGGGCGACATTACCACGGCCTCGGTGCAGTTCACGTCGGGTGTGAATTGGAGCGTGGCTGGTCCGGTTTTGCCCAGCGGCGGCACCGTCCGCTGCGATTCGCCGCTGAACACGACTCCGGCGGGAGCCAACAAGCCCTGTTCCATCACGGCGGTCGATCCGAACCTGCGCCGGCCGTACGCGCCTGCGTGGAACCTGAATCTGCAGCATGCCTTTACGAACGACCTCACGCTGCAGGTCGCGTATGTGGGGAGCCACGGCACCGGGCTGATCGGCCTGAATGACCTCAACGCGCCTGCTCCCGGCGCCGGTTGGTTGACCGGCGCGCAGTGCAACACGCCGTACAGCCCGGCTGCGATTACTGGTTCAGCAGCCGCAGCCAGCGCTAACTGCGAGAACCTCAACCGGCCCTACTTCAGCAAGTTCCCGTATCTGTCCAACATCAGTTACATTTCCAACCAGGACTTCAGTAACTACAACGCCTTGCAGGTCACTCTGACTCAGCGGTCCTGGCATGGCCTCTCTTACCTGATGGGCTATACCTGGGCGCACGCATTGGACGAAGCCGGCGGCGATTGGAACGGCGCGGCCCTTCCGTCGAACCTGTTCAATGTGCGGTCGGATTACGGCAACAGTGCCGACGATGTCCGGCATCGCCTGACGCTGTCTCTGACTTACGCCCTGCCCCAAAAGAAGAGTTTTGCCCAATTGCTCCAGGGCTGGAAGATCAATACCATAGCGAATCTACAAAGCGCGTTGCCTTGGAGCGTAAGCGACACCACCGACGATATTAGCGGCGTGGGCAGCAAAACCGATAAGTGGAATTTCTACGGCAATTCGTCGGCATTTAGCGGCTTGGGCTACGCCGCGGTTCCGTTTTACTCCGGCACAACCAACGCAGACTGCGTGTCCAAGGCGGCGGCCTTGGACTCAGGCTATACGCCGCTCTACCCCGGCTATACGTATTCGAGTTCTCTGGCGAAATACGGCTGCTGGGCAATGAACGGAGCGATGCTGCTTCCTCCTGCCATCGGCACTTACGGGAACATGGCCCGCAACCCATTCCGCGGCCGGGGCCTCAAGTTAGTCGATGTCTCGTTGTCGAAGGAGATGAAGTTCACCGAGCGCTTGAGCGGCCAGTTCCGCTTCGAGGTATTTAACCTCCTCAACAAGACGCAATATACGCCGGCGGTCAACGGCAATGCCGCCAGCCGCAGCAATCCTCTATTGGGTAGCTCGCGAACCACGCCAGACGTGCAGATCTCGAATCCCGAAGTAGGAAGTGGCGCCGCCCGGTCGATCCAGCTAGGCTTCCGTTTGGCGTTCTAATCTGGAAGGCGCCAGAAGCCCGGTGTAGGGCTGCCACCCTGGCTCACAACGGGAAAGGGGTGTCGCAACGGAGGTTGTACTTCGCCCCAGGCGCGTCGATGGCCGGGCCGGATCGACGGCACCGATTGCTCCGGGAGCCGGGTTGGTCTTACCTGGCCGATCCTAGCCTTTGCGCGTGTCCGAGTCGTCAGGATTCACTTCCTTCATGGAATCCTTGAAGCTGCGAATTCCTTGGGCGAGCCCTTTGCCGAGTTCGGGAAGCTTTTGCGGCCCGAAGAACAGGAGGGCGATCGCCAGGACCACAAGGATATGCTGCGGCCGTAACAAATTTTCGATCATGAATAACCTTCCATTGAAGCTTAGCACGCTTTCCGGGTATGCGGGTGTTACGCCGGTTTGCCTGTGTCTTGCCGTTCGATAATCGGGGCATTCCGGGAGTTGGATAATTCAGCCATTGCGCGGCCGTCGGCGTAGCCAAGTCTAGCAGAATCGCGATTGCCCAGGAACACCGGGTGCAACAGACCAGGTTACTGGCGCGCATCTTTCCTCATTACCGGCCGGGCTTATTACCGGCTGGCCGATTGCGTCGCCGGCGTGAGGCCCTCGGTCAGCTCGATATAAGTCCCCCACGGGTCCACAATGTAGGCGATCCGCAACTTCGAAGCGTTGGCGCTGGTCCGGATCGACGTCTCGATCGGAATTCCCGCGGTTTCCAGCTTCTTCACGAACTGGTCGAGATTTTTGACTTCAAACCCCATGTGATCCACCGAGCGGCCTTTTGTCGGTGCCAGCGGCATGTCGTTCTTGGTGAAGGTAATTTCGGCGCCGGGAACGTTGGCCGTATCGAGGTTGTTGCGCTTGCCGGCGACCGCTCCAAAGTTTTTGATGTACCAGGCCTGCGCCGCCGCGGGATCGGGCACGAACTGATGAATGTGGTGCATGGCCACGGGAGACGCAATCGACGGGTCTTCGATGATCTCGACCCGCACGTCGTCGGGCGCGGCCAGGAAGACCTGCTTGGGATTATTACCCGTCTCGATCTTCAGTCCTGCGGCCTTCCATTTGGGCAGCCATTCGTCGATGTTCTTTACGTGCAGCCCGACGTGGTTGATTCTCGATCCGACCGTACCGCCGGTGGAATCCTGTTTCCGGAGGACGACATAGATTCCCGGGAATTGCACCATGATCAACTTTTCGTTGTTGACGGGCGTGCCTCCTACTTGCGTCCAGAAGCGCTGCTGCGCATCGATATCGCGCGCATTGAGGTGAAAGTGTCCGATAGCTGCGCCGGTGCTGTTGGGAGAAGCAAGCTGGGCCGGCAGAGGAGCCACGGCGAAAACCGCAAGGGCGAACCACGTTTTGATGCTCATGGGAGTCTACTATATCAGGCCGGGTGGAAAACACAACGGGGCCCGCGGGACTGAGATACAATCACTCCAACCTCTATGCCTTTCTATCGTGCCGCATTTCTCTTAGCAATCGTCTGCACCCCGGTTCTTTTCGGGCAGGATGCTTCGGAATGGCCCGCTTATGGGAGAGATGCCGCGGGCACGAAATACTCGCCGCTCGACCAGATCAATACTCAGAACGCCGGCTCCCTGGTTCGCGCGTGGACTTATCACACGGGCGACCTGGCAGGAACCTGGGAGAACACGCCGATCATGGTGGGGAAGGTCCTGTATTTCGCCACGCAAAAGAACCGCGTGGTGGCCCTGGAGCCGGAGACCGGAAAGGAACTCTGGAGCTATGATCCCAAGAGCACCCGCGTGTCCGAGCATCGCGGTGTCTCCTACTGGCCGGGCGATTCGAAGACCGGACCGCGCATTATCCTGGCCACCGAGGGCCGCCTCATCGCGCTGGACGCGAAATCGGGCCAGCCGGCATTGGAGTTTGGGGACAATGGCGAAGTCAACTTGCGAGCGGGAGTGGCCGACCGTTATCCCAACGCGCACTATGCCATCACGTCGCCGCCGGCGATTTACAAAAACCTGATCATCCTCGGCCCTTCGACACAAGAAGGTCCCAGCAAGGGTCCGAGCGGCGACCCCCGGGCGTTTGACGCCAGGACCGGGAAACTGGTCTGGCGGTTCCACGCCGTGCCGCAGCCTGGAGAGCCCGGTAACGAAACCTGGGGACCGGACGGGTGGCGCGATCGCGCCGGCCCCAGCAGCTGGGGCGGCATGACCATCGATACCGCGCGCGGCCTGGTATTCATTCCCCTCGGGAATCCCGCCGATAGCTTCTATGGCGGAGACCGTAAGGGATCGAACCTCTATGCCAACAGCGTGGTGGCCTTGGATGCCGCCACAGGCAAGCTGCGCTGGTATTTTCAAACCGTCCACCACGATCTCTTCGATTTCGACATGTCGTCTCCGCCGGCCTTGATAGAAGCAACCGCCAACGGCAAGCGGATCCCCGCCGTGGTGGAGTTCTCGAAGAACGGCCTGCTCTACGTGCTCGACCGGCTTACCGGCCAACCCGTTTGGGGAGTCGAAGAGCGGCCGGTACCCAAGAGCGATGTGCCCGGAGAGGAATCCTGGCCCACGCAGCCGTTCCCTGTGAAACCGCCACCCTTGTCGCGTATGAGCCTCACTCGGGAAGAGGTCTCCAACATTTCGCCGGAAGCGCATGCGTATTGTCTGGAGCAGTTCGACAAATTCAAAACGTTGGGGCCGTTCACGCCCTTCAGCGTCAAAGAGCCGCGTCTCACTTTCCCGAGCTCGATGGGCGGCGCGAACTGGGCGGGCGTCTCCTACGATCCCAAGCTGGGCTACATCTTCGCCAATGCCTCGAACCTGGGACAGACGGGACAAATGGCGGAGGCCGCCCCTCATGCGCCCGTGCCCTTCCGCAATGTTGGCGCCTACAGCCGCTTCGTAGATAACGACGGCTATCCCTGCAACCAACCTCCCTGGGGCGAGCTTTCGGCCGTGGATAGCCACACGGGAGATATCGTTTGGAGGATCCCGCTGGGTTCCTATGACGAACTGGAAGCCAAGGGACTCAAGAACACCGGAGCGATGAACCTCGGCGGCAGCATCGCGACGGCCGGAGGAGTCCTGTTCATCGCTGCCACCGCGGACGGAAAGTTCCGCGCGTTCGACTCCCGCACCGGAAAGGACCTTTGGGTGACGAAGCTCGATTCGGTCGGCAACGCGACCCCCATCACCTACCGCGGCCGCAATGGCAAGCAATACGTAGTGATCGTGGCCGGAGGCCCCGGCCACCTGCGCGGCTCCACGCTCCCCGCCAGCGATTCTGTGATCGCGTTTGCGTTGCCTTAACGCTTGCCCGGGTACCGAACGATGAACATCCCCCAGTTCTTGTCGGCGAGGCAGATGTTGCCGCGCGTATCCACCAGCTCGTCTTCGGTCTCGTCGACCAGCTTATCGTAAGGCGGCCCGCTTTTGTCGCAGAAATCGGTGTAAGGCGCGTTCTTCGGCGGCATAGGGAGCGAACTCACCATGAGAGCATCATGAACTCGATCCGGTAAGTGTTGGTGTTGTCCGGACCAGGGACGAATTTGACGAACTTAGGGTTCGGCACAATAAAGTTTACATAATATTAGTTATCAGAAGTCATGCTCCAGGCCCTCGCCGACCGTGCCCCCACCGTCGCCGAGGCCGAAGATAAGACGCCTGATAAAGAGGCCTGGCAAAAAATCGGCCCGGTCCCATCGCTGAAAACTGGGACCGGGCCTATGGGAAGAAACTGAAGGGTCGAAAGAACTATTACCGGTTTCGGCTGCGGCCTCCGTTGTTCCCGTTACCGCCGCTACGGGAAGCCTCACTGCCGCCGGATGGAGCTCGGGGCGCGCTGAAACCGCCGCCCGGCGGTACGCGAGGAGCATTGTAACCACCTCCGGTTGGCCGCTCGCGCACCACGGGCGGCGTGATGCGGAGCGATTCCGGGCGGCTGCCTCCATCGAACCGATAACCGGGAGCTACCGGGCTTGCCTGGTTGCGAAATTCCTGGCGCGGCTGCGGCTGCGGTTGCGCCTGACGGGCCTGGGGCGCCTGGCCCACAGGATCTCCAAACCGGTTCCAGCCACGATTGCCTTGCGGAGCGGACTGTTCGGTGCGCGGCGCAGGTTGTTCCGTCCGCGGCGCCACTTGCGGCGTTCGAGCTTCGCCGAAGCGCTGCCAGCCGCCAGGCTCGTTGCGCACTCCCGGATTTACCGATTGCGACGTACCGAACCGGCTGCCCCCGGCTTCGTTTCGAATGACGCCGGGCTGCCGGGCTTCAGGAGCGGCGCCAAAACCGCCAGACCGATTCGGTTGCCCGCCGCTCATTTGCTCGACGCCACGGCGCTGTTCGGCAAATGGGACACGTTCCGCAGGGGTGGGCTGCCGATACGAAAAGACGCGGTTGTTGCCGCTAGTGGCGCGCGGAATGAACCCGGGCTGGCGATCGGAAAAGCGAAGATTGGCGCGGTCCGGCGCCACCGGGATCGGGCCGCGGGCGAAACTTGCCTGACGCAGGTCCTCGCCGGACGGGCGCACGAGATTGGTAAACCGGCCGCTCCGGAAATCAGCGCCGCTGACCGCCGTATACCCGTTGGCGAATCGGGCGTTTCTATAAACATTAGTGATGTTTACGTTAACAATGTTCACGTTGCGATTGACATAACCCGCCCCGCCATAGAAGCCGCGGCCCCACCAGGGGTGCAGCACTTCATAAGGAGCCAGGGGCACCCAGCCGACATTGCCGAATCCGATACCGACCCCGCCGCCGCCGAATCCGAAGAACGCCACCAGGGCCGGAGACCAATAGTGCCGGACACCAATCGCGCCGGGATACCAGCACCAGCCATAAGCCGGCTCGAAGAACCAGCGGCCGTAGTGATAGGGGGCCCAGCCCCAGGGGTCGTAACTCACCCAGGTCCATCCATACCAGTCTTCCCATACCCAACGCCCGTTCCGGTAAGGCGCCCAACCCGGCATCGCCACCGGCTGCCAGACGTTGCCGTAAGAAGGCACGTTCACCCAATTGCCATAGGGGTCTAAGTCTTCGGCGCCATACACCCCAGACGGAACATATTGAGTACTGGTAGAGGCGGTCAATGCATGATCGCGGCTGTCGCTCCAGCGGTCCCACTCATCATTCGGGGCGGCACGTACGATTTGAAACTCGGGATCGGAAGCCGTGCCTCGTGCGAGCATCATCTGTCCCGCCGATACCCACTGCGACCCGCGAGGAGTGAACACTTCGACATCTCCCGCGCGGGCGGTGACCTCCGATTCACCGGCAGCATTCACTGCAATCCGGTAACTACCTTGTTTGGAGGGCCGCACCGAAACATTCGGAGTATCTACTTCCACATCGGCATTGGAACTCCGCAGGATACGGTAGGTTACAGTTCCCCGCCCCACCGCCATCTGGTAACGGCTATATTCCAGTTGCGACATGGTCACTTCGGCGTCGCCACCGATGCGCAACATGTTGCCAGAATCAAACTGCACTTCCGCTCGGGAGTTGGGCGAGGTAGAAATCCGATCGCCGGTAAGAACCGGAGCATTCACGGCCGCCGCCACCCACTCCCCCGAATCGCCGCGCTGAACCGAAACCTCGCCATTCACTAAGCTGATGCGAGCCACTCCCCGCTTCGTGTCGTCGGGATCCTGCGCGCGAGCGGGGGTGAGGCCGGAGGCCAGAAGGGCCACGCCAGCCAACCGATAAATCCAAACCCTAGTGCGTCGCATGATGTCACCCGACCTGCGCCATTCTCATGGCATGGCTCTGGCCAATCGTCAACTATTTTATTTTCAATCCATTAGGCAGTGAAGTAAGTATCCGAAAGTGGCTCAAAACCACCAGTCCTGGCCGCCTTCGATCACTAATCGATCTGATAGAGATGAATTCCCGGAACGGCGGTGAGCTCGGTCAGGCCCCAAAATGTGGCGTACTTCCGCATGTCGTCCGCCAGAAAGTCCGTATCGTTGATCAGCAAATAGCTGATGCCCCGAGCCTTCAATTCGCGAGTAGCGGCGCGCCGGACCCCGGCAGGCAAATCCAACGGCACGATTTCCGACGTGTCGCTCAGAGG
>Ga0209698_10008027_pt1 | contig 10955 bp, 12 predicted proteins | sample LitLauG_LLR_2012_FD_187203 | JGI IMG/M metagenome (GOLD analysis project Ga0209698, IMG submission 187203) | Freshwater sediment microbial communities from Pennsylvania, USA - Little Laurel Run_MetaG_LLR_2012 (SPAdes) (version 2) | ecosystem: Environmental > Aquatic > Freshwater > Creek >... | reverse complement strand
AGTTTGGCGGCTGCCTGGTACTGCTGCTGGAACTGCATCAGTTTGGAGGCTTCCTCGTCAAGATTGACGCCCGACACGGAACTTTGCGCGGCCGTGGCATTGGTAAGGATGGCATCCTTGGACGATTGGTCGGTCTGCGCGGTGGACGCGACGGCGCCAACATCGGCCACTACGGCCGAGTAGGCGCCGGCCAGGGTGGAGCCGCTGACGATAGCCTGCGATTGGAGCTGGCCCATGAGCAGCGCATTACGGTTGTCGTTGCTGCCCACGGTACCCGGCGCCACGTTTACGGTGTCGCCGCTGGCGGGCACGCCGCCCAGCGTCAGCGACCAGCCGTTGGCCATGATCGGCTGACCGGCGACATAGGGCACGGTTTGTCCGGCTGAATAGGTCGTCGTGCCGACCGTGACGCTGGCATTGGCGGTGAAGCTGGAAGGGCTGCTGAACGTGAGCGCCACCGGCGTGGTGAGTGCGGCGTTCGGGTTGGCCGGCAAGGGTTGCAGGCCCAGGTTGCCGATGGACAGCGACCCGCCGTTGGTGGTTCCCAGTGTGGCCTGCATGGGGCTGCCTGCCGCTATCTGGTTTCCCTGGGTGATGGCCACCGAGATATTGGTTGCGCCCAGCCGAACCGGTTGGATAGCGAAGACATCGCCCGTGGCCGGCGGCGTGGAAAAATTGAGCGACATGCCATCCACGCTGATCGGCAGGCCGCTGTATCCCGTCGTGGTGTTGTCCGACAGGCGCGTCACGGAATACTTGCCGCCGCCCAGCACGGTCAACCGGTAGTCGGACGCCTGCAGCTTGGTCACGTCGCTATAGCTCGCGTTGACCGTGACCGTAGCGGCATCGGTATTGGCCGATGCCGCCACCACATTGATCGATGGCGTCGAAAAGAAATTGCTGACGCTCGCGCCCGTCGCGCCATTGCCGTCCTGGCCCTGGGCCTGGATGGCATTGAACTGGGATGACAGGGTAACCGCCAGACGGCCGATCTGGTTTTCCATGCTGGGCAAGGTCTGGCTGCGAAACTGCAGCAGCGCACCGATGGCGCCGCCGCCGGTGTTGGCAGGATCCAGTGCAGCAATGCTGCCACCCGTGGCCGTGCCCACGATGATGCCGCCGGGATTCTGCGGATCCTGCCCCATGCTCATGGTGAAGGTCTTGGTGCCGACCACCAACGGCTGGCCGTTGGCAAGAAAGACGTTGAGGGATCCATCGCTCTGCGTGGTCGTGCTCACGCCGATGGCCTTGTTGAGTGTCAGGATGTCCTGGTTGCGCTGGTCCAGCAGCGAATTGGGGGTCGCACCACTGGCGGAGGCGAGGCTGATCTGGCTGTTGAGATCGGCAATCTGCGCCACCGTCGAGTTGACTGAACTGATCTGCTGGCCGATCTGCGCATCCGTGCCCTGCCCCATCAGCTGCAACTGACCCTGGACATCGTTGAACTGGCTGGCCATCTGCTGGGCTGACGACAACACGGTCTGCCGCGTGGCGGCGCTGCCCGGCTGGTTGGCCAGGGTCTGGACCTGCGTGAAGAAACTGTCGATGGCAGGACCGAGGCCGGTGGACGCATTGGAGAACAGGTTGTTGATCTGGCTGGTCAACTGGACCATGGTGTCGGCGCCACTGGCCTGGGCCTGGGCCAGATTGGTCTGCGCTCCCAGGAAATCGCTGTAGACACGCGCAACATCGGCCACCGCGACGCCCGTGCCGATGTAGTTGCTGCCGTCGTTGGTCTGGATCTGCGGCGTGAGTGTCGTGATCTCGCGCGAGTAGCCCGGCGTATTGACGTTGGCGATATTGTTGCCCGTGGTGCGCAGCGCCGTATAGGCCGCATCCAGTGCGCTCGAGCCTATCGAAAGCAGTCCGGTCGTCATGTTGTCCCTCTCACTACCGCGTTACATCTTTACGGCAGTTGCCGTGGGATCTTGAGTAGCGGATCCGGGCCTCATCGGGTCCCCCGAACGGCGGCGGCGGCACGCAGATGGTTCAGGATGCTGGGGGGTGCCGCGGTGCCTGCGGTACCCGTGGTGACAGGGGTGCCCGTGGTGGCGGCCGCAGTGGTCGCGCCTGCGCCGGCAAGGGCCTGGGGCGCCGGCAGCGCGGGCGCCACGGCCGTACCGGCTACTGCAGCACCGGCGAGCGCGGTGGTACGTGCTGCGGCAGGCGTGGCGGCAGGCGTCCCGGCCGCCGCCGGGGCGGCGCCGGCGGAGGTCGGCAGATTCCGGCTGAGCTGGCGGGCGATGACATCAGCGAGGCCGGTACCGCCTGCAGCGATCTTCTGCGCCAGCTGCTCGTCGAGCATGCTCGTATAGGTCTGCTGCTCGTTGGAATCGAGCATGCCGGACTTGGGCGTGGCCTCGCGCATGCTCTTGAGAACCATCTGCATGAACAGCGCCTCGAACTGCGTGGCAACCTGCTTGATCGCCTTGGCCGGATCCTGATTGGCAGCGCTGCGCAACTGGTCGAGCGAGCGCGAGTCCGCCGCGAGCCCGTTGAAGGCGGTACCGCTCTGCGTGCTGACTGGGGAGGCAGGCGAGGAGGCCATGGCAGAAACGTCAGATGACCTCGAGTTCGGCGCGCAACGCGCCGGAGGCCTTGAGCGCCTGCAGGATGGCCACCAGGTCACCCGGGTTCGCGCCCAGGGCATTGAGCGCCTTGACCAGGTCGGCCAGGTTGGTGGCGGCGGGCACCTTCATCAGCGAGCCGCCTTCCTGCTTGACCGTGATGTCGGTCTTCTCGGTCACCGTGGTCTGGCCCCCTGAGAGCGGGCCCGGTTGCGAAACCACCGGCGTGGAGGTGATGGTGACGGAAAGGTTGCCGTGCGCCACTGCCGCCGGCTGCAGCGTCACCGTGCGGTTCATCACGATGGAACCGGTGCGGGCATTGATGACGACCAGGGCCACGGGGTCGAGCATCGTGACATCGATGCCTTCCAGTTCACCGACGAACCGTACGCGATCATTGGCCAGCGGCGGGACGCGCACTTCAATCACGCGTCCGTCACGCGCCGAGGCCGTGCCTTCGCCCAGCTTGGCGTTGATCGCATCCGTCACCGCCCCCGCCGTCGCAAAATCGCTGTTGTGCAGTTCTAGCAGGATGCGGTCGCCCGTCTGAAAGGGCGAGGGAATGCCACGTTCGACCGTGGCGCCATCGGGCACACGGCCGGCCGCCAGATGGTTGATCTGGACCTTGGAGCCGCCCGCCGAAGCGCCCGCGCCGCCCACGAGGATGTTGCCCTGCGCCACTGCGTACGTGAGCCCGTCAGCGCCCTTGAGGGGGGTCATGAGCAGCGTTCCGCCGCGCAGGCTCTTGGCATTGCCCAGCGACGACACGGTCACATCCAGCGGCTGCCCCGGCTGGGCGAAGGGCGGCAGTACCGCGGTGACCATCACGGCGGCCACGTTGCGCAACTGCGGATTGGTTCCCGCGGGCAGCGTGATGCCGAGTTGCGTCAGCATCGTTTCCAGGCTTTGAACCGTAAATGGCGTCTGGGTTGTCTGGTCGCCGCTGCCGTCGAGGCCTACCACCAGCCCATAGCCGATCAGTGCATTGGAACGCACGCCCTGGATCGCCGCGAGATCGCGCACGTGTTCGGCGCGGGCGGCCGGCATCAGGGCACACACCAGGGACAGCGCCAGCACCACGGCAGGCCGTCCGGTGCAGGAGCGCAGCAGTTGGATCACGGCGAATGTCATGGCCATCCCCGGCATCAGAACGGTGACCAGGAGTTGAAGACCCGTCCGAGCCAGCCCTGGGTCTGCGCCTCCTCGATGTACCCGCCGCCACGGTAGTCCAGGCGTACATCGGCGATTTGCGAAGAGCTGATGACGTTGCCGGGCTGGATGAACGCCGGATCGATGACGCCGCTCAGGCGCAGGGTCTCCGAGTTCTGGCGCACGCCGATCTGCTTTTCCCCGGCGATGACGAGGTTGCCGTTGGCCAGGACTTCGATCACCGTGACGCTGATGGTCCCGGTAAAGACCCCGGTGGATGCGGTCTGTCCCGTGCCGTTGTAGGCATTGTCGCCGGACGCCGTCATGTTCAGGCCATTGATATTGTGTCCCAGCAGGCCGGTGATCTTGGGCAGCGATGCCGTCGTGGTGGATTTCTTTTCGGTGGACGAATTGGCCGTCTGGCTGGCGTTGAGATTCTCGTTGATATTGATGGTCAGCAGGTCGCCGACCGCGCGGGGCTTGCGGTCCTCGAACAGGAAGACATTGTTGTTGGCGCGGAAGATCCCGCCCGTTGGCGCTGCGGCCAGGGGATCGTAGGGCTGGGGCCGGGCCGTCGTGGGCGCGTTGGTGACCACCGGCGCGCGCGGCGCGGCGCAGGCCGACAGTAACGCTGCCAGGAGCAACGCGGCCGCACCGGCGCGCGTGGGGGCCATACGTCGGCCGCTGATCTGCTGCTGCATACGCATCCTAGAGATCACTTATCTTGCTGAGCATCTGGTCCGCGGTCTGGATCGCCTTCGAATTCATCTCGTAGGCACGCTGCGTCTGGATCATGTTCACGAGTTCCGAGACCACATTGACATTGCTGGTCTCGATGAAGCCCTGCTGCAGCGTCCCCAGCCCATTGGTGCCGGGCGTATTGGCGCTGGGCGTTCCCGACGCCCCCGTTTCGACAAACAGGTTCTGCCCCTTGGACTCGAGGCCGGCCGGATTGATGAAATTGGCCAGCTGCAGCGTGCCCACCGTCTGGGGTGTGGGCTTGCCCTGCAAGGTCACGGTGACGGTGCCATCCTGTCCGACCGTCACGGTCTGGGCGCCAGCGGGGATGTTGATGGCCGGCGTCACCGGAAAGCCGGAGTTCGTGACCAGTGCGCCGGTCGCGTCCGCGTGGAACGAGCCGTCGCGGGTATAGGCCGTCGTGCCATCGGGCATCTGCACCTGGAAAAAGCCCTGGCCGTTGATCGCGAAGTCGAACTGGTTGCTGGTCTGCTGCAGGTTTCCCTGGTCGAACATCGTCTCGGTCGCGACCGGCATCACGCCGGTGCCGATCTGCAGGCCCGTGGGCAGTTGCGTCTGCTGCGATGAGTTGGCGCCCGCCTGGCGCAGGTTCTGGTAGAGCAGGTCCTCGAAGGCGACCCGCGAGCGCTTGAAGCCCGTCGTGCCGACGTTGGCCAGGTTGTTGGAAATGACGTCCAGCTGCGTCTGCTGGGCATCCATGCCGGTTTTTGCGATCCATAGACTTCTGATCATGCTGTTCTCCGTCGCCGACGCCGGGCAAGACCCGGACCGTCCGTACCATCAAGGGGAAGCGCCTGTGCGTGAAATGCCAGGTCAGGCTCCCAAAACCGTTCCGGCCTTCTGCTCGTTCTGCTCCGCCGTATTCAACATCTTCATCTGCAATTCGAACTGCCGCGCCGCGCCGATCATCCCGACCATGGATTCGACGACGTTCACGTTGCTGCCTTCGAGCGTTCCACTGGCCACCTTGACGGTGGGATCGGCGTCGGCGGGGTCGCCGCTCTTCTGCCGGAACATGCCGTCCAGGCCCTTGGTCATGTCGGTGGCCGGCGGGTTGACCAGCTTGAGCTGGCCCAGGTTCGTCGGCAGCTTGGAACTGGCGGTCTTGGCCGAGATGGTTCCGTCGGGCGCAATCACCACCGTCTGCGCGTCGGCGGGCATATTGATGGGGCCACCCGTGCCCTGCACCTGCATTCCGTTGGCCAGCTGCAGCGTGCCGTCGGCGCCCACCTGCAGGCTGCCGTTGCGGGTGTAGGCCTCGGTGCCGTCGCTGGCCTGCACGGCCAGCCATCCCTGGCCCTGCACGGCCACGTCGAGGTTGCGGCTGGTGGCCATCATGGGTCCCTGGGACAGGTCGGAGCCGGTCGTGGTTTCGACCGTGAACACGCGGGTTCCCGCCGCCTGGCCGGTGGTGGGAACGGCGCGCAGGCCCACGGTATCGGCGCGAAAGCCCGTGGTACTGGCATTGGCCAGGTTGTGCGCGAGCGTCGCCTGACGCTCGAGCAGGTACTTGGCCCCGGTCATTGCCGTATAGATGAGGCGATCCACTAGCGTGCTCCTTGTTGACCGATGGTCCTGGCGCTATTGCCCGGTCAAGCCGCCATCAGCGCAGGTTCATCAGGGTTTGCTGGACCTGATCCTGGGTCTTGACGGTTTCGGCATTGGCCTGATAGACGCGCTGGGCCGTGATCATGTTGACGAGCTCGGTGGTCAGGTCGACCGTGGAACTCTCCAGCGCCCCCGACTGCAGGGTGCCCATAGACCCGGACGTCGGCGCGCCGATGACCGGCTGGCCGGATGCAGCGCTCTCGGCGAACGCGTTGCCGCCCTGGGCAATCAGGCCCTGCGGATTCGTGAAGTTGGCCAGGGCGATCTGGCCCTGTGCGCGGGTCTGGCCATTGGTGTAGCGGCCTGAAATGACACCGTCCTTGCCGATGGAGAAGCCGGCGAGCTGTCCGGTGGCGTAGCCGTTCTGCGTGTTGGCGCTCACGGAGAAAGGCACGCCGTATTGGCTGGTCGAGGCCACGGGAAAGGTGGTGCTGAATGTCAGGGGATTGGCAGCACCCGTGGTCACCGGCATGGACAGGTTCATCGTCACGTCCGTGGCCGGGGTCAGCGTGCCCGAGGTGCTAAAGGCCAGCTTGCCGATGGGCGTGCCCGCACCACCCGTTCCAGCAAGCTGCGTGCCATCACCGGTGGCGTAGACGTTCCAGTTGTTGGCTGAGGTATTGACGAAATAGTACGTGGCGGTATGCGCGTTGCCCTGGGTGTCGTACACCGTCATCGACGTCGACGAATTGTACGAAGCAGCATTGGCCGGGCTGAAGGTCGTGGTCGCCGGGATCGGCGTGGCACCGGAATCGAGGTTGAGCGACAGCGCGGAGGTGCTCGTGACCTGCGGCGGCACCGGCGCCTGCGAGAGCGTCAGCGGCACGGGCGGCGCGGAAGTGATGTTGCCCGACGCATCGGCCGGGTAGCCGGTCAGCTGCGCGCCTTCGGTGTTGACGATCTGGCCGCTGGAGTTGAGCGAGAACTGGCCGTCGCGCGAATAGCTCGTGATGCCGTTGTTGACCTCGCGGAAGAAGCCGCTGCCGTTGATGGCGATATCGAGCGGATTACCGGTCGTCGTGATATTGCCCTGCGTGAACTGCGGGGCGATGGCGGCAACCGCCGTGCCGATGCCGATCTGCGTCGAGGTGGCACCACCCAGGGACGCTGCGTAGACATCGGCGAATTCGGCGCGAACCTCCTTGAAGCCGATGGTCGATGCGTTGGCAATATTGTTGCCTATCGTATCGAGGTTCTGCGAGGCGGCGGTAAGACCCGACAATGCTTGTTCGAAACCCATGCTGTTCTCCTGTTGCTGCTTTCGGTTGCTGCTCGTGGTTGCCTGTTGCCGATGCCGTGGGTCGCTGGCGCGACCCCCGGTTTATTGCGTTGCCTTAAATGATCTGTTCGATGGCGCTGTAGGGAACGGTGTTGCCGTTGCCCAGCATCAGCTGGGTGGATCCATCCGCCTGGGGCACGGCGCCGACCACGGCCTGCGCGTTGTAGGCGGTGGTGCCGACCGCTCCCGACGTCGAGGTGGCCGCGACGGAAAAGGAGTACGTGCCAGCGGCGGCTGTGGCACCCGAGTCGGTCTGGCCGTTCCAGGTGAAATCCTGGAAGCCGGCGCTCTGCGCGCCCAGTTGCAGGGTACGCACCGTGCTACCGGTGGAATCCTTGACCGTGACCGTGACGTTGCTCGCCGCACCGGCGAGGCTGAATCCGCCGACCGCGCTGTAGCCCGTGGACGAGGAGGTATTGGCCGACAGCGGCAGCGAGGAACCGGCAACCATGACCGAGTGCCCGGTCAGCTGCGCCGACTGTATGGCGGAGCTCTGCTGCAGCTGGGACATCAGTCCCGTGACGCTGGTGTTGAGATTGTTGATGCCCGTCACGGTGCTGATCTGCGCCAGCTCCGAGGTCATCTGGGTGCTGTCGGTCGGGTTCAGCGGATCCTGGTTGTTCATCTGCGCGACCAGCAATTGCAGGAAGGTCGATTGCAGATTGGTCGAGCCCGTGCCACTGGTCGTGCCGGTTCCGGACACGGCGCTCGCAGCGGTGCTGGTGGCGCTGTTGGCCAGGATGCTGGCGTAGGGATTGCTGGTTACGGAACTGACAGTCATGTCCTGGTGCTCCTTATGCGCCAAGCTGCAGAACCTTCTGCAGCAGGCTCTTGGCCGTGTTCATCACGTCCACGTTGGTCTGGTAGCCGCGCGAAGCGGAGATCATGTTCACCATCTCTTCCACCGGATTGACGTTGGGGAGCGTCACGAAGCCGTCGGAGTCGGCTGCCGGGTTTTGTGGATCGTGCACCTTGCGCGGCGCAGCCTGGTCCTCGACGACCGACGAGACGCTGACCCCGGCCGAAGCCGGATCGCCGCCCATCATCTGCGTCTGGAAGACCACCTGGCGGGCCTTGTATGGCTGGCCGTCCGGGCCCGCCACCGACTCGGCGTTGGCCAGGTTGCTGGCAACCACGTTCAGCCGCTGGCTCTGTGCCGAAATGGCAGAGGCGGAGACATCGAAGACCTTGAAAAGCGACATGGCGGCGTCCTCGTCCGGTTACTGGCCGTTGATTGCGGTCGACATCATCTTGATCTGGCCGTTGATGAATCGCAGCGTTGACTCATACCGCACGGAGTTCTCGGCAAAATTGGCGCGCTCGACGTCGAGGTCGACGGTGTTGCCGTCGACGGAGTTCTGCAGCGGTGCGCGGTACATCAACGCGGGCATGCCGCCGGTGGTCGAGGGCAAGGCCATGTGCCCGGGCTGGGTCATGGCAACGGGCACGGTTGCGCCAGCCCTGGCGGCCGCGCCGTTTCCAGCCGTCGCGGCGGTCAGCGCCTGCTGGAAGTTGAAATCCCGCGCCTTGTAATTGGGCGTGTCGGCGTTGGCTATATTGGAGGCGAGCACACGCCCCCGCTCGGCCTGCAATTGCAGGGCCTGGGCCTGGAAATCCATCGAACCTATGCCACCGATGCTCATGCTGGATCCTCGCGGGGCACCATGCCCCTAAAGTTTTTCTCCGTCCTGCCGATTATTGATTCGGGAACCAATGTCGATCGGGCGATAAGCTCCGAGGCCGTGCGCCTTACCCGGCGATCGGCTGGCCCTGCCTGCCCTACGCTTGCCTACATGAAAAGCAGGCACCTCCTCCTATTTCTCCTGGGCGTCATCGCACCGGCACTGGTTCTTGGCCAGTCTCTGTCAGAGGCTCCCGAAGCCGGCGGAGCCGTGGCGCCAGGCGCGTTGGCTGCAAGCACGGCCATTGGACCGGCTGGCGCAGCCGAAGAAATTCGCCGCTTTGCGGCAGCCGAGGTGGCCCGCTCGCAACCCGGCGTGCGGGCTGAAATTTCCGTGGGCGAGATCGATTCGCGGCTGCGGCTAGCCCCGTGCGAACACACGGAGGTTTTCCTGCGCCCCGGGGGACGCCTTTGGGGTCGCAGTTTTGTCGGCTACCGCTGCCGCCAGCGTCCGGGTTGGTCCATTTCGGTGCCGGTCACCGTGCGCCTGTATGGCTTGGCCTTGGTGGCCGCTCAATCCCTGCCGGCCCTGCAGCCGATATCGGCCAGTGCCGTGCGCCAGCAGGAAGTCGAAATGACGCGTGAGCCCGGCGGGGTGGTGACGGATACCGGCCAGCTGGAGGACAGAATCTGCACGCGGGGCCTGGAACCCGGTCAGCCGATTCCCCTCAACGCCTTGCGTGCCGTACCTGCGGTCGGTCAGGGCGACGCGGTCAAGCTCGTTGGACAGGGCAGCGGGTTTTCCATCAGCACCGATGGCGTTGCCCTGGCGACCGCCGCAGCCGGCGAGAGCGTTCGGGTCCGCGTCGATTCGGGCCGGACGGTCTCGGGCGTGGCGCGCCGTGGCCGCATCGTCGAGGTGGCGTTTTGATAGTTGCCGAGGCGCCCCGCGCCCGCGTCGCTCGCAGCCGGTTGCCGCGTACCCGTGACGGGCGGGTCACCAGCATTGCTGCAGTTGACACCCATTCCGATCCCGCAAAATTGCATGGCTGGCCTCAAGTTTGCCCGTCAAAGACCGATTCGATGGCAGAATGAATGAATGCTTCAGGAGGTCGTAGCGATGAAGATCACGAACAACCCGCCGGCGGGAAAACCGTTGGCAAGCTCTGGCACTACCCGCTCCGGTGGCTCCGGCCGTGCTGCCGCTGCAACGGGCTCCGGCGCCGCACCGACGGCCGATCCCGCAACGCGGCTGAGCCAGCTCGAGGCGCAATATTCGCCCTCGGACTTCAGCGCCGCCAAGGTCAACGAAATCAGTTCCGCCATTGCATCCGGGCGCTATCAGGTGAATGCCGGGGCCGTTGCCGACAAGCTGCTGGCCAGTACCGAGGCACTGGGACGCAAGTCGGCCAGCAACTGAGGCCCACCCGCAGACCCGGCACGCGCCGGGCCCGGGGGGACGTAGCCGTTACATTCCGACCTGTTCTCCCATGACCGTCAAGATGCCGCTGCCGGCACCGCTATCGACCCCACTGTCAGCCACACCACCTGGCGTCATCGACGCGTTGGTGCAGTGCCTTGAGGACGAATACCGCGCGCTCCTGGATGAAAACTACCCGCTGCTCGAGCAGGTGCTGGCACGCAAACAGCAATTGCTGGACAGTCTGGCGTCCCTGCCAGCGGCTGCGATCGGCGTCCCCCAGGGCGATCGTGCCCGCGCCGGCGCCGGGTCCCGCCTGTCCTTGCACCACGTCCGCAAGCTCAACGAACGCAATGCCCGCGTACTAGCGCCGCGCGCCGCCGGCAATCGCGCACGCCTGCAATTTCTTCAGTCGGCTCTCGGACAAGGCGCGTTGTATGGCGCCGACGGATCGGTAAGCGCCGCAAAACGACTGTCCGGCGGCGGCCGCAGCGCCTGATCGCCGCGCGCGGGAACCTCTCCCCCGCCGCAGAAAAAAGTGTCATTGTGTTG
>Ga0209698_10008025_pt1 | contig 10957 bp, 9 predicted proteins | sample LitLauG_LLR_2012_FD_187203 | JGI IMG/M metagenome (GOLD analysis project Ga0209698, IMG submission 187203) | Freshwater sediment microbial communities from Pennsylvania, USA - Little Laurel Run_MetaG_LLR_2012 (SPAdes) (version 2) | ecosystem: Environmental > Aquatic > Freshwater > Creek >... | reverse complement strand
GGATATTTCTTGCACTCTATCCTGCCTGGCACTTGCAGGTGTAACCTGCGTAAGCATTTACCCTGCGCCGCAGTCGAGAGCATCGTAGAATGCAGGGGGGAGACCCGGCGGTGGCGTGCGATAGGCCCCAAGCGCGAAGGAGTAACGGTCCCTGGTGCGGGTGGCTGGGGCTTGTCCTGCTGGGAGCGACGGCGGTGCATGCCCAAACTTGCCAGAGCGCGGCCGACATGGACTCGGCGGTCCATACCGCCCTGGAAACCACCGCCAAGCGCTATTTCGATTTGTCCGCGCGTGGGGATTCCGCCACGTTGCAGCAGAATTCGATTGCTGCGGTGGCGGCGAATTTCAGCGGAATAGAAGCGGCCGTCAAGGAAAACCAAGCTGCGTTTACCGGTGCCCATGCCGCGGTTCGGCCGCCCTATGTGCTAACCACCGAGGGGAGCGAGTCACAAGAACACGCTGAATTTCTCTGCGGCGTTTTTGGAAAGTCGGGACAGACGGCGGACAGCGCCGTGTTCATGCTGCACAATCTGCCGCCGGGTAAGTACGGCGTGGCTATCATCGACGCGCAAGGGAGCCAAGACCCGCGGACGCTGACAATGATCCTTCAACAAGTGGGGACGGACTGGAAGCTGGCCGGGTTTTATGCTCGACCGGTGCAAGTGAGTGGGCACGATGGCGCATGGTTCTCTCAGCGCGCACGAGAGTTCAAGGCCAAGGGACAGAATCGGAATGCGTGGCTGTACTATCGGGAAGCAATCGCGCTTTCGGTTCCGGTCGACTTCATGAGCACGATGGTCACCGACAAACTTTACGACGAGATGCAGACGGTAGTGCCCAGCGATCTGCCGGTGAACGGGACCACGGTGGACTTGAGCTCAGGCGCGAAAACGTACCGCCTGACGGACGTTTTTCCGCTGGCGGTGGGCAACGATCTGGATGTCGTGGCGAAATACCAGGCGACCGATGTCTCGAATACTGCGCAGACATACCAGGAGAACGTGGCGGTGACGAAGGCGCTGCTGGCGAGGTTTCCGGAATTTCGCGACGCCTTTGCAGGAGTGATCGTGCGGGCGGTGGAGCCTTCGGGGCGGGACTATGGTTCGTTGATGGCGATGAAGGATGTGAAGTAGCGAGGAGCTAGTTGCAGGTTGCTGGTTGCTGGTTTCTAGTTGCTGGTTTCGAGAGGCCACCTCATTAATCACTGTTCCGGGTGGTTGGTGCAAACGCCGGTTTTCTACATCTATGACACCCACGTGCTGTGCTGGTCAACAATACGCCACATGCCGTTTACCTTGTGCATGAGCACGTAAGTACCGCCGCCACACAATCCGCTGCAGAAGTGGTCGATGTACAAAAGTGCTTCGGTCTTGCTTAGATTCAATCCAGCATGCGAAACAACGAAGTATCCCGAGTTGTTGGGGAATCTCGTTTGAAAATCGGTTGGTTTAGTCCGCTCCAACTCCTTGCGGCTGACGAAAAAGGACTGCACGCCTCTCGGTAGATGCAACTCTGTTTGAATATCTGTCGAAAACACATTGCTCACGAAAAAACTGGCTCGGCTTGTTCGTGATGATTGTGCAAAGAAAGATTGTTGATCGAACAGCAGACTCCTTTGCAACTCCGAACTTTTCCACGGATTCTTGGCTTCGCGCTGAAAGACAATCTGGATTTCACGTCCTGCACCCCAATCCTGGACATCGTGCAGCACCTCGTCTGAGAGTAATGCAGACAGAATTGCGCCCATTTCCGCTTGCGTTCTCCTCTGCTCAACGACAAAAAGCAGAGAAATCAGCGTAAGCAGTAGGCCAACTCCAGCAGCCGCGCGAAGTGTGATTCTTCTATAGCGACTTCGGTCCACAAGTAATTAGACAACAATCTTGCACATAGTTGGTGAAATATCGCCATTACACTTGCAATGCTCGATGTGGCTTGCGTATGAGAAGGGCGACCAACTCGCCGCTCGCTACTCGCTACTCGGCACTGCTTCTTCCAGCCTGCATTCCTCTGCAGACTTATCTGGACGCAAACCCATGAACACGGGCGCCCGAAGTTTCATACCACCTTCGGCGGTCTCGTGAGTCCACTCGGAGAATTTGATTTCGGCGACGAGTTTGGGACGCACGAAGTGGACTTGGCGCAACGCAGCGACCTCGCCGCAGAAGGGGTTCTTCTTTGTCTCGAGCGGGCGCAAGGAATCGGACACTTCTTCCAAAGTTCTCTGATCGAAGCCTGTCCCCACTTGTCCTACGTGAATGAGGCGTTCTTGCTTGTCATACAACCCCAACACCAACGCGCCGAAATGCTCGCGGCTGCCTTCGGGTTCGGTGTAGCCTCCGATGACACATTCCTGGCTGGTGGTGATCTTGATTTTCAGCCACTCGCTGGAACGCTTCTCGTCGTACGTGCTGGTGCGCTTCTTGGCGACGATTCCTTCGAGGCCGCGTTGGCGGGCGGCTTCGAAAAGGGCGATTCCTTTCTCGGGATAGTGATCGGAGAAATGAACGACGGCGCTGTTCTCGATGATCGACTGCAGCGTCTCCTTGCGCTGTTCAAGGCCAACTCGGCGCAGGTCCACGCCATCGAGGTAGAGCAGGTCGAATGCGCAGTAAATGACCGGGACACCCTCTCGTCCGGGGAGGCGATGTTTGCCGGGGCGAAATCCGGTGCGCTGCTGCATCAGGCTGAAGGAGGGGCGACCCTGGTCGTCGAGCGCGACGATTTCTCCGTCGAGGATGGCTTGTTTAGCTTTTACGGATTTGGGCAGGTCGCTGAGTTCGGGGAATTGCTTCGTCCAGTCGTTCTGGGTGCGCGAGACCAGGCGCAGGCTTCCCTCGTCGATAAAGGCTACCGCGCGGTAGCCGTCCCATTTAATTTCGAACAGCCAGTTTGGATCGTCGAAGGGCTTGGTGGCGGCGGTCGCTAGCATGGGATGAATCGTTGAGGGCATCGGCCGCGGGGTGGCGCCGGCGAGACTCCTAACCGCAGAGGACGCCGAGTTCGCAGAGGAGACTTGGGGGACGGGCTCGATTGTGGTGCCCGCAGTCTTCGCGTTCGAACTGGTCGATTGGGACTTGGTTTTTTCCCTGATTTTCTCGGCGCCCTCTGCGTTCTCTGCGGTTAATGCCGTTCGCTTTTTGTCGGCGCGGGCCACGGCGTCGGCGAGCCAGGCCGCCTTCAGTTTTCCTCGGGTCGCCGGGCGGCTGCTTTTCCATTCTGCGGAGCCTGCGTCGCCGGCGATCTGCTTCATGGTGCGATTGGTGAGGACCGAGGTTTCATACGCGTCGATGTCGAATAAGGCGACAACGTGATCGTCTTTCTTCTTGATCAGAAGCCACTCGTTTCCCTTGCTGTCGGGGCGCCGGCCTTTGATGTGGACGAGCGCAAAGTCGCCGTTGAGCCGCTTCCCCTTCAGCCGAAACTTGAGATCCCCTTTTGCGAGCATCGCGAGGGCTTCTTTTTCCGTGCCAGGAACGTATTCGCCTTTTACCGGAATCGGGGAGAGCGGCTCCCACTTGCCAACATCCCAGACCTGAACCGTGCCGGCGCCGTAGTTGCCTTCGGGGATGGTGCCTTCAAAATCGAAGTACGAGACCGGATGATCTTCAACCTGCATCGCAAGACGCTTGTCGGCCGGATCGAGCGACGGGCCTTTGGGGACGGCCCAGGATTTCAGCACGCCTTCCATTTCCAGTCGAAAATCGTAGTGCAGTCGGGTCGCGTCGTGCCGCTGGACCACGAAGCGGTGCTGTGATTTCTTTTCGAGCTTGGGCGGAGGCTCGGGAGTTCCTTCAAAGCGGCGCTTTCGCTGGTATTCGTCGAGCGACATGGCTGTTTTAGTTTCCGGTTGCTTGTTTCCAGTTGCAGTTTTGAGGTTTCCGGCAACCGCAGCATCTTAACGCAAAGGCCGTATACTGTTGCGGTTTCTGAGGAATACGCGCGCAAGAACCTGTCAACCGCTTCCATGAAACGTGAGTATCCTGAGGTCCCGTTTGTCGGCGTAGGGGCCGTGATCGTTCAGGACAGTCGTGTCCTGCTGATCCGGCGCGGACAACCGCCCCTGCTGGGGGAGTGGTCACTGCCCGGCGGCGTGCTGGAATGCGGAGAAGCACTGCGCGAGGCAACCGTTCGTGAGGCTCGCGAGGAAACCGGGTTGGTGGTGGAAACCATCGACATGCTGGGCGTGTACGAGCGCGTGATTCGCAGCGACGATGGGCGCGTGCGGTATCACTACGTGCTGATTGATTTCCTGTGCCGCCCAGTCGCAGGAGTGCTGAAAGCAGGCAGCGACGCGGCGGAAGTGCGGTGGTTTACGCGCGAGGAATTGCCGGCGCTCAAGCTCGCTTACGATGCGAATGATGTGGTGCTCAAGGGACTGGCGCGCTCGACATCGAAGGTTTGAAGCGAGGAAGCATGGCGCTGACTCTCACCCAAGTCGTTGCCCGGCTGAGCAAATTCTATGGCGCGCCCACGCCGCCAGCCGTTACGGATCCATTTGAGCAAGTGCTCTGGGAGAATGTCGTTTATCTGGCGGACGATGAGAAGCGGGCAGCTGCGTTTGCGGCGCTCCGCAAAACCGTCGGCTTGACTCCCAACGATATTCTGAAGGCAAGACCGGAGAAATTGCTGGCGGTCACGCGGATGGGCGGCATGGTTCCGGAGCCGCGGGCACAGCGGTTGCGGCAAATCGCAGAGATCGCTGAGATCCTCCTGAAGGGCAAGCTCAATGAGGCGCTGGATGAGTCGCTGGCGGCGGCGAAAAAGACGCTGCGGCGATTTCCCACGATCGGGGAACCGGGTGCGGAGAAAATCCTGATGTTCGCTGGAAAGTATCCGGTGCTCGGCCTGGAGTCGAACGGATTGCGGGTGCTATTGCGTCTAGGCTTTGCTGAGGAACAGAAAAGCTACTCTGCCAGTTACCGCGCGATCAAGAACGCACTCTCGGGCAAGCTTCCTGACGATTGCAAATCGCTGGTCGCTACACACCAAGTGTTGCGCCGACACGGCCAGGAGCTCTGCAAACGTTCCCGTCCGCTGTGCGACGAGTGTCCGTTACAAGATTCCTGCGCCTACGCAGGCGCATTGTGATGGTCATCAGTCGGCCATCTTGGCTACGTGCACCGCGAAGCCCGTCTTCGGCAGTAACGATGTCAACTCGAACACCTTGAAACCGTCCCCGGTGATTTCGGTTTGGCGGTAGACGCCGGGTTCGGTATCGGCGGTCTGGTGGCGGCCCTGGAGATCGTCGAGGAATTTCTGAGCTTCCTTGACGCTGACCTCACCACCTTTGGCCCGAGTTACCACCGCCTCGGTTGCATAGGAGCGCACGAGTTTCGGCCAGTATTTTTGGAGTAACTCGGTGCTCGCGAAGATATCGGCCCAGACCACGTCGCCATTCACGGCGACGACGACTCCTACTGCATTCTTCTCGCGCAGGTGATGGATCAAGCTCTCATAGTTGCGCTGCACGGGTTCGGCGACGGCGTCGACCTGCTTCCGCACTTCCTTGTTCTCCATGACACGTGCATAGGAAGTGGTAGAGTTCACGGCGGGAGCGGCTCCGGTGACCTCAACCGTTTCGGACATCGCCTGCTGGGAAGTGCGAACGCTGTCCCAGACCTGCTGCTGACTCTTGTCGGCCATGGCCTTGCTGCGCACGGTCGGAGAGGCAAGCAGACCGGCGACCGCTCCACCGGAAGAGGTATTGAACTCGTATTTTCCGTTCGCCGCCACCCAGCGCCCCGGTTCTACGCAGAACACACTCAAATCCACGGGATCGCTTTCGGCAGGCACGATGCGGTCCTTGGCGATCACGCGATCCTGTTTGCCACCGGTTACAATCTCGCCCGCTAGGAGTAACAGTGGACGTTTGGAGTTGTTCACCAACACCAGCCGGTTCACTTCCGCGCCTCCCACGGGATGAATGATTTCAGGCCGACCCGGGCGGCGGCGGATCAAACCGCGAGCCTGTCCGGCTTCGGTCACGACCACATCCCCCGAGCGAAGCCCATCGTCGAGCGTGATGAACTCGCCCGTATCGAACGACTTGTTTCCGACTACGGGAAAGACCGTCAGGTTGCCACTGCGAATGGGGTTGAGGAGCGTGTAGTTTGACCCTGGCGCCACTTCACCTGCCTGTAGCAGGCTCGGAACAACGGTAGTTGCCAGCACCAGCAAAGCGATCCCTGCAAATACCACGGCAAGCCGCATAAAGAGCCTCCAGACACTGAAGACACCAATCCCTCTGCGTCCGTTCCTGCGATTGCCCCGGCACGCCTGGCCAGGGCGTGCCGGGATACGCAATCTGCGAGTGTTCCAGGAGAGTGTTTGGTTGCCTCGCTGATTGGAGAACGTACGAATTCCACGGACTTGCGTCTAAAAAATTGCTAGCATCCTGACAGAGACATGCCAGGGTCCACCCAATCCGGCCGGGTCGAGGACGTCGCGCAAAGCCTTTATCAACGCAGCGGGGCAGCGGCCTATGGCATGAGTGCCGCGGAGTTTGCGGCCATCCTCGAGGAAATTCATCGCAAGTACCAGCCCGGAGGTTCGACCGAACAGGCTTCTGAGTTCTGCGCAAATTTGCGCCTTGAAGAATTGGCGCTGGCGCGCGCCTGTGCTGCAGGTAATGAACGCGCATGGCAGGACTTCATCAGCCGCTACCGGCAAAAGCTTCGTAGTATGGCGCTCCACATCACGCGCGACAGTGAGCATGCTTCCGAGTTGGCGGATTCGCTGTTTGCGGATCTGTACGGATTGAACCTCCGCGAAGGTCATCCCGCACCGGGCCCCGATGGGGCGCAAGCTCGGCGCTCCAAGCTGATTTTCTACACCGGACGGGGTTCGCTTGAGGGCTGGTTGCGCACTGTGATGGCGCAGGAGTTTATCAATCGGTACCGCAAGCAAAAGCGTACGGTCAGCCTGGAAGAGCAGACGGAGGAAGGGATGCAGTTTGCTGCGGCTGCGCCCGAGCCACTGTGCTCGCCCGACCAGCGGCTGGAAGGGGCCACGGATCAGGCCCTGGCGGAACTTTCGTCCGAGGATCGCTTTGTGCTGGCGTCGTATTATCTGGATGGGCGAACGCTGGCGGAGATCGCGCGCACGCTTGGGCTGCATGAGTCGAGCATCAGCCGCCGGCTGGACCGGGTTTCCGATTGGCTGCGGAAGAGTATTCTCGCGGGGCTGCGGGAGCGGGGCATGAGCCACGCCCAAGCCACTGAGGCGCTGGCTACGGATGTGCGCGACGTGCAGCTGGATCTCCGCGCGCGCCTTATGCAAGATTCAAGTGCGCAACCGTTCTCTATGAGGAAGGTCTCCGCGAAAGACGCGGGCAGTGACGGAAATCATGCCTGAAGTACCCAAAATCGTGCACGACCGGCTGCGGACCGGTTTGCCGGGAGGCACTCTGCCCGCAGCCTCGCACCCCGATCCGGATGTGGTGACGGCGTTTGCTGAGCAGGCTCTCTCAGCCGCGGAACGCGAGGCGGTGCTGCAACATCTGGCAGGATGTGGGACCTGTCGCGAATTGGTGGCTTTGAGCATTCCGCCCATGGAGAGCGGCACTCAACCGCTAGGGGCGGAGGACAGCGAACCGGCGGCTCCAACCGCGAGTTCCGCTCGGAGAAAAGCATCCAGACCGCGGTCCTGGTGGGCTTGGTCCGGGTGGCGCTGGGCCGCTCTGGCAGCGGGAATCGTGGTTGCGGGAGGAATCTTGCTGATTCACCCGGGGAAACCGACCGCGGTCCGGGAAGCCAAACAGCAACCTGCCAGCACGGTTGCCCGAACTGATGAAGCGATCGTCGCCAAAGAGGCAGCTGCACCCTCGGACAGCGGTCTGAACACAAGAAGCTGGGAAAAGAAGCCGGTGCCTGCACAGCCGGTATTGAACTGGGACAAGGAATTGAAGGTTGCCGGGGCCCCGGCGGAAAACGCAATTGCGCGCGCACAAATCGAGCCGAGCGCGACAAGCAAGGATAAGGATATGGCGGTGAGTGGAGCCGTTGGTGGGGCGCCAGCCAGCCCCGCGCCTGTGCCGCAAGTGCCTTCGGCCTCTGAGGTGGTCGAGGTCACCGCTGCCTCGGGCCCGGTGATCACGGACGAGACGCGAATTGATCTCCCGGTGAACGGGAGACAAGCAGCCGAACTTCCCGCCAACGAGAAACTAGCAACGGGGCTCCCCCCAAGCGGTGGACAAGCTGCCGCGCTTCCTCCGTCTGGGAAACAGCTAGCCGCACTTCCCGCGAGCGAGAGGCAAGTGTCCGATCTGGCTATCAGCAAAGCGAAGGCGGCAAAGGTACTAACCAATGAACCATCCGCTTTGCAACGATCGGGAAACATGGACAGAAAGCGAGAGTCCACGGACACGACGGCTCAGCAGCAGAACGCGGCATCCGCGGGGATGATGACCACGGGGGCCAATTTGCGCTCCAAGTCCGACCAAGCTGCGGTCGCGCAATTCGCGGCCCCTCCCATGCAATGGGCCATTCACGGAAACGATCTCCAGCGCTTGCTGGATTCAGGTGCGGCGTGGAAAACGATTCTCCACTCTGACCACCCGCTGCTCTGCTATGCCGCACGCGGCAATGAATTGTGGGCTGGGGGCAAGGGAGGAGACCTGTTCCATTCCGCGAACGGCGGCGTGACGTGGAACCAGCTGCATCCTTCGGTACAGGGACAAACTCTGTCTGACGATATTACTCACATCGAAATTTACAACCCATCTCAAATCGTGCTTTCCACCAGCAGCAATCAATCCTGGAGCACGGCAGACGGTGGGAAGACATGGGTCAAGAAGTAACCCGGCGCACATTGGCGGATCCGATCTGAAGGGTCCTTCCACTCTCTGCGATTATTTTTGTGCCTGCCTCATTGAGTACCTGCTTACTTTCACCACATTACGGAAGTGACATTTACAGTGGGTCCGAATGGACATAGGATCAGCACGTGGTTTGGCAGTTCTGGGGGAGGGCTGCCGAAGGCGTCCTGAGCTTCACCGCTCGGGACGTTTTTTTGTGCACGAAAGTCTCGTTGTCCGCTCCCACAACGACGGCGGAGTGACATACAAATGAAGGATTTCGTCTAAGCCCTAGCATCCCAACCTCTAATTACTATAGTAACAATGCGGGGAATTGTGTCCAGGCCGATAATGAAAGTCTCGCCGATCATTGTGGCAAGTCCTAATCAGTGCGTCGGACGAAATTTTTGGAGCAACAGCCATAGGGCGACTCATGTCCACAGCAGTTGGAGTGTCACGCGACAGCGAGAAGACGGCGGAAGCCTTGTCCCTCCTGGACAAGGCAGTGCTGGAAATGATCATGGCGCAACAGCCGCTGGCGCGCGTGCTGGAGTCGCTGTGTTTGAAGATTGAAGAGCAATCCCCCGGTCTGATCTGTTCTGTGCTGCTGCTGGATTCGCACAATGCCACTCTGCACCACGGAGCTGGGCCGAGCCTGCCCAAGGTTTATCTCGACGCGATCGACGGAACTCCGATCGGCCCTAACGTCGGGTCGTGCGGGACGGCCGCTTTCCGAGGGCAACCAGTAGTGGTGGTGGACATCGCCAATGATCCGTTGTGGGCGGACTTTAAGCATCTGGCACTACCTCACGGATTGCGCGCTTGCTGGTCCATGCCGATTTCCTCGCACAGCGGGACAGTGCTGGGGACCTTTGCCTGCTACTACGGTGAGCCTCGCACGCCAGACAGCCACAATCTGACGCTGATCGATCGGGCTGCACACCTCGCAGGTGTCGCGATTGAATATCACCGGTCCAAAACCGAACTGCGGACTGTCGAAACGCGCTACCGAACGTTGGTCGAGCGCCTGCCGGCGATCACCTACCTTGCGGAAGTTGGAGCGGAAGGACGCTGGCATTACGTGAGTCCACAAATCGAGTCTATGCTCGGATTCTCGCCGCAGGAGTGGATGTCGAATCCGGGGCTATGGATCAGCCAGATTCATGTGGAGGACCGCGAAAGTGCTATGGCGGCGGAACGGCGAGCAGAAGAAGCGGGGGAGTTGTACAAAGCGGAGTACCGGATGTACGCGCGGGACGGCAGGGTCCTGTGGTTCCGCGATGAGGCCACGCCCCTGGAGGTAGCGGCTGGCTCAAGACCCCAGATGCAAGGGGTAATGTATGACATCACCGAATACAAGCGTCTGGAAGATCAACTTCGGCAAGCGCAGAAGATGGAAGCGATCGGACAGCTTGCAGGAGGGATCGCGCACGATTTCAATAACCTCCTCATGATTATTGAGGCGCATATCGATCGGATTCGGGAGCGAATGGTTCCGACCGATGACCTGTACGCGGATGCGGGAGAAGTCCACGATGCAGCGGTTCGGGCCGCCTCTCTTACCAGACAATTGTTGGCTTTCAGCCGGAAGCAACTGCTCCAACCCCGTTCGCTCGATCTCACTCCGGTGCTGAACGAAATGGGAAAGATGCTGACTCGCGTTCTGGTTGAGAACATCGAACTAAAAATCGATGTGCAGCCAGGGTTGGCGACCGTCAAAGTGGACCAGAGCCAGCTCGAACAGGCCATTCTGAATCTTGCTGTCAATGCGCGCGATGCGATGCCGCTGGGTGGTACGCTCACCATCCAGGGCCACAACATTCATTTCGATGAGGCGCAGGTTTGGCGACACTCGACCCTTCCGCCGGGGGACTACGTAGTGCTTTCGATCACCGATACGGGAACTGGAATGGACAGCGACACAGAAGCACGTCTGTTCGAGCCCTTCTTCACCACCAAGCCTCCTGGGAAAGGAACTGGACTGGGGTTGCCGACCGTGTACGGCGTCGTACAGCAGAGTGAGGGAGCGATTTCGGTTGAAACGGAGCCGGGCCGGGGCACAACTTTCAAGATCTTCCTTCCGCAATGCGCAGCCTCTGCTTCGCCGACTCACGCTCGGCCGTCCCCTTCCATGGAAATGAAAGGGGATGAGACCATCCTGCT
>Ga0209698_10008023_pt1 | contig 10958 bp, 9 predicted proteins | sample LitLauG_LLR_2012_FD_187203 | JGI IMG/M metagenome (GOLD analysis project Ga0209698, IMG submission 187203) | Freshwater sediment microbial communities from Pennsylvania, USA - Little Laurel Run_MetaG_LLR_2012 (SPAdes) (version 2) | ecosystem: Environmental > Aquatic > Freshwater > Creek >... | reverse complement strand
GAGTCTCCCGTTTCAATCAACTATCGCGGATACCAGATCTACAAGAATCCGTCGGCGAGCCAGGGTCCGACGGAGCTGATTGCGCTGAATCTGCTCGAAGGCTACGACCTGAAAGGAATGGGCCACAACAGCGCCGATTTCCTCCATACCAGCGCGGAGGCCGTAAAGCTCGCCATGGGCGACCGTGAAAAATATCTGGGCGACACGGATTTCATCAAGATTCCTTACGAGGGGCTCCTTTCCAAAGATTACGCCAGGGAGCGCCGCAAGCTGATTGATCCTGCGAAAGCATCGCTTGAACTGCGGCCGGGCACACCGCAAACGGCGGGCGCAGCAGTTCTGGATCGTCCGGTTCACGAAGTGCTCGACGGCGACGCTCGCCATGATGGGGACACCAGCTACATCGCCGTGGTCGACAAAGATCACAACATGGTCAGCTTCGAGCCCAGCCTGCACAGCCTCTTCGGCACCGGTGTGGTCATGGGAGACACCGGCATCATTTTCAACTGCCGCGGCGACTACTATTCGCTCGTGCGCGGCGAGGCGAACGCCCTGGAACCGGGCAAGCGCCCCCGCAGCACACTGCAGAGCACGCTAATCATGAAAGACGGCCAGCCCTACGCAATTCTCGGGAGCCCCGGAGGCGACGATCAAGTCATGCGCACGATGCAGACTCTGGTCAATATGATCGATTTCGGCATGAATATTCAGCAGGCGATTGAAGCGCCGCGCTGGTCGTCGGAAGCGTTTCCGGCCTCGCCGTTCCCGCACACAATGTACCCGGGCGACTTGGCCGTCGAGGCCCGTATCCCACAGGCAACACGGGAAGCGCTGATTGCGCGAGGTCACAAATTGCGCGTTACGCCAGCGTGGTCATTGGGATCGAATGGTGGAATTGTTCTTGATGTGAACAGCGGAGTGCTGAGTGCAGGAGCGGATCCTCGCGTGGATGCATACGCATGGGCGTGGTGAGCGCCAAGATTGCGTGCAGTTGAACCACGCCTTATGTTGGGAGTAATATCCCTCGCCATGCCAAAGCGCAGCACGCGATCGGTAGCCGACGGACTGCGTCCCGATATTATTGTCGATTTCAACTGCGCGCGTGGTTTGCTCTTTGTTTTGCTGAAGAATATCGGAGAGCGGAGCGCGTATAGCGTTTGCACGACCTTCGACAAACCGCTGGTCGGACTCGGGGGCCAGAAACGTATCTCTGAACTCCAGCTATTCCGCCGTGTTGAATTCGTTCCTCCCGGCAAGGAGTTCTCCCAGTTGATCGATCCTGTCGCGGCATGGTTCAAGCAGGATCGCCCGCTGCAGTACACGATCACCATCAGCTACGACGATCGCGACGGGCAGCACTTTCAAGAACGCATTGTTCACAATCTCGAGATATACAAAGATCTCGGCAACATCTCGATTTCCGGAGGCGATTATGACCAGTCCGCGAGTTGATCCCTATGCAAATTTCAATTTCCTGGTCGAGATTGATGGGATCGCGAAAGCAGGTTTTCAGGAGGTGTCCGGATTGGGCGCCGAGACCGAGATTATCGAATATCGCGAAGGCGGTGACCAGATCGGAGCGGTCCGCAAAATTCCGGGTTTGAACCGCTATTCCAATATTGTGTTGAAGCGTGGATTCACACAGGACAAGTCTCTGTGGAATTGGTACAAGACAGTTTTGGATGGCGCCATCCAACGCGCCAGCGGATCCATCATCCTACTGGATTCCGGCCGCAATCCGGTCCTCCGATGGAAGTTCCGCGAAGGTTGGCCCTGCAAGTGGGAAGGCCCTTGCCTGAATGGGCAAACCAACGAGATTGCCATCGAGACTCTGGTGATTGCACATGAGGGACTCGAACTCGAATAACGCGGCGCCAGTCAGGTTGGCGGCACTGGAAACCTAAGAGCTTTTTTTGCACAGTAGCATTCCCAAATTCCGCGATACACTGCACTCAATGCGCGTTCTCGGTATTGACTGTGGGGGAGAGTACACCGGCTACGGTGTGGTCGAGATGTTCTCTAACTCGACGTTGGGCTGCCTGACTTGCGGTGCCATCAAATTATCTCCGCGTGAGAGTCTGCCTCGTCGCCTTTCCCGGATCTACATGCACCTGGGAGCGATAATCTCTGAGCATCAACCGGATGAGGTCGCCATCGAAGATGTCTTCTATGCTCTGAATGTGAAGTCGGCCTTGAAACTCGGGCAAGTTCGAGGCGTCGCGATGCTGGCGGCGGCGTCGGCGGGTCTGGAAGTTGCCGAGTATTCCCCGCTGACCATCAAGCAGTCGGTAGTGGGCTATGGCCGCGCCGAGAAGGAGCAGGTCCAGCACATGGTGACGCGCCTTCTCGATCTTCCTGCACCGCCTGAAACGATGGATGCGTCTGATGCGTTGGCTATCGCCATCTGCCACTTGCACACGACGGCAACGATCACGCGCCAGCGAGCCGCAGCCCGGTAGAAACACGCAATTTTTGGGATAATTTCTGATCAGAGTGAGCGCAACAGGACGAGCGAATTCCACCGTGAAAGTCCGATCTGCTTATAACCCTGACTTAAGGTATCGCCTGGCGATGCTTGGTTTCGCACTCTTTGCAACGGCAGCGGCGCTCGCGGCAGATCCGGCGACCATTAAGTTTTCACTCGACTTTCCCAACTCCGATCCCGAGCATTATTCAATTTCCGTCCAGTCCGACGGGCGCGCCAAATACGAGTCTTCGGGGAAGGTGTCAAAAGATTCTGAGGAAGACGAGACCTACCAGAGCGATTTCACGCTGTCGGAGGCGACCCGCACGCGCATCTTCGACCTCGCCGTGCAGTCGCATTACTTCTCGGGCAAGATCGACTCAGGAAACAAGAAGCTGGCGTTTACCGGTGCCAAAAAGCTGGTTTACAAGGACGGGCAGCACGATACCTCTGCGGAGTACAACTTTTCCTCCCAGCTCCCGGTGCAGCAGTTGACCACGCTGTTCCAAAGCATGGCGGCTACCCTGGAGTTCGGACGGCGCCTCACCTACTATCGCCGCTACCAGAAACTGGCTCTCGACGATGAGATGAAGCGGATGGAAACGCAGGCGCGGGGCGGCGAACTCGCCGAGTTGGACGCCGTGAAGCCCATTTTGCAGCAGATCTACGATGACCCGTCGGTCATCAAGGTGGTGCGCGCGCGGGCGAAGATGATCATGGATATGGGTAATGCTGCACCACATTAGCCATCAGGAGCAAAAAAAGCGTGCAAAGAAGAACGCTGTTGAAGGGAAGCCTGGCGCTTGCCGCAACTGTGGCGTTGAGCGGAAAGCGTGCGTTTTCATCTGCCGCCGATTCTCACATTGAAGTGTTACTCGACGAGCCGATCGGGACAATCGCTCCAGCCGTCTATGGGCACTTTACGGAATTGCTTGGCGCGGTGGTCTACGACGGCGTCTGGGTTGGCGAGAACTCCAAAATTCCGAACGCCGGCGGCATCCGCACGGCGCTTGTCGAAAAGCTCCGGCAGATCAAGGCCCCCATGGTTCGCTGGCCTGGCGGATGCTTCGCCGACAGTTATGACTGGACCGATGGAATTGGCCCTGCAACGAAGCGGCCCGAACGAGCAGCCTTTTGGAGAGGCGAGCCCAATCAGTTCGGCACGCCGGAGTTCATGCGCTTCTGCCGTCTGATTAATGCTGAACCTTACATGGCTGCCAACGTGCGCAGCCTGCCTGCCTTGGCGTTTGATCGATGGATCGAGTATTGCAACGCTCCCGCCGACAAAAGTTCTTTGGGCCGGATGCGCGCCGACGATGGCTTCCGCGAACCGTTCAATGTCAGGTACTGGGGGATTGGCAACGAAACCTGGGGTTGCGGTGGAAATCTCACCCCCGCTGAGTACAGCGAGGAATTCCGCAAGTTCACCGCTTGGACGCCCGGCTTCGGCGCCCCCTTGAAATTCATTGCAGTCGGACCGGGCAGTGAGGATCTGGACTGGACTGAACAGTTTTGCCTGGCGACGTTTTCTGGGAAACGTGCCATCAGCCCGAAAAGCGTCTACGGCTGGTCGATTCACCATTACACATGGAATCTCTCGCGCGGAAAGTCCCACGACTGGGACGCCGCCAAGGGCGATGCGCTGGAGTTCGATGTTGTGGATTGGTACGAGGTCTTTCGCGAGGGAGGCAAGGTCGAAGACATCATGCTCTCCAATTGGGACGTGCTCGGCCAGTACGATCCCGAGCACAACATCAAATTGGTTGTCGACGAATACGGTCCATGGTACAAACCAGGCTCGGAACTGGATCCTTCTCACACGCTGGGACAGCAGATTACTCTGCGAGATGCGCTTGTGACTGCTCAGACGCTCGATACTTTCAATCGCCATGCGGAGAAGATGGGCGTCGGTGCGTGCGCCCAGTTAATCAACTGCCTGAACTCTCTATTCTTTTCCCACGAAGACAAGTTCATCGTTACGCCCAACTTCCACGTTTTCGATATGTACCAGTCCCACCAGGGGGCGACCGCAGTCCGAGCTGAGTTCAGTGCTCCGCAAGTGCACTACCAGCGCGACAACCACCCCGCCACCTTCTGGGGACTAAAAGGGTCCGCTTCGATAAAGGATAAGGTTTTGACCTTGACGATCGTGAATCCGCACGCGACCGAACCCCGCGAAGCCGAGATCGTGATCCGCGGAGCCAATCCCAAGTCGCTCGAAGCCACGGTTCTGACCAACCCCGATCTCCACGCCCATAACACGTTTGACCATCCGGACTCGGTTTTGACCAAAACGCAGAGTCATGCCGTGACTAGCCTTCCGTTGCGGTATGTCTTCGCTCCGGCGTCGGTTACCAAGCTTTCCATTGGGCTGTCCTGAGATTTGAACAGACTCTCCGGGTTGAAGGGCCCCATGGTCATCCCGTCAACTGGACCTTAGTTTTACAACTCCTACGCCAGATTCGTGTTCTAATAACCCCAGGGAAGTCCCTTCCGGAGGTGCTATGCCCAAGCTACTGCGTGTCGTTCTGGCGACTCTCGCGTGGGTGGTGGTCGCGCTGCCCGCTTTGGCTGAGTCTCAGGCCCGCATCGTCCGTCTGAGCGACGTGCACGGCACTGTGCAAATCGACAAGAACACCGGGCTTGGTTTTGAGAGTGCGTTCCTCAATCTGCCGATCACCCAGGGAGCCCAGGTGAAGACGGCAGATAACGGCAGAGCCGAAATCGAATTTGAAGATGGCAGCACGCTGCGACTGGCCCCGAACTCCACGGTGCAATTCAGCACGCTCGGTTCAACCGACGCGGGCAAACATGTTTCGACTGTGGATCTCGTCGAGGGTATGGCGTATGTGAATTGGTTGGGCAAAAGCGGAGACCAGTTCAATGTGAACTTCTCCCGCGAGAAGATATCGCTGGATCACGCGGCTCATCTCCGCATCTCCGCTTCGCCCGAGACGTCGAAGATGGCTGTCTTCAAGGGCGACGTTGACGTGGAAGGTCCATCCGGGAAAGTGAGTGTCTCCAGGAAGGAGACGGCAAGCTTCGACGGTACTGACAATGACAAGTCCGCCATTGCCAAAAATATTGAAGAAGCTCCGCTTGATTCCTGGGACAAGGAATCGATTGCGTACCACGAGCAGTACGCGAGGAACAATTCTTCACCTTACGGTTACGGCTACAGCGATCTCAACTACTACGGCGGCTTCTCAAATGTTCCGGGCTACGGCATGATGTGGCAGCCGTACTTCACCGGGGTCGGTTGGGATCCGTTCATGGACGGCGCGTGGTCTTGGTATCCCGGCTACGGTTACATGTTCGTGTCGGCCTATCCCTGGGGCTGGATGCCTTATCGCTACGGCAACTGGTCCTTCGTGCCCGGATTCGGCTGGATGTGGCAGCCCGGAGGTTGGAATACGTGGGTGACTGTCCCTCGCTATACGGCGACCAATGTTGTGCATGTTCACACGCTGGTAGCCCCGACGGGTACGGTCAAGACCGTTGCAGTAGGCAAAGGCGGATCGGTTTCCACGCTGGCGCCATCGCGGCTGGTGGTGAATTCCGGCTCCGCGGGATTAGGGATTCCGCGTGGCTCGATCAGCAATCTCCATCACCTGAACAGCCAAGTAGCCAAGAGCGGCTTTGCTGAGGTTCGTTCGGCACCGCAGTTCTCGACCACTTCGGCTAGGAACCCGGGATTCAGCGCGCCGCAACACAGCACAATGGCGCCTCCTCCGGCGGTTCACAGCAGCAGCCCGGCTCCTCACGCTTCCAGTGCACCGCACCACTAGACACAGTGCTAGCGAATGAGAGGGCGGCCAAGCCGGGCCGCCCCTTTTCGTTTCTGATCTAGGTTAATTCGAGCGCCTATCGTCGCAGGCTGACCGACGTCACAACTTTCTCGCACAGACCTTGCAAGGCTGCTGAGGGTCCGTGGTCCCAGGTACAGCTTACCGGGACGACTTTTCCCCATGGGGTCATCATGAGTCCAAGCACGCCGTGGATGTCCGCCAGATCACGTTGTGTGGCGTTGAAGTTTGCGATCAGTGAGGGATAGCCGTCGAGCGTGGCGCTTGAAAAGTTGGTGCTGATGCCCGGCTTTGCCGCCATCCAGACGTAGTTCGCCAGGTAATACTCGGCTTGCTTCCGCAGTTCCTCATCATCGGTGAGCCCGGCGTGACGCCGATCCAGAGCAGGACCAAGCGCGACGTTGACGATCGTGTCGTTCTGCTTCGACATGTACACGGTGTGCAAAGGGGTATCTTCCGAAACCTCCACGTCCCCGGGCAACGCCACGGAAATGCTGGCGCAGAACCATGTATCCCGGCAGAAGCCCTTCTCATAGCGAGTAAATCCCGTGGGCGTAGCCACGAGCGAGTCCTCGTCGACGACAATCCGCGTCGTTCGTTTGACGACTGCCGGTTTCGCCGCCCGAATAATCGGATTTGGAAGAAGAGTCTTCGTCAGAGAAACGGGGAGACTCCCGGTCTCTGGTTCCGGTGTGGCCTCGAAGCGCTTCAAGGCGGCTAGCCACTCGACCGCCCGCTCAGTAGGCAGCAGCCGGGCGCGAGCTTCTTCCTGAAAGTGAAACGTCATCAGCGGATAGCGGCCGGGATTGTCCGAGCGCCGGTTCGACCGATCGGGCGTGGGATTCTGCCAGTCGGAGGGATCGTCAGCAGGGTCGTCAAGTTCCGTGGGATCATCGCCGTCGTCATACGGGGACGCCAGCGTGAGCTTGTTGTCAATCGTCTGAGAGCGATGCAGCCAAGCCAAATGGTGAGAGGCTGGATCAAGCAGCAACGAAACGTGCAGGACCGCCGCCACAGCGTTGTTTCCTGCGCCAGGGATGACCCGTCCGCCTCTGACTGTGGCTGCTGCCGGAAGGTCGACGGGCGAGAACACGTACTGCGACGTCACCCAGGCGCAGGATCTTCCATCGATCTGGACCAGGTTTCTGAAGCGCAGGTCGGCGCCGCTCAGTTCGAGATCTTTCAACGCGTGGTCACGAAAGTACGCGAATTGTCCACGCGGTTTCCATGATTGGCCCGCCACGACAGGCTGCGGCGCAAATTGTGTCTGCAGCAGGTCCTGAGTGATCTTGCGCAGGAGTTCTCCACCATCCCAGTACTTGAAGTATCCGTTGCCGGTATGGCTGAGCGCGGTTTCCCCGTGCGGACCCACCCGAAACATCAGGGGCGATGCCTCGAGCGCAGAGAGCCTTTTCTGGAAATCGTCGGCGGCCAACAGGGCACACCGAACGCTGGTGACCCGCGTCTCGCTGTATCGCGCCTCCACCGGGGTATTGCCGTCTTTGTCCGCCGGTTGTGGTCGAAGCGTCACGATCGCAGCCAGCCCGTAATCGCAGGGACCTCGAGGTGGGGTAAGAATTGCGCCACTGGAATCGGTGATGGGCAGAAACGATCCTGCCGCCTCGATCTCGTAGCGCAACACTTCACCCGGCTTGAAATCCGCCTGCAGCAAGATCTTTTCCGCTGGCCTCGTCTGCCCGTCCGAACACACGGCGGCGAATAGCACCAGGGACCCAGCCCCGAAAGTAAAAAGCAGTCGCTTCATGCGCACCTACTCTGGATCTTCTTCTGGGGGATCGTATGGCGGATCATCATAGCGGGGATAATAAGCCGGGGGAGCGGGATATTGCCGTTTGTAAGCCGTTAAGAATGTTTGCGCATGCGCCGAGCGGATGATTGCGTCGCACACGCTGCTCGCAGCGCTTGTATCTTCATCGGGAAATACGCAGGCAAATCCGTAAAACCCAAGCGGGGAGACCTCCACGACACTGATGCCGCGGAATTTTGCGGTGTCACGGGTGACCGTGAAATGAGAAAGCTTAGCCTCGCCAGTCTCTGGTGGAAGGCGCTCATCGCTTGAGATTCTCGCGGGCTGTCCGAAATATTCCGGACGGGAGAACCATACCTGCAGGAAGGTCTTCTTGGCGATGTCGGCCGTGGCGACATTCGTGGGCAACGGTTCTGCTTTGTACACACGGATGGCATGGGGCAAATCGTCTTCATGCCCGACGAGCGGAATCAGGACAGGACGAGGCTCCGCCGAAGGGCGAATCCAGCGCGGGGACTTCGGGAGAGATATCGAAAGCGTATAACACACCAGGTTGGAACACAGGCGTGTCCGCCAAACTCCACCGGCGTCAGGTTCGTCTTGGTCGTCGCTTATGCGTTTGGCTGGGGCATGAGTGGCGGAGGATCGCTCCTTGCGCGCGTTCCTTGCGACATCTCCAAGGGAGGGCGAGGCGTCCTGCGCCCAAAGGCCTGCGCTCAGTAGCACCAGAGCGCCGCACGAGCGTGATGTTCGACAAAATGCCGTCATGGCAGTCGCAACGAATTTACCAGGGTTGTGCACAACGCTTCGGCATCGGCGAAACGCTGTTCCGGCGCAGTACAGCCAACCAGGAATTGATAGCCCGGATCGTATGGATAGCGCTTGATCTCAATCAGCGCCCGCTCCCCAACCCACCAAACTTGCGAGTCCCGTTGATAGCGGAATCGCGTCATCAGCGCCGGGTGGCCGGCGATGGTCAACTCCTGCGTGCTCACCCCATCCGCCTTTTCCCGAGACCATCCGTTCGAATTTGCCACGTCTCGGATGCGCATGTAGTCGTGATCGGTCATGCTGCGGTAAGGATTGTTAACGTCCGCCGGCCCAGCATAGAGCATGACCGGATCACCGTTCAGCGTGGTCTTGAAAATGTGCTGCCCGTTGATGCGTGAGACCACTTCGGACTTCTCAGGAATTGTGACCGTCGCCTCTGAACACTGCTGCGGGTTCTGACAATACTGCACCACAAACGATTGGAAGCCCGCAGGGGCCAGACTCTTTCCCTCGGCGTTGTCGAGCGTTGCCTGTGCCTTCCCGTGCGGAGCCTGCCTGGTCTGCCGCGCCAATTCTGCCAGGGACTGCCCCGGCGTGCCCGATGCTGCAACGCTTGTGTCCTGCGCCACGGGTTGTGCCGGTTTCTGCGGCTTGCCCTCCGCTATGGAGGCCGGGTGCACGACGATGTCTTCCTTCAACTGGATCGACGGATAGATGATTTGATCGCACACCTGTGCGGTGGTGCGCTCGTCCTGGAAGCGCGTCTGAATTGCAGCCTGTTCTCTCTGCACTTCGTCCCACGTGGGATAGCGCTTGCTGCAGGTATGGTAGCCATGTGCGTCATAGCTCAGGCAATTGTTCAGATCGTCGGGGCTTACGCACATGATAGGAATCACGTTATTCGAGGCCACCACCATTTCCAGAGTTCCCCAGACTTCGTGGCCAAGCAGGTAACCTTTGTTCAAGCCGCAGCGGAATGCCTTGCGGGATCCCAAAGTAATCGGCGCGCAATAAGACCCTTGCGAGTAACGTTGCGCGACCTGCCTGACCCAGTTGGCGAGAGCGGCATCGTTCAAATTGGCCGGGATGGGAATCGGTGTGCCAGCCATTACTTCTGTATTCGTGACACCGAGGCGCGAACCGAGCAGAACCGCTCCGCCACCACCGTCGCGTCCTTCCAGGCTATACGGATAAGGCACGAAGATCCGGTATTCGCCGGCATCGTAATTCTTGTAACCGAGGGGCGCATTTTCCGACGCCTCCTGCTCCTGCTGCATCTCGTCGACGAGAGCTTGCGCTTTGTTCCCGTTGTTATCCTGGGCGGCGTGCTGGGCGCGCGTTTGCCGGGCCAGATCGCCGAGAGAGTCTGCGGGAGCGGATTCCTGGGCGAAAGCGACTGCGCCTGTAATCACGATCCACGTGGCGAAGAGCGTGTAGTTGGAAAGCCTGCGGGTCATGGCAGTCGCAAAGAATCAATGAGAGCCGAACAGACCGTGTCCGCATCCGCAAAATGTTCCTTTGGCCCCATACAGCCCACCACCAGTTGAACTCCGTTGCTTTCAATTTCAGCCCGCTTGCCCATCCAATCTTCCAGGCCTTTCTTGAATCTCATGGTGGTGATGACCGCGGTTTTCCCATCCACAGTTCCTTGCAAACTGCTGATAGTGGAGGCCGTGCCTGGCGCTCGCTGCGTCTCTGGGAGCACGAGTTGGTTCCACCTCACGAGGCCGGCATCGTTTGGGTTCCGGCCCGCGCAGCCATTCGTCCCAGCCAAAAGCAGAAACAGTTGCCCCTGTATCTTCGTCTCGAGGACATATTGCTTGCAGTCCGAACTGAGAAGTTGGGCGTCGGTTGGAACCAGGACTGACGCGTCAAAGCAGTCGCGTGCCGTGCGGCAGTATGTGAATGCCTGCACTTTCACTCCGGGTGGCAGGGAGCTGTTAGGCTGCATCGAAGCAGGTATCGCTCCGCGTGCAGGGTCCTTGGTCGGGGCGGGACTACTTCCGATGCTGGGCGGAACCGCACTTTGGGGCTGAGATTGGTTCGGTACAGCATTCGCAATGCTCGCCGCCGATTTTTGGGCCGATATTCCTTCCGGAATGTGGACCGACTGAAAAACGGTCTCACATCCCTGCAGCGTCTTTTTTAT
>Ga0209698_10008022_pt1 | contig 10959 bp, 9 predicted proteins | sample LitLauG_LLR_2012_FD_187203 | JGI IMG/M metagenome (GOLD analysis project Ga0209698, IMG submission 187203) | Freshwater sediment microbial communities from Pennsylvania, USA - Little Laurel Run_MetaG_LLR_2012 (SPAdes) (version 2) | ecosystem: Environmental > Aquatic > Freshwater > Creek >... | reverse complement strand
CTCAAAAGCCTTCAGGATGTAGTGCCGACTTTTTGATCGAATAGCCCTATACACTACAGAATCGATGTTTTCAATCGAATTGTGTCGAACTCAGGTTAGTGTCGTATGACCGCAACTTTGCCCGATCCCGCCTGGCTTCCGTCCTGCGTGAATCCCACGATGATGTATACGCCCGAGGAGACGACGTTCCCCCGGTCGTCCATCCCGTCCCAGAAGCCGACGCGTCCCCCCGGTGTCTTGATTTCCCGGACGAGCCTTCCGTCGATCGTCAGTATCTTGATGTTCGAATTTGCGACGAGGCCGTCCACCGTCAGGAGCGTCGCGTTCGGCACCCGGTACGGGTTCGGATACACCTTGAGCTTGTCGAACTGTGCCTTCGGCGTAATTGCGGCGGTGCTCAGCGCGGCGAGCCCCCCCGTCGTCCCGAAATAGACCGTTCCCGTTGCGGGGTCGATCGCAACGCTTTTCACGTCGTTGTCGATGAGCTTTCCCGACGTGCTCTCGACCGTGTACGAGGCGAGAGCTTGCGTCCCGTCGGGGGAGTAGAGAATGACCCCTTCGCTGGTAGCGACCCATTTCTGATTCAGGGGATCGACGGCGATCGCATTTACCGTCAGCCCGTTCGCGGGCCTGTACGTGGCGATCCCGCCGGGCACAAGGGGGTTGGTAGGATCGAGGATGATCGCGATCCCCCGGTCCGTCCCCACCCAGATTTCGTTGTCCCTGTCGACGACGATCGTTGAGGCGTTGTCGCTCGGGAGTCCGTTGGCGCTCGTGATGTGCACCGCGGCGATGCTGTCGATTGTCCCCCCGTTGGCGAGAGCGATGACGCCCTTGAGGGCGGGATCCTTGACGACCGCCCACAGATTATCCGATGCATCGACCGCAAGACAGCGATTGACAGGTCTGTCCTGGAGTGTGCTGGCTTTTGTGCCGTCGATAAACACGGGGATATGCCTCCAGGTCCCGTCGGGTCTGAGGACGGACAGGACATTTCCGTCGGCGGGGGCGACGACGCTCGTCCAGAGGTTGCCGTGGCTGTCGCATGCGACACTGCTCGTGACGATAAACGTGTAGTCCCCGGTCCCCGTTGAATACAGGCCCTCCATCCCTACGTTCCGTGCGAAAAGATGGGCGGCGTCGATTGAATCCGATCCCGCGGGGATTTCGACGATGCCGTAGCCGTACGTGCTGGCCCAGACCGATCCATCGCAACCGACGGACACGAGGTACACTTCATCGTCGGGGAGGAGGCTGTTGGCCGGGAGGAAGGATTTCCAGTTGTGCCCGTTGAACCTGTAAAATCCGAACCCCGTCGCCGGACCGTAGAATCCTCCGCCGGCGCCCCAGAGCGTCCCGTTGGGCGCGATCGTCACATCATTGAATTGATTGGAATTGGGTCCGTTGGGGAAATGACCCGCCCAGGACGATCCGTAGACCTGGATTCCCCCGCTCAGCGTGCCGACGGAGGGGAGTCCGTTGCTTCCGGCGACGATGGACGTGGCGGTGTACGCGAGTGCGGGCCCGTAGGCATGGGAGATGTTCGTCGTGTCGACGGTGTACACGAGGTTCGTCCCCGTGCACACGCCGAGCGACCCCGGGGATGCGGCTATGGCCGTGATCGGTACGCCGGAGAGGGAGGGGATGCTCTGCCAGGCGTTCCCGTCATAATAATAGAGTCCCGCCGACGTTCCCGCATACACGCGCCCGTTGAACACCGTAAGGGCGTTCGGGACCGATCCTGCGCGGCCGACCTGCTGGAGGGTCCAGGACTGGGGGTCGAGAAGATTCGGACTGGTGAGGTTTGCCCAGGCGACGTAATTTCCGGTAAGGCCGTCCGACACCGCGGCCCAGATGCGCCCGCCGCTGATGACGGCGCTGAACACCGCGATCCGGTTGTTCGTGGAGATCGTGCCGAACGAGGTGTACGTGTCCCCGAATTCACCTTCCGCGAGCCTGTAGACGCTCATCCCGAAATCGCTGCACAGGAGCACCGTGTCGCCGTATGTCACCACCTCGTTGATCTTCTTGTCTGTGGGTCCGGGAAACTCCACGATGTTGGAGATCGTCCGGACAACCCCCGTGGAGGGGGTATAGACGTGGATCATCCCGGTGGAGGCGCATCCCCAGACGTCGCCGGTATTGTCGATCCCGACGGCGGTGAGGTCGGTGCTGAGGAGCCCTTCGGCGTTCGTGAGCTTAAGGTAGGTATCCGACACTTCGTCCCAGCGGAACAGTCCTCCGCTCGTCGCGGCCCAGTAGGCATGGCCGCTCCTGACGACCCCTTTCACATCCTTCATGGACGTGAAGTTCTCCCATGTCCCCGTGCCGCCGTGCAGCGCGCGGGATCCCAGGAGGCAAAAAAGTACGATGCGCCACCCTCGCGTCTTCATATCCTGTGCTCCGGCAGTGCGGACGCCGCGTCGCGGCGCGCCGCCGTCCGCCCCTGTCAGCGCTTCGAACCTTTCTTCCCTTCGGAGAGTTGTGCCTTCAGGTCCGCGAGCTCGATCGCCGAGAGCGCCGCGTCCCATCCCTTGTTCCCCGCCTTGGCGCCGGCACGTTCGAGCGCCTGTTCAAGCGTATCGGTCGTCAGAACGCCGAACGTCACGGGGGTCTCTGTTTGCAGGGCCGTCTGGCCGATCCCCTTGGTCACCTCCGCGGCGATGTAATCGAAATGCGGCGTCTCTCCGCGGATCACGCACCCGAGGCAGATCACCGCGTCGTACTTTCCCGACGAGGCGAGGCGCATTGCCACCTGCGGTATCTCGAACGACCCCGGGCAGCGGACGGCCGTGACGGCGTCGCTCTCCGCCCCGTGCCGGACCAGGCAGTCGACGGCCCCCTGGAGGAGCTGTTCCGTCACAAGGCTGTTGAAGCGGCTGACGACGATCCCGAATGAGCGTCCGCGTGCGAGGAGTTTCCCTTCGATTGTCTGCATTGCCGGTTCCCTTTGTTCGTGTTCGCCCGCCTGCGCCTACCGCAGCCGCCGCCGCATCATCTCCACGTACTCCGTGGAGATGAAATATTTTCCGAATGCTTCCCTGTCGTTTCTCCTCCCGCCGTGGAAATCGGACCCGCCGCTTGCAAGGAGGAAGTACTCGCTGACAATGCCGCTGTAGTGCGCGACGAGTTCCGGGGAATGCGAGGGGTGGACCACCTCGATTCCGTCGATCCCCGCGTCGATGATCTCCCGGAGCACCTCTTCGCTGATGAACGTGGACGGGTGCGCAAGGAACGAGAGCCCGCCGGCCGCGGCGACAAGCGCGATCGCCTCGCGCGGCGGAATCTGGTATTTCTTTTCATACGCGGGCTTGCCGAACCCGATGTACCGTGAAAACGCCTCCTGGTATGAACCGATCAGCCCCTCTTCCACGAGCGCTGTTGCAATGTGCGGGCGCCCCACCGACCCTTTCCCCGCCCTGCGGAGCACCGCGCCGATCGTGAGCGGGAGGTGCATGCCGTTCAGTCTCTCGACGATCTTCTCCGCCCGTTTCAGCCGCTCGGCCCTGAAGAGCTCGAGATGCTCCTGCAGGCGGGCGTCCCGGGGATTGAAGAAGTACCCGAGGATGTGCACGTCTGCATCGCCGACGCTCGTGCTCAGCTCGACTCCCGGCACGACGTCGATCCCGCTCTGGGCGGCGGACCGTGCCGCTTCGTCAAGGCCGCCCGTGTGGTCGTGGTCGGTAATGGCAATCGTGGTCAGGCCGGCTTGCCTGGCACGTTCAAGGAGTTCGCTGGGGGAAAGTGCGCCGTCGGAGAACGTCGTGTGAAGATGGAGATCCGCTTTACCATCCATGCAGCACAGGCCGGCGTGAGAAAGAACGGGAGTGGGCAGACTCTACAGGTACCGCGATTTGAATTTCTCGTAGTCGTTGATAATGAGCTTTCCCCGCTCGATCTCGAGGTGGCCTTCCTTGATGAACGCGTGAATCATGCGCGAGATGGTCTCGCGGGACGTCCCCGCCATGTTGGCAAGATCCTGCTGCAGGGGAAGTTCGTCGATCTCCACGCGCCCTTTCCGGATCTTTCCGATGTCGTCGGCGAGCTGCAGCACGACGTTTGCCACCCGCCCGGCCGCGTCTTTGAGCGAAAGGCTCTTGATCTGCGCGTCGGCTTTCCGGAGGCGCATCGTCAGCTCCTTGAGCAGGGCGATGGCGACCGACGGGAAATCGTGAAGCAGCTTGAGGAAATCCCGCCGGTGGATCATGAACAGCTCTGACTTCGTTATGGCCACGACGCTCGCCGAGCGCGCGAGGCCGTCGAGAATCGCCATTTCGCCGAAGAAGTCGCTCTCTCCGAGTATGGAAAGTATGACCTCCCGGCCATCGTCGTCCATCCGAACGATCTTGACCTTTCCCGACACGATGACAAAAAGGGCGGCCCCCGCCTCCTCCTCGAGAAGGATGATGCTCCCCTTTTTGTACTTCTTCCGGACACCGACTTTGGAAATCGTGTCCAGATCCATCGGCTCCAGATCGCACAGAATTGGGACGTTTTTGAGAAATTCGATCTCGTCCTTCACTGTTGCATTCAGAGTAACCTCACTCGGGATAGGAGATGATGTGAGTCGGGCCCTGCGGTCCTGGCGACTCCTGTAATTATTCCACGAAATATATGCGGTGGTGTGATGAAAGTCAAGAAAAGGTGCGGAAGGTCGTGCCCGATGGCCTGAGCGGGGTACGGGCCTCCCGGGCGTGTCAGTCGGAAAGGAGGTAATAGCTGAAGAAGCCGAAACCTATCTCTGTAATAAGGAGTGAGACCGCGGCGGATCTGTCGAGACGGGTCGTTTCCCGTTGAAATGAGGGGTCCCCTGAGAGCTGAAACAGCGCGTTTTGTCCGTCCGCTTTGATCTTGAAATACGCCGCCGCGACACCGGCCGCGACCGTCACGCCCCCGGCGACGTAAAGCCTGAGTCCCGTATGTTCGGAGCTGCCGCTTTCAGTCATCAGGGGGCTCTCGGACTGCTCTGATTGCCATATTTTTTGAAGCTCCACGCGTGCAATCCCCGGGTCCCCTTTCGGGAGCGAGAGTATCGTCTTTTCATACCCCTTCCGCACAACCGTCACATTCGACGGGAGACCTTCCGTCCCCGAGGAGAGGACGCACGGAGTCGTTCCTGCCGCCGAATCCCCCATATACACGATTGCGCCGGAGGGATCGGTGATAACCATGACCCTCCGCTCGAACGCATAGGTGAGCGTCCGTTTCTCCCCTGGCGAAACGTCGACCGAGTCGCTGATTTTTCCCGTGAGCCATGAGCCGAGATCCCGCTGGAAAAGCCTGAGGAAATGTTTTCCCCCCCTGAGCGAATCGACGGTAAGGGGGGTCGTCCCCGCGCGCAGTGAATCGACAAACACGATCGCCGTGTCTGCTCCCGTCTGGATCGTGATGGAGCCGAAACCGGGCGCCGCCGAATCCGCAGGGGCGGTCACCGCGTACGCGTAGGAAACGGCCGCGGCGATAAGCACGCAGAGCATGCACTGTTGCGCGCGTCTCATTTCACCTCCCTGAACGCAATCAGGTCATGCTCGTCGGTCGTGATGAACAGCCGGCCGAAGGCCGCCGCGGGAGATGTCCTGATCCGTCCCCCCGCATCCGTCTTCCAGAGTATCTCCCCGTTCTCCGGATCGAGGCCGTACACCTGTTTCTTCATCGTCCCCATATAGACGGTCCTTCCCGCCACCGCGCCCCCGGAGTTGAGCGGCCCGCCGAGGTCGGTATGCCAGAGGAGTGTTCCGTCGCTCATGCTGAATCCGAGCGCCTCACCCGCAAGGGTACCGACGATGACCACTCCCCCCGCGGGGACGGCGTTTGCGTAGATCGGTCCTGCGGTGCGTGACTTCCACGCGAGCCGGCCCGTGGCGATGTCGATCGCAAAGAACTCACCGTGCCGGTTGCCCACGAAGACGCGTCCCGCGGCGATGAGCGGGGAAGCGGGAATCGGGGCGCCGGTGCCGAACGTCCATTTCACCGTCCCGGAGTCTCCGTCGAGCGCGTACACGGTCCCGTCGTCCGCCCCGAACACGATCGCCGCCCCCTCCGCGGCGGCGGAGGAACGGATCCCCTTGAACGTCTGGTTGTCCGGGATCTCGAATTTCCACTTGACGTCCCCCGTCGCCTTTTCGATGCAGAAAAACGTCCCCGCGGTGTTTCCGAAATAGAGCCTGTCTCTGAACAGGCACGGGGTGACCTCCACGTCGCCGTAGCTCTTTTTCCAGAACGCTCTCCCGTTGAACAGATCGAACGAGGTGATCGAGGTTCGCGAGTTGGAGAGGGCGACGTACGCGACGGTCCCGCTGATGACCGGCGATCCCTGTATGGCGTCGCCGAGCCCGACCGATCCGACCTGCTTCCCCGTGGCGGCGGAAAACGCATACAGGTCCCCCCGCTGCGTCCCCACGAACACGATGCTGTCGACGACGACGGGGGATCCGTTCCCCGTTCCCGCGGCGATGTCTTCCGACCACGCGCGTGCGAGCGGGGGGGAGAGCGCCCCCGACGACGTGGCGGAGTGGGTTGCCGTGCGCGCAAACGTCGGCCAGTCGTCGGGCCGGGGATGGAGGTTCCGCTCCATCCTGAGTCCCGTGCACCCGGCGGCGAAAACAAGCGCGGCGATCACGATCAGGCGCGGTCGCATCAGAAATCCCATCCGAAGAAGAACTGCGTGAACAGGTCGTTCTGGAACGAGGTGAAGTTGTTTTCGATCCGCTTCCCGATGTCGTACCGGAGGACGAGGACCCCTCCCAAGTTCATCCGGAGCCCCCCGCCGACGCTCCCGTAGGTCTGCGTGTACTGCGTGTCCCAGGCGCTCCCCGCGTCGAAGAACAGCGCGCCGCGGATCGACCAGAAGCTTATCCCGCCGAACGGGAACCTGACGGCGAACTGGTCGATGAAGGGAAACCGGAGCTCCTGGCTCGTCAGCCAGAGCTTCTGCCCCCGGATGGACCAGAGCGACCATCCGCGGAGGTCCCAGCTTCCTCCCATGACGAACCGGCGCGGCTCCTTGCCGTCGTTATAAAAGAGCCAGAAGCGCGATGCGAACGCGCTCCGCGTCGCAAGCCGGAGATAATTCCTGTAGTCGGCGATGATCGTGTAATAATTGACGTTCGAGTACTGGATGTCGGACGTGTAGGCGAGCGTCAGGCTGAACGCGTTGCCGTCGAGCGGACCGCTCGGCCCCCAGAGCGAATTGTCGTGGACGAACGCGATGGAGTTCGAGAGGAGGAGCGCCCTTCGTTCCACGAAATCGCCGAGGAGCTCCCTGTCGGAATTGCTCAGGCTCACGCTGGTTTCGATCCGCTCGAACTTGCTCAGGGGATAGCTCATGGCGAAGTACCCGCCGTACACCCGCTCATAATAGTAATCGTCGGAGACCGTCAGGTCGTACCGGCGTCCCGTAAACCGGTAAATGCCGTACGCGTAGTTCGTCCTCTGCCCCATGGAGATGTGGGAGATCGCGATGTTGAAGCTCGACAGGAGGTCCGCCTGCGACTCGGCCGTGTTGTAGAGCAGGAAGTAATACTGGTCGTTCCCGAGCAGATCACTCAGCGCGACGATGGCGCCCCCCACCGTCCCGAACACCGGGTCCGTGGAGATCGCGCTTTCGGCGACGTCGAGGCTGTACTCCCCCTTGTACCGGAGCCGCTTGATCTCCGAGATCCCGGCGAGCGTCCTTGCCTCCCACGGCGATTCCTTGTCGTAGAGGTCGATGGGGCGGACGACGGTGGTCGTATCCAGGATCTTGGCGACGTTCTTGATCTCCCGGATCTGAAAGCTGAGCCTCTCAAACGTACCGAAAACGAGGTCCCCCGAGCGCGTCCAGGCGGGGTCGAACGCGGGTGTGGTGAAGCTGGTCAGGCGGGTCATCGAACGCATCGCTCCCGGCGCGCTCTTCGTGAAATCGATCACCCAGATGTTCTTCACCCCGCCGAGCTCCGACGTGAACGCCAGCTTCGTGCTGTCCCTGGACCATGCCGGCGCCCCCGCCGAGGCGCTGTCGCTCGTGAGGTAGTCGATCCGCCCGGAGGAGAGGGTGTAGAGGAAGAGGTTGTACACCCCCCGCGACCCCGCGGGGCCCCGGTCGGAGGAGAACGCGATCACGTCCCCACGGGGAGACCATGCGGGGTCCCGGTCGTCGTAATAATCGTCCGTGAGCCGCTGGAGCTCCTTTGTGGCAAGCGTCAGGATGTAGAGGTCGTCGTCCCCCGCGGCATTGATCGCCGAAAAGACAATCTGTTTGCAGTCGGGAGACCATGACGTCGAGCCGATGCTGACGAGGTCCTTGAAGCGGAACGTCTGGACCATCTCGTCCGTACGGAGGTCGTAGATGTGAAGCGCGTCGTGCTCCCCGCTCTTCGTGACGAAGGCGAGCCTCCCGTCTGCGGAGACGTCGATCCTGCTCTGGAACGGGTGGAACGATTCGAACTCGTCCGTCTTCTCCCCCTGCACGACCTGCTCCGCGGTCACCTCGGGGTCCTTCTCGTCGAGATTCTTCCTGTAGATCCCGGTGTAGCCGGTCCGGTTGCCGATGAAATACACGGTCCGGAGGGAATCCGCCTCATAGACGACGGGTTTCGCGCTGAACCCCTCGCGCGCCACCGTCACCGCGGCCATCGACGGAGCGTCGTGTCCGGCGAGAAGGGGATAGTACTGCTTCTTCAGCTCGTACAGCCACATCTCGTCGAACTCCCGGTAATCCTTGCCGATCGTGATCCTGAAGACGTCGCTGAACGAGGTCTCCTTCCAGAAATTCTCCATGAGGAGGAGAATCTTCTCTTCGCCGAACGTCCGCGAGAGGAACCCGAGCGCGTTCTGTCCCTCCTTGTACATCACGAACGTCCCGTAGATCCTGTCCATGTCGTCGAGCCCGACGACGCTCCCGTTCAGGACGGCGTCGCGCATCACCATCTCCCCCTGCCCGTCCCACTCGGTCGACCAGTACTCGGCGAGTCCCTCGGAGAACCAGAGGGGGGGCGAGCGGTCGCCGATCTTGCGGTGGTCGGAAAGGACGTGCGAGATCTTGCTCGTCATGAACACGTGGACGAGTTCGTGGCGGATGACGTGGCGGAATTCCGCGACCGATCCGTCGGCCGGGATGACGACGCGTCCCTTGAGGAATTCGAAGAATCCGCCCACGCCTTCCGGGATGAACCCCTCCGTCGTGTTCGTCTGCTCGAAGTGAATGTGGGAGCTGTAGAAGATCAGCGGGACCCGCGTGTTGACGGTGTGGTTGAATTTCTGCTCCAGCAGCGCGTAGCTCTCCTCCGCGAAGTGGGCCCCCCGTTCCGCAAGCTCCTTCATCTCGGTATAATAATAGATGTCGAAATGATCGGTCTTGAGGACGCGCCAGTCGAATTCGGTGTACTGGACCTTGTTCCGTCCGAAGTAGAAGAACTGGGCGTTCGCCGTGAACGCTCCCCACGTACCAAGCCACGCGCTGAGGAGGAGAAGGAGGGAAAGGGGGAGACGATGGGGGTCACGCCGCTTCATTGCAGTCCCGTCATGAACGCGAATTCACGGACCCGGCGCGGTGCGCTGCCGGAGGGGAGAGCTACCAGGACGTCCCGTTTCTGAACACGGAGACAAAAAAGATTGCCGCAAGTGTCAGGAGGACGACAACGATGCCGATCTTCTGTTCTCTCGTCATGCGCGGGCCAGTTCCTGCTTCAGTCTGTCGATGACGGCGACCGGCGTGGGATCGACGCCGTTGAGGACGGCGAGATACAGGCTCATCCAGTCCCCCAGGGAAATGAGCGAAAACATCCGGGCAAGAAGGGAGGATCCCTCGCTCCAGACTTCCGTGATGCGGGTCGTATGATCCGCCAGAACCTGTTTCGTTACGTCCATCCGTATCTGCACCCGCGCGTGGTCGGTCCTGTCCCTGAGGATAAACACCTGCATCTCGCGCATGGGTTCCCGCAGGACGTTCCACCCGACGAGCTCGTTATGGTTCATTTCGGGAATGACGTGGCCGAACGCGAGCGACTTGCCGTTTTCGGCGATCTGCCCCCGCCAGCGGGTGCCGACGCTGTCGAACCGCTCCGCGGCGGTGTAGACGACGCCGATTCTCCCCCGGAGCTGCTCCGCGAGCTGCAGCGCGGGATTGCGCGCGCCGTCCGGATCGGCGTACGCGGCCGTGCGTTCCTCGAGGAGCGCGATGGTTTCGCGGATCGCCCGGGACCTGTTGTGGATGAACCCTGCCTTTGTAAGCGCGATGAGGAGCGGGAAGAACGAATAGCCGAGCGCCGAGCGGGGCGGGAAGCCCCCCGGCACCAGGATCACCGGCCCCCGGCCCGCGAGTCGTGCGGTCTTCCCCCCGGAGGTGATGCAGAGGATTTTCGCTTTCCGCCTGATGGCCTCCCGGTGCGCCGCGTTTGTCTCTTCGGTGTTCCCGGAGTAGCTCGAGATGATGACGAGCGTCCCCGGTCCGACAAACGCGGGGAGCGTGTACATCCGGTTGACGATGAACGGAACGTCAAGGTCGTCCGCGAGGTACGTCCGCATGAGGTCCCCCCCGATGGCGGACCCGCCGAGCCCGCACAGGACGATGTTGCGGATGCCGCGCGCCGAAAACGGGATCCGTGCCGCGCTGCCGATGGCCACCGCCTCGCGGATCTGCGCCGGGAATTTCCTGATGAGGTCGTACATGCCGGCCGGGTCGGCCGAGCGGATTTCTTCGAGTGTCATTGCGGAGCGTCCTTGGTTATTCGTCGAACGGGATTTCGGGGACCTTGTTCTTGATGATGGACGACAGGTGGTCCCTGATCTCCTGGTCCGTGGACATCGCCAGCACCCTGTCGGCGACCTTCTTCGCCTCTTTGTACCGGATCGAAAGGATGATCTTCTTGATCTCCGGCAGCACGCTCGGCAGCACGCTCAACTCGTCGATCCCCAGCCCGACGAGGAGGACCGTCGCAAGGGGATCCCCGGCCATCTCCCCGCACATGCTGACCCACCCCC
>Ga0209698_10008021_pt1 | contig 10966 bp, 8 predicted proteins | sample LitLauG_LLR_2012_FD_187203 | JGI IMG/M metagenome (GOLD analysis project Ga0209698, IMG submission 187203) | Freshwater sediment microbial communities from Pennsylvania, USA - Little Laurel Run_MetaG_LLR_2012 (SPAdes) (version 2) | ecosystem: Environmental > Aquatic > Freshwater > Creek >... | reverse complement strand
TTGGCGAAAATCACGAGGTCTTTGTAGAAGTCGAGCGAGGCGACCATCGCGGTCGGGTTGGAGGGGTAACAGACCACCACCGCAATGGGCTTGGGGATCGAGTGCTGGATCGCGCGCTCAAGCGCCGAGAAATAATCCGGCGTCGGCTCGGCGGGGACGGAGCGGATCACGCCGCCCGCCATAAGGAAGCCGAAGGCGTGGATGGGGTAGGACGGATTGGGCACCAGCACCACATCGCCCGGCGCCGTGATCGCCTGCGCCATATTTGCGAAGCCTTCCTTGGAGCCCAAAGTCGCCACCACCTGCGTCTCGGGGTTCAGCTTCACGCCGAAACGGCGCCCGTAGTAGGCCGCCTGCGCGCGGCGCAGGCCGGGGATGCCCTTGGAGGCGGAATAGCGGTCGGTGCGCGGCTTGCCGACGGTCTCGACGAGTTTGTCGAGCACATGCTTGGGCGCGGGCAAGTCCGGGTTGCCCATGCCGAGATCGACGATGTCGGCGCCGGCGGCGCGGGCCTTGGCCTTGAGCTTGTTGACCTGCTCGAAGACGTAAGGCGGCAGGCGCCGCGTGGAGTGAAAATCCGACATCATCCGTTCCTTGAGAAAAACGACACGGGGGCGCCGCATCGGCGGGACCTCGCGAACGCCCGCAGCTTTCGCTTCTAAAGCGTTCGGAAGCCCAAGGGAAACCCGGCGTGGTTTATTTTTCGTGACCCTTGCGCTTGAACTTGCGCGTTTCGCCCCGCGCCCGCGCGCCCGCGCCTTCGAGGTCGGAATCCATCGCCTTCAACTCCTCGGCCGTCTTGACCTTCGACTTCGGCTCGGGCGGCGGCGCAAAGGCTGGCAAGGCGGTCGGCGCCGCAGCCGGGCGCGAGGCTTTTACAAAATCGGGCATTTCGGGCGTTGGCGCCACAAGACCAGCCGAACGGCCCAGCGAATCCATCACGGTTTCGTCCGCCGCCGCCGCCGAAGCGGCCAACAGAAGGCCCAACCCGATCCAGGTTCTCATTTGCCCCTCAAACATGCCGTAACCCTACCTTTTGGGACTGGCGCGGCCAAGCTATGCCGGACTAAGATGGCCGAAAAGGGGTTCGGTCCGCGCCGGGCCGGAGAGGAAAGCCCATGTCGAAGTTGAAGCGCCCCCCGGCGAAACGGACCCGTGCGGCGGTCGCCGCATCGGAAGTCGTCTCCGCCGCCGCGCCGCTCGACGCCAAGACGCCGACCAAGACGCTGACCAAGACGCTGGCCAAGCCGTCTGCGCCGCCCGAAACGCCCGCGCCGGTCGCCAAGCGCCGACGCGCGGCCCCGCCGCCGCTGATCCACGGCGACTTCACGTCGCCCCCGGAGCCGTCGCGCCTGAGCGTGGCGCTCGCCGCGCTTCAGCGAGGCGCGTCTTCGGTTTCGCCGCCCGGACACGACATCGCCCCCCTGGCGGCGGCTCAGACCGCCGCGACGCCGAAGAAAGCCGCTTCGCCTGAGACCCCTCCCTCCGAAACGCCGCTACCCGATTTCGAAAAGCTGTCGCGCAACGCCGCCCGGTTTCTGGAGGAAAGCGGCAAGGCGCTGGCGGCGATGCTGAAGCCGGTCGAGAACCCCGAGACGGCGGCCGCCGCTGTGGCCCCCAAACCTGAACTGGCGGAAGTGTTCGTCACTCTGGGCCGAGTCGCCGAATACTATATGACCGACGGCCGTCGAGCGCTGGAGGCGCAGACCGCGCTCTCATCCAAGTTCATGGAGCTGTGGGGCTCGACCTACCGTAAGATGAGTGGCGAGACCGCCCCGGACGTGGCCTCGCCCGACCCCGGCGACAAAAGGTTCTCCGATCCCGACTGGCGCGACAACCCCTATTTCGATTTCATCAAGCAAGCCTATGTCCTGACGACGCGCTGGGCCGACGACCTCGTGCGCCGCGCCGACGAACTCGATCCCCACACACGTGACAAGGCCGCCTTCTACCTCAAGCAGGCGACAAGTGCGCTTTCGCCGACGAACTTCCTCGTCACCAATCCCGAGCTGATCCGCTCGACGCTCGCAGAGAGCGGCGATAATCTCGTGCGCGGCATGCAGATGATGGCCGAGGACATCGCGGCAGGGCGCGGAAAGTTGCGCATTCGTCAGGTCGACGCGGCAAAGTTCAAGCTCGGCGTCAACCTCGCCGCGACCCCCGGCAAGGTCGTGTTCCGCAACGAATTGATCGAACTCCTCCAGTATGCGCCAACAACCGAGACCGTCTACAAGCGCCCTTTGTTGATCGTCCCGCCGTGGATCAACAAGTTCTACGTGCTCGACCTCAACCCGGAAAAATCCTTCGTGCGCTGGGCGGTGGCGCAGGGACACACCGTTTTCGTCGTCTCCTGGGTCAACCCAGACGAGCGCCACGCCGACAAGGGCTTTGAAGCCTATATGCGCGAAGGCGTCTTCGCTGCGATGGAGGCCATCGAGGCGGCGACGGGCGAGAAGGACATCGCCGCCATCGGCTATTGCGTTGGCGGCACGCTGCTGGCGGTCACGCTCGCTTTCATGGCCGAGATCGGCGATCACCGCATCTCCAGCGCCACTTTCTTCACTACGCAGGTCGATTTCGCCGACGCAGGCGACCTTAAACTGTTCGTCGATGCCGAACAGCTCAAGAACACCGAACTGAAGATGAGGGATCGCGGCTATCTCGACGGCGGCGAGATGGCGACCGCTTTCAACATGCTGCGGCCCAACGATCTCATCTGGTCCTACTGGATCAACAATTACCTTAAGGGCAAGGAGCCAATGGCGTTCGACCTTCTGGTGTGGAACTCCGATTCCACGCGGATGCCGGCCGCCAATCATCGATTCTACTTGCGCCATTGCTATTTGCAGGACGATCTCGCGCACGACCGCATGGTCATAGAGGGCCGCCCCGTCACGCTGAGCAAGGTGAAAATTCCGATCTACGACCTGGCCGCGCGCGAGGACCATATCGCGCCCGCGCGCTCGGTGTTCAACGGCGCGCGGCTGTTTGGCGGCCCGGTGCGCTATGTCATGTCGGGGTCCGGACATATCGCGGGCGTCGTCAATCCTGCCGACAAGCCGAAATATCAGTTTTGGACCGGCGGCCCGCCGAAGGGTCGGTTCGAGGATTGGGTCGCCGCCGCGAAAGAGACGCCGGGCTCGTGGTGGACGGACTGGATCGCGTGGATCGCCGCCCAGGCGCCCGAGCGCGTTGCGGCGCGCCAGATCGGTGCGGGTCGTCTACAGCCGATCTGCGATGCGCCGGGCGAATATGTGCGCGTGAAGTCGTAAGCGCGGCGGCTGCGCCGATTCGATAAAATTTTAACTAGGCATCGCGCATTAACTATCCGTCGACGAACTGAGCTGGACCTGGCAAGTATTACCTCCGGGGCAGCCAAGCTAAACCTATTCTTCATCCGGCTGGACGACTTATTACCGTGACGACAGCCCTTGTCGTTGTCCCGGGCTTCGCTGGCGGCCATTCGCCGGCGCAGTTCGGCGAGAGCGCAAATAATCGCCGTTCGGATCGAGCCCTCTGATTCGGTCCGATGCTCAAGCTATTGCAGGATTTTCATGCTCGCCGCATTGCAACTGGACCCCGCCGACGTCGCGCCGCAGGCCGCGCCGCGCCTGCTGATCGTCGATGACGTCGAGGACAATCGCATCGTTCTCGCGCGCCGGTTCCAGAAACGCGGCTTCGAGATCGTTGAGGCCGAAAGCGGCGAAGCGGCGCTGGAAGCGATTGAGCGGGGCGCGTTCGATACGGTGCTGCTGGACGTTATGATGCCCGGCATGGGCGGGCTGGAGATGCTGCGCCGTCTTCGAGCGCGTTTTTCCGCCGACGAACTGCCTGTCATCATGGTGACGGCCAACGCGATGTCGGAAGACGTCGCCGGGGCGCTGGCGATTGGCGCCAATGATTATGTAACCAAGCCGGTTGATTTCGCCGTCGCTCTGGCGCGCGTCAATAACCAGGTGGAGCGCCGCCGCCACGATTTGCAGGCGCGCGAAGTGCGCGACCGCCTCAATGCCGAGAACAATGGCCTGGCCACGCGCGTCGCCGAAAGCCGCGCGCGGCTGGAGCGCGCCAACGCCGACGTGCAGGCGCAAATCCGGCTGCGCCTGCAGACGGAGGACCGAATCGCCTATCTCGCCCACCACGATGTGCTGACGGGCCTCTACAACCGTTTCTCGTTCGAGCAGGCGGTCGGACGGATGTTGCCGTCGCCGAGCGCGGGCGCCGGAGCGAGCCTGCTTTTCGTCGACCTCGACGGCTTCAAGGCGGTCAACGACACGCTCGGCCATGCGGCCGGCGACGAAGTTCTCAAGGAAGTGGCCAAGCGCCTGCAGGCGATCATCGGGGCCGACGATGTCGTGGCGCGGTTGGGCGGCGACGAATTCGCGATCCTGCATCTGTCGAACGCGCCGCGCGACACCGCCGGGGCGCTGGCGGCGCGGCTGATCGCCTCGCTGGCCGGGCGCTATGGGGTGCTGGGCCACCACGTTTTCATCGGCGCGAGCGTCGGCGTCGCGGTCGCCACGACAGGCGCGGAGACGGCGGACGAATTGCTCAAGCAGGCCGATCTGGCGATGTACCAAGCCAAGAACGAAGGCCGCGGCGCGTACCGTTTCTTCGCGCTGGAGATGCGCGAGCGCGCCGAGCAGCGCCGATTGCTGGAGCTGGACCTCCGCCAGGCCATCGAAGAGGCCGCGTTCGAGCTGCATTATCAGCCGTTCGTCGATCTCCAGCAGCGCAAGGTGGTGGGTTTCGAGGCCCTGTTGCGCTGGCGGCGCGGCGGGCTTGGCTATGTCGCGCCCAATGAATTCATCGCGCTGGCCGAAGAGACCGGGCTGATCGGACGGATCGGCGAATGGGCGCTCAACCAGGCTTGCCGGGACGCCTCGCAATGGCCGCAGGATCTTCGCGTAGCGGTCAATCTGTCGCCGGCGCAGTTCCGCCACAACGACCTCACCGAGGTCGTGGTGAGCGCGCTGAGCGCGTCCGGGCTCGACCCTGTGCGGCTTGAACTCGAAATCACCGAGTCCATGCTGCTGCGCGACAACGACGCGATCCGCCAAACGTTCCAGAGCCTGCGCGATCTCGGCGTCAAGCTTTCGCTCGACGATTTCGGCGCCGGCTATGCAGGCCTGGGCTATTTCCGCTCGTTTCGATTTGATCGGGTGAAGATCGACCGCTCGTTCATCGCCGAAATGGTGCAGCATCCCGAGGCGCGCGCCATCGTCCAGGCGGCGGTCGGCATCGGCGATTCGCTGGGCATGGCGACAACGGCGGAAGGCGTCGAGACGGACGACCAGCTTGCCGGTCTGATGCAATTGGGCTGCGCGGAGGCACAGGGGTTCTTGTTCAGCAGGCCCCGGCCCAACGCGGAAGTGCGTCACATCTCGGAGACGATCCGGGCGACGCTCACGCGAATTGACTGAGGGGCTCTACTCGGCGGCCTGCTTGCCGGCCCCGGGATTGTTGGGATGCCGGGTCCAATCGAGCGGTGGTTGGTCGTAGGGCATCCCCGTGCGCGGGTCCGTCCCTTGCGTCTTGTGCACCAGCGTTATGCAATCCTCCACCGGGCACACCAGCACGCACAAATTGCAACCGACGCACTCCGCCTCGTTGACGACGAATTTGCGCACCCCGTCGACCCTGGGCCAGATCGCCTGATGCGAGGTGTCCTCGCAGGCGATGTGGCAGCGCCCGCATTTGATGCACGAGTCTTGATCGATCTCGGCCTTCACCACATAGTTGAGGTTCAGGTACTGCCAGTCCGTCACCTTCGGGACCGCGAGCCCCCGGAAATCCTCTATCGTCGAATAGCCCTTGCGCTCCATATATTGTGACAGCCCGGAGATCATCTCCTGCACGACCTTGAAGCCATAGGTCATCGCCGCCGTGCAGACCTGGACGTTGCCCGCGCCCAGCGCGATATATTCCGCCGCGTCCTTCCAGGTCGTGACGCCGCCGATGCCGGAAATCGGCAGACCCGCCGTTTCGGGGTCGCGAGCAATGTCCGACACCATCGACAACGCAATCGGTTTGACGGCAGGCCCGCACATGCCGCCATGCGTGCCCTTGCCGCCGATATCGACGTCGAGCGTCATCTTGTCGAGGTCGAGACCCATGATCGAATTGACGGTGTTGATGAGCGAAACGGCGTCAGCGCCCCCCGCGCGCGCGGCCCTGGCGGGCCGGCGAATGTCGGTGATGTTGGGCGTGAGCTTTACAATCACCGGCATGCGCGAATGCTGTTTGCACCAGCGCGTCACCATCTCGATATATTCGGGCACCTGACCCACCGCCGAGCCCATGCCGCGCTCGCTCATGCCGTGGGGGCAACCAAAGTTCAGCTCAACGCCGTCGGCGTCGGTCTCCTCCACGCGCTTAAGGATCGACTTCCAGGATTCCTCCTCACACGGCACCATTAAGGACACAACCAAAGCCCGATCCGGCCAGTCGCGTTTGACTTGTTTGATCTCCTGAAGATTGATCTCCAGATCGCGGTCGGTGATGAGTTCGATATTGTTAAACGCGATCAGCCGCCGGTCCGGCCCGTGCATTGCGCCGTAGCGCGGCCCCGAGACATTGACCACCGGCGGCCCCGCCTCGCCCAGCGTCTTCCACACCACGCCGCCCCAGCCGGCGCGAAACGCCCGCTCGACATTGGTCTTGCGGTCGGTCGGCGGCGCAGAGGCGAGCCAGAACGGGTTGGGCGACTTGATGCCGACGAAGCTGGTGCGAAGTTCGACCATCACGAGCCCCCTTCAAACAAACGTCTTGAGAATGGAGGCGGCGGCGCGCTTGCCGTCCTCCACCGCCGCCACTGTCAGATCCTGCCCGCCGAACGCCGCATCGCCGCCCGCCCAGACCTTCGGCAAACTCGTGCGGCGCTCCTCGTCGATCACGATCTTGCCGCCTTGAATCTTGGGCGGCGTCGGACCAAACACGTCGTTAACGCCCATCTGGCCGATAGCGGTCAACACCATATCCGCCTCCAATCGGAACGGCCCGCCCTCGCCCCTGGTGCGCTCGAACACGACGCCCGAAACCGCGCCGCCATGCCCTTCCAGCGCCATCGGGCGCACCCAGGGCCGGATCGTCACGCCGTTGGTCTGCGCCAGTTCGCGCTCGTAGGCGCTAGCCTTCATGTCGGCGATTCCGCGCCGATAGGCGATGGTGACGAGTTCGGCGCCGAGCCGCTTGGATTGCACCGCCGCATCCACCGCCGTCATGCCGCCGCCAATCACCACGACCCGCCGCCCCATGGGCAGCGCCGCCAAATCCATCGCCTGACGAAGCTCGGCGATGAACGCCACGGCGTCGCGCACGTTGTGCAGCGTCTCCTCCCCGTCCAGCCCCAGCTTGTTGACGCCGGGCAGGCCCATGCCGAGGAACACCGCGTCGAAATCCTTGGTCAGTTCAACCAACGTAATCTCGCGCCCCAGCGCCGCACCGGTCTTCACCGCGATGCCGCCGAGGCTCAAAATAAAAGCCGCCTCGGTCGCCGCAAAATCGTCCGGCGTCTTGTAGGCGGCGATGCCGTATTCGTTGAGGCCTGCAATCTTCGGCTTGGCCTCGAATATAGTCACCTCGCAGCCCGCCAGACTCAGCGCATGCGCGCAGGCGAGCCCCGCCGGCCCCGCGCCCACCACCGCCGCGCGTCTCCCTGTGGACGCCGCCCGCGTGTAGGGCTGCTTGCCCGTCGCCATCTGCGCATCGACGGCGTAGCGCTGCAATTGGCCGATCTTGACCGGCTTGCCTTCCGCCGCCTCGCGCACGCAGGCTTCCTCGCAAAGATCCTCGGTCGGGCAGACGCGGGCGCACATGCCGCCCATGATGTTGGAATCGAGAATTGTCCTGGCCGCCCCCAGCGAATTCCTGGCCGCGATCTCGCGGATGAACAGGGGAATGTCGATGCGGGTTGGGCACGCCTGCTGGCACGGCGCGTCGTAGCAGAAATAACAGCGTTCGGCCTCCACCAGCGCTTCGTGGACGCCCAGCGGCGGATGCAGGTCGGCGAAATTCGCCTTCAGGGCGTCCGCGTCGAGCCGACCTGCGGCGACGTCGGCGTTCACGGGCTCCGCTCCCAAGAGGACCTCCCAAAACCTGACCAATCGGTCAGAAAGGTCGCTTGGGGCGCGGCGCCTGTCAAGCCGACGCTTTAGGCAGGGGTTGACAGGACAAGCGGCGAGGTGAATGAGCGGCGCCCACCGATTGGGCTTCAGGAGTTGAAGGTTTGTCGTTCGCCCTCGTGTTTCCCGGCCAGGGCTCGCAGACCGTCGGCATGGGCAAGGCCCTCGCCGACGCCTTCCCCGTCTCTGCGCGGGTGTTTGAGGAAGTCGACGCGGCGCTCGGCGAGAAACTGTCGAAGACCATTTTCGAGGGGCCGGAAGCCGAACTGACGCTGACCGCCAACGCTCAGCCCGCTTTGATGGCGACATCGCTCGCCGCCCTGCGCGCGCTGGAGGCGGAAGCGGGGCTGGATGTTTCCAAAGCGGCGTTTGTCGCCGGCCATTCGCTCGGCGAATATTCGGCTTTGTGCGCGGCGGGCTCGCTGACGCTGGCCGACACGGCCCGTCTGCTGCGCCTGCGCGGCGCGGCGATGCAGCAGGCGGTTCCGGCGGGAGAAGGCGCGATGGCGGCGATTCTCGGGCTCGATTTCAAACAAGTTTCGCATATCGCCCAGACCGCCGCGCGCGATCTTTATCTGACAGGCGCCATCTGCGAGGCCGCCAACGACAATGGCGGCGGGCAAGTGGTCATTTCCGGCACGAAAGCCGCCGTCGAGCGCGCAATGGAGCTGGCCAAGGCGGCTGGCGCCAAGCGCGCCCTGCCGCTGGCCGTCTCCGCGCCCTTCCACTGCACGCTGATGACCCCCGCCGCCGAGGCGATGGCCAAGGCGCTGACCGGCACGAAGATCATCGCCCCAAAGTCGCCCCTCGTCGCCAATGTGAGCGCCACGCCCCTCATCGACCCGCAGGCGATTCGCGAAAGCCTCGTCCAACAGGTCACCGGCGCGGTGCGCTGGCGCGAGAGCGTGGCTTATATGGCGGCCCACGGCGTCACCCGCTTCGTCGAGATCGGCGCGGGCAAAGTGCTGGCCGGCCTCGTCAAGCGCATCGCCGACGGCGCCAGCGCGATCAGCGTCGGCGCGCCCGCCGACGTCGAGGCGTACAAGGCCGCACTCTAAGGAAACGCGATGTTCGATCTCACCGGCAAGACCGCGCTCGTCACGGGCGCTTCAGGCGGCCTCGGCGGCGCCATCGCGCGCGCGCTGCACCAACAGGGCGCCACCGTCGCGCTCTCGGGCACCCGGCGCGACGCGCTGGAGACGTTGGCGGCCGACCTTGGCGAGCGCACCCATGTCGTCCCCTGCGACCTCAGCGATTCCGCCGCCGTCGAGGCGCTGATTCCAGCGGCGGAGGCGGCCCTTGGCCATCTCGACATTCTCGTCAACAACGCTGGCGTCACGCGCGACAATCTGTTCATGCGCATGAAGGACGCCGAGTGGGACGCGGTGCTGGCGGTCAACCTCACCGCCGCCTTCCGCCTCGCCCGCGCCAGCCTCCGAGGCATGATGAAGCGCCGCCACGGCCGCATCATCGGCATCACGTCGGTTGTCGGCGTGATCGGCAATCCCGGACAAGGAAATTACTCCGCCGCCAAGGCCGGCATGATCGGCATGTCCAAGGCGCTGGCGCATGAGGTCGCCAGCCGCGGCATCACCGCCAATTGCGTGGCGCCGGGCTTCATCGCCAGCCCGATGACTGAGGCGCTCAACGACAAGCAACGCGAGGCGTTGCTCGCCAAGGCGCCGGCGGGCCGGCTCGGCGCGCCGGCGGAAATCGGCGCGGCGGTGGTGTATCTGGCGAGCGACGAGGCGGCCTACGTCACCGGGCAGACGTTGCACGTCAATGGCGGGATGGCGATGATTTAACCGGGAATAGCGAAATCCCGGCCCCTCGCCTTGACGAAACCCCTATGCTAATAGCCGGCTTCGACCAACCCGACGGCGGCGTTGGCAGGGGCGCGAGGCGTCCGGGTTTGAGGAAAAGGCGTCGCTTAGGGACGTCAGCGTAATAGGCAATCATGGCTGGGCGATGACTTGGCCGCAAGGGGATGAAGATATGAGCGATGTCGCGGAACGCGTGAAGAAAATCGTCGTCGAACATCTGGGCGTCGATGCCGACAAGGTTGTCGAGAACGCCAATTTCATCGACGATCTCGGCGCCGACTCGCTCGATACGGTCGAGCTGGTGATGGCCTTCGAGGAGGAGTTCGGCGTCGAAATCCCCGACGATCAGGCCGAGACGATCACCACCGTCGGCGACGCCGTCAAGTTCCTGGAAAAAGCGTCCGCCGCGTCCAAGTGACCGCCCGGTAGACGAAATGACGAGGGCCACGCGCCCTCCAAAGCTGCGGCTCTCGCGAGCCGCAGTCGCGGCTTGAAAGGCATTTTATGAAACGCGTCGTGGTGACGGGACTCGGCATGATCTCGCCGCTGGCCTGTGGGGTGGAGCCCACCTGGAAGCGGCTGATCGCCGGAGAAGCGGCGGCCTCAAGGGTGGAGCGCTTCGACGTCTCCGACCTCGCGTGCCAGATCGCCGCGCAGGTTCCGCTTGGGCCAGCGCCCGACGCCTTCCGCCCGGATGAGTGGGTGGATGCAAAGGAACAGCGCCGCAACGACACTTTCATCATCTTCGCCATCGCGGCGGCGACACAGGCGCTCGCCGACGCCCATTGGGCGCCCAAAACCTATCAGGACCAGATCGAAACCGGCGTGCTGATCGGCTCAGGGATAGGCGGCCTGGAAGGCATCGCCGAGACCGCCGTCACGCTGCACGAGAAGGGGCCGCGCAAGGTCTCGCCGTTCTTCATTCCCGGCAGTCTCATCAATCTGGCCAGCGGACAGGTCTCTATCCGGCACGGCCTCAAGGGGCCCAATCATTCCGTCGTCACCGCCTGCTCCACCGGC
>Ga0209698_10008020_pt1 | contig 10967 bp, 7 predicted proteins | sample LitLauG_LLR_2012_FD_187203 | JGI IMG/M metagenome (GOLD analysis project Ga0209698, IMG submission 187203) | Freshwater sediment microbial communities from Pennsylvania, USA - Little Laurel Run_MetaG_LLR_2012 (SPAdes) (version 2) | ecosystem: Environmental > Aquatic > Freshwater > Creek >... | reverse complement strand
ACGTATAGCGCCCGCCCTCGGCCGCCGTTACCTCAGCCCCCACGTGCGCCGTGATGCCGTGCTTTTTACACGCACCGTGGAATCGCGGCGAACCATAGAAGCCATCCGCGTCCGTGAGCCCCATCGCGCTCATGCCGTGGGCTGCGCAGATAGCCGCATAGTCCTCCGGCACCGACGCCCCGCGCAGAAAACTGAACGCCGACCGCGCATGCAGTTCGATGTAGCTGTCTGAAGACATCGCGGGTCGCTACTGCGTTGGAACGTCGATCCGCGTCAGCTTAGCCGGCACTGTGGCCCCGGGCGTCACCGTAACCGACACACTCCTGGTCGCGTACAGCCGCATCCAGTCGGCATCGGCCCACGCCACAGCATTTGGATCGTCCCACGCATACACGGTGTAGTCGCCCGGCTCCACGTTCTGCAGTTTGAAATACCCGCCCGCGGATGCAAAGCCCGTGACCGGACGGCCCGCGCGCGGCACCGCCATGATGCCCCCGCTCAGAGGATTTCCCTGGTCGTCGGAAACGTCGCCTTCGATGCTGCCGCCATCGTCCCGCAGAATCACGTCGAGTTCCGCCGGGTTCGCGCCCAGCGCCGCCGCGCTGCGCAGAATATCCTGACCGCCGATGGTTGCAGCCTTCACATAGTACGGCGCCACCGGAATCGCCACCAGTTGGTACTCACCGGGTGTCAGATCGGAAAACGTAATCTGGCGGTGATCGTCCGACCACTTCACCTGTCCGCCGCCCAGTCCCTGCTCCACCGGCCGCAGGCTCACGGAAAACTGCGGCACCGCGGGTGGCGGGTCGGTAGCGGAATCGATCCGCACAAACGCGGTTAGCGCAAACCCTTCCTGCATCTGCACTTCAAGATTATTCACATCCGCCTGGCCCACATTTACGGGCACACGCGCAAACAGCCGTCGACCGCCCTCGAACAAATTCCCGGTCAGCACATACGGGCCGGGCGGCACTCCCGCGATATCGAACGCGCCATCCGGCCGCACCGTTCCCGGATAGTTGACGCCGTAGCCCGGCCCGCTGGTGCCGGCGCCGCCGCGCATCAGGGTGAGCCCGAATCCACGCCCCTTCGGCTGGCCGCTGACCGTGCCTCGCACGTGAACCGACGTGGATCGCACCAAATTGAAATCGTGCTGCGTTTCCCTGCCCGCCGCAATCTCCATCGCGCTCGACATCCCGCCTTCGAGCGGACCCGGATAGCAACTGTCGGCCAGCGTATCCCGCGCCGCTTGTGACAGCGTTCCCAACTGGCTGCCTACCGCATTGCGGCGCGCGCAAACGATATAGCGGCCCTTCGCCAGGTTGGCCAGACGAAACTCGCCGATGTCGTTGGTATTCACACCTGCCGCCTGCTGAAAGGAGAGGCGCCCATCCACCACCCGCAGCGCCATCACGCTGACTGTCGCGTTTACCACCGGATCGCCCGCGTCATCCAGCACATGCCCCGTCACTACCGCCTGCGGCACGAGTTCGATTTTGACGTCGTGCAGAGGCATGCCGGCGAAAAGTGTTGTCTGGATAACCGGACGCCCCTGCCGTTGTCCATAAACATAGGGCAGAAACCCCGGCCGCGTGACCACCAGTTGCGCGGGCCCGCACGGTGCGGCAGGGAAGCTCCATTTGCCGCCGCCATCGGCAGTCGCCTCCGCGCCCGTGCCTCCCCCCGCGCCCGCAACTGAAACATACAACCGGGCGCGCGGAACCGGCTCACCGGTCGCCGCATTCACAACCGCGCCATCCAGGGCGCAATCGTGACCAGACGGGCTGCCATTGGGAAGTCCCGCATCCGGCCCCACAGCACTCTGGCTCCCGGCCTGGGCACACGCCAGAAGCGCGCTCCCGAGCATCACCAAAACTGTGCGGCCTATGGTCATCGCCGGAATCACGGGCGCTTTCACCCGCGCTATCTACTCCTCCAGACCAGCGTAACGCTTCGGGAGCAAAAGCGTCAGCGCGTCCGGCACTACCCGAACCGTCGCGGGAAGTACGCCCACCGCTTCGCCATCCACCTGAATGTAGATCCGCCGGTCTTCGGGCGCGCTCACATCCACCTGCATACTCCGCGCTATGCTGACGCCCCTCGTGCTCTCCAGCCTCCCCGTCGCCACAGCGCCGAAGAAACGCAGATAATCGTGCCATTCATTGTCTTCGAACAACACCACTTCAAAATCCTTGTCGGTGAGCCGGACCCGGCGCGCGATTTCAAAATCCCCGCCGTAATTCCGCACCCGCGTCACCAGGGCGAAGCTCACGTGATGCCGCCCGGCGTGATTTTCCGAGCCGTGATGCTCAAGGCCGTGCACGCTGGCATGGAAGCGCGGCTGCGTCTGCCCCACCATCCGGAAACCGCTGTGCCAGTAGGCCAGTTTGCCAAAGCGCCGCTTCAGATGCGGATCGAGCTCATAGACTATTCGCGCGTCGAGACCGATGCCCGCCATCAACACGAAATAACGGGGCGGAGCGCCTTCGGTCTCCACGATGCCCAGCGAGACACGAACCGGCACTGCGCGCAGAATCTGCCGCGCCGCGAAGTCGGGACGCTGAGCCAGCCCGACCTCGTTGGCCAGCACATTTGCCGTGCCCGCGGGCAGCACTCCGAACACTGTGTTCGAGCCCGCCAGGCCATTCACGGCTTCATTGATCGTTCCGTCGCCGCCCGCCGCCAGCACAATGTCGCAGCCGCTTTCCGCAGCCTGCGCCGCCAGCACACCCGCCTGGTTCGGGCCGGGCGTCGCGAATAATTCCACCTTTGACCCCGCATCCTGAAGGGTCCGGACCGCTCTGTCAAGGCGCGCCCGTCTGAAACCCTTCAGACCGCCGGCCTGAGGGTTGTAGACGATACCGATTCGATGAAATGGATGCGAGATAATTTTAAAGCCGCCGGCGGCGTCCTGGATCGTCGCCTGTCATCAGACAACTGAAGCTTCCGATTATAGCGAAATGCCCGTGAAGAGCTCCTCCCTCAATATTTCCGATGACGCCGCAGGTGACGCCAGCGCGCCGGGCGCCGACGTCTCCGCTGAAGCCGGGGCTCTGCGCGCCGACGTCTCTGCTGAAGCCGGGGCTCTGCGCGCCGAGATCCGGCGCCACGAACATCTGTACTACGTTCTGGATCAGCCCGAGATCGGCGACGCCGAATATGACGCCCTCATGCGCCGGCTTCAGGCCATCGAGACCCGGCATCCCGAACTGCGCACGCCCGATTCACCCACCGTGCGCGTCGGCGGCCAGCCGCGCGAGGGCTTCCGTAAGGTTCCCCACAGCGCGAACATGCTCAGCCTCGATAACGCACTCGATGAAGAGGAACTCCGCGCCTTCGATGCCCGCGTGAAAGATCTGCTGGGAGGCACGACTTACCGCTACATCGCCGAACTGAAGATGGACGGCCTTTCCATGGCTGCCCGCTATCGCCCGGACGCCGCCGGCAGCGGAGCCCATTTCGACATCGCTGTCACGCGCGGCGACGGCAGCATTGGCGAGGACGTCACCGAAAACGCCCGTACCATCCGCTCGCTCCCGTTGCGTATCGATCGTTCAGAACTTTTCGCCGGACCCTTTGAAGTTCGCGGCGAAGTCGTGATGAACCGCAAGGCTTTCGACCGCCTCAACATGGAGCGCGAAGAACAGGACCTCACCCGTTTCGCCAATCCGCGCAACGCTGCCGCCGGCTCGCTGCGGCTCCTCGAACCTTCCATCACGGCCTCGCGGCGGCTCGATTACTACACTTACTTTCTCTTCGATGAAACCGGCCGCCCGCTCTTTGGCAGCCACTGGGAATCGCTCGAGTGGCTGGCCCGCCACGGCTTCAAAGTGAACCCGAAACGCCGCATCTGCGCCGATGTGGAAGAGGCCCTCGCCTTCTGCCGCGAATTTGAGGCCGAGCGGGAAACGCTGCCGTACGAAATCGATGGCGTGGTCCTGAAGATCGACAGCATCGCGCAGCAACTGGAACTCGGCTTCACCGCCAAAGCCCCGCGCTGGGCCATTGCCTTCAAGTACGCGGCGCGCCAGGTCGAGACCGAAGTGATCGATATCGAAGTCAGCGTGGGCCGCACCGGCGCGCTCACGCCAACCGCCGTCCTCGCGCCAAAAGTAGTGAGCGGCGTCACCGTTTCGCGTGCCACTCTGCACAACGAGGACGAAATCGCGCGGCTCGGCCTTGAGATCGGCGACACGGTCATCGTGGAACGCAGCGGCGACGTCATCCCCAAAGTCGTGCGCGTGAAGATGCAGGGTTCGCATCGCAAGCCGTTCCACATGCCGAAGCAGTGCCCCGTCTGCGCGGGGCGCGTGGTTCGCGAGGAGGGCGAATCCGCCAGCCGCTGCATTAATCCCAACTGCCCGGCCCGCCTGAAGGAATCCATCGGCCACTTCGCCTCGCGCGGCGTCATGAATATCGATGGCCTGGGCGAGGTGCTTATCGATCAGCTGGTCGACAGCGGCCTCGTGAAAAACGTCGCCGACCTTTACGAAATCAGCGCCGCAGATCTGGAAAAGCTGGAGCGCATGGGCCCCAAGTCCGCCGCCAACGTGATTCACAATATCGACCGGTCGCGTTTCCTGCCCATGCCCCGCGTCCTCTCCGCGCTGGGGATTCGTTTCGTCGGAGAACGCACCGCCGAGCTTCTCGCCGATCATTTCGGAACCATGGACAAGATCGCGTTGGCTACAACGGAAGAGTTGCAGGGCGCAGAAGAAGTAGGTCCGCGCGTGGCCGAAAGCATCTATTTCTTCTTCCGCGAGCCGCAAAACCAGCAACTCCTCGAACGGCTTCGGCGCGCCGGTCTCTCCTTCGAATACACTGTCCGCGAAAAGAAAGGCGGTCTGCTCTCCGGCCTTACCTTCGTCATCACCGGTACCCTGCCCGGCATGACGCGCGAGGAAGCCAAGATTCTGATTGAAGCCGCCGGCGGTAAGGTAACGGGTTCGGTGACACGCAAAACCAATTTCCTCCTCGCCGGCGAAGATGCAGGTTCCAAGCTCGACAAAGCCAAATCGCTGAACGTCTCGGTCATAGGCGTAACCGAGCTGGAGGAAATGATCGCGCGACCCAAATGAAACGGATACTCATTCTCATGGCACTTCTGTCGGGCACTCTTCCTGGCGCGGCTGAATCTCAAAACTGGGACGGCCTTGTCGATCGCTTTTTCGACGCGTATTTCCACTTCAACCCGAGCGCCGCCACCTCGGCGGGTTTCCACGCGTACGACACTCAGCTCGAAGATCTTTCCGCCGCGTCCATCCAGCGCTACCTCGCCACCCTGCATCGTTTCGAAACAGAGTTTTCGGCCTTTCCCGCGACGAGACTTTCCTCCGGGCAGGCTGCCGACCGTGACCTCGTCCTCGGCACCATCCGCGCCGGACTGCTGGAATTCGAGACCATCCGCAACCAGGAGCGCAATCCGGATAACTACACCTCCGCCGCCACCAACGCTATCTTCGTCGTCATGAGCCGGAACTTCGCCCCGGCCACGCAGCGCCTTCACTCGGTCATTGAGCGCGAACGCCAAATCCCGGCTCTGCTTGCCGCCGCGCGCGCCAACCTGAAGAACCCGCCGCGGATCTTCACCGAAGTCGCGCTGGAACAACTGCCTGGCATCATTTCGTTCTTTCAGAAGGATATTCCGCTCGCGTTCGGTTCAGTCCAGGATCAGGCGCTGCTCGATCAGTTCCGAAGATCCAACGCCGATACGGTTCGCGAACTCGGCGCTTATGAGAACTTCCTTCGAAACCTGACGCCGAAGTCGAATGGCGATTTCCGCATCGGTGCCGAGAACTTCCGCCGCAAACTCCTCTATGAAGAGATGGTCGATATCCCTCTCGAACGCCTTCTCCAGATCGGCTACGCGGACCTCCGCAACAACCAGCGCATGCTCCGGGAAACCGCCGAGCGCATCGATCCGAAGAAGACTCCGCGGCAGATTCTGGACGAAGCCAACCACGATCATCCCGCGCCGGACAAGCTTCTCGATGCCTTCCGCAACACCTTCGGCGGCCTTCGCGACTTCATCGCGCAGCACAATATCGCCACCATCCCGCCGTCAGTTGCGCCAACTGTGGAGGAGACGCCGCCCTTCATGCGCGCGCTCACGTTTGCCTCCATGGACACACCCGGCCCGTATGAGACCGTCGGCAAAGAAGCCTTCTTCAACGTAACGCTGCCCGAAAAGGACTGGCCGCAAAAGTCCATCGAAGAACACATGTCGCAGTTCAACCGCGGCACCATCGTCAGCACGGCCATCCACGAGGCCTATCCTGGCCACTACGTGCAGTTCCTGGAGATGCAGAACGCTTCGTCGAAAGTCCGCAAGCTGCTCGGCGCAAACTCGAATGCTGAAGGCTGGGCGCACTACTGCGAGCAGATGATGATCGACGAAGGCTATGGCGCGGGCGATCAAAAACATGCCGATCTGCGCCTTCGCATCGGGCAGTTGCAGGACGCGCTGATGCGCAACGCGCGCTACATTGTCGGCATCGAAATGCACACCGGCAAGATGACTTATCAGCAGGGCATCGATTTCTTCGTCAACGAAGGCATGCTGACCCGCACCAATGGCGAGCGCGAGACCAGGCGCGGCACATCGGACCCTACTTACCTTTACTACACGCTCGGCAAGCTGCAAATTCTCAAACTCCGCGAAGATTACCGGAAGCTTCGCGGCCCCGCCTTCAACCTGCGCGAATTCCATGACACTTTTCTGAAACAGGGCTTTCCGCCGATCAAAATCGTGCGCCGCGCTATGCTGGGCAACGATTCGCCGGTACTCTGAGTGCGCGACTTCGCAAAGATAGCGGGCCGCGCCGCCCTCCTGAATCGGCCTGTGTTCCGTCCGGAATCGAGTACGGCGGCTGAGGGGCCGGGATTGCCCGCGTGAAGATCAAGATCGCTTTCGCATCCGGCTCCGACGATCTCAACCGCGCGCTCATCGCGCAAATGCGCGGCATCTTCCCCGAACTCCCGCTCTGGGTCGTCTCCGATTTCCCTCCCGACGACAAAGACCTTCGCTGGATCCCCTGGCACACCAATCGCACGCTGGGGGAGAATCTGGCCCGCGCCCGCGCCGCGATCCACGGCCATTCGATTCGGCTCGCCGGCGTAATGCTGGTCCCCAACGTGCCCTTTCGAAGGATGCGGCTCATGGCGCTGCTCCTCGCGCCCGCGCGCTTCCTGGCCTTCAACGAAAACCTGAATAATTTCATGCTGCGGCCCGGCTCACTGCCGGCGATCCTGCGGCACTTCACCTGGCGCGCGCGAAATTTTTTTCGCTCGGCCGCGCGTGCAGCAAGCGACGCCGACTGGAGCATGATCTACGCCGCCAACCGCGCGCGCCTCGCGGCCCGGTTCAGGCCAATTCGCGAGGGGAATAAGATCGTCGTGGCTCCCGCGCTGGAAGTCCGCACCGAAGTCGTTGTGAGCCACGATCTGCGCCACGCAGTCTCAGGCACACGCGCCGCGCGGCTCTGGTTCGCTCCGGCCACAACGGACACGACGACGCTCGAAGCCCTCGAACGCGCTTTCATCCATACGCCGGACCTCTTCTGCGCGACAGCCGCTCCCGTTGGCGGCTTCGTACTCTGCGGTTCCCTCAACGGCACGCTTTTCGATACGAACAAGCTCCGCGCGCTTCTCGACACTGTTCCGCTTGACACACCACCGGACTTGCTCGTCCGCGAACTCGGCTACCGCGCCTGGCAGCAGGGATGGCCCTCGATCGCAGTGCCGCTCCCGAGCGCTCCGCCGGCCCCGTCCTCGAAAATGCCGCCTGCCGATCGGGACCTCGACGCTGCCTACCTCTCCTTCCTCGCCCGCACCGTGCAGGATTCCGCGCTCTTCCGCAGGCTCTGGAACGGTGCAATCGCATCCCTTGTCGCCGCCCGCTCCCTTGATCTGCTGCGCAACGCCGCATCCGTCGTCCGCCATGCTTGCGTCGCCTGCGTTCCGTCCACGCCGCTGCTCGATGAACCCGCCTTCCTCGCCCTCACGAGCGGCGATGTCGGTATCTTCGAAGGACGCCCGCCATCCGCCCGCCCGCGTATCCTCGTCGCCAGCCCCTATCTCCCCTTCCCGCTCTCGCACGGGGGCGCCGTCCGCATGTACAACCTGATGTTCCGCGCCGCCCGCGACTTCGACCAGGTCCTCATCTGCTTCACCGACGCCCTGCGAACGCCCGCCCCGGAACTACTCGGCATCTGCGCCGAAATCGTCCTCGTCCGCCGCACCGGCAGCCACGAACTGCCCTCCCGCGGCCGCCCCGATACTGTCGAAGAGTTCGATTCACCCGCCTTCCACGCCGCTCTCCGCCTCGCCGTCCGCAAATGGCAGCCGGCCGTCGCCCAGCTCGAATTCACCCAGATGGCTCAATACGCCCCCGACTGCGCTCCCGCCCGCACACTGCTCGTGGAGCACGATGTCACGCTCGACCTGTATCAACAGATGATCGCCACCGCCACACACGACACCGACTGCTGGGAAGTCCAACGCCAGTTCGCCCTCTGGCAACGCTTCGAACACCGCGCCTGGCAGCAGGTGGACCGCGTCGTGCTCATGTCCGATAAGGACCGCCGCCTCGTCGCCGCAACCGGCAGCCGCAGCGAGCCGGTCACGCTCCCCAACGGCGTCGACCTCGAACGCTTCCGCCCTTCGGAACGCGAGCCCGAGCCCCGCCGTCTTCTCTTCATCGGCTCCTTTGCGCACCTGCCCAATCTGATGGCGCTCGAATTCTTTCTCCACGAAGTCTGGCCCGCGCTCACCGGCGCCGCCCTGCACATCATCAGCGGCGCCAACCACGAATACTTTCTGGATTTCTACCGCGACCGCATCCGCCTCGACCTCACCTTGCCTGGCATCGAACTCGCAGGCTTCGTCTCCGACGTCCGCCCTGCCTACGAACGCGCGGCGGTGGTCATCGTGCCGCTGGTCGCCTCTGCCGGCACCAACATCAAGGTCCTCGAAGCCATGGCCATGGGCAAGGCCGTCGTCAGCACGCCGGCCGGCGTCAACGGGCTCGATCTCACTCCCGGCGAAGACTTCCTCCTCACCTGCACCGCTGCCGAAATGTCGGCCGCCATCTCGCAACTCTTCGACGACCCCGCCGCGCGCGCCGGTCTCGAGCTCGGCGCCCGTCGCACCGCCGAGAGAGAATACGGATGGGACGCCATCGCCGCCCGCCAGGCCGCCCTCTATCGCGAATGCGCTTCGTAATCCTGCATTACCACATTCTGAAGAACGCCGGCTCCACGGTGATTGAGATGCTCGACCGCAGCTTCGGCGAGCGCCTCTTCCTCTACGACACACCGGAGCGCAGCGGCACTGTCGCTCCCGCGGAAATACTGTCGCTCATCCAGACCAACCCGCGCATCCAGGCCTTCTCCAGCCACCAGATCCGCCACCCGCTGCCTCATGCCCATGACATCCTCTTCTTCGACATCTGCTTCCTGCGCGACCCGCTGGACCGCGTGCGCTCCATGTACGACTACTTCCGCAAGCGCCCATCCCCAGGCGATCCCGTCAGCGACCTGGCCAACACCGCCACACTCGGCGACTTTATTGCCGGCATGGTGACCGACCACGCACTCCACGTCACCAACGTTCAGGTCAACCTTCTCGCCCAGGCCGGCGATTCCGATGAGCCCACGCGCGACGACCTCAACCTCGCCCGCCAGCGCTTTCTGCAAACATCCTTCCCCGGCGTCGTCGATCTTTTCGATGAAAGCGCCGTGGCGGGAGAATACTTCCTGCGCGCGGCCTTTCCTGCCTTCGACTGCGCCCTGCCCCCGGTGAACGTTTCGAAGGGCCTCGACAGCACGCTCGCCGCCCGCATCGAGCATCTGCGCAGTGTGTGTAAACCGGACGTATTCGCCCAACTGCTGGACCTCAACCGCCTCGATTTCGAACTGCTCGATTGCGCGCGCGATGAAATCACGCGCCGATTTTGCCTCGTCCCGGACCACGCCGCCCGCCTCGACGATCTGCGCCACCGCGTGGCATCGGCAGCCGAAGGGCAAACGCCGCCACTGCCACCTCCGCAGCCCAACCCGCCGGCACCGGCGGAATCGGGCATCCTGATACAAGCTCGTCGTGTCGCGGCAAGACTCGGTTTGCCGGTGTCCCATGCCGCGCCATCCAGCCCGGAAGCCACCGAACTGGCGCCCTTCTTCGATGCCGCTTTCTATCTCGAGCGCAATCCCGATGTTCGCTCCACCGGCGTCCATCCGCTCCAGCACTATCTAACCAATGGCGCCGCCGAGGGCCGCAAGCCGCATCCGCTGTTCGATCCCGCGTTCTACCTCGCAGGCTGCCCCAGTGCATCCCGCTCCGAGGCCGCGGCCAACCCGCTGCTCCACTTCATCCGAAACAGCCCGCGCGATAACCCGAGCCACCACCCAGCCAGCCCGCATCCACTATTCAATGGCTCGGCCGGCGATCTGCTCCGCCATATCAGCCCGAACGAATGACAACTGCCATGCCTGCGCCCCCGATGGTTCGCCTTCTCATCAGTGACGTCCCGATCATCGTCGTTTTCTCGAACACCTCGGTTGACGAAGCCCGCCGCCTGGCATCCGAGCAGGGCCTGTCGGGTGAGGTGGTCCCGGTCTGGCTCGACGACGCCGGCCGGATGCAGTTCCTCGCCCCACGCGAGCAGCGCCGCTTCTTCCAGAGCCTCAACTACGACCAGCTCAGAGCCTTGGCAACAACTTAATTCGCTACGTCAATCCGCCACGGGCTGCCGCGAAGCCCGCACTTCCTGCAGCATCGGCACGTCTGCCACCTGGCGATCCTCCGCACGACTGCTATATCGACGCCTTCCCAAAACCGGCCGCGTCCGCTGACCTGTGTTTCCAGAGTCAACACCCTTTTATCGGCATGGCGCAGCGAAACTTTAGCCCTTTTTTGCACTTCCTTTTTCGTGGCTTCTCTTTTTACCCAACCGCGACAACGCCGCCAAC
>Ga0209698_10008019_pt1 | contig 10969 bp, 7 predicted proteins | sample LitLauG_LLR_2012_FD_187203 | JGI IMG/M metagenome (GOLD analysis project Ga0209698, IMG submission 187203) | Freshwater sediment microbial communities from Pennsylvania, USA - Little Laurel Run_MetaG_LLR_2012 (SPAdes) (version 2) | ecosystem: Environmental > Aquatic > Freshwater > Creek >... | reverse complement strand
CTGTTCGTCGCTGATCGCGCAGTACGTCACCGGTCCGGGCAAGCTGCCGCTGTTCGGTCCACCGCTGGCCAATCCCAGCGTATTCGTCAACGGCGAGGAGCTGAACGTGGGCGCGACGCGCACGTCGGGCCTGGATTTCCAGGGCAGCTACGTGATCCCGACCAGCATTGGACAATGGAGCGTCGGGCTGTCGGCCAACCTGACGACGCAGTTCGACGTGCAATTTACGCCCGGCGGTGCGATCTTCAATGAGCTCAACACCATTGGTTATCCGCTGCGGCTGCGGATGCGGGGTAATGTGGGCTGGGCGCAAGGCCCGTGGACCACGATGGCATTCGTCAATTTCGAGAACGGCTATACCAACACCGAGGCCACCCCCAACCAATCCGTGGGTGCGTACACGACCCTCGATCTGGATGCCGTCTACGACATCGGCAAGGCCATAACGGCCGCCTGGTCGAAGGACCTTTCGCTCACGCTGCACATCATGAACGTCGCCAATACTTCGCCGCCGTACGTGAATATCCCGATCGGCGCGAACGGCGGCGGCGGCTTCGATCCGGGTGCGGCCAATCCGATCGGCCGGCTGGTGTCGGTGGCCATCGGCAAGAAGTTCTGATGCCGTGTCGGGGAAGGGCGGGCGCGAAGCGCCTCCCTTCCCCGTCCTCAGGGCGCCCGGGCAGGTTCGGGCACCGGTGCGCTTGTCGCGAGGCCGCAATTGAGCGTGCCGTTGCCCGGCAATTGCGTCGCAAGCCGGCGCGCCCGGGCGTAGACGGCGGGACCGTCGATTCCAAGCGTCTGCAACCGTGCCGCGCTGAGCGACGCATCGCGGGCATAGAGAGCGTCGAAGCGCTGCTGGTCCCCGGGCGCGATGGGCAGGAAGGCGAGCCCGTCACGCCGCCCCTGCGCCTCACCTTTGGCTACCGCGGCCTGCGTGGCCGCCGCGAGCGCTTCCTCCCAGAACGGTTCGGCGTCGCTCAGAATCTGCTGCTGAGCCGCACTGAGCGTGCGCCACCGGCGCACGCTCATCGCGCGGGCCGGGTAGGCGCCGCGCGGTATCTCCAGTCGCGTGTAGTACCGGGCCACTTCCGAGAGGTGCATCGAGTGCAGGGCATCCGCCGGCGCGATCACCCCGTCCAGCACGCCCTTGGCGAGCGCAGAGTAGACCTCCCCCATCGGCATGTTGACCGGGTCGGCTCCGAGGTCGCGCAGTACACCGAGCAGCTCGGTCGGCGCACGCAACCGCAGGCCACGCAGGTCTTCGAGCGTGCGCACGGGTCGCAGGCGCGTCACCACGCCCGGGAGCGTTCCGCCCTGGATCGCCAGCACCTTCAACCCGGACAACTCGCGCGCGTATTCGGGTACCGCGGCGGCCAGGCACTGGTAGAGGGCGACCTGCTGCGCTGAGGTGCGCGCGCCCGCGTAGAAGCCCGACTGGGTTCTGATCAGGTGCACGCCGCCGCGCACATAGATGGGCGTGATCAGCCCGATGTCGGCCACACCGTGACGCAGCTCCTCCAGCGACTGATCCGAGGAAAGCAGGGCGCCGGACCAGACCGGCCGGATTCGCAGCGTCCCATGCGCGAGGGTCTCCACCCGGCGGATCCAGGCCTGATCGGCGAGACTGAACGGGTGGTTGGGCCCGTAAGGGCTCGCGTAGATCAGCGTGGTGTGGCCCGCGTCGGGCGGTCCCGCGCAGGCGGCGAGCGTGAAGGTCAGCAGCACGACAACGATGCGGGTCACGTCAGCCCGGCCCGGTCCAGGAATCCCGAGACCTGTTCGACGGCCTGCTCCTGGCTCCAGCCTTTCGAATCCACCATGTCGGCATCCAGCGCCAGGGTTGGCACTCCTGCGGCCTGCAGCGCCAGCTGCGTGAGGCGGGTGCCCGATTGGGACAGCCGGTTGCCCGGCGGCACCAGCATTACCGCGGCGTCGATCCCGCAGCGCCGGGCCTCGCTGACCATCCAGCTGTTCATCCACGGCGGCAGGTGCAGCACTTCGTTCATCGAGCAGATGCGACTGGCCAGCGCGTGCAGCGGGCGGCCGTGAAGTGACCGGATGTACTGCGGACCTGCGAAGGGCATGTACATGGACCAGACGAAGACCGCCCCATGCCGTTCCTCCAGCGCGTTGTAAAAGCCCGGGTCGTGCCAGAGGCCCGCGCCGATCCACATCAGGCGCACGCGCTCCCGGCCACTGGCGGCCGCCCCTGAGCGCACGCGCTCGGCGGTTTCATCGCGGAAACGTCGGGCGTGGTCGACGGCCCAATCCGAACCTCGATGCCACTGCGGGATCATCGTATTGGGCATCTGGTCGACGATCGATACCGGACAGGGCCTCGCGGCGCCGATCAGCTGTGCCGCCTCGGCAATGTAGCCCTCCTGCTCGTTGATCCGGTGCATCAGCCGCTCGAGCCGGGCTTCATCGAATCGCCGGCCGGTCTTGCGCTCGAGCAAGCCAATCAGCTCGCGCATCTCGGTCACGAGCAGCTCAATCCGCTCGGATTCGAAGACCGCCTCCCAGTCTTCATTGGAGTGTTCGAACCAGGCCGGATCCTTGTGTGTCCAGCCCGGCGCTTCCAGTGCAAAGAAATCCGTGTCCAGCGCGCGTGCCCATTGGGCGAATACGTGCTGGATGCAGTCGCAGGTCAGCCGGGCCACGAGCGCGATCGGCCGCGGCAGGCCGCCCCACGGCGCCGTGGCGGGATCGTTGGCGAGGGTGCAGGCCAGGCCGAGCGAGCAGTAATGGCAGCTGTTGCCCGGGTAGCCGGCCTGCTCCATCGTGGCAAAATAGCGAGGCGACAATTGTTTGGCCGAGATGTATGCCGACCACCATTGGTTGGTGATCAGCGGGATGTCCATCGCATGGAACAGCTCGTGCGGCGTGTCGGCCTGTGCGACCACGAAGGGTTCGCCGAGCTCGACGACACGGCGGCGCATGTCGCCGACGTAGCCGCGCTGGTAGGCCGTAGCCGCCGCGGTACACGCGAGGTCCTTGCGGCTCCGTGCGGTGGGGGTTGAGGTCATTGGAATACTCCCAGCGCTTCGAGTTCGCGGATCCGATCCGGGGCCAGGCCGGCGAGTTCCGCGGCGATGGCAAGCGAGTGCTCGCCCAGGCCGGGAGCGCGGTAAGGCGCGAGTGGACTGCGCGAACAGCGCAGCGGCGTCGCCACATGCCCGAAGCGGCCCAGCAGCGGGTGATCGAGCGGCACCAGCGCGCCGCGGGCCGCGAGCCCGGGATCGCGCTCCAGCAGATCCTCGATGTCCTGCAGTACACCGGCACCGACACCGAACCGTTGCAGGGCCGCCGCCAGCGCCGGGCCGTCCTGCGTGCTGCTCCAGGCTGCAATCCGTGCATCACGCACTGCCGGTTCGAGCGCTTGGTCCAATCCGGCATGCTCGCGCAGCCGACGCCAGTCCTCGGGCGCGGCGCAGGTGATGGCGATCCAGCGGTCCTCACCGCGCACCGGATAGACCCCCTGGTGGTACACATGCGCGTCGGCATTGCCGAGCCGCCGGGGTGGCGTGCCTACCTGTGCCTGGACGATGGCCTCATACGTCTGCTGCACGCAAATCTCGTACATCGAGGCATCGATGTGGCTCCCGCGGCCGGTCAGGCGTCGGTGCTGGAGCGCCGCGGCGACACCGGCGACCATCGCATAGGGGACGATGACGTCGCCATACGGCACCGCGCCGGGGATCACCGGGTCGCGGTCCGGCCAGCCGGTCAGGAAGGTGCGGCCCGACAGCGCCGCGCCGGTTCCGTCCACACCCCATTCCTGCGCGAGCGGCCCGTTCTGGCCGTAGACGCTGCCTGAGACCATGATCAGCGCGGGGTGGTGCTGACGCAGGCGTTCGTAATCGAGCCCCAGCTTGGCCATCGTGCCGGGGGAAAAGTTCTCGACGATCACATCGGCCCAGCGAACCAGCGGCTCGAGCACCTCACGGCTTTCCGGCCGCTTCATATCGAGCGCGAGACTGCGCTTGGAGGTGTTCAGATGGGCGAACCAGGGCTTGTCGTCAAAGCTGGCGGGCGTGGAGGCGGAGACCTGTACGTCGATGCGTGTGAGGCAGGGACGCGTACGGCTTTCGACCTTGATGACGTCGGCCCCGAGGTCGCCGAGCGTCTTGGTCGTGACCGAGCCGACGAGCGCCCAGGAAAAATCCAGCACCCGGACGCCTGCGAGCGGCCCCGGTCGCGCACTGGCACGATGGGCGATCGCTTCGGCCGATACTGCCTCCATGGCCGGCATGGCCGGTGTCGCCGGTGTCGCCGGTTTCGCCGCACCAGGCAGGCCCTCGGCAATCCGCAGGAATCGGCTCGGTCGCTTCACGCCGTCCTGCGTGGACCAGAATCCGCGTGCGGCCAGGTGCGGATCGGCCAGCACATCGGCGGGCTCGGCGACGACGCAGGCGTTGATGCCGCGGCGCCGGCCCTCGGTCTGGATGTCCCGCTTATGGCGCGTGCGGAAGAATGCCGCCATCGCGGCTTCCCAGGTGGCGCGTACGGCGGGGTCGAGCGTTGAGCGGTTGTACCGGGTCCAGTCCGTACCGCGCAGAGGATTGTCGACGCCGCACTCGTCCATCCACTCACTCAAGGCCTGATTGGCGGGGGCCCCGAACCGTCCCGTCATCAGCGTATGAAAGCACCAGCCGTCGGCCAGCGGCCAGATACAGCGCACCGTAGCCCGGCCGTAGTTGAGCGCCCCGCCGACACGGTGGAGCTTGCGTCGATCGAACTGCCACACCAGGATGCCGTTTACATTGCGCGAAAATGCCACCTGCTGAACGGAAACGTCCACGAGCTGGCCGAGTCCCGAGCCGCCGCGCTCGTAATGAGCCGCGAGGGCGCCTGCTGCGGCGACCAGGTCAGCATGGAAACAGCACGCATCCAGCGCTTCCTTCACCGGCGCGCGATCCGGCTCGCCCGTCAGCAGCAGCGTCCCGCCCATTGCCGAGGCCACCAGTTCGGAGCCGCGCCAATGCGCGCGTTCACCGAGGTTTCCAAAAGGCGTGACGGACACATGGATCAGCGCGGGATTCGCCTTCTCGATGAAGTTGCGTGCGCAGCCGGCGGCCTCCAGCCGGGAGAGGCCCTCCTGCTCAATCAGAAAAGAGGCACCGGCGATGCGGTCGGCGAGCTCTTCGGACCGCACCCGCGTGACCTCGGCCCCGAGGGAAACCAGGAAGCGCGCCAGTCCGCCCTCGGCCGCCGTGCCGATGGCCAGAACCGCGTGCGCAGCCAGGGGTCTCATGAGGCGGCTGCCCGTTGCATGGTAAAGCGCGCGATTTCCTCGCCGGCGCCGTCGCCCGCATCCCATTGGCGCCGTGTCAGGTACAGTGCCGGCACGTGCGCCTCCGCCAGGGCGCGCTTCATCGCGGGCACGTCCCAGGCCAGCGATTCGTCCTGGTCGATGAGCCAGACCACGACACCATCGGCGCGGCAGGCCGCTATCCGGGTCCGCAGCATCGCCGGGTAGTCGCGCACCGCCCGCGGGCCGAAGTCGAGCTCATGGTGCCGGCGGGCCAGCGCAGCGAGCGCATCCGTTCCGGCTTCTATGGGCGGGCCCAGGCGGGTGAGCGCCTGATCGCCGATTTCGGCGACGACCTGGCCGCCACCGGCTTCTACCGCCGCATGCAACCGCTCATCCGGTGGCGTGCTGCCGAGCAACAGCAAACGCGGGCCCGTGGCGGGTGCCATGGGTTCCTTCAGCCAGGCCTCCAACGCCGCGTCAAACGCGGCGCTCTCGCAGGCATCCGCCGCCCGCAAGATGCGCGCCACCAGCGCTCCTGGCGGTGACGCCGAGGAATCGCGGCGCCGCTGGAGCGCGGCGAACAGCTGCCTGCGGCGATTGCGCTGACTGATGGCTGCAGGCAGCAGCGCAGGATCGCTGCGCAGCGCCGCCGCCAGTCGTGCGGTAGCCGCCAGCGTGTGGCGCAAACTGCTGGGACGCGGGATCTTTGCCAGATCGTAGAGGAGCGGTTGCGGTCCGCGGGCGATGCCCATGCGCTGCAGTTCGCACAGGTAATAGTACAGGCGCTGGCTGCTGTCGTCGGCGCGCGAGAAGATGACTGATTCGATGAAGTCGAGCTCGCCATTGAGCCACTGCTCCGCAAGCGCGCGTATCGAGGGCAGGAAGCCGGCCTCCAGGTAGCGATCGGCATGCGCCGTCGGACCGCCCGGGTTGCCGGTCAGCGCCACGGGAATGGCTCCTGCGGCATACACGAGTTCGGCCGGCACGTCGTCGCCGATCCGGCCGATGACCCGTGTTCCTTCGGCAGCGCGCGCGCGCGCCATGGCGAGCGGATCGCGCAGCGCCACATCGACAAGCGACTGCAGCGGGCCGCTCATTGGCCCAGGGCCTTCGGCAGGGCCAGAATCAGCGCCGGAAAGAAGATCAGCAGCAGCAGGTGGATGAAATCCGAGGCGAGGAACGGCAGCACGCCGCGGAAGATGCGCGCGAGCGAAACATCCTTGGCGATGTCGTGGATCACGTAGAGATTCATGCCGATCGGCGGATGCACGAAGCCGATTTCCATGGCGCGCACCAGGAAGATCCCGAACCAGATTGGCGAGAGCCCAAGTCCCTGGATCGTAGGCAGCAGGATGGGCGTGGCGAGCAGCATCAGTGCGAGGCCATCCAGGATCGAACCGAGCAGCAACAGGACCAGGGCAATCAGCAGCAGCGTGGCGATCCGGTTGCCGCCGGCGACGGCCAGCAGCGACGCGATACCGCCCGTCAGGCCGCTCAGGCTGACGAATACCGAAAAGATCAATGCGCCGATCACGACCACGTAGATCATGCCGCTGGTCCGCAGGGTCTCGGCGAGTGCGTGGGTGAAGGCTGGCCACGTCAAACGCCGCCGCCAGGCGCACAGCAGCAGCGCGCCCAGGGCGCCGATTGATGCCGCCTCGGAGGGGGAGAACCAGCCGAGTGCGATGCCGCCGATGACCACGACGATCAGCACGCTGACGTCGCTGACGCGCCAGAGGGCCGCACGCCGCTCCGTCCAGCCCGCGCGCGCAGTGGCCGGCGCCAGGCCGGGCCGGATCCGGCAGACGATCGCGATCGTGATCAGGTACAGCAGCATTTGCGTCACCGCGGGCACGAGGGCGGCCGTGAACAGCTTGCCGATGGACTGCTCGGTTATGATGCCAAACACGATCAATGCCGCGGATGGGGGCACCGCCTGGCCCAGCGTGCCACCGGCGGCCACCACACCGGTGGCGAAGCCGTCATCGTAGCCGCGCCGGCGCATCTCCGGCAGGGCCACCAGGCCGATCGTTGCGGCCGTGGCCAGGCTCGAACCCGTGATTGCACCAAATCCGGCGCAGGCACCTACCGAGGCGGTGGCCAGGCCGCCGCGCAGGTGGCCGACCAGGCGCGCGGCGGCATTGAAGAAGTCGCGACTGGCGTTGGCTGCGAAGCACAAGTGTGCCATCAGCAGGAACAGCGGCAGGACGCCGAGTTCATAGCGCGACAGGGTATCGAATACGATCACTCCCGACTTGATCAGCGCCGGCTCCAGACCGAGCAGCGCGGCAAGGCCGCCGAAACCGACCAGACCGAGCGCGATGCCGATCGGTACGCCGATCAACAGCAGCAACAGCAGCACGCAGACACCCAGGATTCCCGGAACGGCGGTCGCAGTCATGTGCGCGGGCCGCGCAGGGCCTGGATGATCTGGGTCGACGCCGCCGCAAGCAGGGCCAGGAGTGCAATGATCCGCAATGGCGCGTAGGGGATCCGCAGCAGCTCGCTTTGCTCCTGCCCGTTCCACAGATCGGCGGCAATCCACAGGCTCCCGGCCGCGAGCAGCAGGAAGAACAGCACGCCGAGCAGCGCGCTCACGCGCGCCAGGGTGAGGCGGGCCGTGCGACCGACCCGGTCGGTCAGCAGGTGAACGGCCGCATGCTTGCGTGACAGCGTTGCTGCCACCAACGCGGCAGAGCTGGCCACCAGTATGGCGGCCTGTACCAGTTCGATGGAGCCGAGCAGGTGCAGGCCGATGTGCCTGCCCACGACGGCGCACACATCGACCCCCATGGCTGCGAGCAGGCCGGCCCCGCCGATGTACAGGAGCGGACCGTGCCGCTCCGGTGCATCCGCCGCAGCCGGTTGATCCGCTGCTGCCAGTTGATCCGCTTCGGTCACGGTTCGAGTCTCACCATGTCGACGCCCGACACCCAGCGCCAGGGTGGCAACCCGGCCTGTTCTGTAATCTGCGCCACATAGGTGGCGATCGATGCGGCTCTGGCCGGATCGGCCAGTACCGGCCTGCCCGGCGGCTCGACATGCACCGGGATGAACCCGGCGTCCATGGCGCGATCAGAGTGGCAGCGCACCCGCCCGAGCATGGCATTCACGGCCTGGGGGTGAAAGGGCGCCAGCACGTAGGCGGGGTCCGGTTCAAAGCCAAAGAGTATCTTGCGCCGCTCGGCCCAGGCTGCGCGGCCCGCATGCGCCTGCGAGGGGCTGAGGGCGCGGGTGACCACGCAGCCATTGCCCAGACCGTGAAAAATCGGCTTGCCCCGATACAGCTCGATACCCCGAAGCATGTGCGCATGGTGGCCGATGACGATATCGGCTCCGGCGTCGATGGCGGCCTGCGCCAGGGGGCGCTCGTACGCAGCCAGACGTGCGGGTGTATGCACGATGCCCTTGTGCAGGGCGACGATGACCCAGTCGGCGCGGGCGCGGACGGCCGCAATGTCGGCAGACATCTGCGCCTGCGAGACCGGATCCGCCTTTACCAGCGGTGCCGCGGGCGCGCTGGGACTGCCGTCCGAGGTCGCCACGCGCACATAGGCGCAGCCGGCACGATCGGCGCGGGCCCAGCTGCTTTCCGGGCCGACACAGTTGTAGCTGAGCAGGGCTACGCGCGCACCGCCGGCCTCGAGCCAGGCGGGTGCACGGGCACGCTCGAGATCGCCTGCTGCGCCGCAGTGCGCGATGCCCAGTCGGTCAAGTTCGGCAAGCGTATCGAGGATTCCGGGGGCGCCGCAGTCGGCAATATGATTGCCCGCCAGGGTGAGGGCGTCGAGCCCGGCGCGCCCCAGGGCGGCGAGGTGCGCGGGATCGGCACCCGGCGCGGGCACATCGCCGGCCAGTTCCACGCCGCGCCGGCTGTGGGGTACTTCCAGGTGCCCAATGCTGAGCGCAGCCGAGTGCAGCGCCGGCGCCAGTCCCGACAGCCAGTGGTCCGGATCGGGCTCATCGAGCACCAGATCCCCGGTGAAAACGATATCCAGCGACATGACGGCGATAAGGCTGGGGCTAGGTGCCCCCACCGACGATGGGGACGTCCAGGTACGAGGGCGCACTGGCCTCGCTCAGTACGCGGATGTGCGCGCCCTGGCTGTCCGGATCACGCTCGCGTTCCCGGTAATCGGCTCCCGTCAGCGTAACCTGGAGCCGATGGCCTGCACGAAGCACATAGGAGGTCGGCAGGAGGTCAAAGTGCAGGCTTACCCGGTCGTCGGGCACCAGCGGCCGGGCGTCTTCCCGGTAACTTCGGTGCCACGGCGTTCCGGGCACCTGAAAGGGCGGGTCATTTTCAGCGCGCAATGAGGCCTTCAGCCGCCCTTCGGTAATGACGGTGACCGCACCGTCGGCCGCCACGTCCTCAAGATAGGCGAACACGTTTGCGTCCGGCCGGTCCGCGCTGATGCGCAGTGCGACGATGGGGCTGCCGGTGATCGTCAGGTCACGGGTCCGCGGGGCCGTCGCCAGGGACGCGCCCTCGCCGGCCAGATGGCACGGCTGCATGTAGGGGCCCAGGCCCCCGCCGGGGCAGGGGACCGGGGCATTGGCCACGAAACCGGCCTGCAGCGGAGCTGCCGGCGGCGCCCCCGTGAGCGTGTTCTCCGGCGCGAAGTACAGCCTATCCATGTGCGCACCGGCCACAGGCCATTGCGCGGCGGTGTGCCAGGCACCCGCGTCGGATTCTCCCATGGTGAAGTAGTGCACGCGGGGTTCGCCGCGCAGCCCGGTGTCGATCCCCTTCAGGTAGGTGTCGAAGAAGCGATGGATCTCCTGGAGCAGTTCGAAGCCAGGGTTCATGCAGTGAGTCCAGGGACCGATCAGGATGCGGGAACCCGGGATGTTCAGCAGGGTGATCAGCCCCTGGTCGCGCAATTCGTCGTGCCATCCACCCATGATGTACAGCGGCACCGCCGCCTGGCGGATCTGTGCGGCGTAGCTGCCGGCGCTGCCTTCCGCCCAGAAGCGGCTGGCAACGAGCGGCGAATAGCTGTCCCGGTAGGGCAGGCCCTTCCACATCTCATAAAGATTGGTGCTGCGCTGATGCTCCTCGGCGGCCTGCCGCAGCAGCGTGCGGTCAGCGTCGCCGTCGACCGGCGCGACGGCCATGTCCTGTTCGAGCGTGCGCTGTGGTCCCGTGCCCCACTGGGCGAAGATGCCGCCGCGGCGCATCGCGTCATACTTGCTCCAGGAAAAGCATCCGGCGAAGACCGCCCGCAGATGCGGTGGCCGGCCCGCGATGGCATGCATCGCGGCATCGCCGGTGTTGGAACATCCGTAGATTCCCACCGCGCCACTGGACCAGGGCTGCGTAGCCAGCCACTCGGTGATCTCATAGGCGTCATCGGATTCGGTACGGTCGTTGTAGCCGCGGCGGCTTCCGAAGGACTGACCATTGCCGCGCCGCGCAACCTGTACGACGACATAACCATAGGCCGTCAGGCCGGGGACGCCCCGCAGCCCCGCGCCGGGAGCGAACGTTCCGGCCTCCTTGTCCTCATCGATCGTCAGGGTGTTCTGCCAGATGACGGGGAAGCGGGCCGCGATGGCCTGGCCATCCCTGGCGGGCCGCGATATGCGCACCGCCAGCCGAACACCATCGCGCATGGGCACATCCGCGGCAGTGTGCTGCCATTCCTTGATATTCGACCGAATGTGGATGACTACACGCCCCACCGGCGGGTTGGCTTGCAACTGCTGCAATGC
>Ga0209698_10008017_pt1 | contig 10969 bp, 11 predicted proteins | sample LitLauG_LLR_2012_FD_187203 | JGI IMG/M metagenome (GOLD analysis project Ga0209698, IMG submission 187203) | Freshwater sediment microbial communities from Pennsylvania, USA - Little Laurel Run_MetaG_LLR_2012 (SPAdes) (version 2) | ecosystem: Environmental > Aquatic > Freshwater > Creek >... | reverse complement strand
AAGCAAGGCGTAGCAGCCCGCGTCTCAAGCCTGATCAATGCGCGCGCGATTCTGAGAGCGCTGGCATTTCTGGCGATTTCTTATCGCCCTGCAGAAACTGAAGCACAGGCGCCCACCATTGTTCGCTTGGATTCTTGTACAGGTCGTTGTGCCTGAAACCATGCAGAACCGTCATTTGCTTCGGCTCATGGGCAGCCTGGAAGACTCGCGTCCCCATCTCAATTGGGTTTACCGAGTCCGTGTCGCTGTGCACCAGGAGCAGTGGGGCGTGATCGCGCGAAATGTTTCTTACGTTGTTCCAGACGTCCGGCATCATGTAGGTAAAAATCCTGGGAGTCCCACTGTGCGCTCCAGCGTCGCGGAGGGAAGAGAAGGCATTAGCCACCACAACACAAGCTGGCGCAGGTTGAAAGCCCGGGAAGCTTCCAGCATCGGCCCGTTTCCCATGGAGTGGCCCAGGACGCACAGCCGAGTCTTGTTGGCAAACCTCGAAGCAAACCACGAGTACGCTGCCAGAGCATCCTGATTCAGGTTCTTGACGGTGCCAGGTCTAGAGCTGTCTCCGTGTCCCGAGTAGTCGAACGCGACGGAAGAAACACAGTGATCGTAGAGAAAGCGTTGTGCCTTTACCCACTCCGAAATGGTTTCCTTGACCCCGTGAAAGATCAGCAGCGCTACTTTAGGCTGGCATGTCCACGCGGCCTGGACAAGGTAACCGTCCAAGGTGCGGTTAACGCTGGGAATCTTTATCCGTTCGTATTCGACCCCAACGCTCCCAGGCGTCTCCGGGCCATTGGGACCCGTGGTAAGAAACTTCGGCTCGAAGTGGTGGAGGATGACCGAGCGGCACGAAGTCAAGCCGGCCAACGCAAGCACGACTGCGATTCCCACCCGCCTGTGCCAGACTCTCGCCATAGAGCTGACTAGTCTAGTACGGAGCCACATCTCTTAGCTTGCAAATCTTTACGATCGTGCCCTTCGGTCCGACGGCGAAGGCGTCACCGGTGGGAGAGAAGCTGATCGCGTTAAGATTTACATCCCAAGTTTTGGGCCATTGTTTGCCTTCAATATCCGAGGCTTCAGCGGCATGAGTAGGCCCCACGACCAGTAACCGGTGCGAATCTGTGGGGGCGAACGCCACCGCCGAGAAGAACGGCTGAGGCGCGAGCTCAGACAGTTTCCAGGTAACGCCTCCGTCTTCTGTGAACGCGAGGTGGGGACCCGGCATCTCGGGTGACTTGTAGTCTCCACCAGCTGCCAGTCCGTGTTTCTCATCGCGGAAAGCGATCGAGAAGATTCCTGAAGACGCGTTGCCATGAACGATGGGCGTTATGGCGGCCGTCCATGTCTTGCCACGGTCGGTGGAATGGAATACGCGTGCCACCGAACCGCCGGTAGCGAACCAGGCGTTGCTGTTGCCTTGAGCGATCAGACACGTTCCGCTTGCGGCGAATGCGCCCTCGCCTTCGAACGCTGGCGGCATCTTCTTCGGGAAAACGTCGCTCCAATGAGTGCCGCCATCGTCGGTTGCGATCAAGATGAATTCCTTGCCGACCGGATCGCTGATCGCCAAGCCGTGATCCTGATCCCAGAACGCCATGCAGTCGAAGAACGCTTTCGAGTCTGCGTTCGTGAACTGAAGAGCCCAGTTCTTTCCGCCGTTCGTTGTTTTGTAGATTCGCGAAAGTTTGCCCGTACCGATGCTGAGCAGGTAAGCCACGTCCGCGCTGAAAGCCTTGACGTCACGGAAATCGAGATCTTCCGCGCCGGGAACGTGCGCTACCTGCCAGGAGGTTCCGCCATCGATTGTGCGCAGGTAAGTGCCGTGGGCGCCGCTCGCCCAGGCAATTTTGTCGGAGACGGTACTCACCCCACGGAGATTTTCAGTGGTATTGCTCTTCTGGAGCGAAATTTCCTGTGCGGGAGCTGAGGCAGCGAGAACACTCGTGAAAGCGAAGAGGAAAAAGGTGCGACGCAACGTGCGAAATCGAATGCTGAAAGACTTCATTTGCTGCCCAGTATCGCTTATTCCGAATCACTGGACGGGCAGCATCTTAGCAGCAAATGGTCGTGCCGGGCACGCGGTTCTTGCAACACATACCCGGCACTCGCTTCTGTCGATGTCAGCTATGAGCGTGCATGGCCTCGATGCGGCGCTGCATCTCGGCTGGAGTAACGTCTTCGACGTGGGTGGAGATAGTCCAAACGTGGCCAAAGGGATCACTGATAGTCCCGTTGCGGTCGCCGTAGAACTGGTTCTCTACAGCTTTGGTTATTTTTGCACCCTCGGCCACGGCTCGTTCCACGGTCTTGTCGACATTCTCGACGTAGAGCATGATGCTGACCGGAGTGCCTCCGATTGACTGCGGACTCTTATAGCCCCTGTCGGGGAATTCGTCGGCGAGCATGATGGGGGAATTGCCAATCTTGATTTCGGCATGTCCAATCTTCCCGTCGGAGTCCGGCATGCGCATAATTTCTGTGGCGCCGAACGCCTTCTTGTAGAAGTCGAGAGCCTTGGCTGCGCCTTTGATGATGAGGTAGGGAGTCGCGGTGTGATAGCCGTCGGGAATGTACTTCACTGCCATGGTGATTCTCCTTTGATATTTGGGTAGTTTCCGTTAAGAGGGACAGACGACAAATGACGGTTGTCTGTCTTTTCTCAAATTAGTCTTCCAAGAATGTTCGTAATCTGTCGCGTCGACCTTCCGTCACGCTAAAGCATGACGTCCTTCATGTGTGTGGCTAGATACCACTGATTGCCGAACGGATCTTCTACGCCCGCGTTGCGATCGCCGTAAGGCTGATCGGCCGGCGCATACATGGATTTGGCTCCTGCCTCGAGGGCGCGAGAGTACCAGGCGTCCACATCGTCCACGTAGAGATAGAACATGGTTGGCATCGGCTGGTGCGGGCCGTGAGCATCACCCATCTCGAGTATCGAGGTTCCAATCTTCACGCTGGCGTAGTGAACCATGCCCTCCGGAGACGCGTGGTATTCGACGTCTTCCGTCTGGAAAGCGCGTTTCAGGAAGGCAAGCATCTCCGTCGAGCTCTTCGGATGCAGGAAGACCGTCAAAGTATTCATGCCGGGCGGAACGTCGCCCGTTGCTTGGTGAGTTGAAATGTACCAGTGGTTTCCCCCCAGGTCGCGCACGCCGGCTTCGCGGTCACCGTAGAACTGATCGACAGGCTCTTGCACGGAGGCGGCGCCTGCGGCAAGAGCGCTCTGGTAAACAGAGTCCGCATCTTTCACATAAAGATGGAGTGAGGTCGGCATGGGCGTGCCCTTCCACTGTCCGCCACCACCGATCATCATTTTGGAGTCGCCGACTTGCATCTCGCAGTGAATGCCGCCCGCGGTGCCGACGGAACGGAAGACTTCTTCACCGCCGAACGCGTTCTTGACGAAGTCGATCAGTTCCGCCGCCTTCTGCACCACGACGTAGGGCGTGATGGTGCGATAGCCCTTGGGAATGGGCTCGACACGTGGTTGGGGAGGAGCGGTTTTTTCCTGCAGTTCGGCTTGCAATCGCATTTTGAAATCCTCTCTGGGGAGATCGCGCAGCTCAGCAGCGACGCGCAGCAAGGGAGCGAGGCTCGCATCTACTGAAGGAAGCGGAGCATCGGGCTGGGCCAGAAGGGCCTGCACCGCTTCGTCGAGTTGTTCGATCAGGCTACGCTTAGCCATTTTTCCCACCCAGCTTGTTTACAGCGAGCTGCGCCCGGAGGGTCTCCAGGCCGCGGAATTGAAGCTGCTTTACTGAGCCCTCGGTGCGTCCGATTTCAGTGGCAATCTCTCGAATGCTTTTTCCCTCCGCGAAGCGCATGCCGATGACGCGCCGCTGGTCGGCGGGAAGCCGCTCAACCAGGCGAAACAAGCGCGCACAGTGTTCGTTTTCCTCGTAGTTCACTTCCACGCTCGCTTCGGGAGGGTCATTGACAATTTCTCTTGCCGATCGCTTCCACTGATCGCTGACCACGTTGGCGGCGATGCGCAGGAGCCAGGCCGCGAACGGTATGCCGCGCCAGTCGAAACCAGAAAGATTGGCCAAGGCTTTGTGAAAAACGTCGGATGTGAGGTCTTCGGCGACGGCGTGATCACGAACCCGGCGTGCGATGAAGGCATACACCCGGGCAAAGTTGTTCTCGTAGAGTTCGGCAAACCGGGAGGGATCTTTTTGCGCAGCTTCGACCAGGAGACGCTCCTGCGCCTCCTGCCGCGACCCCTTCGATCCAGGTTTACCGACGGCCATCTTTCGTTCTCACGTACATAAACTGCGGACCGGCAAAAAGGTTACGGTGGGCGGAACGGTGAAAAAGCGGTGTGGCAATGCTGCTTGAAGCTTGGGTCACCATTCTAGTCAACGGCGTGTGCCGGCGCGAGGGTAGGGGAGGGCATTATCGACCCAGGTCAGCGGCCAAGAAACAGGGCGCGAAGCTAGGGACCATCCGAGTTACTTTTCTTGCATCGGGGCAGGTACCTTCGATTGCAAGGGCATCTAAGGCTTTTGCGTGGTTTGCCGATAAATGGAGTGGAGGTACTGTACCTTGATCAATCCGGTTTCCAGTTCCAGCCCTGCCAGCCAAGCTGAGCAGGTCTCCAGCCCTGCAACCCGCCCCGCTCCACAGGCGCAGCAGGCGTCACAGCAGCCTCAGGACAAGGTAACCCTGAGCCGCTCGGGTGACGTCGACCACGACGGCGACAGCCACTAAACCATCCGGCAAGTAACGGACGGGCTTTACCGATGGCTATGTTCGGTTTCCGAGCATAGCCAATTTTCTTGCGCGGAAGTACACCCAAACAGTTCCCTGGATGCCTGGCGTGAGACCATGTATTACTCGGACCGCGAACGGGCGGCACTCGCGTGGGCCGAAGCGACTACCAACCTCCACGATGGACATGTCACTGACGAAGTGTTCGAAGCAGCCCGGAAACATTTCAGCGAGCAGGAAATAGCGGATCTGACGCTCGCCGTGGTGGAGATCAACGGCTGGAACCGGTTGAATATAGCCTTCCGGACTCCAGCGGGAACCTACCAGCCGGGACAGTTCGAGAAGAGGAAAAAGACAGCCTGACGGGAATTCACGAAGAAAGCGCCGCTGAACAAGACCCCCAAAATCACATAAGCGCAGCTACGGCCCTGCTTTTTTGGAGAAATTCAGCAATCTCAATTAAGGGTGGGTGAAGGCGCTACTGGCGGGGGGCGAAGTAGCCCTTGCGAGAGCGGACCTGGAGGTCCTTCTTCAGCGAAGTGATTTCGATGGTGCGGAAACGGCCGTCGGCGTCAAAGTCGGCGGGCTTGTACAAGACCACGTACTGGCTACGCAGTTCGTCTTCGATGGCGGCGAAAGAGTGGGTGATGTCCTTCATCTTGTAAGGGAAGAAGGCGCGGCCGCCGGTGGCGTCGGCAAGTTGCTCGAGTACACGGTCGCCGCGCAGAATCAGGCCACTATCGTCCGTTGAGATGGCATAGACGATCACTTCCGCGCGTTGTGCCATCTCGATGGCTTGTGCCTGCGTGTATTCGCTCTGATTGTCCTCACCGTCGCTCAGAATAATGATGGCCTTGCGTACGGGATGATCGGGCTTGTCTTTCATGAGCTTGTCACGGCAGGCGTGATACACGGCGTCATATAGCGCCGTTCCGCCGCCGTCGTGCAAGCGCTGCACACCGGTCGAGAGCAGGGTGATGTCGTCGGTAAAGTCCTGTGTGAGCTGGGTACGATTGTTGAAGCCGAGAATGAATGCCTTGTCGAAGCTCTGCCGGAGGACGTGCTGCAGGAAGCCGGTGGCCGCCTGCTGCTCGAAATCAAAGCGGCCGCGGACCGAACCGCTCACGTCGACGAGCAGGCCCATTTCCAGAGGAAGATCGGTTTCACGATGGAATTGAAGGATCGATTGCGGCGGTTTGTGATCGTCCAGGATTGAAAAATCGTTCTGATTCAAGTTGCGGACAAATTTGCCATGTTTGTCGGTCGCGATGAAGAGAACGTTGACCTCGTCCACCCGCTTCCTGATGGTGAGAACGGAATCCTGAGGATCGCTGTCGTAAGCGGAAAGAACGACGGCTGTTGAAGATTCTGGCGCGGGGGCGGTGATGGCCGGGCTACCGACGAAGCTGGACACCGGGCTCACGCTGGCATTCGTCTGCGCCGCCGCTGGCAGAAAAGCAGCAGCTGCCAAGATCGCCACCAGAGAGAAATTCGCGCCCAAGTGTTTCATTCTCGCCACGTCCAAGCTTTCCCTTCACAACCACGGCCCAACACCCCAGTAGATTGGATGCACTTTTAGTGCCGGAGGAGGTGGCGGATGAGGCCGTATTCTAACCTCCCGACTCTAGGAGACGCTGCGCGGGATGCCAAGTTACAAAAGGAGCACACGTTTGGTCATCCTTGGGAAGCCGCGCAGGATGTGCAGTTTAGAGGCACCCGATTTTCAGCAGGAAAACATGGAAGCAAGGGTGGTTCAGTGCGAAACAGGGTCTGAGGTCGACAGGAATTTTGTCGCGGAAAACTGCGGAAAAATTCCTGGACAAAAGTTCACGGCACCGTATAACAACCGCCAGCAAGAAGAACGACCGCTGGCAGATTCGGAGTCGCGAAAGTCTGCCGCGACGTATTAAGATAGCCCGGCATCCCCCCGGAGGAACTGTGAAGAAAGTTATCACTCTCATCTGCGCACTCGTAGTGTGTCCCCTGTCCCTCTTTGCAGTAGACAACGAAAAAGAGGAGGACCGGGTAAAGGAAGCGGGCCACGTTCTGAAAGAGATTCTGGACATCCCGGACGATATCCCCAAAGATCTGCTGGATCGAGCGGAGTGTGTGATCGTGCTTCCGTCGGTGAAGAAGGGTGCGATCGGGATCGGTGGAAGTTATGGCCGCGGTGTGATGGTGTGCCGCAGTGGGGAACACTACACCGGACCATGGGGACCGCCCGCACTCTATGCGCTGGAAGGCGTCAACATCGGGTTCCAGCTCGGCGGGCAGGCGACAGACTTTGTGCTTCTGGTGATGAACCCTAGTGGGGCGAAATCACTGCTGGGCAGCAAGGTGAAACTGGGAGCCGACGCTTCAGCCGCCGCCGGTCCCAAGGGCCGCAGTGCAGAAGGGGCTACGGACGTGGTAATGAAAGCCGAGATTCTTTCGTATTCGCGGTCGCGCGGTCTGTTTGCAGGAATCTCGCTCGAGGGCTCAACCCTGCGATCAGACGGACGGGCCAATAAGAAGCTCTACGGCAGCGAGCTATCAGCGAAGGAGATCATTCGTGAAGGCAAAGTGAAGGTGCCGCCTTCGGCGAAAGAATTGGTCACGCTGCTGAACAAACGCTCCCCCAAAAATCTTTCCGACCCGAAGTCGTTAGAGTAAAACGGCCGCAATGGGTGGAAAGAAAAAGCCTTCCGACCTGGTGCGCTGCGCCTGGGCGCGCAACGACCTTGCGATTCGATACCACGACAAGGAGTGGGGCGTCCCTGTTCACAATGATCGCAAGTTGTTCGAGTTCCTTATCCTGGAGGGAGCGCAGGCGGGGTTGAGCTGGGACACGATTCTCCAGAAGCGAGAGAATTATCGCGAGGCCTTCGACGGCTTCGATCCGGAGCAAATTGCGCGATATGGCAAGCGGCGGATCGCAACATTACTGAAGAATCCAGGAATCGTACGCAACCGTCTGAAGGTTGCGTCGGCGGTGTCGAACGCGAAGGCGTTTATTACGGTGCAGGAAGAGTTTGGGAGCTTCGACAAGTACATCTGGCAGTTTGTGGGTGGGAAGCCGCGGAGGAATGCGTGGAGTTCCCTGCAACAAGTGCCTCCGCGGACCGAGGAATCAGACGCGATAAGCCTGGAACTAAAGAAGCGAGGCTTCAAGTTTGTGGGATCGACGATCTGCTACGCGTTCATGCAGGCCGTGGGCCTGGTGAACGATCACATGACTAGCTGCTTTCGTTTCCCTGTCCTGAAGTAGAAAAGCCGGCCAAAACAAGGAACGCACTGTGGCTGGCAGCGGTGGAATCGTCCGCAATGTTAGAGACTTTGTATATCTTAGGAATTATGATTGGCGTGGCATAGGGTTTCGGGACGTTGATTAGCTGCGCTGCGGGGGGCGACGACGATGTACTTTGAACAGTTCTATCTCGGTTGTCTGGCACACGCTTCGTACATGTTGGGGTCGGATGGCGAGGCGGTGGTGGTCGATCCGCAGCGGGACGTGGACATCTACCTGAAGGCGGCGGAAGAGCATCAGCTCAAAATCAGCCACATCTTTGAAACTCACCTGCATGCGGATTTTGTTTCCGGTCACAACGAGTTGGCGGCGCGAACCGGCGCGAAGATTTACATCGGCGCGAAGGCGCAGGCTGCGTTTCCTCATGTTCCATTGCAAGATGGATTTGAGCTTCGGCTGGGCAAGCTGAGGATCAACGTTTTGGAGACTCCTGGCCATACTCCCGAGGGGACGTGCCTGGTTGTGACCGATGAAGAGAAGTCTACGCGGCCATGGGCGGTGCTGACGGGCGATACGTTATTTATTGGCGACGTGGGGAGGCCGGATCTTTCGAAGACTCACAGTCCGCAGGAACTGGCGGGCCTGCTGTACGACAGCCTGCATAACAAGGTGCTGAAGCTGGCGGACGATGTGGTGGTTTATCCCGCGCACGGAGCGGGTTCGCTCTGCGGCCGGAACATGCGCGCGGACCGGTCTTCCACGATCGGCACCGAGCGCTTGACAAACTACGCTTTGCAGATCAAGAGCCGCGATGAGTTTGTGCGTGAGTTGACGACGAATTTGCCGGTGCGTCCGGAGTACTTCTTGCAGGATGCAGAGATCAACCGCGAAGGCGCGGGCGCGCTGAATGAGTTGCCCGAGTTGCGAGGGCTGGCCCCGGCCGAGGTGAAAGCGGCGATCGAGCGGGATGTCGCCGTGGTGGACGTTCGTCCCGGCGAGCAGTTTGCTCTGGCGCACGTGCCCGGGTCGATCAATATCGCGTTATCGGGCCAGTTCGCAACCTGGGCGGGAACGGTGCTGGGATTGTCGTCGCGTCCGATTCTGATCGCGGAGACGCCGGAACAGGTCGAAGAAGCGCGGGTGCGGCTGGCAAGAGTTGGAATTGAAGATCTGAGCGGGTACCTGGCCGGAGGTCTGGAGGGCTGGAGAGCAGCCGGGTTGCCGGTGGCGCGAACTCCGCAACTTACGGTCGACGAGCTGCGGGCGCGTGTGGCCGAGAGAGAAGTACGTGTCCTCGATGTGCGCCGCCAGGCCGAGTGGGATGCCGGGCACATTGCGGGAGCGCAGTTATGGGCGCTGGACAAGTTCAAGGCGTCACTGCCTGCGATTGAAAAAGAATCGCCTGTCGCTGTGCATTGCAAGAGCGGCTACCGCAGCATAGTTGCCTGCAGCCTGCTGGAGCGCGCGGGATACAAGAACGTCATCAATGTCACCGGAGGGTTCGACGCCTGGCAGCAGGCGGGCTTGCCCTTTGAAGCGAATGTGGTGGCGAAAGCGTGACACTTACAAAAGATAGTCGGCCTCGCAATGTAAGCAGCGTTCCTCTCTATTTGCCCTGGGTGTGTGCTATACCCTAATGCGGTATCCGCATGCCCGCCGACGCCGCAGACCGTCTGCTTAGCGCACTGGAAGAATCCCGAAATCGTTTTGGCCCGAAGGAGGGCGCGCGCGTGGTCAAGCTTCTCGACCGCGTGAGGTCGAAACGATTCGCTGATCCACGTTCGCTCATTCGGTTTCACGAGGCTCTCCTATTCCTGAGAGCTTTTCCTCAAAGTCCCGCCGTTATTCGCAAGACGGAGAGCGTGCTGCGCACGTTCTGGAGGAGAGTAGAGCACCTGCGGCAGACCGGTGCGGACATGGAGGAGTTCGACGCCTTCGAAGACTCCGGCATCGCCGGGACACGGATGTCGGACACACTCAGCTTCGACGTCATGCGTTGGCTGGTGACACGAGTGCCGGGCAGAGTCGCGGCGGATTGGGAGAATTACGAGGAAGAGCGGGCGATGGGGTCGACGTGGCCGCGATTTATGCCGCTGCTCGATGAAGACGGTTTCGTCGAAGCGAACATCCCCTGGTTGCGATGGTTGCAGACGGCGCAAGGCAGCAAGAACGCAAGTCCTGAGTGGCTGGTCAGGCGCTTTGAGGACTTGCCGGTTTCTGATCGCGAGAAAGCCGAGCTCTATGATTCTTTGCGCGTGCCGGTGTATTGGGAACTGGGGAATCTTCCGCTGACGCGTACGCGGAACTGGGAGCGGCCGGCAAGGCCGTTTTGTCATGACGAACCGCTGCTGACGCGCGGACAGGTATCGCTGAGGGAGGAATTGTCGCGGCGCCCGCCGAAGCTAACGCCACTCTCACGCCGGCGAGGCGAGGCGATCATGGAGAAGATTCGCGAAGTGATGCTGGTTCGCTACCGCGAGTTATACGGGACCACGCTTGGCGATCCGGCGTCTGTCGTGCGCGCCGATGTGGGCCGTGGGGTGGAAATGTATTTCTGGAATCTGCCACCGTCGCGCCGATTGCCACTGCGCGCGTACGTGGCGGGGTTCTCTCTGAAGAACGGTGTTCCCATTAACTATGTGGAAGCGATCGGACTCTGTGAGTGGATGGAGGTCGGCTTCAACACCTTTTACACGTTTCGCGGCGGCGAAGTTGCGTGGATCTACGCGCAGGCGCTGCGGTGCCTTTGCAGTCTGATGGGAACGACGTGCGTTTCCGTGTATCCATACCAGATCGGACAAAATAACGACGAGGCGCTTGAGTCGGGGGCGTTCTGGTTCTATCGCAAGCTCGGTTTCCGGCCGGGACGGGCCGATCTGTTGCGGTTGACCGAACAGGAAGAAAAGAGAATTGCCGCCAGGGCGGGATACAAAACTTCTATCCGAACGCTGCGGCTGCTTGCCGAAGGGCACATGTTTTACGAACTGCCGGGGAGCGAAGTGGGCGCGTGGGACAGGTTTTCGACGC
>Ga0209698_10008015_pt1 | contig 10970 bp, 7 predicted proteins | sample LitLauG_LLR_2012_FD_187203 | JGI IMG/M metagenome (GOLD analysis project Ga0209698, IMG submission 187203) | Freshwater sediment microbial communities from Pennsylvania, USA - Little Laurel Run_MetaG_LLR_2012 (SPAdes) (version 2) | ecosystem: Environmental > Aquatic > Freshwater > Creek >... | reverse complement strand
ATGAGCGTCAATCTGGGCGGGATGAAATGGGTTGAGGGCAACGACGTGCAGAGCCACGGTTTCAAGGCCTCGTCCCTCGGGTTGCCGAGCTTCATAGACACCTTCTCGCCGCAATTCCCTATTATCAGCGCGGCCAACTATCTGCCGGAGGGGCCGGTGGCAGGGGCGGGGCAGGGTGCATTTCCACGAGCCGCTGTCAGCGGATCAGCCGACATTGTGAAAGTGCGGGGAGCGCACCAGTTATCGTTCGGATACATGGCCGTCGCCACCGATGAAAACGGCGGGCGCTTCCATTTCACGCCGTTTAATTTCGACAATCATTTCACGGCTGGGCCGGATCCTACGGCTCCAACGTCAGGAACCGGGGACTCGATCGCATCCATGTTGCTCGGGTTGCCTGCCAGTGGGAACACTGGAATTGCCATTTCGCAGGTGTCGCGCACCTGGTTCCACGGGGTGTATTTGCAGGATGATTGGAAGGCGACCCGAAAGCTAACTCTAAATCTCGGCCTTCGGTGGGAGGTTCAGCGACCGGTAACAGACCGCTATAACCGGCAAGCGTGGTTTGACTACAAGTCGACCAATCCCATCAGTTCGGCGGTCGGTCAGAACTACCTGGGCGAGCTCCAATTCGCCAGTTCCTCCAACCGGGGCCTGTTCAATACCAACTACAAGAACTTCGCCCCCAGAATCGGACTCGCCTATCAACTGATGCCGAAGCTTGTCGTGCGGGGAGGCTACGGTGTTTTCTACCCTCCCAGCTATCGCGGGACTGGTCCGGCACCCGGATTTAGCTCGGATACTCCTTACGTAGCCTCGAACGGCGTCAGTTTGCCTCCGGCCAACACCTTGAGCACCGCGTTTTCAAGCGGGCTCGTGCCGGTCAGTGGAAGTTCATTGGGCGGCTTGACCAATGTGGGATTCGGCGTAACCGCCGTCTCGCGCGACCGAAAGACTTACTACGACCAGCAATGGATGTTCGGAATCCAGTACGCGCCGACGACTAGCGATATATTGGATATCACCTACGTTGGTAATCATGGCGTCCACGTGGATGCCAGCGGCCTCAATCTGAATCAGATTGATCCCAAGTACTTCTCGATGGGTAACGCCTTGCTGAATCAAGTTCCGAATCCATTCTTCGGCCACATCGCCTCGAGCGGCTGTAGTCTTGATCAGGCCACGATCGCACAGGGACAGTTGCTCAGGCCCTACCCAGAATTTTGCGATATCACGGAAAACCAGGACCCGGCGGGCGGTTCGCACTACAACGCTCTGGATGTGAACTATACGCACCGGGTGTCGCAGGGGCTCACGCTGCTGGCGTCCTACACTTTTTCAAAATTTATCGACAACGTCGGCGGACCCGAAAACTGGGCTTCAGCGTCCGCCAACTTCTCAGAAAATATTCGTAACGTCTACAACCTGGCCGCGGAGAAGTCGGTCGATGCAACCGATACTCCTCACAGCTTCGTTCTCAGCTATGTGTACGAGTTGCCCGTTGGCAAGGGCAAGAAGTTCGGTTCTGGGATGAACGGAGTCGTAAACACCCTCGTGGGTGGTTGGCAGACCTCTGGAACACTGACCCTGAAAGAGGGCTTCCCTCTCACGATTACTAGTTCAGGGAATGGACTCAATTATTTCGGCGCGGGCCAACATGTGGATGTTACTGGCGACTACCACATCTCGAATCGGAGCCGCACAGAATGGTTCAATACTTCGGCCTTCGCTGTCGCCACGCCGTGGAGTCTGGGAAATGCTCCGCGATACTTCTCGGATCTGCGCGCTCCTGGCTATAGGAACTGGGATATCAGTATTCAGAAGTACTTCCCCATCCAGGAACGCTTCCGGTTCCAGTTCCGCCTAGATATGTTCAACACTCTCAACCACACCAACTACTACAGCCCGAACACGTTTATGGGCGGAGGATTTGGGACGATCAATCAAGCCTGGACGCCAAGGCAAATGCAGGCAGCGCTGAAGTTTTATTGGTGATGCGTGCGGAGAATTAGGACTGCTCCCAGGGTTTGCTGTTGTTCGATCGTCTGTTTCTTGTTGGGGGTAGCATACCCGCAACAGCCGCCCGAATTCGAATCTCTTCTGGCCTCGGCGCAACAAGCCCAGGCCAGGGGAGACTTCGAAGCCGCCGCTGAGTTCTACCGGAAGGCGGTCGTTGCCCATCCTGAAATCCCCGAACTCAAGGCCAATCTGGGCTTGATGTATTACCAGACGGGGAAAGATGAAAAAGCTATTGAGGCTTTTGACCTGGCAATCCGTCTGAAGCCTGAATTGTTTGTTCCGAACCTGTTCCTCGGAATTGAATACGTCAAGTTGAAGCGCTTCACCAAAGCGATTCCGTATCTGAAACGCGCAGCTCAATCCAAGCCAACCGACGCCCAAGCCCAAGTAGGTCTCGGTCAGGCGTACGCGGGAATTGGTAATACGCGGCTTGCCATCCGTTCCTATCTGCGGGCCAATGATGTTGACCCGCAAAATGCGGACGTCTGGTATCACCTCGGCGTCGCTTACCTGGAGCAAGTTGAAGCCGACGCACGAGTTCTTCTGACCCGGCACAAAGATTCCGGATTTGTGCAGGCGCTCCTCGCGGACACGTTTGCCGAGCAACATGCTCTTCTTCAAGCCGCGGACGCTTACAAAAAGGCTTTGAGTCTCGACTTATTTCCTCCAGACACGCACGCCAACTACGGTTTCGTATTGGTAAAGAGGCACGATCTTCCCTCCGCGGAGCACGAATTCAACACCGAGCTTGCCTCAAACCCGGGATCACTTACGGCCATGCTGGGCCTTGCGCGCCTCCACCTCGAGCGAGGTGAACTAGAAGAGAGCGTGAAGGAAATCGCCGGCGTCTTCAAAGCTGATCCGGGCTTCCTGGCCTCGAACGCGCCGCGATTCAGCGCCGGTTTAGCTGCCGAAAAACTTACTGAGTTCGACCGTATTTTGGAACAACGCCAGACATCTGGCGAGACTCCGGAAGACCTTTTAGCTCTCTTCCGCAGTGTACCCCCGAACCAAAGGTCATTCGAGGCTCCGAAGATTGCGACCGGTGCGGATAAGAGCTTGGAAAGTAATGCAACCGGGTTTTACAAGGATGGAAATTACACACAATGCAGCGATGCGCTCGCGCCTAGACTTGCAACCCTCCCTCCGAAGGATCTCCGCTTACTCGCAACCTGCGCGTATCTGGGTGGCAATACCCGAACAGCCTTCGAGACAGCAAGAAGACTGGCGGAAAGCTCTGCGACAGAAGCGGAGGGTTTGTACTGGGAAACAAAATCAGCCGAGCAGCTTGCAACCGCAGCTCTGGCGCGCGCAAGTGAACTCGACTCCAGCTCGCCGAAGTTGCACGTCCTGCTGGGAGACATTCATCGCCAGAGAGGGTCTTTTCCCGACGCGGAACTGGAGTATCGCAAGGCCTTGACACTCAGGCCGGTCGACAGCGGCGCTTTGTTCGGATTGTCGTTGGCTCTGCTGGCCGACGGTCAAACCGATGAGGCGCTTCGCCAGGCACAGGCTGCACTCGAAAACAACCCCCACGATCCGGAATTGAACGCGGTCATGGGCGAAATCCTTTGCGCGCGAGGTGATTTCGCTGCTGCCGAGGGCTACCTGAAAAAGGCCCTGAACACAAAGCCGGAGTACGTTCCCCATGTTCACGCCTTGCTCGGCAAGGTGTATGCCCAGACAAACCGTACCCAAGAAGCGATCGCAGAACTAAAACTAGCGCTTGCCGACGATAAAGATGGCCATAGTCACTATCAGATTGCGCGTCTCTATCTGAAGATTGGAGATCGTGATTCAGCCAGGCAAGCTTTTGCGGTGTCAGACCGGCTACGACGGCAAGGATTGACCAGGGCAGCGGTCGCAATGCAGCAAGGCGAAGACGACGCCGAACCTCAATAGATTTTCCATTGCATACGAGTTGGTGCAACCACAAAGTTGCCGATATCTGTGCGCCACGAAAGGACGCGTTGGCTGCGAACAAAATGATCAGACACTGCGGTACTGTTTTGCTGCTTGTTATTGCCAGCTCAGAAGTATGGGCTGCAGGTCAGCCGCAATTTGCCATTAAGGACTCGCATCGGGATGCCAATGGCGTCACTTTCAGGACGGCCGCCGGGACCATGCGGATAGAAGCCTGTGGCGACCGCGCCATACACGTGGTGGCTAGCCCGACTTCCGTGATTCCAACTCCCACGGTTGCGATCGTCACGCAGCCTTGCCAGGCTAGCAGCCTTGAAGTAAAGGTCGGGAAGAAGAGTGTAAGCATCTCCACCGCTGCCGTTACCGTGGAGGTTGACGCCGCGAGCGGCGCGTTAAGTTTTTTGTCCAAGGACGGGAAAGTTGTGCTGGCTGAGCCATCGCAGGGCGGCAAAGCTTTTAACCTATCGTCGGTATCGGGAATGAAGACATGGCAAGTGCAACAGGCCTTTCTTTCGCCTGCCGACGAAGCCCTGTACGGCCTCGGACAGCACCAGGAGGGCATCTTCAACGTTCGCGGAGTGCCAATTCGCCTGCACCAGGCCAACACTAACATTTCGATTCCGGTTCTGTTGTCAAGCAAGGGATACGGCATTCTGTGGAACAACCCTTCGCTGACCGACTTCAACCCAGCCGACCAAACCATCGCCATTGACCCAGGTACCGGCAAAGGCAAATTCACTACCGGCGCAAAGGGCAGTTACGGTTTCCTGCTGAGCAGCGACAATAGAAATCAGCTTATAGTTGAAGTAAATGGACAGCGGGTGATCGACTTGCAGAATATGTGGACCCCGACCTCGGGTTCAGGCTCTATGGAGTTGGAGGCGAGCAAAGAATATGAAGTTTCCGCGCGAGGCGGCCCGGGGGGAGTTCAATTGGCAGTGCGTCCACCACAGGGCACGACGACGTTCCGCTCCGAAGTCGGGCAGGCTGTCAATTATTACTTCTTTTATGGGCCGGAATTGAACCGCGTCATATCCGATTACCGTCAGCTGACTGGTGAAGCGCCGTTATTTCCCAAGTGGGCCTACGGATACTGGCAGTGTAGGGAGCGATATCACAGCCAGCAGGAAATTCTGGATATTGCGGCGGAATTCCGGAAGCGAAAGATCCCGGTTGATGCCTTGGTGCAGGACTGGCAGTACTGGGGTAAGTACGGCTGGAGTGCGATGAAGTTCGACGAGGACTACTATCCGCAACCCAAAGAGATGCTGGATCAGCTCCATGCCGAAGACTTACACATGCTGATCTCGGTCTGGTCAAGATTTGGGGAAGATACGGATGCTTACAAGCGAATGAAGTCACAAGGATTGCTCCTTCCTGGATTACCTTGGACGGACTTCTTCAACCCGGCAGCTCAGACTGCATTCTGGTCGGAACTCAATAAGGGGCTCTTTCCAGACGGGATAGATGGTTGGTGGATGGATGCATCCGAACCGGAGTTCGACGTGCTCAAGGGGAAGCAGACGTTCCTGGGTAGTGGAGAGTCCGTACGCAACGCCTATCCACTCTATGTTACGAAGGCGATCTACGAGGGCCAACGATCGACCACTGATCGAAAGCGCGTCGCCATCCTCACGCGTTCGGCCTTTGCTGGACAGCAGAGAAATGCCGCGGCCTCATGGTCGGGTGACATCACCGCTGACTGGGTCACGCTTCGGCGGCAGATTCCTGCAGGGCTCAGCTTCAGCATGTCGGGCATGCCCTACTGGACAACGGATATCGGCGGATTTTTTCGGCCAGAGGATCAATACAAGTCCGATGCATACCACGAGCTGCTCATTCGCTGGTTTGAATACGGCGCGTTCTGCCCGATTTTCCGCGTGCACGGATACAAATCCAACGCGGAGATTTGGAACTACGGCCCCCAAGTAGAAAACGTTCTCACCCAGTACGACGAGCTGCGGTATCGCCTGCTGCCTTACATCTATTCCGCGGCTTGGGGTGTGACTAACCACGGTGAAACGCTGATGCGGTCCCTTCCGCTTGAGTTTACTTCTGATGCCGAAGCACGAGGCATTTCCGACCAGTTCATGTTTGGCCATGCGTTGCTGATCAGTCCCGTAACTGCCGAAGGAGCGACGCAGCGAGCGCTTTATCTTCCCGCTGGCAGCGACTGGATAGATTTCTGGACCGGCAAACGTGAAAACGGGGGTCAGACGATCACCGCCGAAGCTCCACTCGACAAGATGCCGATCTATGCCAAGGCTGGCTCAATTGTTGCTTTTGGCCCAAGAGCGGAAGCGACCTCAGCCAAAGCGGATCCGATCGAACTGCGGCTCTATACCGGAGCAGACGGCGACTTTACCTTGTATGAAGACCAAGGTGACAATTACGACTACGAGCATGGGACAAATTCCACCATCCCAATGCATTGGGACGACAAGGCGGCAACTCTCACGATTGGAAACCGTAGCGGCAGTTTTCCCGGAATGCTGGAGCACAGGACTTTTCGCATCGTGAGCGTCACGGATGGGCGTGGCACAGGAATTAGTCCGAGTTCGGAAGCTGATGCGACCCTGGAATATGACGGCAAGGCTGCTTCGGTGCGTGTCCATTCTCGGCCGTAAGGAACGTTCGTAGCCTTTTCGGCCAGTTCCAGAGGTTTGATTGGGTTTCACTTGAACAGGCCAAGGTAATCATCGAGAATCCTAATGACCCGGCCATGAAGGTCTCACGCCGCCACTTTGGGGTTCTATCCGCCGCCGCTGTTTCCTCTCGCGTATTCGGTCAGGGTGTGGCGCCCCGCGCTGTGAAGCCGGAAGCAAAGCCAGCTCCCTCGGGACTTCTTGATGCGCATTTTACCGATGTCGCTCGCGAAGCCGGGCTGACCGCGCCCGTCATCTACGGCAATCCAGACTTCAAGGATTACATTCTCGAGGCCGTAGGCTGCGGGTGTGCCTTCATTGATTACGATAACGACGGCTGCCCGGAAGCTTTGAGTTCGAGATCACTGAGCACCGTGTCTAGTCGAGTGGCCTGTCTTTTGGATGGGCGACTCTGCGCAAGGCGAGCAACCGTGGGTAGCCCCCAAACAATTCAGTGACTGCTCCCCTAACTCCTAGAACGGTTGGCTCAGCCAGTTGTTGGAATCGTGCCGCTTGCATCAGCGTGGCCTAAAATATGAGGAAAGGTTGAAGAGGGTAGCGCGGATGGAACACGAGCAAGTCGCCAATGCGATTCACGAATTGTCGGAATTTGCGACTCAGACTGCAGCCGTGTTGCAAGATCACAAACAAGTCTTGCAACGCCATGAAGAAAATCTGCAAGCCGAATTTCGCTGCGCCCAGAGCCATCGTGATGCGATTACGGAGCTACGCGATTTGGTTGCAGCACAAGGTCAGCTATTGCGGAGCATGCAGCGCGTGTTACTCAAGATCACGATCAGTCTTGGGATCGCACCGGATGAACCGCCACAATCAGACCGCCATCGTCAAAGAAACGTACCGCAAACTGTGGAAAGACTGGTACGCAAGTTGTACCCCTGTTCGCGCTCTGGTGCAAGTTGATCTATCCGATGAATGTTCGCGGTATAACCACTCGCATAATCTGATCATCATCGCCATCGCGGAAGGCAACTTAGATGATCACGATATTCTCGATCTGAGCGCATGGCCAATCTGGAAGGTCGAATTGGTCCATGAAACGCTTCACGAGTGGCAGGCGAAGGCACCATGCATAGTGACGTGCGAAGCGGAGGCTCTCTTTCTAAAATCAACTGCATGGTAGACCAAGCCGGCGACTAAATTTCGAGGATCACACTGCTTGCTCCCAGGTCCGGCGAAGGTGCGACCTGACCGCTGGACGTGCGCCACTGGCTATAGACCTCTTGATCCTGTGAACTTGTAGCCGACGCCGGGCGCAGTGACAATCAACACTGGATGTCTGGGGTTCTCCTCCAGTTTGTCGCGCAAGCTGGCCACGTGCATGTCGACGGTCCGGGTCAGCGTGCCGCTATCATAGCCCCACACGGAGCGCAACAGTTCGACGCGGGGTACTGTATTTCCCGCTCGTTCTATCAGGTAGCGAAGAAGCTGAAACTCGCGAGCCGAGAGGTAGAGGGGCTTGTCGTCGCGAGTCACTTCGGCGCGTCGCAGGTCCACCCGGATTGCACCGAACTGGTGGATACCATGGCCCATCCGGATGGGCACGCGTCTCAACAAGACCTCGATGCGCGCCAGCAGTTCTGCCGCCTTGAAAGGTTTGGTGACATAGTCGTCGCCCCCGAGCTTCAGGGCTATGACTTTGTCGTTGGTTTGGTGCCGCGCGGTCAGGAACAAAATCGGAGTCGCAAATCCCGCTTGGCGAACGTCGCGACAGAGGTCCAGCCCGTTCCGACAGGGCAACATGATATCCAGGATGATCAGGTCGTAAGGCTGAGTAGTCGCTTTCTCGAAGCCCTGCGCACCGTCGCCGGCCGTGTCGACCACATACCCTTCCCCACGAAGGCGAACGCTCAGCGTCGACCTCAAATCTTGCTCGTCCTCCACCAGCAGGATGCTCTCATTCATTTTGAGCCGCCCCGCTTCTTTCCAAGCTTGACGGTGGTAGGTCGGAAGTTACTTCGTCCGCGATCAGCAGATGCAAGGTAAACACGGCGCCGACACCCACCTCACTGACGACGGACAAAGTTCCTCCGAAAGCTTCCGCGATCCGTCTTGCGATCGACAGTCCCAACCCGGTTCCATGAATCTGTGCTGCGATCGCCTGAGGACACCGATAAAATGGCTCGAAGATTTGCTGCAGGTCCGAACTATCAATGCCGACGCCGTGGTCGGCAACGCTGATCCGGACTCCCGTTCTGCCGCCCGAACCCTTATCCAACCCGGCGGACAGACCGATCCAACGATCTCCATTGCTGTACTTCACTGCATTTACGATCAGGTTTTCAACACATTGGGAGAGCGCGGACAGATCACCGGCAACGCGGGGCAGCCCAGGCCGTATTTCCCGTTCCACCGTGAAGTCCGCGTCACGCAGCAGTCCATTTGTGTTCCGCAGGGCGGATTCGAGGATCTCCGAAACATGAAGGGCGCGCGGATTGTGGTAACCGACACCCCTTGCCGTTGCTGCGAATAGCAGTACGTGATCGATCAGACCCATCAGTTGATTCGCTTGTTCGGTGATGATCGCCCCCTGCTCCATAAGAACCTTCCTGCCCTCCACAAAACCGTCCCGGATATTCTCGCTGGCAGACAGGATGACTGCTAGGGGGGTACGCAGTTCATGAGAGACCGATGCGACGAAGTCCATTTGCAGATTCGCCAGGGCCTGAGCGCGCTGACTAGCCACTACGACCAGCACCATGCTCACCGCCAGCAGCAGGAGGACAATGCCACCGGTGAGCAGGTTTCTATGCCACACTCTGGTTACGGCTGCGCCGAGCGGTCCCCTGCGATTTTGCAGAATCAGCAGCCAGGGCCCATCGACGGAGGTCTGCGCGATGATCGGAAACCACACCGGACTGGAGAAGCGATGCCAATCCTTACCTTTCAACGAGGCCTTGTGGTTCTCGATTTGCCAAATATCATGTTCCGAATTTTCCGGTGGCGGGCCGAAGATTTCCATCACCGAATCCGAGGCACTGATGTCCCCAGCACCGAAGCCGGGGTCAGAGGAATAGAGCAAGTGTGCCGTGGAGCCTGCGGCAATCACCGCAACCTTATATTCCAGTCCCTGATTGCCGCTGAAGTAACGTTGCATCAAATCGGGAAGAATCCGCTTCTGAATCGTCTCCCAGTCAAGCACCACCACCACCCAATCTACGGGATCGACACTGCTCAGAGTCTTGGTATCGATGGCTCGGTGCTGACTGTAGTGGAAGATCGGATGAACAAGCGCAGGTAGCTTTTCATCGAACTGCCATCCCGTCTCCGCGTTACTCCGCAAAAGATGGGAGAGCGACGGCTCTTGCCCGCCTGGAGAGGGCACATCGTTTGCGGAGTTGTCGGACCTCCACGCTTGCAACGCAACCGGCAAACTCGAGGAGTTCGTGCGGAGGTGGGTCAGAAGAGGCTCCAAGGATGGGGGGATGGTCGAACTTTCGATTCGATCCTCGCCGGAATTCAGGCGGAGTAGACGGGGGCTAACGCGACGACTGGTTTCCCAGATGTAAACATCTCGTACGAGGTCGCGATTCTTGTAAAGATGAGTGTCCGAATCACCGCTATCCTCTGCTCTGCTCCATTGGGTGTAGCGATGGAGGTAGTCCTCCCAGCTATCGCGTTGGCCCGAATCGGGCCCGATTTGTAAAGCCACGCATACCGTGGAGAATTCGCCATAGAAATCGAGATGCCACTTGATCATCACCGACTCGAGGTCGGTCGCCACTCGGACTTGCTCGGCTGTCTTGATTTCAGTACTCCACCGATATTCCAGAGTCGCTGCAATCGCCAGCAGCACGGCGATGATCAAGAGAACTGCGACCCAGAAAAGAGGGAATGGCTGCGTGGACGCACGGAGAGTTCGGACATTGCGACCTCTAGGAGGCCGAGTTGACGTCGTGCTCACGCGTTCTCCGGCACCTTAACCGCCGACCAGGGATCAGACTTAGGGGAGGAAACGCCTAATTCTATTAGAAAACGATGTCGTTCGGCGAAATGTAAGAATCTATTAACACTTCTGGGCAAAATCGGACTCGATGTAAAGCCTGTAAATTGCGCGTCATTTTCGTCCCCGCTGTCTTGACCCTGCGCAAATCGAACCCTAGACTTCAATCGAAATTGCAGTGGTGCGACGGTCCCCCACCGTCACGCGCGCATAGGTTCCGCTGCAAGCGGGAACATGCCGTCACCCTGGAAGAACGCGGAGAACGCGTCGGTTTTCCAGGGTAACAGCGCAACATGCAACGCTGCGCTCTTTGCTCCTCCTCCGTTGGACTGTGAAAACATTGCGAGTCTGCCGCAGCTCTTTGTGCGAAGCGAAGGGGCTGAGATGGACGTTGCCAACACTTCACGCAGTGCGAGACAGGT
>Ga0209698_10008014_pt1 | contig 10971 bp, 13 predicted proteins | sample LitLauG_LLR_2012_FD_187203 | JGI IMG/M metagenome (GOLD analysis project Ga0209698, IMG submission 187203) | Freshwater sediment microbial communities from Pennsylvania, USA - Little Laurel Run_MetaG_LLR_2012 (SPAdes) (version 2) | ecosystem: Environmental > Aquatic > Freshwater > Creek >... | reverse complement strand
GTCCGGACGCCGACTCGCCAGGCAGCGTGAAGGAGAACCAGGCTGCGAGTTGGTTCTCGAGCCGAATGCCCGCGTCGCGGGGAGCCGCCTTGGCTTTTGGAAGAGACTCGAACAGGCGGCGGATGGCCTCCAGCGCCATGACGTCTGAAAACGGATGCTCGCCTCCGGCGAGGAATCCCTCGACCGCGTGATCCATGGCGCGGATCCCGGTCGAGAGCCACAGCCGCATCGGCGTCGCCAGAGTCATCTCGGGGTCGTAGATCACGCAGTCGGCCAGCAGTCGCGGATCCCGCATTCCGGCCTTGTCCCCGGCCTCGTTGGTATACCCGGCGCCTCCCGCGAGCTCCGCCACGGAAAGAGTGGTCGGGATGGCGACGTGGGGGAGAGCCCGACCTTTTTGCCCAGCGCGGTCCGCGAGCTTGACGGCGACCATCTTGGCCGAGTCGATTGCGCTTCCGCCGCCGAAGCTCACCACTCCGTCCACGCCCGCAGCGGCGGCCCGCTCAGCCGCATCGTCGACCTGCGCCATCGGAGCGTGCTGCCCGACCACCGCCGAAACGGGTATCGCGGCACCATCCGCGGCCGCGCGAACGGCGCCCTGAAGCGACTCGTCGGCTGCGAGTGAGCGCGTCGTAACGAGCGCTATCCGGGTCACCTGAAGGCGCGCGAGCTCAGCCCCCAATCGTTCGACCGAGCCGGCACCCCAATGGATCACACGCGGGTTGGAGTAGGTGAAGGTGCCGCTCACGCCGTGGTCATACTACGCAGGCGATGACCGCGATCGGAGCGTACGACGTCCTCGAGTCCGGCGTGCCGCTGGCGTCGGCCACGGCGGCGATGATCATGGTCCACGGTCGCGGGGCCACGGCCACCGACATCATGACCATCGCTCCTGAGCTCAAGGCTCAGGGCCTGGCCTACCTGGCGCCTCAGGCGCCGAGCAACGTCTGGTATCCGAATCCATTCACCGCGCCGCTGGAGAGCAACGAACCATTCCTCAGCTCAGCGCTGCACGCGCTCGCCGAGCTTGTGGCCCGGGTCGAGAAGTCGGTTCCGGCCGAACGCATCGTCCTTCTCGGTTTCTCGCAGGGCGCGTGCCTGACCCTGGAGTTCGCAGCCCGTCATGCGCGCCGGTATGGCGCAGTGATAGGGCTCAGCGGTGGTCTGATAGGTCCGGATTCGACGCCGCGTGACTACAGCGGCCGGTTTGATGCGACGCCCGTGTTTCTTGGATGCAGCGACGTCGATCCATTCATCCGGAAGGACCGCGTGATCGAGGCGAGCGAGGTGTTGGAACGGATGGGGGCGGCGGTGACGCTGCGGCTCTACCCGGGCATGGGCCACGAGGTGAGCCCGGACGAGATCGCTTCGGTCCGCAAGATCATCGACTCGATCTAGACCTCGGAGGCATGAATCACTCGGACCTCGTGGCGCTCCTCGAGGGCGGGGTCGGCGACCCTGGTGGGCGCTGGGCCGACCTAGGAGCCGGTGAGGGCGCGTTCACCCTCGCGCTCGCGGAGCTGCTGGGGCCAGGAGCGCACATCACGGCTGTGGACCGCGACGCCCGTGCCCTGCGTGGCATCGGAGCCGAGATGGCGCGCAGATTTCCGAGAGTTGGGGTGGCCGTGCTTGCTGCCGACTTCACGCGACCCCTGGCGTTGGAGAGCCTCGACGGCGTGCTGATGGCCAACTCGCTGCATTTCGTGCGCGACAAGCTGCCGGTGCTCGATCTCGTCGGCCGGATGCTGCGGCCTGACGGGCGTTTGATCGTCGTGGAGTACGGGACGGACCGCGGCAATCCGTGGGTGCCGCACCCCTTCTCCTACGCGAGCTGGGAAAAGTTGGCGGCTCAGGCGGGGTTCGGCGGCACGCGCCTGCTGCGAACCATCCCGAGCCGCCATCTGGGCAGCATGTATTCGGCGGTCAGCGTCCTGGGTCGAAAAGACGTGCGATCAGAAGACCTGTGACTGTGTCTCCGTGCCCTGCGCGTGGCCCTTTCGCCACGAGCCGCGGCGCCACCTGCGTCCGATCATCACGCGGCGATCGGAGCTCGAGCGGCCGCCGCCGCCCGGGTTGAAGCGCTTGGTCACGCCGCCGAGCTTGGCCCCCCAGGTGACGAACTTGTGAAACCGCTCCTCGGCCTCCTGTGCGATGCCGATGCGCTCGCCCCGGGTCTCCTCCCGGAATCGGGCGATCCTGCCGGAGGCAGCGCCCTCCTTCTCTTCGGGGGTGGCGCCGATGTTGATGTCGGCCAGCGTGCCGAGCACCACGATCTGGTCGTCCTCGACGCTCACGTCCACCCCTTTGAACCAGCTGTCCGGAAGCCGTCCAGCAAACCAACCCTTGATCGATCCGAGCTCTTGTTCGTTCATAATTACATAATTACGCTGCAACAGACCAGAAGTCAAGGGGTCGGGGTGGTCGGATTTATCGGATTGAATGGTCCGCTAACCTCTCGAGTTGCATGGGCATGATGCCGCCAAGCTCGGGCCCGCCCACGATGCACTGGTGGGGCGGCCGCCGCCGCAAGCCGGACCAGGGCGTCGCCAACAGCGGTCTGACCGGCGATTCGGCCATCGAGCCGCCTCCAGAGCCGGCCGGGCCGAAGGACCTCAAAGGCCGCTGGCTCAACCTCAAGCAGTCGGTGGTGGGGACCAGCGCAGCTCTGCCACGGGTCTTGAAGCTCGTATGGGAGGCGAGCCCGGCGACCACGCTGGGGCTGTTCGTCACGACTGCCATCGCCGGAGTCCTCCCGGCCGCAGCGGCCTACACGTCAAAGCTCCTGATCAACGCCGTGGTGCAGGGCATAACGATCAACCACTTTCATCTGCCTGACCAGGAGACCTTCTCTCTCGGGCCGCTTCACACGCCCGTCTTCACAGCGGTGGGCGGAATCGTGTTTCTGTCGGTCGTGCAGCTGGTCCTGTTCGCGGTGACCGCCTTGCTGGGCACGATCCGGAACATCACACAGCAGCTGCTGCAGAACGCGGTCTCGATGCGGATCCAGCTGCAGGTGATGCAGAAGGCCGCGGGGCTGGATCTCGCTTTCTACGAGGACCCTGCCTCCTACGACCTCCTGCGGCGCGCGCAGACCGACTCGATCAATCGGCCGGTGTTGATGATCTCCACCGCGTTCGGGCTGGTGCAGACCCTGCTGACCTTCATCACGATGATCGCCCTGCTGATCGGCGTGAGCCCCCTGCTCGCGGTCCTGGCCCTGGTCTCGCCGATCCCCGCATTCATCGCGGACACCCGCTATGGATGGCGTGGCTACAACATCGCGCGATGGGGCTCACGCCTCTTGCGGCGGATGAACTACCTGGTGAGCCTGGTGACGACGGACTCCTTCGCCAAGGAGGTGAAGCTCTTCGGCCTGGGTGGGTACTTCGTCGCCCGCTACCGGCTCATCGCCGAGGCTTTTTACGGCAGCCAGCGATCGCAGCTCGTGCGCCGTTACCTGACCGGCTTCGCCTGGGGAAACCTCAGCACGGTGGCCACCACCATCACCTATCTGTACGTGGCGCTGCAGGCGATCGCCGGCCGGCTCACCCTCGGCGACCTGACCCTGTACACGGTGGCCGCTCAGTCGGTCCAGGGCTCGATCCAGGGCATACTCAGCGGCTTCTCGGGGATGTACGAGCACAACCTGTACCTGAACAATCTCTTCGAGCTGATGGCTGCGGAGCCGTCGATGCCTGTTTCCGCTGCGCCGGTCGAGCTGCCCCAGCCGCTGAAGGGCGAGATCCGGTTCGACGATGTGACCTTCGCGTATCCCGGAGCGGAGAACGAGGCGCTGTCGGGCCTCAGCTTCACCGTCAAGCCCGGCGAGACGCTGGCCGTCGTCGGGCGCAACGGAGCCGGCAAGACGACGCTCTTCAAGCTCATCTGCCGGCTGTACGACCCGTCAGGGGGAAGGATTCTCATCGATGGGGTGGACATACGGGACCTGGACCCCGTGGAGCTGCGAAGTCAGATCGGGGCGATGTTCCAGGACTACGTCGACTACCAGGCGACCGCTTCCGAGAACGTCGGGCTTGGTGACGTCTCGCTGATCTCCGACCGCGACCACATCGTCACCGCGAGCCGGCGGGCCGGAGCGGACGAGCTGATCGCCAAGCTCCCCGAGGGCTACGACACCGCGCTCGGCAAGTGGTTTGACGCCGGAGTCAACCTTTCGGGTGGCGAGTGGCAGAAGGTGGCGCTGGCCAGGGCCTTCATGCGAGACGCCAGGATCCTGCTCCTCGACGAACCTACCTCAGCCCTCGACGCGCAGGCGGAGTACGACCTTTTCGAGCGGCTGCGCTCGCTGACCGAGGGACGCACGGCCGTCTACATCTCGCACCGGTTCTCGACCGTCCGCCGCGCTGACCGGATCGTGTTCCTGGAGCACGGCCGGCTGGTGGAGGAAGGCACCCACGAGGAGCTGATGAAGCTGGACGGGCGCTACGCCCGCCTGTTCCGGATGCAGGCGTCCGCGTACACGGGTGAGGAGATCGTGCCGGAGGAGGTGCCGGAAGACGTTCCGGCCTCGCCGCTGAACGGCGAGAAGGGGGCTAGGTCAGCCCGTCCCGGGTCCAGATCCGGACCGGCTTGAGCTCGAGCACCTGAACCGATCTTCCGCGCATCCGATCGCACCGCCGGCAGAAGACGACGGCGTCCAGGCCCCAGGGGAGGATCCCGGCCAGCAGCACTTCACGCTCCCGGCGGTGGAAGAGCCAGCAGGTCAGGAAACCCATCGGAGCCATGACGCTACCACGTGGGATTGGGGAAATTGCAAAGAAATGGCCGAGAGTTTGGCTCGGCGGCGCCAGTGGTGAGACGAAGCAGCCTGGGTAGAATGATGTCTCCCTTGGGCGGCTAGCTCAGCGGGAGAGCGCTTGCCTCACACGCAAGAGGTCATTGGTTCAAACCCAATGCCGCCCACCATCGCGCGGCCCCGTCGTCTAGTGGTCTAGGACGCAGCCCTCTCAAGGCTGAGACCGCGGGTTCGAATCCCGCCGGGGCTACTTCATCTGATGCGTACCGTGGTAGCATCACGCATCATGCGCACCACGATCGATCTCGACCCAACGGTCGTCAAGGAGCTCAAGCGCCGCAGCAAGGGCGCGGGCAAGAGCATGGGCCAGGTCGCATCCGAGCTGCTGGCCTCGTCTCTTAGGGAGCAGACCGGACATCCTCGGAGTCCCGGTGGCCTGACGTGGATCGCCAAGGATTTGGGCCGGCCTTTGGTTGACCTCGAAGACAAGGAGGCAGTGAGGGCCGTACTCGACGTGCGCGAATGAGCGCCACCGTCGACGCCAACATCCTCGTCTACGCAAGCAATCAGAGCGACCCTGTCTACCCGCAAGCCATACAGCTGGTCACGCGCCTGGCAGCTGGACCCGACCTTCTGTATTTGTTCTGGCCGGTTGTACTGGGTTACCTGCGCATCGTTACGCACCCTGCGATCCTCCCGAAGCCGCTTAGCGCACGCGACGCGACCGCCAACGCCGAAGCCCTTCTCCAGCGGCCGCACGTGCGTGCACCAGGCGAGGCGGACGGATTCTGGGAGCTGTTCCGTCAAACGAGCCGCGACCTGGCGCGCGGAAACGACGTGCCCGACGCTCACCTCATTACGCTGATGAGGCAGCACGGCATACGGCGGATTTACAGCCGCGACATCGGGCTCCGACGATACGCAGATGTGGATGTGGTCGACCCTTTCGCGCCGCCCGGTGGTCGACGCCGAAGCCGAGGCTCTGCGAGCTGATCGAGTTCGTCGAGGCGGTTCGAATAGTCAGTGTCCCCTCCCCCCGACTTTCTCGGACCAAGGGTTCCTTATTTGAACTGGCCGTCAACCGGCGAGGTTTGGCCCTCCCGACCGTTTCCTTTGTCGGGTATCGACACAGCGAGTGAGGCTATGGCTGCGTCACGCCCTGGCCGCCTGCATCGCACGTCCCAAGGGAGCGAACATGCTGAGGCCAAGCCATCTCGGAAAAGCAAGACGAAGGTGCCTCGGGCCGTCAAATTCGATCTCGCCTTTAAAGATCGCATCCTCGATGCGCTGGTGTCCAAGCCATACGGAGGCGAAAGTCTTTAAATCCGCCGTCACATGGAGGTCTACTGGGTAGCCGGGATCCTTGTAGCAGACCTCGACTCCGATGGGTTCGAGCACCAACCAAAACCGCTCCTTAGGCACTTCGCGAAATCGGAACATCGTGACCACCCGGCGATCGGGCAGCACGTCGGCAGGCACGCGACGGTGGACGTCCCACATCAGCAGCGCTGGATCAAGGTCTTCCGCTTCCAGGTTCGAGGTTGCCCATCGCTGGCCCCAGTTACCTAGCAGTTCGATCACGGGGATGAGGTCCTTTCCGGCCGCGGTCAGGTAGTAGCCATCGCCCGATCGTTCGACGAGGCCATCCCTCTCCATAGTCCGCAGGCGTTGGGCGAGCAAGGTCCGCGACATACGCGGCACGCCTCGAAGCAAGTCGTTGAAGCGATGACTGCCACACGAGAGCTCCCGAAGGACCAACGGGGTCCAGCGCTCAGCGAAAACCTCGGCTGCCTGGGCAACGGGGCAGAACTGTCCGTATCCACTCATGGATCGGAAGTCTGGCATCCGTAGACGGAAACGCAAGTCCAGAATCCGTACCGTCAGGTCCAGATTGCACACTGGACAGAGGACAGACCACCTGCAACCATCTAGGCCGAGATGGCTACCTCAACCGCACTGCCTGTCGACGAACTCCGCAGCCGATTCCGCGGCCCGATCATCTCGCCCCAGGACGCGGACTACGAGGCGGCATCGGCGGTGTGGAACGGCTCGATCCGACGTCGACCCGCGCTGGTCGCTCGGTGCACGGGCACCGCCGATGTCACCGCCGCGGTTCAGTTTGCAAGCCATCACCACCTGCAGGTGGCGGTTCGGGGCGGAGCCCACAACATCGCAGGCAACGCCACCTGTGACGGGGGACTCGTCATTGACCTGTCGATGCTCAGGTCGGTTCGCGTCGAGCCTTCGGCTCGGATTGCTCACGTTGGGCCAGGCTGCCTGTGGGGCGATGTCGACCATGAAACCCAGGCTTTTGGCCTGGCGGTGCCGGGTGGGATCGTATCAACCACTGGTGTGGCCGGCTTCACAGTCGGTGGTGGCTTCGGGCATTTGACGCGACGTTTTGGATTCGCCTCGGACAACCTGATCGGCGCCGACGTAGTGCTCGCGGATGGACGCTTGGTTCGCGCGTCAGCGACGGAAAACGCAGACCTCTTCTGGGGCATTCGAGGAGGAGGAGGAAACTTCGGAGTTGTCAGCGCATTCGACTTCAAGCTACATCCGGTGGGGCCAGAGGTGCTCGGCGGACTGATCTTCCACCCGGCCGAGCGCGCGCCGGCACTGTTCAGATTCCTGCGCGACTTTCTGCCTGCCTCGTCAGAGGAGCTGACGGTGTTCACAGTGTTGCGCAAGGCGCCTGCGGCGCCGTTCGTGCCCGCCGAGTTCCACGGACATCCTGTGATCGCCAACCTGATTGTCCACAGTGGGGAAGCGGCCCAGGCCGAGCGTGACGTCGCGCCATTACGCCGCTTCGCCCAACCCTTGGTTGACCTCGTCATGCGGCGGCCGTACAGCGCGGTGCAGGCGCTGACTGATGCCAGCTGGTTGCCTGGATTTGAGAACTACTGGAGGTCGGACTACCTCGAAGAGATCAGCGACGGAGCCATCGACGTGCTGGCCAACCATCTGGCGTCGATCAGCTCGCCCTTGAGCGACTTCAAGATCGCCTATCTCGGAGGGGCTGCGGCCCGCATGGACGACGACTCCGCGCTCAGCCATCGGACGCTGCCTATCCTCCTGAACATCAACACCCGTTGGAAGGTTGGTGAGTCCTCGGCGCCGCACCTGGAATGGACGCGAAGCCTCTTCGAGGGCATGAAGCCGTTCAGTGCCGGGAAGGTCTACGTCAACTTCTTGATGGACGAGGGACAGGACCGGGTTCGAGCTGCCTACGGCCAAGAAAAATACGAGAGGCTCGTCGCTCTAAAGCGCCGCTACGATCCAGACAATTTCTTTCGGTTTAACCAGAACATCAAACCGTAGCGCCAAGCCCGGAAGTAGTAGGGGAGCTCATCTCGTGCTGTGGCATCTGTTGGTCCGAGCACTGAAGCGTCACCAAGGAGGCAGTTCCGCGTAGTTCCGCGTAGCGGGATCGGTCCGGCAGTGCAAATCGAAGGTCACCGCCTCCAGAGCGGTTTCGTAATTAGATCGGACCCTACGCAGGCGACCGGATCCGCCGTATCAGCCTTGTCGGAGTAATCAAGGCTTTCGAGTCGGTCCAGGTAGTTCGAATAGCGTCCCGCTTGGGCTACTCGCACTATCCATTTGGCGGGGCACCGCCTCCACCTCTGCCGCCCGCCCGTCGGCGTCGTCCCAGGCTTGTAGCCGCCGATCTGGCCTTCCGTCACGTCGAGTTCATCCAAGAGTTCGAGCAGGACCGCCCGCCGAGCCGCCACACTGCCGTCCTTCCACAGGCCGACCGGGGCGGGATTGGGAATGCGCTCCGTCGGTCAGAGATTGGCGTAGTAGCCCACGCGCCCTGCGCCTATCGTGCGAAACGTCCGTGCTTCGTCGCCCTCGGTCGCAGGTCTCCACAGCGACAGGTCCAGCGCTGGAAAGATGTAGCTCCAGCCAAGTTCGGGATTCGCAGATGAATATTCCGCGAAACGCGTGACTGCGCGCACTGCATCGTCAGCAGGCAGTTCTAGGATGACCTCGCCTTTGAAGATCGCTTTGAAATCGGGTGAACGAGAGAGTTCGATGTATTCCGCGAGATCGGCTCGGTCGTAGAACACCTGAAACGAATTGCTGTGAAAAAGGTCACGCGCTGCATGCACGTCCTCCTCATGCGAATGGCCCATCGCAAGCATCGCGGCGCGAGCCGTGTCGCGCTTCATGCCGAGCTTTACTGGCCCAGCCCCCACATGCGGCTCGATGCTGTAGGTCGTCGTAGTGGGTTCCATGCCGACACTCTATGACCAAACTCGTGTATCTCGGCACCCGGACCGGACCCGGACCGGGACGGTGAGTCTAGGCGAACCTGAACTCCAGTAGATAGTGCGCGTCGCCCCGAATCCCGCCGGGGCTACTTTTACAGCGTCACTATCTAGTTCAGGCTCTTGGGACCCAAGTGGACGGGATCGGGTAGACGTAGCCTTGCCTCGCATGAGGGGCCATTGATCGCAAGGACCAGGTGAACGAACTCGTCCATCTCTACTTGAAGCGCAACCGTGCATCGCCGTGGCCTGAGAAATCTTGGGGCTTGGATGCGATGTATGGCGAAACAGGCTGGTGCCGCTCCTGTGGAACGCCGCTACATGGACAGAGCGGGCGGCTGACACTTCAGGCTACTGGTCAGTCTCCGGTGCATGGAGCATGGGTGCCCAACTGGCGGTTCGATGCCATTTGCCTCGAGAAATCGTTGGCCGATCGAGCCTCAGCAGAATTTCGCGTCGATCTAAAGCCAATTGCCTGGCGGCGGAAAGTGATCGGTTCTGCAATGCAGATCATCGCCCCGACCGTCGCATCCGAATGGTTCGACCCTAACGAGCTCCGCGAGAGGGCAATTGCCCGCCACGGCAGCGCCGGAGCCGAGTGTCCAGATTGCGGCATCTGGCGCTGGTTGCCGTTGCCGTTCGACCTATTGCCGCCGTTTCGCTCAAGTCCGGACTGGGAGCGTTACGACGTCCTTGGCAGCCCGGAATGGTTCGGCGCTGGCAAGCAGTCATTTCGCGAACTCCTCATGCGACGAGGGCTCGCAAATCTCATCGTTGAAGCGAGCCCTAGGGACTTCAAGATCCAGGAGATTCCGTGATCGTGATGTGTTGCATCGTCCGGCGGGTCCGGAGCGGTCAGCCCTGCAACGCTCGAATCGCCTCGATCATCCCCAGATGGCGGCTCAGATGTTCGAGATAGATGAAGACGTTGTCGAGAAACGTGTCGCCATTCGGATCATTGCTCGCGACCGCCACGAATCGATCTTCCGGTATGAGCTCGATGGCCGCCTCGGCGTAGGCAAAGGCGAGCCTGGCGTAGCCGATGACCTCATCCTTGCCCGGAAACCGCATCTCCTCGGCGGCTTCGTCTGACATCTTCGTGCCCGTGTTGCGCAGGCCCATCGAGTCGGGTGTCAGGGACCAGCGATCGGCTAGCGACTCTCTTTCCCACACCTGTAGACCGGGCTCCTGCTTGAGGGTCCGGTGGAAGAAGGACGCGATCACATCGTCCCACCGGGCGGCGTGCCAGAGCTGCCAGGCGACCGAGTGGAGACTGATGCCCCCGCTCCACGCGAATTGGCCTGGTGGCGTCTCGTCGGCGGCCCGCAAAAGGCGTTCGTGGGCGAGCTTGTAGAAACGCAGGAGTGACTTCTTGAGCGAACGCGGTGGCGGTGCCATCAGGCGTTAAGGTACCGAGTTCACCGGGCCGCAAGACGTTGGCGGGCCTTGTGGTCCTGGCTATAGTCGGGCGTGTGGAATGGAGGATTCGTGAACTTGCTTCGGAAAAGACTCACGACCTCCGACGTTCCGTATCAGCTGATGGTCGAACCGACCTCCCCACGATGCACCACGATCTCGACGACTCCCAAGGAGCGTGGCATCTCGGTGCCCTCGATGCTGAAGCTCGGGTGGTTGGCATATCGAGCTTCTTTCTGGTTCCATATCCCGCCCGCCCTCATGCCCTGCCAGCAGTCGAGTTGGCATTCATGGCGGTGGAGCCGGCCCTACAGGGCCAGGGGATTGGCAGTGCGCTGATGTCCGATGCTCTTCGGCGATTGAAGGCAAGCGACGCGATCCTGTTGTGGGCCAATGCTCGGGATACAGCCCTGCGGTTCTACGCACGATTCGGATTCAAAACCGTTGAAGACAGCGCGTTCATCCCGCCGTCCACCGGCCGCCCGCATCACCTGATTGAGCTGGACCTGGCTGGACGAACCTGAC
>Ga0209698_10008013_pt1 | contig 10974 bp, 13 predicted proteins | sample LitLauG_LLR_2012_FD_187203 | JGI IMG/M metagenome (GOLD analysis project Ga0209698, IMG submission 187203) | Freshwater sediment microbial communities from Pennsylvania, USA - Little Laurel Run_MetaG_LLR_2012 (SPAdes) (version 2) | ecosystem: Environmental > Aquatic > Freshwater > Creek >... | reverse complement strand
ATTGACGTTGGCTTTCATCAGGAATCCGATCTGCTTGGCATAGAAATTCTTTGCTGCTACGCCGAGCCAGATCATATCCGCCGCAAAGAAGATCGGCAGTGCAATGCAATAAAGCTTCAAGAACATAGCGTCACCAATTGTGGTTCACATTCACGATTTGAAATAGGCTAGCGCGGTTCGAAGTTCCCGAAGAATCGCTTCAACTCCGGGCTGAACTCTCGAATCAGGTTGATGCCTACTACGAATCCCATCTGCTGGTGGCCCATTTGTACTCCTTGAACTAATGGGTCGTAGCGCTCGGGATACCAGGTAGTCACAATCATGCCGCTACCGTAAGCGCCCGCGAGCTGCGGAAGGTCGAAACGTTTTCGCCCCTTACCGTCATAGGCGAGAAAACTCATCTCGACGGCGTTCCAGGTTCGCCGCATACCGCCGCGACAACGGCATCGGAAGTAACGTGGGTCCAGCCCGAGCATCGCGTCGCCCGCTTCGTGCACACCGGTGTCAATGGTGAACAAGGCGAACGTGGTCCCCACGCGCTTGCCGTAGCCCTCCCACGAGCGCGTCCATTCCTTGGGATCGTTTCCGATCTATCCTCCGCTGGCGGCTCCAGCCGCCGCGATGTACGTAAATGGCGAGCCGAGATACTCCTTGAAAAAGCGATCGGACCGCTGTTTGGCGGTCAGGGATACGTAGCCGGGAGCGTCCGGGGGAACCGGAGCAGACTGCGCCATGCCTAACGCAGAAACGCTCATGGCCACAAGACAAAGAATGCTGCGTCGTAGGCCTAGATTCATTGGCGGCGTTCTCCGAGAGCACTTCGTAGGCTAGCCTCCTTGGTTTCATCGAATACACCTTCAGACCTCCACAGCACTTTCCCCTCGCGATCCACGAGAAAGGCATAGATCTTCTTTTGGTCAGTAATAAGCAGTGAATCGAGAAATGGTTTTTTCTCCAGATACAACGTAATGGTGCGTTCGCGCGACTTGCGATCCGGTATACCGTGGTGCATGCCGGTATCGATAAACCAGCGCATGAAAGCATTGGGCCTTTGAATAGTGGGGAGTTCGTAGTAGTGAAAGCCAGGATCGATTTCCTCGAATCGCTTCATTTCTCGCAACCAGGTGTCCACATCTTTCTGCTGCTCGCGTTCAAATGCCACCAACAGAAGGTTGCGCTCGCCCTCGAAGTCGGCGGGCAAATTGAAGTCACGCTTTTCGAGGTTCGAGGCCTTCACGTTGGGGAAATGTTCCCCGGCTGAACTCTCGGGCAGTGCCACGCTACGACCTCGGTCGGAACTCGCGATGAACGTAACCAGAAGCGATGCTAGGGTCCAAACAACAATTTTCATTGAGTGACTCCAATCAGGCCTGGGAAATCCAAGCGGACTCGGCGGTATTCGGATGCAGCCCAGATGAGGCGGCGACCCGGCGCAGCGCCCGCGAGAGCAGGAAATAAAGAAGACAAATTGCGACCGGACCGATCAGCAGCCACGCGAAAACGGCGTGTACTTCCGCTAGCCACAGCGTCGAGACCGCATGAGTCAGGCCGACGCGGACTGTGGCCAAAATTTGCGCCAGGGACAACTGCACAGGTGCAGCGCGAAACAGCTTTTCCCCCATGCGGACGAACGGCACCAGCAAGAACAACTGCATGGGATAGATCAGGTAGTTCACCAACTGGATGGCAGGCAGGTTCAACTGGAAAATCAAGGCTGCGGCGGCACACAGAACGGTAGTGGAACCGAGTACCGGAAAGATGCCGAGCACAATCCCGAAAGCCAGGCTCAAGGCAATCTTCTCTGGCGTGATCCCCTGGGTAAGAAGGGCGACGATTGGCGCAACTACTCGGCGATGAGAGAACCCGCGTTTCATCATGCTGGCCTCGCCACCACTTTTCATTACGATTCCCGCCCGCGTTTGGATTGCTTTGGCCGTATCTAGAACCTTGCTCCCCGAGCCGCCAGTTGGTGTTCCAGCATGGAGAAATCGCGCAGCACCATCCAGCGCGACCCCGCAGTTGCCCGGTCCAGATGTAACTCCGGAGCGCCACCGAGCCAGAGAGCGGCAGCCCGGGGCGCCTTGCGGGCGATGTAATCGAGATCCCGCAGCACCTCTGAAGTTGGCGCGGACGAAAGGCTGAGTAAAACCACGTTCGCTTCACTCTTTCGCGCCGCCAGCACGATGTCCGCCGCTGGCAAATCCGTTCCCAGATAGATGGCTCCCAGACCTCCCGCCGCGGCAAGCATGGCAGCAGCCAGAGTGGGGAACGCGTGGCGCTCATTCGTCGGTGTGGCCAGCAAAACCCGAGCCGGTGGATTCGACGGAGAATAGGTTCGCACCAGCGAGGCTAGCACGCCGGTAAGCAGATTGGTCAGCATGTGCTCCTGCGCGATGCTGTACTTGCCCTCATGCCAGCGCTCGCCGACGGTCCGCATCAAGGGTAGCGCGGCTTGATGAACGAAAGTTCTCGGGCTTCCCAAGGCTGCTGCCAGACGGTTGATTTCACGATCGGTCCCGGCATAGTCAAAGCGGTCGAGTGCGTGCAGAACCGGCGCCAGGACGTCACTCGAATCGTCTGCCTTGGCAGCGGATTGTCCAGCTGCGATGGAAGAGCTTTTTTCCAGAAGTTCCCGCAACTGCCGGTCACCGAGCGCGGCAACTTGTCCGATGGAGTGCCCCTGTTCGACCGCCCGCCGCAACAGCAGCAACTTCTGTATCTGTTCCTCGGAATAAAGACGTCCTCGTGCAGCCCGCTTGGGAATGACAGTCCGGTAGCGGCGCTCCCAGGCGCGCAGCGTGTCCAGAGGAATCCCGGTGAGTTTGGCAACGGCACTGATCGGGTAAGAGGTCGGCATCTACAAGGATTCTAGCAATCTCGAGCGGGTGTGTCAAGTATTTGTCCTAGACAACTACTTGACAAACATTGCCCACGTTGATACAACAATCAAGAAGCAATCCGCTGCCCTGCCTGAGCGCGAACTGGCTAAGAGACGTTCTCGAACCCAAGTCAGGAGTCAGTGGCAAAAGCCAGGAACCTTTGTGATCAAGCAACTGCACAACTACAGTTTCGGTACGGTCATTCCCTTTGTGCTGCTGCATGTGGGCTGTATCGCCGCGTTCTTTCTCCCTTTCCGCTGGTCATGGGTGGAGCTCATGCTGGCGATCTACGTGGTGCGCATGTTCGGAATTACGGCCGGATACCACCGCTATTTCAGCCACCGCAGCTACAAACTGGCGCGAGGCTGGCAATTTCTGATGGCATTTCTCGCGGAGACCTCAGGGCAGAAAGGCGTCCTGTGGTGGGCTGCTCATCATCGCGTGCATCACCGGCATGCAGATCAGGATCCCGACATCCACTCTCCGTTGAAGCGTGGATTCTGGTGGGCTCATGTTGGTTGGGTGTTGTCGAACGAATACGACAAATACGACCCTGCGCTCATTCAGGATTTTGGCAAGTATCCGGAATTGCGCTGGCTGGACAAACACTACATGGTTCCTCCCATCGCCTTGGCGGCCTTGCTGTTACTCGGTGGCGGGCTGGGAGGTTTTGTGTGGGGATTCGTGATCTCGACGGTTCTGCTGTTTCACGGAACCTTCACCATCAATTCGGTGGCGCATCTGTGGGGATCGCGACGTTTCGACACAGCCGACGACAGCCGCAATAACTTCGTCCTCGCCATCATCACGCTGGGCGAGGGCTGGCATAACAATCACCACAAGTTCATGTATGCGTGCCAGCAGGGACTTCGCTGGTGGGAGGTGGACGTTACGTACTACACGCTGAAGATGCTGAACTGGCTGGGAATAGCCAGGGATTTGCGGGTTATTCAGGTGCCGCTGTCGGAAGGTGAGGCGGCATGAGCCGGATCGCAGTCATAGGGGCAGGGATTTCTGGAATGGGAGCAGCGTACCTGCTCAGCCAGAAACACGAAGTATGGCTGTTCGAGAAAGAGGCTCGCCTCGGAGGCCACACCCATACCCACCAGATTGAAACCAGTCGCGGCGTTTTGCCGATCGACACTGGTTTCATTGTGCATAACGACCGCACGTACCCGAACCTGGTTCGCTTGTTCCGACAGATGGGCATAGCCCGGCAGGCGAGCGACATGTCGTTCGGAGTGTCTTGCCGCCAGACTGGATTTGAATACAGCAGCCGTGGCCTGAGCGGATTCTTTGCGGGCAGAAGCAATTTGTTTCGCCCGGGACACTATCGCTTTCTGGCGGAGATCATGCGCTTCAACCGGGAAGCTCGCAAGCTTCTGCAGGATCCAGCCAGCGCGGAAATCACTTTGGGGGATTACCTGCGCGCCAATGAGTTCGCCGGCGACTTCACGCGTTACTACCTGCATCCCATGGCCGCCGCGGTGTGGTCCACATCACCGGAAGAAATCGAAGACTTCCCGGCCTTCACCCTGATCCGCTTTCTCGAAAATCACGGGCTCCTCAGTTTGACCACGGCGCCTCAGTGGTACGCGCTGCAAGGCGGCAGTAGTGTTTACATTCCGCCATTGACGGCGCCTTACCGCGAACGGATTTGCCTGAGCGCGAAGATCGACGGGGTCAGGCGCACTGCAGCGGGAGTGGAAATTGGTTTTGAGGACCGTCCGCCGGAGTCTTTCGACGAAGTCGTCTTCGCCAGTCACGCGCCGCAAACGTTACAACTACTGACCGATCCAACTTCACTGGAGCGGCAGGTTCTTGGTGGTTTCAGCACGAGCCGTAACGAGACCGTGCTGCACACCGACTCAAGCCTGCTGCCCCGCCGACTGGGGGCGCGTGCATCGTGGAACTACCATCTCGGCACCAAACGACGAGCCGCTACGCTGACGTATCACATGAACCGTCTGCAGAGCCTACCCACACGGGAAGACTATTGCGTAACGCTGAACGACACTCGGTCCATAGACGAACGCCACGTTCTGCGCGAGATGACGTACTTCCACCCTCTTTATACGTTAGAAGCCGTGCGAGCCCAGGCGCGTTGGCGAGAAATCAGCGGCCGCAACCGGACTCACTTCTGCGGCGCGTACTGGTTCTACGGCTTCCATGAAGACGGCCTGAACTCCGCGATCCGTGTGGCGGAGACACTGGACGTATCGTGGAACACAGCGAGAGAAGTGGCGGCGTGATGGAATCGGGAATCTATTCCGGCACGTTACGTCATCGCAGGTTCAGTCCTGCCCGTCACGAGTTTACTTACCCGCTGTTCATGGTTTTCCTCGATATCGACCGCCTTCCGGAACTGATGGAGGTATCTCCGCTCGCGGGATACAACCGGCGCAACTGGATCTCCTACCAGGAGCAGGATCATTTCGGTGATCCGGCCATCACACTCCGCGAGCGCCTGTCGCGCGATGCGGAACAAAACGGCGTTGTCCTTCCGGAGGGACGAATTTTTCTGCTCACTCATCTCCGTTACCTCGGGTACAACTTCAATCCGGTCTCTTTTTTCTACTCCTATGATCGCGAAGACAATTTGCAGATGGTCATGGCCGAGGTCAACAATACCTTCGGGGAGACCGCAAACTACTGGCTCACGCCCACTGTCGAGCGCCCGGCTGGCGACAACAAGCGGTACCGATTCTCGAAGACATTTCATGTGTCGCCCTTCCTGAAGCTAGGGCAGGAATACGACTGGACATTCACGCCGCCCGGCGAACAGTTGATAAGTCAAAGCGTCAGTTATGAGGACGGGCGGGAGATCTTCGATTCGACACTGAAGCTGGAGCGCCGCGAGTGGTCGCGGGCTGAGTTGCACCGGGCCTTGCTGCGATTTCCTTGGATGACCGCCAAAGTCATCACTGCCATTCATTGGCAGGCGTTGCGGTTATGGCTGAAGCGAGTCCCGGTGGTCAGGCATCCCGGAGCAGGCCATTTCGACCGGGCAACAGTGCAGCACTTGGGGGCATCATGGCGAGCAGAATAACCACCAACATCGCGAAGAAGATATTCCTGAAAAGTCTGGCGGGGTTACGGGTTGGCAGCCTGGAGATTGTCTGTCCGGAGGACACGTACTCCGTTGGGCAGTCCGGGGCGGAAAAAGATCCGCTGCACGCAGTCATCGCCGTTCACGATGAACGCTTTTTTCTGCGCGCGCTTCTGGCGGGAGACGTCGGTGTTGGCGAGGCGTATATGGAAGGCGACTGGTCGACTCCTGATCTGGTTGCTGTGGTGCAGTTGGCGGTGCGAAACCTGGACCAAGTGGACGGCAGCAATCGCCTCTTGACCTCGTTCCGCAGGCTCGCTGACTTCATCGAGCATCGTCGGCATCGGAACACCCAGGCCGGCAGCCGCAGCAATATCGCGTATCACTACGATCTTGGAAACGATTTTTACCGCCTTTTCCTCGACCGCAGCCTGGCCTACTCCTGCGCTTATTACGAAAGCGCCGACAATACTCTGGAGCAGGCACAGATCCGCAAGTTCGATCGCATCTGCCGCAAACTCCAGTTGGGATCGCGAGACCATGTGCTCGAGATTGGCACCGGCTGGGGCGGTTTCGCCGCCTATGCAGCGGAGACCTACGGGTGCCGCGTGACAACCACGACCATCAGCCGCCAGCAGCACGACTACGCGCGTGAAGTGTTCTCTCGGAGCAGCACGGCGGAGCGCATCCAGTTGCTCTTCGAAGACTACCGGAACCTGCGCGGAAAGTACGACAAGATCGTCAGCATCGAAATGTTCGAAGCCGTCGGCTACGAGCACTACGATGACTACTTCAGAGCATGCGATCACCTGCTGAAGCCGGACGGCAGCATGCTCCTGCAGACCATCACTATCCAGGAAAAAGCGTTTCACCAGTACCGCAAGCAGAGCGATTGGATCAAGAAGCACATCTTTCCCGGAGCTGAGCTGGCTTCGGTCATCGAGATTCAACGATCGCTGGCTCGAACCACCCGCATGCAGCTTTTTCATATGGAAGACATCGGGACGCACTACGCTTTGACCCTTCACGAATGGCGCCGTCGATTTCTCGAACATCTCTCCGAAGTACGCCAACTCGGATTCGACGATCGCTTCGTGCGCATGTGGGACTACTACCTGGCGTACTGCGAGGGAGGATTCCGCGAACGATACATCAGCGATGTGCAGCTGGTGCTCAGCAAAGTGACGAGTGAAGCTCATCTAATGAATGAACCTGAGATGCAACCAGCGTGGCAGGAGAGATCTTGATGACGCATCGAGTACTGATAACCGCGCTTCTTATTCTGACGATCGGAGCTACGCCGTTGTCGTTGTTCGCCGCCTCCGTGCCGTCGGTGGGCAGCTGGGCGCCCGAATTCTCGCTCACCTCGCAGGAGGGTACGGCGGTCAAGCTGAAGGACTATCGTGGCAAGTGGGTGGTCTTGTACTTCTATCCCAAAGACTTCACAAGTGGCTGCACGATCGAGGCGCACAACTTTCAGCGCGACCAACCGCAGTACCTGCAGAGGGATGCAGTGGTACTTGGCGTCAGCGTCGATAACGCCGACTCCCACAGGCAGTTCTGCACGAAGGAAGGACTGAACTTCAAGCTGCTGGCCGACACCGATCACAAGGTTTCGAGTGCTTACGGCTCGTTGACCAACCTCGGGCTGGTGAAATTTGCTTCTCGTCACACCTTCATCATCAATCCCGAGGGCAAGGTGGCCAAAGTATTCACCGAGGTGAATCCCAACAAACATAGTGAGGAAGTGTTGTCGGCTCTCGCCGAACTGCAAAAGCAAGCGGCGGCTCCCGGTAACGGCCTCGGGGGCCAACTGATGACCCCATGAACTACGACGCGATCCTGGTTACTTCTTTCGGTGGCCCTGAATGCCCCGAAGATGTCATGCCATTCCTGGAAAATGTCTTGCGTGGCAAGAACGTCCCGCGTGAGCGCATGCTGGAGGTGGCCGAACACTACTATCACTTCGGTGGTACGAGCCCGATCAACGAACAGAATCGGCAACTCATCGCAGCTCTCAATGCGGAACTGGCTCAGCACGGGCCTCGCTTGCCCATCTATTGGGGAAACCGCAACTGGCATCCACTGCTCACCGACACGCTGTGCCAGATGAAAGCGGACGGAGTGCACCGAGCGCTGGCTTTCGTGACGTCCGCTTATAGCTCGTACTCGAGCTGCCGACAGTACCGGGAAGACATAGCGCGAGCGCAAGAAGCGACAGGCGAGGGCGCGCCGGTGGTAGATAAGATTCGCGCGTTTCACAACCATCCTGGATTTGTTGAGGCCGTCGTAGATCGCTTGCAGCAGGCGCTGGCAAAGATTCCAGAGGACCGGCGTGAGGCGGCGCGCCTTATCTATACCGCGCACAGCATTCCACTGGCGATGGCACAAGGCTGTGACTACGAAAAACAACTCAAGGAAACTGGCAGGTTAGTCGCGGAAGAATTGGGACACAAGGAGTGGTGGTTGGTTTACCAGAGCCGAAGTGGTCCAGCGTCGCAAACTTGGTTGGAGCCGGACATTCTTGATTGCCTGCGCGAAATCAAAGCGCTGGGAGGCAGTTCGGATGTAGTGATCGCTCCCATCGGTTTCGTCTCAGACCACATGGAGATTCTTTTCGATCTTGATACGCAGGCGCGAGAGCTGTGCGCAGAGTTGGGCTTGCAAATGGTGCGAGCGGAGACCGTGGGCACGCATCCCCGGTTCATACGCATGATTCGCGAACTGATTTGCGAGCGCATGTGCGAAGGTCAACCGCGTTGCGCGTTGGGAGTATTGGGCCCACGCCCTGATGTGTGTGCGGTAGATTGCTGTGCGATGCCCAGGCGGCCAGCGGCGATCTGATGCTGGATTGAGCGGAAGCGCAAGCTGGTATTTCAGAATGAAATTGCTTGAAGGGCGTTAAGAAAGGATCCTTGATGCGCGTACTCATCACTGGCGCCACCGGCTTCATCGGCAGGGCGCTGGTTCCCCTTCTTCGTCGGGAAGGCCACCAGTTGATTGCCCTGGTGCGCTCCGTAGAACGGGCCCGGAGTCTGCTCGGTGCCGAGGTCGAGGCCGTAGCGCTAAGTTCTAGCGTTCATGCCCTCAGGGAAGCTCTCGAACGAAGTGAAGCCGTCGTCAATCTCGCTGGGGAAGCGATCATGGGCGGACGCTGGACTGAGGCGCGCCGCCGAGTGCTCGTCGACAGCCGCGTGCAGCTGACCAAGCAACTGGTAGGTGCGATTGCCGAAGCAAGACCCCGTCCCAAGACGCTGATTTCTGGAAGCGCCGTTGGCTACTACGGCGATCGTGGCAGTGAGGTTCTCCACGAGTCGTCTTCCGGCGGCACTGATTTTCTTGCGCAGTTGTGCAAGGACTGGGAAGCGGCCGCCCGATTGGCAGAGGATTCCGGTCTCCGCGTTATGACTCTGCGTACGGGCGTCGTCCTTGGGCGAGACGGTGGAGCTATGGCTCAGATGCTCCCGCCATTCAGGCTCGGCGGCGGCGGACCGGTCGGGTCCGGACGCCAGTACATGCCCTGGATCCACATCCAAGATCTGGTTCGTGTGATCGCGGCCGCGTTGACCGACGATCGTTATGACGGCACCGTCAACGGTGTTGCGCCGGAACCGGCGACGAACCGCGAGTTCGCGAGGGTTCTTGGGCGTGCCCTTCACCGACCCGTCGTGCTGCCGGTGCCGGCGCTTGCTCTAAAGGTCATTTTCGGGGAGGCGGCAGGTGTGCTCCTGGGCAGCCAGCGAGTCGAGTCACGACGTCTACGTGAGCTTGGTTTTACCTATCGCTTCCCGACGCTCGACCAGGCGGTCGAGGACATTGTTCATACAGGGGATGCAGAGATTAGCCCCGTGCAACCCTCCGCTGAACTTCACGCGCCCGTCGAGGAGAACTACTTGCGAAAACGTCGGCCTACGCATGAGCTGCGCACGAGGACCGTGCTCAATATGCCGGTCGATGAGGCCTTCGCATTTTTCTCGCAGGCGGAGAATTTAGGACTCATTACCCCAGCGGCTATGCACTTTGAGATTCAGGGTGGTGTGCCCGTGATTACCAACGGGGCAACGATCGACTACCAGTTACGCGTCGGTCCCGTGCCGATTCGCTGGCGGACGAGAATCGCGGAGTGGGAGCCGCCGCACTGCTTCATCGATCTGCAGGAATCGGGGCCCTATCGTTGCTGGTGGCACAAACACACATTCAGCGCCCAAGGAAACCGGACCGTCATGGAGGATCACGTCTATTACGCGCCACCTTTCGGCGCGCTGGGACGTCTTGCTAACCGCATGTTCATCGTTCCGAGGCTACGGCAAATCTTTGGTTACCGTAGCGACGTTATCCGACTGCGGTTCGGGGCATCATGATGAGTGATTGCTTGGTGTTGCTGGCGCACGGGAGTAAAGACCCGCAGTGGCGTGTTCCATTCGAGCGGATTGTCGACGCTGTGCAGGGTCAATCAGGTAAAACTAAAGTGCGGTTGGCTTACATGGAATTCATTGAGCCGACGTTGATGGATGTGGCGCGTGAATGCGTCGGACAACAAATCTCGCATCTGAGAATTCTCCCCTTGTTCTTGTCGATTGGGGCGCACCTGGCGACCGACGTCCCCGAACAAGTGAATCAGGCGAAAGCGAAGTTTCCCCGGCTTGAGGTCGAGTTACTGGCGCCCGTCGGCGAAGACCCCCGATTGACTCGATTGATTCAGCAGATTGTCGTCGAAACACTGAATCATTGACCCTGGTCGAAAGCCTTCGCGTAGACGTCCATGGTGATCGGGGCTGTACTGGAAAACTTGGGCAAAACTTGGGCAAAGAATCGACCCCGAATAGGGTCAAAATCGGGTGTCGAGGGGAGTAAGAGTCGTCGAATCAACAACAAGTTGGATTGACCGCCTGGGCTCATAACCCAAAGGTCGGTGGTTCAAATCCACCCCCCGCAACCAACCCCTCTGGGTCCGGCCCGGACACATGGGTTACAGAATGTACCGGCTACATGGGTGACAACCTGGGGCCGAACGGGTTGTCGAGTGGTTCCAACACACGCGTATCC
>Ga0209698_10008010_pt1 | contig 10976 bp, 13 predicted proteins | sample LitLauG_LLR_2012_FD_187203 | JGI IMG/M metagenome (GOLD analysis project Ga0209698, IMG submission 187203) | Freshwater sediment microbial communities from Pennsylvania, USA - Little Laurel Run_MetaG_LLR_2012 (SPAdes) (version 2) | ecosystem: Environmental > Aquatic > Freshwater > Creek >... | reverse complement strand
CTCACCACCTCGCGCGGCTGGAAACTCTCGCGGCCTGTCCCCGTCTACGAAAAGCAAAGGGATCATCCGTGACTCTCAACGTCTGGATCCAGCAGATGCGCGCAGCGGGACAATGAGCGACCACGTTTTACGTTTGGGCGATTGTTTGGATCCGGTGACGGGCCTCGCAAGCCTTCCGGACAAGAGCGTGGACCATGTGATCTGTGATCCGCCGTATGAGGCGGAAGCGCACACACTACAGCGGCGCACATTGCAATTCTTCCAAGGACCGCGCCGGGCAGGCGTGGAGAAGGGCGCGACACCAAAAGAGAAGCCGGTCGGGTTTGACGCCATCACGGAGGATCTTCGCTCGGCGGTGGCTCTTGAAATAGCGCGCGTGGCTCGTCGATGGAGTCTGGCGTTTTGCCAAGCCGAGGCCGTGGGCAAATGGAAAGATGCGCTCGAGGCTGGGCCAGCGAGACATCGGCGCGCCGCCATTTGGGTAAAGCCCAACGGGCAACCGCAGTTAACGGGGGATCGTCCTGGCATGGGCTACGAATCGATCGTCTGCGCTCACGCGATCGGCAAGAGTCGTTGGAACGGTGGCGGCAAGCACGGCGTTTACGTGTTTCCGACTGATACGTGGATGACCGAGGTCAACAACGGCACGATGCGCATTCACCCGACACAGAAGCCTCTCGACTTGATGCTCGCCATTATCTCCGACTTCACAGATCCCGGCGAGTTGATCTGCGATCCCTTCGCTGGCAGCGGGACCACCGGCGTAGCCTGCAAGCGCCTCGGGAGACGCTTCGTCGGCTGGGAGAAGGATCCCAAGTTCCACACAGCCGCCGTGAAGCGCATCGAGGCGGCGCGAGAGCAGGGAGACTTCTTCCGCCGCCCGCCCAAGCCCAAGCAAGGGAAGCTGCTGCCATGAGCGCCCGCGACCACAATCAGTCTCTAATCCTTCGTGAGGAATTGGAATTCCGCCGCAAGCAGCACGCGCTGCGAGTCGAGCGGATCAAGCACATAGCGCGGGAGAATCCGGAACTCTCCATTGAGGCGCTGTGCGAGCGGTTCAACGAGGATGAGAAGGTAATGAGGCGGATCGTTGGGCCGCGGCCACGTGACTTATTCCTGTCGCGTGACGAGGTGCGCAGGGCGAACGCGAGCGGCGGCGGGTTTTTCGACCTGGGATGGCGGACACGGAGGGCGAGGTGAATGTACGCAATGGCTCGGAAGTCGCAAAATGTGCGACTCGCGGGTGCTTCGGCGCAGCGCCGCCTCGATTCACAAAATGTCCAGACTGCCTGATGGGTGGACCACTTCGGCGCAAGCTCGCCGCGCAGGAGAGCGCGGTAAATGCGTTACCGCCGATCGTGGTGCCTCCGGAGGCCTTTGGCTTCCGTGTTCCAGGCTCGCCTATGAGCTGGAACAACGCGCTCATTCGCGGTCGTGGCCGGCCGTTCCTCTCGGCGCGTGCGCGGGAATGGAAAGAATCCATCCGCTTCCGCGCACTCGCCGCGTTGCCGTCCACCTGGTCGCGCAGCGGCCGGTTCATGGTCGGCGTGCATTCCGTGTTTGCGCGATCCACCTCGGATACTGATGGTCCGGTCAAGCTCGCACTCGATGCGCTCCAGGGTATCGCCTTTGACAATGACCGGCAGGTCGTGCGCGTCTCGGCGACAAAAGAAGTGGGCGGCGCCGTGCGACTCGAGGTGATCGTGAAGCGCGCGTAACCGTCGGAAGTATTGGACCTTCGGAGTGTAAATGGCGGAAGTATTGGACCTTACCGCGCAGCGTGAGGCGCTGGCGTTCGCGACGGAATTTGTCGCCGGACGCTTCAAGGATGTGCGCGAGCTGCCAACTGGCGGCTGGTCTGTACTCTGCCCGCTCTGCGACGCGGATACGCGTCTCGAGATCTCGCGCGAGCTCATAATCGATCGCTGCCCGAACGGACATACGCGAGCGCAGATCGTCGATGCAACATCACCGCAGGAGCCCACCTTATCCGTCAACGTCGCGGCCTTCTTCGCGTCGTGCAAGGACGAGATTGAGTGGCTGCTCGAGCCGTATGTCTGCCGCGGCGGGTTCACGTTGATCCAGGGCGCCCCTAAGTCCGGCAAGACCTGGCTCGCCGCATGGATCGCAGTCGCGGTCGCGCAGACACAGGAAGTGCTGTTCGTCGAGGAGGAGGGAGCGCCAGAAACCTTAAGGGACAGGCTCAAGCCATTTCTGCCAGACCCAACTGCGGTCAAACTACACGTCATGTTCCGCAAGCGCACCAAACTCGACGTGACCTCGAGCATCGACGGGCTGATCGCGGAGACGCTGCGGATCAGCGCTACGCTCGTCGTGCTGGACCCGTTCATCGCACTTCACAGCAAGCGCGAGAAGGAATCGGACGAGATGGCGATGGTACTGGATGCCGTGCGCCAGCTCATCACGGAGACGGGCTGCGCCGTACTGCTGCTGCACCATACGCGCAAGGGCGAGTCATGGAACAAAGGCAGTAGCACGGACGCCTCGAGCGAGGACGCGCGTGGCTCTGGGGCCCTTGTTGGCGACGTGGATCACGTGGTCGCAGTCAAGGCGCTGCCGGCCAGCAAGCGGAAGGAAGGCGAGGTGGCGTTTGTCGTCGAGAACCCGGACACGCGCCTCCAGGCTCCGTTCGCCAAGAAACTCTGCAAGATCGACCTGGCTACCGGCTCCATGCTGAGCGAGGACGCGGAGGCAATGAGAGAGACACCTGAGATGCTCCTCGAGCGCCTGATGTCGATCTTGCCGCTCGAGCCGCAGCGACTCGGCCAGTCCGATGCCCGCAGCGCACTTCGAGTCAAGATGGATCGTCTCCGCGAGTCCGTGTTTCTTGGAGTTGAAAGAGGACTGCTTATTTCCACCCACAAGGGAATGTCAAAGAGGACCCCAAATGGTGACCATTACCCATTACCCGATGTACCCGGGTAACGCGGGTAACGCGGTAATGCGTGGACCGTCCAGCGTTACCCCCCCTATGCCTATAGGGCATAGGGGTAACGCGGGTAACGGTGGGGTAAGGCCAGCGTTACCCGATTTTCTTGACGCAATGCGTTTTTAGGTGGATGGCGACTGGTTTTTGGCGGGTGTATAAGGAAAAACCGATGAGCGAAGATGAGCACAAAAAGATCGCGGTGGAGGCCTCGCAATCTGAGCCTGTCGCCGCACGGGGGATAAAGGGGGGCGGCTGGTCGGAGGACACGCTCGAGGAGGCGCGGCAGACGATTCTAGCGGTCATGCGAGGTGCTGGGGGCCGGAACGCACAAGCCAGGATCAGGGCGGCGGAAACCGTGCTGGGCAAGGACTTCCTGGCGCACCTGCCTGACGAGGTGCTATTAGCAGAGGTCAGGCGGAGACAGCAGCGTTGATTGACTGGGCTTCTGAGGGTATGGCACTGGAGCGGGCGGCGTCCGCCCGAGCGCCGGCCAGGCCAGACCTCCTGGCCGGCAGTTTCCCTGCCCAGCGGGCCTATATCCTCGACCCGGCGCCGTTCAAGGCGAGCTTCTGTACCCGACGAGCAGCGAAGTCCTACGCGGTAGGATTGGAGTTCCTGTCGGACACCTGGGACCACCCTCGAGCGCACTACTTGTTCCTGATGACCGTGCGTGCGCAGGCCAAGCGCGATTTCTGGTCAGACGTACTCAAGGCGATCGATCGGCAATATGGTCTGGGCATCAGGTTCAACGAGACGGAGCTCGTGGCTACGATGCCGAACGGAGCGCAAATCTACGTTGGTGGCGCCGATAGTTCGCAGGAAGAATGGCGCAAGCTGCTCGCCGGTAAGTGGCGAAAGGTCCACGTGGACGAGGCGCAGGCGTTTATTCACATGGACCTGAGCCGTCTGGTCTATGAGACGTTCAAGCCAGCGGTGGCTGACTACCGCGGCAGCATCGGCCTCTCCGGCACGCCTGGCGTTCTGGCTCGAGGACTATTTTTCGATGTTACGCAGCTCCGCGAGAAGGGCTGGAGCGTTCACAGTTGGCTCACCAGCGACAATCCCTACATGGCGGACAAGATCGCCGCCGAAATTGCCGAGCTCAAGGCGCTAAAGCCTGGCGTCGAGCTGACTCCGTGGTTCCGGCGCAACTACCTGCGCGAATGGGTCATCGAGGAGTCGAAGCTCGTCTACCGATATCTCATCGGCCGTAACGACTTCGATGAGCTGCCGAAATACACGACCGGTGACTGGCACTACGTCAACGGCGCCGATCTGGGGCATACGGACGCGACGGCTTGGGTGGATTGCGCATATCACGACAACGATCCATGTCTCTATATTCTGAGCGCGGAGAAGGAGACGGGACTTGACGTGACTGCGGTTGCCCGGCGCACCAAGGCCAAGATGCATTCCCGGGACTACGACGCCATGGTGATCGACAACGCGAACAAGCAAGCGGTGGAGGAGATGGTCAAGCGCCATGAGATCCCGTGGCGCGCGGCGGACAAGACCGGCAAGAGCGATTTCATCGAGATCATGAACGGCGAGTTCATCACCGGCCGAATCAAGCTGCAGAGCGGCTCGGCTTGCGATGCGCTCCGGCGGGAATACTCGGATCTGATCTGGGACGACACGAAAGACAAGCGGCAGGAACACTCGGCCTGTGAGAACCATTGTACAGACGCGGCGCTCTACGCCTGGCGTTATTGCTGGCAGTATCTGAACAAGGAGTTGCCTACGCCGCCACAGCGGGGCTCGATGGCGTGGCAGCAGGTACAGGACGAGGAGATGCGAGCGGAGCGGTTGGTCGCACTTGACAAACGGCAGAGATCAGAGAGAGGAGAAGACGCATGGGAGCCACCGCAAGACTCCTGGACGCCGCCAGACTTCGGCGTCTCTTTCGACGATGGGTAACGGGTAATCTCCGCAGTGTGCCGATCGGAGCCCGCTCGGCGTTCGCAAAACAGATGGGCCTCAGACGATGACTCGCGTCAGGGTCTACCGATGAGCGAGGCCATGAACCTGGTCGCGCCGGCGGTCTCTATCCTGCCCGGAGACGAGCGGGATCACGCTTTCGTTTACGCCACATGGCTCCAGAGTTACCGGAAACTTTCCGACTTCGCCAAGCCGATCGCGCGGGAGGTCTACTTTCCTGCCCAGCACGACCGGATCGAGCGCCTGCTGCGCATCGGGCGGTTGCATGTTGCTGTTCCGGAGGGCTCCTCGGGGATGCACACGATCCTCGGGTACTGCGTAACCGATGGCGCGCTCCTGCATTGGGTCTACGTCAAGGGCAATTGGCGGCAAATGGGAATTGCCGGCAAGCTGCTCGAGGGGCGCGGGCTACAGCAGTTCACGCACTGGACCTACGATTTCGATCACATGGCACGCAGGCTGGCAAACCTGAAATACAACCCATACGCAGCGGGGTAATCATGGCACAGGCTTCAAGGATCACTGAGTTGCGAACGGTACATCCCGTACAGGCTGGCGCCTTCTCGTCCAGCACGATTACCGTGTCGGCGCACAAGGCCGAGATGACCGAGGGAGAGCACGGGATCTGGGTCAAGGTCCCGCAGTTCGCGAAGCGATTTTGCATTCCCTACTCGAATGTGGCCTACTGGGCGATTGAATGACCACGCTCGAGTGCGCAGACTGTCATGGCCAGGTGAATGTACCCAGCCATAGCGGAAAGAAGCTCCGCTGTGGCTGTGGGCATACCTATGTCGATCTGCCAGACCAGCCACCGCCAGACCTGAGAGTCGAGTTGCGGGCGCTGCTCAGCGTGTTGCGCGAGAACAAGGTCCAGTCCTATAGCGCCAACAACATGACGCTGGTCCTGCACCCGGACGCATGGAAGCAGGAGGAGCCGGCCGCTGTACGCGAGCCACCAGAGCCCGCGGAGCCGGAGAGGCCGCAGACGTGCAAGTGCGGGCACCTGCTGGCTGCTGAGCACACAGAGGCTGGATGCGTTCACGGTTGCGCGCTCGAGCTCTGCGAGCAGGCGATGGAGGCAGCGTGAAGCACGGAGTCTGGCGTCCGAAGATGCCGACAGAAGGTCACACGATCGCCACGCGAATCGGCCGGCGCATCGAGTACGATCTGAGAACCGACGAGGAGCGGTTCCAGCAGTGGAAGGAAGAGCACCGGCATCCGCTCTGGAAGGCGGCGCTCGAGGCGGCGATGAACAACCGCCACGAGATCGAGAAGCGGCTGGCTCTCAAGTTGGGTATTCCGTTCGACATCTGGCCCGAGATGCATCCGCTCACCGCTGGAGAGCGCACTTTGCTCCTCGCGCAGCTCCGGCACATGTGGGGGATGCCGCGCGAGTGCGATTGCCCGATGGGGCACTTGAACGCACACATCAACAACTGTAAGCCGCTCAAGCCGTGGAAGAGCGACGAGTAATGCGGTATAATCTGTAGCGCCGTCAGCTAGCGGCGATTCGGGCATCAGCGAGCCATCGTGCGAACCATGCGAGTCTCGCTATGCCTATCGACAACAAGTCATTCGGAGTTGGACAACCGCCAGACCAGGCGTTCCCGTCGAACATCGGCAGGCGTTGGTGGGAGATGGAGGACCAACTCGAGATTGCCCAGTCGATCAGTGCGAACCTGCGCCTGATGCAAGAGTCCGGGAAGCCGCGCATCAGCCAGTATGTTCGGAGTACCAGGCTCTACGGCAACGTGAGCCTGATCGGTTACATGGGGATCACCTCTACCAAGTTCGCCAACGCGATGAATTTGCTCCCTGACAGGCTAACCTACAATCTCTCGCAGTCGTGCGTGGACAGCGCAACCAGCAAGATCGGCAAGAACAAGCCAAAGCCGCTCTATCTGACCAAGGGCGGCGACTTCGGGGCCCAGCGCAAGGCGAAGAAGCTCACCCAGTTCATGGAGGGCGTGTTCTACGAGAATCGGGCTCACGTCGAGGGACCGATGGTATTCCGCGACGGCGCCGTGGTGGGTGACGGCCTGACAAAGGTGTACATCGAGGATGGCCGCGTGAAGTATTCGCGCACGCTGGCGACCGAGTTGTGGGTCGACGAGATGGAGGGATTCTACGGCCAGCCTCGGCAGATGCATCAGGTCAAGCCGGTGGATCGCAGCGTGATCATCGCCTGCGTGAAGTCGTGGGCCAAGGCTGGGAAGCTTACACAGAAGCGAGCTGCAGAATTGGAAGTCATCCTGAAAGAGATCCCGCAAGCCAAGAACGAGGAGACGAACGCCAAGGACAAAGTCGCGGACATGATCGAGGTTCGCGAGAGTTGGCATCTTCCGTCCAGCAAGGACGCCGGAGACGGCAAGCACGTGATCACGGTTGCAGGGAACTGCCTGATCGATCCGGAGGACTGGCCGCACGACTTCTTCCCGTTCGCCCGGTTCCGCTACTGCCCCCGCATGTACGGCTTCTGGAGCCAGGGCGGCGTGGAGCAGATCCAGGGCACGCAGATCGAGCTCAATACGCAACTCTGGACCCTGCAACGCTCCCTTCGCCTTGGCGGCACGTTCAAGGTGATGATTCCGATCGGCAGCAAGATCGTGAGAGAACATATCAACAACGAGCTCGGTACGCTGATCTACTATTCGGGAGACCGGCCTCCGGTTTACGCGGTGCCGCCGCTCGTGCAGCCGGAGATCTATCAGCACATCCAACTCCTCATCAACCGTGGCTACGACCAGTTCGGGATCTCGCAACTCTCGGCCACCAGCGAGAAGCCGGCCGGGTTGAATGCAGCGGTCGCCCTGCGCGAGTACAACGACATCGAGTCGGACAGGTTCCGCACGATCGGCGAGCGGTATGAAGATTATTTCATGCAGCTCTCCAAGATCTCGATCGAGATGATTCGGACCGCGGCGAAGGATGGCGTCGACTACGCGGTCAACGTGCGGCGTGGTCGATCGAGCAGCTTCCTCTCGCAGATGAAGTGGAGCGAGATCAGCCTGAACGATGACGACTTCCAGATGCAGTGCTTCCCGGTGAGCAGTCTGCCGAACGATCCGGCCGGGCGATTCGAGCAGGTGCAGGAGTGGGTACAGGCCGGCTGGTATTCGGTAGCGCAGGGCAAGCGTCTGATGAACTTCCCGGATACGGAGGCGGTGGACTCACTTTGGAATGCGATGGAAGACCGCCTCGAGCAGATCCTCGACGGCATCGTTGACGACGGGAAATATGTTCCACCGGAGCCGTATTACGACCTCAGCAGAGCGGCGGAACTGGCAACGCAGTACCTTGTGCATGGAGAGACGCAGGCCCTCGACCTGAAGCGTCAGTTGCTACTGAGACGCTGGATCTCCCAGGTCCAGGCGCTGCAGCAGATGGCACAGCAGGCCGCACAGGCCCAGGCGTTGCAACAGCAGGCTATGCAGGCACAGGCACAGAATCCGCCGCAGCCGGCACAGCAAAATGAGTTGGTTCCCAACGTGGGCCCGGCCGCCGCTTGACATTGTCTTGGTACGGCGGTAATAACTTGAGTCGCCGCAGCAACGGCCGATAGTACGGCGCCAGCGAGCCAGAACCAGAGATCGACTCGAGGGTTCATTGGCCGAAGTTGCTCAGGCATCCACTCAGCCCAATGGCACTCCGCCGGCTCCGCCAGTGGTGGCGTCTGCCGCTGCTCCTGTCGCTCCTGCTGCACCCGATCCGCGCTTTGTAGCACTGGCCCGGAAAGAAGAGGCCGTCGTCAAAGCTCAGCAGGAACTCGCTGCGGCCAAGGCACAGCACGCGAAGGATCTGCAGGAGGTCGCCGATTGGAAGAAGCGCCAGGAGAACGCGCTCCGCGATCCAGACTCCTACCTGCGGCCGGTCTACGGTGACAAGTGGATCGAGAAGCTGAACGAGTACGCCCTGAACGCCAGGCAGGTCACTCCCGAGTTGATCGACGCGCATGTCGAGAAGAAGCTCGCGACGCTCGAGCAGCGCATCGAGGAGCAGCGAAAAAAGGATGAGACGGAGGCGCAGTCGCGCAAGCAGGCGGATCTCGATCAGCAGCTCTCGGACTGGCGTAACGGGGTGGTCGAATCCGTGAAGCAGGCCCCCGAATACGAACTGATCAGCGCCTACGAGGCGTGGAGTCTCGTGCCTGCGGCGATCGAAAGGCACTTCGCCGCAACGCAGAAGATGCTCTCCCCGAAGGAGGCTGCCGAGCAGCTCGAGAAGGACCTCGAGGAGCGCGCACGCAAGACGAAGAAGTTTTCCGTATCTGCAGGACAGAAGCCCGGAGAGCGACCGGGTAGCAGCAGCGCAACGATCTCCAATGCGATGACCGCGAGCACTCCCAGCGACAACGGGGATGTGGCCTTTCTCTCCTGGCAGGATCGGGAGAAGAGGGCGATCGCGGCAGCGGAACGCATTGAGGCGCAGCGCAGAGCATCACGAGCGACGCAGTAGCACTTCCAGCGATTCGTCAGACGGGCCAGCGAGCGCCCAACCGACAACCGAACCGGGCCTTGAATGGCTCCTGGAGTGCTCAATGTTTCGCTACGTCTTCCGCAATCCTACGATTCTCGCCGCGATGGCGGCGCTGGCTGCGATCTTTCGTTCTGCGTTTCATGCGCTCAACTCTGAGTGCGGAGCGGCGTCCACTTACCTGGACGACACCGCGGCAAACGCGATTCTGAAGGAGCTCTACGGCGGCCAGGTCGTGCAGGTCGCGGTCTACAAGGACAACCCCGCGCTTGCCCTGCTGCCGAAGGTGACGGATTTCGGAGGCAAGTATTACCCGATCCCGATCATCGTCGCGGCGAGCGCCGGCCGTAGCTCGACGTTCACCAACGCGCAGGGCAACCAGGCCGCGCCGCAGATGAACGAGTTCCTGCTGACGAGCAAGAACGACTACTCGCTCGCCACGATCCAGAATCGCACGATGAAGGCGGCGACCACCGACAAGATGAGCTTCATCCGCACCGCGAAGGTGCTGGTGGATATGGCCATCCGGGAGATCGACCTCTCGGCCGGCTCGTCCGTCTACCGCAGCGGTACCGGCTCCATCGGTAAGCTGAACAGCGCGCCGTCTACCGGCGTCTGCACGCTGACGATCAAGACGGATGTCCGCCAGTTCGAGCTCAACATGACCCTGCAGGCCAACGCTACGGACGGTGGCGCGAGCCCGCGCGCGGCGCTTGGCTACGTCATCGCGCGCAGCGTGGTCAACGGCACCGTTACCGTCGCAACGAGCGGAATTGGCGGCGCGGCTGCTTCTCCCTCGGGTTGGACGACCAACGATTACCTGCTTGTCCAGGGTGACAACAACCTGAAGATGAGCGGCTTCTACTCGTGGCTCCCTGACTCCGATCCCACCTCCGGCGACAACCAGTACGGCGTCGACCGCAGTGCGGATCCGTGGCGCCTTGGTGGTGGCCGTTATGACGGCTCCGCCTACAGCGTGGAAGAGGCGCTGATCGAGGCTACCGAGCTGGCGGCTGCTGAATCCGGCGGCGCGACTCCAGACACGGCGTTCTGCACCTTCGCTACGCACAGCGCCGTCAAGAAGGCCCTCGGGCCCAAGGTGCAGTACATCGACCTGAAGGGTCCTGCGAACATCGGGTTCCGCGGGATTCGGGTGGACGGCGCAAAGAAGGAGATCAACCTCATCCCTGACCGCAACTGTCCTGATCAGCGACTCTGGCTCCTGACTCTGGATACGTGGCTGCTTGCCTCACTCGGAGAGTATCCGGAGATCCAGCGTTACGGGGACGGCCTCGACATGCTCCGCGTCTACAACGCGGACGCGAGCGAACTGCGCATCGCTGGCTACGGGAACCTCGGCACCAACTGGCCTGGCGCTAACGTCAACGTCAAGACTGCGATCTAACCCATGGCGAACCGATTTTTCAGCGAGTTCAACTACATGCTCGATAAGGGTGTCGTCACCCTTTTCGCTGCCGTGCAGTTCAACGGATCCAGCACGCCGACGCTAGTTCAGTGGAACCCGACAAGCCGCACATACTCGGCTGCGCCTACGGCTGGATCGCGAGGCATCAAGTCGATCACTCGCAATGGCCTCGGTGATTACACCATCACA
>Ga0209698_10008009_pt1 | contig 10977 bp, 7 predicted proteins | sample LitLauG_LLR_2012_FD_187203 | JGI IMG/M metagenome (GOLD analysis project Ga0209698, IMG submission 187203) | Freshwater sediment microbial communities from Pennsylvania, USA - Little Laurel Run_MetaG_LLR_2012 (SPAdes) (version 2) | ecosystem: Environmental > Aquatic > Freshwater > Creek >... | reverse complement strand
GCTCAAAACTGCCGTGAGAACGAGAGAGTTGAACCAGACAATGAGAGTGTCCGTTCAGCGTATCGCCCTGCTGGTCGGGGCAATTCTACCCTCGGCCATGGCCCAGACTCCCTTGCGCCTCGCAGCGGCCGCCGACCTCGAGCCCGTTCTGCCGCCCATCCTGGTGCAATTCGAGAAACAGACCGGCATCCACGCCGAAGCCACGTATCAGGCCTCCGCGGCTCTCACCACCCAAATCCAGAATGGCGCGCCCTTCGACATCTTTCTTTCCGCCGACCTGGGCTATCCCCAGCGTCTCATCGACGCCGGCCTGGCCGGCTCCCCAGCGCCCGTGATCTATGCCCGGGGGACGCTTGTCCTGTGGGCCCGCAAGGACTCCCACCTTCCGCCGCCTTCACTCGATCTCCTGCGCAATCCCGCGCTCAAGCGGTTAGCCATCGCCAACCCCGAGCGCGCGCCGTATGGCCGCGCCGCTGTTGCCGCCCTCAAGGGCCTCAAGCTCTACGATGACCTCCAGCCGCGGCTGGTCACGGCTGAGAACATCGCTCAGGCCGCGCAGTTTGCCGACAGACAACGGCTGGAATGGATCAGAGACGAGGCGATCACGCTCTCGCCAACCAGCGCCGGGACGACGGAAATTCTTTTGCGCGGCGGCCGTCGCCTGCTGGCAGATCGGGTCGTCCTCGCCCTGGGAAACTTCCCCCCGGGTGATCCTCTGGCATCCTGGGATGCAGAGAATGGCTCCCGTTATTTTCGCAATCCCTGGTCGGCCGAAACCTTCGAAGGAGTGGGGGATCTCGGCAGCATTCTGCTTGTAGGCTCGGGCCTCACGAGTGTGGATGTGGCCGTGCAGCTTCGCGTCCAACGTTGTCGGGGCACGATCCATATTGTCTCCCGCCGCGGCCTGTTACCCCAACCTCACAGAGCAACGGACGCCTGTCCTCCCTTTTGGAACGAATCTTCGCCAAAAACCACACGCGGTTTATTACGCCTGGTGCGGGAACAAGTGCGGCAAGCCCAAGCGCAGGGCATCGAGTGGCAGAGCGTGTTCGACAGTTTGCGGCCGCTGGTAGGGCGAATCTGGCAATCGCTTCCCCACCCGGAGAGACGCCGCTTTCTGCGCCATGTGCGACCTTACTGGGAAGTACATCGCCATCGTGCGGCCCCTGAGATTGCCAAGCCCATTGCGGACCAGATTTCCGCCGGACAGATTCAGGTCCACGCTGGCCGGATCACGAACTACGCAGAAGACAAGCATGGGATCAAGGTCACCTACCGCGACCGCAAGAGTGGGAAAGTGAATTCTTTGCTGGTAGATCGTGTAATCAATTGCACCGGTCCGGAAAGCGATTGCCGGCGTCTGGAAAATCCCCTGATGTCTTCGCTGCTCAGCAAAGGTCTGGCGCGTCCTGATGCGCTTTTTCTTGGCCTCGATGTCTCCCCCGACGCAGCACTCGTCGGCTCAGATGGGACTATTTCTCAGTCGCTCTACGCGGTAGGGCCGGCTCTTAAGGGCAGCCTGTGGGAGTCCACAGCCGTTCCCGAACTGCGGGAACAGATCCACAAACTGGTTCAGTATCTGGTAAATGCTGGCGGGCGAGGCCCAGTCGGGCGGCTCGAGTCCATTGATTCATCGGCGTCAGAAACCCCCTCCGACAACCTGGTTTCTCGAGTGTAGAAGGCGAGGGACTTGAGCCTACGCCGCGATTGAGCGCACCAACAGAAGTATTTCTGTGCTGCAGTATTTCGTGAGAGAATTCCTCAAGAGGTAAGGTGTCATGTACTTGCGACTAGCTTTCTGGACGGTAGCCGGCGCATATACAGCCTTCATTTTCGCCCGCGGCAACGGTGGTTATACCTACAGCGTTATGTTCACAGCAGCTTTTCTGGGAGCGGTCTTGGGCTTTAGCTTCGGAGGTATGTTCGCGAACCGGGCTACGCGCAAACGAAGCTGAACCGCACGCTGCCTTTCCAACCAACGGATCGATTTTGTTGCATCGGGACTCGGCCGAAGCGGAGTGCCTCCTGGAGGGAGCCAAATGTACAGCAGACCATCCATTCGTTCTCTGTTGATCGCGCTGTCAATCGTTATCTTTGCGGCGCTCTCGTTCGCGCAGATCGGCATATCGATCACCGTCGGTCCGCCTGCCCTGCCGGTGTACGAGCAGCCCTTTTGCCCCGCCGAGGGTTACATCTGGACCCCTGGCTACTGGGCCTACGATTACGATGGCGGCGATTATTACTGGGTTCCGGGCACTTGGGTGGAACCACCCCAAGTGGGTTTCCTCTGGACACCGGGTTATTGGGGTTGGGGCGGCGACCGATTTCTTTTCCATGAGGGCTACTGGGGTCCGCATGTCGGTTTCTATGGCGGGATCTCCTACGGCTATGGTTATTTTGGCGAGGGCTACGCAGGCGGGCGGTGGGACCACGGACGCTTCTTCTACAACCGTTCGGTGAACAATGTGAACGTCACAAACATTCACAACGTTTACAACACGACGATCATAAATAACACCACGATAAATCGAGTCAGCTACAACGGTGGTCATGGCGGGATAAATGCCCGTCCCAGGTCTGAAGATGAGATTGCGGCACGAGACAGACATTTCGGACCCATAGCCGCTCAGAATGAACATATGCAGGCTGCCCGCAATGACCGGCAGCTGCGGGCTTCCGTGAATCAAGGGAGACCCCCGGTGGCGGCGACTCCCAGGCCGGGAGCATTCAACGACCGAGGGATCGTGCCGGCCCGAGAGGCGGGAGCGCCGTTTAACTCTACGGCCAATCTCGGGAACACCGTTCCTCGCCCTCCCACCGACGCCAGGGACCTTCAACCCCATCCTCGCTTTGGGGCGCCAAGCACAGGAAACCCCAAACTCGACCAAAAGTATCAGCAACAGCAGCAGAAGCTATACGCAAGGCAGGAGCAGGATCACCAGAAACTGCAGCAGAAGCAGGAAAGAGACCACCAGCAGCTGGCGCAACGCAATGCCGACGAAGGCAGAAAACAACAGATGGAACAGAGGCACCAGCAACAGACTCAGCAACTGGAACAAAGACACGTGCAGCAGTCTCAGCATTTAGAGAACCGACAGCAGCCGCATCAGTCTGGACCCGGAGGGGAAAGGCACTAGTCAGTCCGTCGCGTCCGGAACGCTCCCGCGAACCGGCCCAACAATCGCCCGGGGCACGCGCTGAAAAGGAACTGCCACGCCTTGCACGTAAACTCGAGCGGGTGGGGTAATCATTTTTTTTAGTGTTTCTTATTGTCCTAATACGCATCCGCTCCTGACATCTGTCCCTGTGCATCCTGTACTTCCTGGATGTACTTCCCGACATCTTGACCAAACCTTGGTTCGACTCTACAGTGCTTGCAACTCCCAAGTGTGGTGGCCAATAAATCAGAAGAACCTAAGGTCCTTACAGCGCCGCCGGAGTGTTTCTTTGATGTCGACTCATGAAACCGTCCACGCTTAGGCCGACTCGAATATTGGGACGAGCCTCCTCCCCCCTCTCCCACTAGTGCGAATCCGTCTTCCGCCGGAGTGTGTCCGGACCCACAGGGGAGGAGTGTGTCATGAACCACCGCAATCTGCTTCAGGCTTTGTGTGTGAGTGTTCTTCTGCTTGCACCTGGGGTGCTCTTCGCCCAAAATCCTAACTGTACAATCATCGTGCCGGATGCCCCGCTTTCTGCCGCGGGGCTTGCAACGCCCTACCAGTTAACCGCTACGAATCCTGCTGATGGAGAGTGTCACGAAACCAATAAAAATTCATCGGCATTCGTACAGGCGGCGATCTTTGATCCAGCCACCGGACAAATTTCGATTTACAACCCGTTAGTCATTGACCAGAACACTACGCCTGCGGCTGGGGCGGCCCCGATCCCCCCGACCCTTCCGAATAACGCGATAGTGGCGCTATGGTTTGGTTTCAACGGGGACAATCTGGTGCAACAGGCCTCCTCCCCCGACATCTTGAAAACCAGCGGTTGTGTGAATGGCCGCCCCGACGTCTTCGGACAGTTCTCGTATTGCAATGCGCCGGCTTTCTTCAAAGCCGCGAACCGCGCGATCCGCAGAGGACAATTGCGCGTGCCAGCGTTAGGGACTGCAATCGATAGCCTGCCTTGCCCTTCAGTACGAGACTTTTTCGTTGTCGATCAAGATCAAAGCGACAACTTGCCGGTGACTTATCTGATTAGCGCGAATGGAGAACTAGCCCAGAACACTGCAGCAAATGCCCAGGCTTTACTAGGCGCCACCACGCTCGGCAACCCCAGCGATAACGGCTTGGTCGATAGATTTCTGGATCCCGACCTGGGTTGCACACCCTGGAAGGTGGGGGACCTGGCCGATCCCGGTCATCTGGTTCCGGGTCTGGCGCTCAACGAACTGCAGGCGCGGACTCATGGTAGATCTCCGGTTGCGCTGATTCCTGCCGGCGATCCCATGGTGTTAGATGCCGACGGATCCGTCGACCTCGCCAAAGTGAACGCCTACCGTCGAGGGGTCGACCAACCCGAGGTCCGTTACTACTGGCAAGCCGATACGGCACGCTATTGCCGGCAGATGTTGAGGATCGCGCCGGCCAGACTTCTACTGGACCAGGCTCTTCTTCTTTCCAAACCATCTCCGGTCGCCGATGACGCGAATTCCATGTTCACCTTCATGGCGCAACGTCTTGCGGCCAGCTACGACATTCTCGGATGCGCGGACCTGGTGAGAATGCCTGACCCCATATCTTTTACTCAGGACGAAAACGGGGTCGCGGTCAGCGCCAAGATCAACCTGCCGCTCTATCAGACGTGCAGACGGAAGCTCGCTCCTTACAAGGCGCAGGATGATGCAGCTGACGATGCCGCCAACGCGGAGACGGCGACGGAGTAGTGCGTTTCGAACCGCATAGTAACGGTGTTGATGGACGGGTGCTCAGGAGACGGCAACGTCTCCTGAACGCCTGATTTCCGGGACTTCATCGAGCAAAAGGGCGAGCGGTTGCGAAAATCAGCCATTGGCCATTACGCCAAAGCAATAACCACAGTCTCAAACATGTGCCTCGTGGAAAGTGCTCGCGCTCTCCCGAAGCCAGAACTTCTTGGGTGGATCGTGTTGACTATCTTGTGGACCTTGATTCCGGCTGCGGCCCAGATGTCTCCCGGCCCGCTTTCCCGCGCGCACCAGTCGATCAATGGCCTGACCGACTGCACCACCTGCCACGAACTCTCGACCGGACAGCCCACGTTCAAATGCCTGGATTGCCACACCGAAATTGCGTGGCGCATTAAAGCGCGAAGAGGATTGCACGCTGCTTACAACATTAAGGTGGGTTCGAGCTTGGAATGCGTCACTTGCCACTCCGAGCACAACGGCGAAGACTTCACACTGACAAAGTGGGACCTCAAAACTTTCAACCACGCCCAGACCGGCTGGAGGCTCGAAGGCAAACACACCGGGCAAAGTTGCAACCAGTGTCATACGCCCGAGCGCGTATCCAAGAGCGAGCGCGCGGACATCAAGGTCAAGGATCTGACCAGGACATTTCTGGGCGTTTCGCCGAGTTGCATCACCTGTCATCAAGACCAGCACAACGGCCGGCTCGGGCCCAATTGCCTGCAGTGTCACAACTCCAGCGATTGGAAGACTATCAGTGTCGGCAAGTTCGACCATTCGCTTACACGTTATCCACTCACGGGCTTGCATGCCGAGGCCGCTTGCCAGCAATGCCACACTCCGGGTCCAGACAAACAACCGCGCTACACAGGAATAGCCTTTGGCAACTGCACCGATTGCCATTCTGATCCCCACCGTGGCGGCTTTTCGCAAACCTGCCAGGCCTGCCACAGCACGGCAGGTTGGAACAAGATTTCGGCGCCTGGGCTGAATCGCACCTTTGACCATTCCAAAACCAAATTTCCTCTGCTTGGCCGACACGCCGAGGTGGAGTGCGTGCAGTGCCACGCCAAAGGAGATTTCAAGAAGGCACTACCGTTTCAGAAGTGCTCCGACTGTCACCGGCCGGACCCGCACCAAGGACAGTTCGCCCAGCGGCCGGGCGGGAGCGAGTGTTCATCCTGCCACAGCGTCGATGGTTTTAGGCCGTCGAAGTTCGGTCTAAAGGAACACGAGGCGACCGCATATCCGCTGCAAGGCAAGCATGCCACGCTACGGTGTCCGCAGTGTCATCTTCCCAAAGGTAAAGATGCGATCTACAAGATGAAGTTCCAGCACTGCACCGACTGCCACGACGATAAGCACGCCGGGCAGTTCACTGCTGCGCCACATTTTAACCGCTGCGAGAACTGCCACACTCTGCAGAGATTTCTGCCATCCACATTCAGCCTGCTCCGGCACAACGCAACGCCCTTTGGATTAACCGGCGGCCATGTGGCAGTTCCGTGCGGCGATTGCCACCAGCAATCCAAGAATTTCAAGCCGAAACCAACTGAGGTGTATCACTGGAAAACCCTCGCTTGCACGAGTTGCCACGCCGATCCGCACCAGGGGCGATTTCAAAAGCTCATGCAACAGGCGGGATTGAATGGAAAACCCTTGGAGTGCGAGGCTTGCCACTCCGCGGCGTCATGGAGCGAACTCTCGCGCTTCGACCATTCCAAGACGGGCTTTCCGCTGAGCGGGGCCCATCAGACAACAAGGTGCATCGGGTGCCATAAATCACCAAATTCAACAGCTGCGCTGATCAACGCGAATTTCAAGACAGCACCCACGAAATGCGAGGCATGCCACGCGGATATCCACGGCACGCAATTTGCGAAAGCTGGAGTAACGTCATGTGCCTTGTGTCACGACAGCACGAGATGGAAGCCGTCTCTTTTCGATCATGACAAGGAAACGGCCTTTGCCTTGCAGGGTGCACATCGCGACGTGCGCTGCGAGGCCTGTCACAAATTGATTCAACCGGTCAATGGCAAAGCCGTACTTTTCTACCGGCCCACGCCGAAAGACTGCAGTGCATGTCACGGATCCGACGTACTGAAGCAAAGCGTCTCACGGAATTAGCCAGTGGCCAACGGAGACCACGTGATTACGACTGAAGCACGAAGGAGAGAGGCTTGACGGGGAATCTGCTTCTGGTACACGCGTTCTTGCTGTTTCAGATGGCCTCTGGCGCGCTGGCCGGGCAGGAGGCCATTCCCGCAGCGTCCAGTCGAAATCCCCACGGCCCAATGAAGATTACTTGCGAGAAGTGTCACTCACCCTCTGCATGGACACCAATCCGCACCAAGCCTGAGTTTGATCACGGCAAGACCGGTTATCCCTTGCGCGGTCTGCATACGGAGGTGCGCTGCGAAGAATGTCACGTCGATCCTGTGTTCGCCAACGTGGGGCGCAACTGCCAGGACTGTCATGCCGATCTGCACCGGCGGAAAAACGGAGCGCAGTGCGACCTCTGCCACCGGGTCAGCGGCTGGCAGGTCTCAATTCATTTCATCAATGAGCATCAGGATCGCTTTCCACTGATCGGAGCGCACGCCGCCGTGGACTGTTATTCGTGCCACCGAGTGGGAGCTGTGGGGCAGTTCAACCGTCAAGGGCTATCGACAGACTGCGTCAGTTGTCATCTACGAGCGTTCCAGAAAACCACTGCGCCAAATCATCGGGCACTGGGATATTCGACGGACTGCCGACAATGCCATACCAGCATGGACAGTTGGATGGTCGCAGCTTTTCCCCGCGCGAAAGTGCGCAGGTGACCGCTTGAGAACCGCAGCCATGGGGCAAGAGGCAATGGGGACGAAAGCAATGAATACGGGAGCAGTGAAAATCACGGACCAAGGGAGCGACCGCAAGTGCGATTGATCGCAGCACTGAGTCTCCTGCTCTTGTTGGCCTCACTGTGCGCCGCGCAGGAGGCGGACGAGGCTGCAGCAATCAAGAACATGAAGGTTGTCCGCAGTGGCGGCAACGTAAGACTAGAGGTCATTCTCACCACTCCAGTTGTTCCTGACGTCACAATGTTGACCAATCCCTCCCGCCTTGTGCTGGACTTCCCCAACACGACGGTCAATGCAAGACAGCGGCGTATTGTCGTGAACCGGAACGGCGTGAAGCGGGTGCGCGTCGCGCTAAACAGCACCAATCCTCCGGTCACACGCGCGGTGGTCGATCTCGATACGTCCCGCCGGTACGAACTGGCGACAGCAGGCAACAAAATCACTTTGGTTGTATTCCCAGCGGCCCGAATAACCGGAGTTGGGCGCGGGGCAGCCCCGTCAGCAAACGGTTTGTTCATTGGAAAGCTTTGGCCTCGACAGCGGGACGCGCGGGAAGAAACCTGGCGGGTGAGCCATTCGGCCGTTGGAGGTAGCGGGACAGATGCAAACACGAAGACCTCGATGCGAATGCAACCGTCGAGTCCAAATCTTCGCATTAGTTTCAAAGTGAAATACGTCGCGGAGGGTGCCGCTTACGTGAGCGGCGGACGCAGTTCTGGCCTGGCTGAAGGCATGAGGCTGGTGGTGCACGATCGCGTCCCGCCTTCCGGAGATCCGGCAAGTCCTCAAGGCGCGATCATTGCTGAGTTGCAAATAGTTTCGGTTGCGGAAACCTCTGCGGTGACGGAGATTCGCAATCCCAAGCGCGACGTAAAGCCGGGCGATTGGGCCGATCTCTCCACCGAGGATTCCGCGAAGCTTGGAGAAAGAGGATCTGTAAACACCGCCGTCAACAATTCCGCCCCAGTGCTGCCTTCAACCAAGGCGAGGTCATCAGAGCCGCACCCGGAGCCAGCACAAGAAGAGAGCCGGATTCGGGCGCGCATCGGATTCGACTACAGCGGAATCAGCAGCACCGGCTCGACACCTGGCCGCAGCAGCACTCTCGGTATGTCATTGCAGACTGACATGACGCGGATTGCAGGAACCCATTGGAATCTGCAGGGCAATTGGCGAGGGCGGCTGACCAACAACTCGCAGCCCAATGAGGACACGCTGCAAGACTACTTGGACCGGACTTACACCATCCAGTTGTATTACGACAATCCCGACTCCAAGTGGGTAGCAGGATTCGGGCGGCTCTACCTGCCATGGGCGGTCAGCCTGGACACGATCGACGGAGGATACGCTGGACGCAAGGTCGGGAACGGGGTGATTGCCGGGGTCTTCGCCGGCTCCACTCCGGATCCGACATCGTGGCACTACAGGCCCGATCAGCAGATTGGAGGTTCGTTCGTCAACTTTGAAGGCGGCAGTTACGACAACTTCCACTACACCAGCACCGCCGGGGTCGCCCTGAGCATGCTGAAATGGCAGCTCGATCGTCCATACGTCTTTTTTGAAAACGCTCTGTCCTACATGAAATATATTTCCTTCTATCACTCGCTTATCGTCGACTCGCCCCAAGGCATCAGCACGGACGGAATCAAACCAGGAACGGGAATCAGCCGCAGTTATCTCAGTCTGCGTATCCAGCCCAACCAGCGGGTCTCCTTCGATGTCTCTCACAATTACTTTCGCGATGTCCCAACCGCCGCCACGCCGTTGATTGGCACAGGACTGGTCGACAAACTGCTTTATCAGGGAGTAAGCGTGGGGGTGCGGGTAGAGCCCGTGCGGCACTTTAGCCTTTACACCACTCTAGGGCAGAGCGACAAGACCGGAGATGCGAAGCGGAGCCTGAACCAGATGTACGGCCTTACCTGGAGTGAGATCTGGCGCACCGGCATTCGTGCCGACGTCCACTACTCAAAATTTGACAGCTCCTTCGCGCAAGGCAACTACCAGGTTTTGTCTCTATCGCGCCACCTGGGGAACCGCATGAACTGGGACGCACAGGTCGGACGTCAAGCGCTCGACTCAACCTTCACCGTGAATCACCGGTCCTTATTTCTAGATACTTCGTTTGACACCAACCTCGGCAGTCATTCGTTTTTGCAAACCGGTTATACCATCTCTCGCGGGGCTCAACTGAATTACAACCAGTGGTACATAAGCCTGGGATATCGCCTGAATGTGAAAGGGCCAGTGAAATGATCGCACACACCGCGTTCGCGCCGGCGACGGTAGTTACGTCCGATGCCGAAAAACAACATCGCCGACTCGTCACGATGATTTCCGCTGTTGCTATCGGTGTGCTGGTTGCGCTCACCCTATACGGTGCGGACTACTACCGGCTCAGCCAGGCCGACCGGCCATTTTCTCCCAAGCATCATCTGCTGAAACCCAGCGGAGCGGTGGGAATCAATCTGGGCGTGCTGGGTGTTCTGATGCTTTGCGGCATCTTCTTATATCCGCTGCGGAAGCGCTGGGCATGGCTGCAAAAGCAGGGGAACTCGAAACACTGGCTCGACCATCACGTTGTTCTAGGCGTGGCCGCTCCTGTCTGCATTGCTTTTCACTCCTCGTTCAAGTTTCACGGGCTCGCGGGCGTTGCGTTCTGGGTCATGCTGGGAGTCTCGCTAAGCGGTTTGATCGGGCGCTATCTCTACGCCCAGATTCCGCGTCAGGTTGCGGCCGCTGAACTGTCCTTGAGGATCTTTCATGAAGTGCTGGAACGTCAGAGAATCATTCCTCAGACTGATCTGCGCCGGTTGTTGCACTTACCCGCACCGAACCAGCTGTCACGGCGGTCCGCTTTCGCCGCTCTGGTCTACATGCTGGGCTCCGATCTTGCTCGTCCGTTTCGCGTAGCTTGCCTGCGGCTACAGGTCGTGGGAATCGGGCCAACCGTTCGTTCTTTGGGCGGATTGCTGCCGCCGAAGAATGCCCAACTCGAGGGAGTGCTAGGTCTCGCCCGCAAGCAAGCCCTGCTTTCCCGGCGCGTCGTATTTCTTTCTCATGCTCAACCGGTGTTCAAGCTATGGCATGTGGTGCATAGACCGTTCAGCTATGCGTTCGCTGTACTGGCGCTCGTCCACATTGTGGCGGCGATGTTGCTCGGGTTCTTCTGAGCCCCACTCGATCTCTATGGATACTTTTATTGCTGTCATTTTTGCCGTCTCGATCGCGATCTTCTTC
>Ga0209698_10008008_pt1 | contig 10978 bp, 12 predicted proteins | sample LitLauG_LLR_2012_FD_187203 | JGI IMG/M metagenome (GOLD analysis project Ga0209698, IMG submission 187203) | Freshwater sediment microbial communities from Pennsylvania, USA - Little Laurel Run_MetaG_LLR_2012 (SPAdes) (version 2) | ecosystem: Environmental > Aquatic > Freshwater > Creek >... | reverse complement strand
AGCGCCGACGTCGATGCCGCCGCCTTGCGTGCGGTCATTCTTGCCGTCGATGCCGAGGCACGCCGCGCCTTGGAGCTGCTTTTCGCGAGAATTTCGCATACCGAGATTTTTGAGGCAGGGATTGAGGCGGGGCGTGCGGCGGCTTGAAGCCCGTACCGCACATGCCAGCTACCGCAATCATCCGCCGGCTCGAAGACGGCTGGGAATACCAGCCGAGCTGGCGGCTCCAGGTGATAGAGAGTTACCTCTTAGAAATCGCTGCAACCAATGATCGCAAGGCAGCGGTTCAGAAAATCCTTTTCAGGGAAAAGGACCCCGTGGTCCGACAGGGATTGCGGTTTCGGATGAATGGTGTTTGCGCCGGGGCCAATGTGACCAAGGCTTTCGAGTGGACTTTTCAATGTGCGCGGGGAAATGCTCGCACGGGCATTCTCTCGATGGTAAAGGCGATGTTGCTTGCGGGTCTGCCGACGGCTGTAATCGCGAAGGAGGTGGGGACGAGTTCACTGAACATCGTAGTCGCCGAAAGGGTGCATTTCGATGTCCGGCGGTACCTGGAGAATCGCCTATGGCTGCGGTCTGTGGTGGTTGAACCTCACCAGGACGCGCCTTCGACACCGGAAATGTCGCGGGAACGAATGTCGCTCAGCATTGCTTTCGAGTCCGGAGCGGAGCGGTTGTTGAAAGTCCTGCGCGGCGGCGAGGATGCCAGTGAGAAAACACTGGAAGCGACGGCGCATCGCATCGAAGCCATCGCCGGGCGCAGGGCGCTTGAATACGTACGCCGGCTGGATCGCGAAGGTCTCGCTGCAAATGAAGATGACTTGAAGAGGTACGTTCTGGCGCGTGGTATGCGCTCACGCGAGGCGGCAACCACTGCTTCGGAACAGCAAAACCAGATCAAGGCGTGGGGCCTCGCATTGGTGCGGACCTTGGATACGCAGAACAAAGCCGAGCTCGATGAGAAGACGGTCCGAGATGCCGCAAGGGTGCTGCCGATTGAGGAGATGAAAGAGATCGCAGGGCGTCAAATTGAGGCGAGTGCGTCAGAGGCCATAGCCGTTGCCGCGGAGGCCGAATGCGGTGCGAAATAGGCAGTGCGCTGCTTACGTTTGCGGATTGTTTCCGGCCCGCGCTCGGAGCGCTGGCAAAGCTCGCCAGTCGCGGCCTCGTGTGAGCGGATTGTGAAACTCTCGAACGTCGGCACAATCTCAGGCGCGGCACACTCGTCGTGCTCGATGTAGTGCCTGAATCCGGCACGCCGAGCTACGAGCAGAGGCGGGCGATGATGGAATCGCTTGTGGCGACTGATGCGCTGTTCAGCGGCGACACGCCGCGCGCGGTGCCGTGCGGTGCTGTCGTGCTCACGCCGACGATGCGAGTGGATTCACATGCCGATGCACTCGCGTTCTATCAGCGGCTCCGCGCAGCGAATCGCGCGCTCGGCTGCGATTTCTTCGAGGGCGTGGTGATGAGCCGAGTGGAACGAGAGCGATGCCCGAGGGGCGAAATCGGGGATTTCGGCAACCGGGCGGATTCGATTTGCCCCATGCAGTTGCGGTCGGCGACGCGGGAATGCCGGGGTGGTGCAAGCGCCGGTGGTTTGGGCGAAAACCCCGCCCAAAACGCCACTCAGATGCCGCCCGTCACCGCGTTGGACCTGTATTGGTGCGGCCGACCTCACCATCGGAATTCTTAAGGGTTCTCCGGCCTGGAGCTTCCCTTCAGGTCGCCAAGCGCTACGCTCAATACCTCAATCGTCTCTTTCTGCCGGGCCACGATCACATACAGGCGATTATCGGACACGACGGAGTGCGGGTAGCTGTATTCGCCGCCCTTCGCTGCGCCATCGAAGCGCCGCCGGTAGTGTTGATCGCCGAGGATGAAGTGCTGGTCGAAGTGGATGCCATCGCGCGAGAGTGAGAGGACGAGCGGGATGCGCCCCACTCCCAGAGGATTGCCCACGCAGTAGAACCGCCCGTCCGGCAGACGCCCGAAGTGGAACTTCGCATCGGTATTGCTGAACGACGTCTCGCGCGGTGCGCTCCAGGTTGTGCCGTTGTCCGTGCTTTGGCTTTCCCAAAGATTGAAGCTCGGCGGCGGCCACGTCTTACCCGTGGAGCGCAGCATCATGTGCAGGATGCCGTCATCGGTTTGGTAAAAGGAACCTTCGCAGAGGTTCGCGAAATGCGCGTGCTCGGCGACATCCCAGAACGTGGACGGGTTGTCCTGAAACGGCTCCATCGCGGCGGGGTAGATGCCGCTCATCTTCCATCCCGTTAGACCCGCGGGATCATCCGTATAGGGAAAGGCCGTGTTGCCCGCGATGATGAGACGGCCACTAGCGTTGCGCTGTGGCCCGTGATTCGGACACACCGGCACGTGCAAATCCATCACAGGACTCCATGTCCTGCCGTTCTTCGACGTGCGTGCGAGCAGGCGCGTCGACTTGCGATCAATCGAGTAATCACCGGCGTACGCCACGAGCAGGCCGTCGTGCTGATGAAACCCCGCCGCCGTGAGCACGCGCAGACGACCGTCGGGATCAATGTCGGGCTGAAACAAAATGCGCGGCACTATCCAGCCTTTCTCGTTGCGATAGGCATACATCACACGTTGCCCGGCGCTGTCCTCGTCGCGTTCGGAACTCGACCAGATAGCGAACAATTCGTTTCCAAACGCGGTGATCGACTGGTGGTGCGAGTATTTCCAATCATGTTCTCCCGGCGCGAATAGCACAGTTGACTCAACCGCCGGATGGACGTTGCCGACGAAGGAGTCCGGCTTGCCATCCTTCCATACGGCATTGTCGGTGATCGGCGAAAAAGGGACCTCGGCAGCGAATAACGCTCCTAGTCGACAAAACAACCCCAACACCACGACGGCACCCATTGCTGGATAAAATGAAATCACGAATGGTCTTTCTCTGCGTTTTTGATGAAGCAGTAACTCGTGGGGCCTCATCGTGTGTAAAGTGAGTAACATTTGAGGAAGATTTTGGAGAATCACCATTCCCACCCGACCTGGCGGGGGTCTTGATGTTCCGTGAGTCGCTCGTCGCGGCTCAGGCGGATGTGTTCGCCCATGAGGCGCATTGCCCCCTCGCTCGAGCCCGAGGCGACGGCAGCAAGGATGCGGCGATGAAAATCATAAACCTCTCCAAGCAGCTTCACCGTGTGATGCTCCCGGCGGAAGTTGAAAATGCGTATTAGCAACCTGGTCGAGTCGAGCACTCTCACCATGCGCTGGTTCCCACCCGCCTGAAGCAGGAGCATGTGGAAGCGCAGATCGGAGGTGACGAATTTTTTCAAAGCCTCACCCTTGAGTATTTGTTTGCCGGATTTCTTCAGATCAGCCGCACAGATGCGCACCTGTTCAACTAGAAGTTCCAGCGCCTCCAATTCGCGCTCGCTGAGACGGCGCGTTGCGACTTTGCCGATCATATATACTTCGAGTGCCTCGCGCAGTTCGTAGAGATCGATGATGTCCTGCCGGGTCGGTTCCGCCACCACGGCGCCGCGGCTGGATTTTTGCAGGATGCCCTCGGCCACCAGCTGCCCGATCGCCTCGCGTACCGGAGTGCGGCTGAAACCGAGCTGCGCCGCCAGAGATAGTTCCGAGAGCGGAGTTCCTGCCGGCACTTCCCCGCTGGAGATCCTCCCGAGAATGTGCTCGTGTGCCAGGCGCAGCGCGCCGCGGTCGCGCGGCGCGGGTAGCTGTTTCGCTCCGGGTCTGCGGTACGCTTGCGCGCCTTTGCCCCGGGCTATCCCGACCTTGTTCGGACAGATTGTGATTGCGTCATTCATTTGGTTGTGTGCATTTGTATGCAATTGTATCCCTCTCGTCAACCGCGTTCAAAAAAGTTCACTTCAAAATGATATCCACAGCCAAAGAACTGGCGCTGAAGACGGCGCTGCACGGGGGCGGACAATGCTACGGCACACTGGTCACCTCCACCTCGCCTAATTCCATCGAAGCGATTTCGGGCTTGGACATCGACTGCGTGATGATCGACACGGAGCACATCCCGCTCGGCTGGCACGATCTCGGCTGGATGTGCCGCGCCTACCGCAGCCTGGGCATCGTGCCGACCGTCCGAATCCCGCGAGACGATCCGTTCGACGCTTGCCGGGTGTTGGATATGGGAGGGGGGAATTGTCGTGGCTTACATCGAGACGGCAGAAGAAGTTCGATTGCTGCGCGGCGCGTCCAAGCTGCGTCCGCTGAAAGGCAAGAAGCTCGATGACATCCTCTCTGGTCGCACTCCGCTGGAAGGTGAACTGGCGAAATACGTGCAGCGACGCAATGAGAACAACATATTGCTGGTGAATATCGAGAGTGTGGCGGCTGTTGCTGCGCTGGATCAAATCCTAGCCGTCCCCGATGTCGATTGCGTCCTCATTGGACCTCATGACTTATCATGCAGTCTCGGGCACCCGGAGCAGTATGATCATCCGCTCTTCGAGAAGACGATTGCAGAAATCATCACCAAAACTCGGGCGAAAAATGTCGGCGTTGGGATTCACAACCTACCGAAACTGGAACAGGAGATCAAATGGTGCCGCGCAGGCATGAACCTTATTCTGCACCGTTCCGACGTCTCGTTGTTCCGACACGGCCTTCACGACAACTTAACGGCCATTCGCGGGGCTGCGGGTCAAGACACGGCCACGCCGACTCCGAAGGAAATCATCATTTAGCACAAATCACTTCATGAACATTCCCGCTGCTCGCTTCGCCCTGTCCATGTTGTTGCTTCTGGCGCACTCCCTGCGGGCGGATGTCCGGCTTCCGGCGATTTTCTCGGAGCACATGGTGCTCATGAAAGCGGGATCCGTTCCCGTGTGGGGCAAGGCGGACGCAGGCGAACATGTCCGCGTCACCATCGGCGGAAAGACCGCTGACTCTGACGCCGACGACACCGGACGCTGGAAGGTGGAATTCAACCTCAAGGACTCTGCGCCGGGGCCTTTTGAAATGACGGTGGAGGGCAAAAACCGGATTGTGATTCCCGATGCAGTCATCGGCGAGGTCTGGCTGGCCTCTGGGCAATCCAACATGGAATTGCCATTGCGTGTCACTGCGGACGCGGATGCCGAGATCGCGCAATCGGCAAATCCTTTCCTGCGCCAGTTTGCGGTAAAGAAGACGGGAGCGAACAAGCCGATGGACGACTGCGATGGTCAGTGGACCGTCGCTGGGCCTGCGACTTCGGGTGAGTTCACCGCGATTGGTTATTATTTTGGCAAAGAGCTGCAGCAGGCGCGGCAACAGCCAGTGGGCATCGTCCACGCCTCCAACGGCGGCACCTTCATCGAGCCGTGGACACCCGTTGATGCGCTCAATCGAATCGAGGATTTTCGGGCTCCAATCGCGGCGATTGAAAAGAGTGCGACGAACTATCCGATCGCCAAAGCGAAGTTCGCCAAAGACTTCGCTGCATGGTTGAAGGCGCATGATCGGGAGGACAAGCCCTGCCCGAACATCAACGAATACGCCGCCGTCAATACCTCCACCGCCGGCTGGACTACGCTGCCGCTGCCGACCAAAGCCCCGGTGCCCGGATTCCCATCCACCGGCGTATATTGGATTCGCCGCGACTTCGATGTCTCCGCCATCGTCGCGCATCAGGGCTTCAAAATCATGATCGGCGCCCTCGGCGGCTACTGGCAGGTGTATTGGAACGGGAAGCTTCTGACCGAGACAACCTATGCGCAAATGCCAGGCAAAGACTTCGCCTGTTACTTTGCCGTCCCGCCTGAGACGATCCTGACCGGCAAGAACACGCTCGCCATTCGCATCTACTCGCCGAATTCGCAGCTCATCGTCCGGGGCGGGTCGCTCTGGGCGGTAGTGTCCTAATTTGAAATCTCTTCAAAAAAATCCGCCCAAGATTTCGCGCTCTCTTCCCCGTCAAAAACGTGCCAAGCGTTCGTCTCGCCGGATTCGAGATTCTTGAACCAAAACCTCGTCACTCCTTCTTTTGGTGCATACGCAAACCCGCTGAATGTCACGCGATCCCCGGTTGTAAATTTGTGGTTGAGGAATAAGTAGTCGCGCCTGACCTTATATCCGTAACCTTCACGAAAAGGGTTGCTCATGATTTTTCATGAGCCTTCGCCGCAATCGCAATCGTCACGGCGGAGGACGGCGAATCCACGGGAGGGATTTCCAATACCGTCACGTATTGCGTTTCGCCGTTCTCGTCGTAGCTCCATGCGTGGCAGCGGCGCGCCTTTGGATGCCCTTCAATCTCGAATGTCTCCACGTCGCCAGTCCACGCCAGCTTGCCCTCGAAATACTCCGTGACGGGCGACGTGGAGACGTGCCGTGCCTTGCAGAGGTGCATGACCTCGATGGCGTCTTTAATTTTGGCGAGGTATTCGGTCACGCCTCAATCATCTCCACGAGATCGGCAACCGTCCATGCGGAATTGATCACCCCGGCTTCGACAGCAGGCGCGCAGCGCACGGTCGTGTGCGCCTTCACGAAATTGTAGTAGGCGTAGTGAAGTGCCACCGCTGCCTTGAAGTTTTCGAGCTTCTTGGAAAAGGCGTTCGTGAGACGGGACAGGCGGCGGCAGTGCATTCGCAGCGTGTGATTTTGTTTTTCGACGTAGCTGGTGGAGATCAGATCAACGTCCGGCGTCCCTTGGACGGTCATCTTCTCTACCTTCACTACGTCGGGTGGAGAATACCGGCGCTGCTCCTCAACTCGCGTCTGGTTGAAGGTTTTGATAATTGAACCGTAGTCCACTTCTGCACCGAAAGCGCGCTCCACTGCGGCGGGATATGCGGCGAGACCATCGCTGGAAAGTTGCACACGCTTGGCGAGCCGCGCGGAGAGGTCTGCCATGAAGTTGTTCGCCATATATTGCGTGCGATCACCCACGGCAAACGTCGGCACGAGTTTCGTGTCGGCATCAATCGCGATCCACGTCCATACGTCGCCCTCTCCCGCGCTGCGATCCGCAGGCGCGGTGTTTTTCTGCTTCTTGGAAATAAAGCCCCATACTTCGTCCACTTGAATGTTGCGGCAGGGAAGATTTTGAAGGCGCTCGTCCATGATGCGCTGGCATCCCTCGCCCATGCGGACGCCGAGACGCATGATCGTGTCGCGGTGAACGCCCGTCATACGTTCGATGGAGCGGATGCTGTTGCCCTCGCAGAGCATTGCGGTCGCGGTGATCTTTTTTTCGGTGGGAAGTTGGTTGGCCATATTTTTCGTCTTGCGTTTGAATAAAATCCTACTTTATTCAAACCAGTGAGCAATGAAAATCTTCAAAAAAAATCACAGCGCGGCGGTCGCAGACCGGGTGCTGGTCGTCCGGCCACAGGGCCGACGAAAACCAAGATTTCCGTGGCGGTTGATGGCAATATTCTCCGCCGCGCTACCGCCCGATGGAAACGGAAGCTCTCACCTTTGGTCGAAATGCTTCTCGACCGCTACGCAACAACCAAACAAAACTGAAGGAGTCCACTGCCATGAGTAATCTGATCACCCTCCAAATTGAGGGAATCCCCTCCGAAGGCGGCCACATTTTAGTTTCCGATTTTATCGAGCGTCTCGAAAGCCTGCTTTTGACGCTCAACGACATTGATCTCATGGTGGGTCGCACCTCGCAGCCGACCTTGAAATACCGGATCGTGAATGCGACGCACAGCAGTCCGCTCACGCTGACATTGGAGCCGATAATTAGAAGGCGGATTCTGAAACCGGAAGCGATGCACATTGAGAAACGGCACGCACGGTTTTTTCACGAAATCAGCGCAATCCGCCGAAGTGAGCCGCTTTCCCCTGATGTAGATGATTCCATGCTAGATCACCTTCGACGACTCGTGGAAGGCGTCGGGCAGGAATTTGAAAAGGCCCGGATTTACAATGGAGAATCCTCCGTTGATTTGGACTCTACGTTTGAAAATAACGTGCGCCGTTTGCTCGACGAGGAAGATGCCTCTTATGGATGCGAGGAAGGCATGTTGGAAGCCGTTAATATACACGGCAGAAATCGTACATGCTGGATTTATCCTAGAATCGGGCCGCAAAAGATTCGCTGTGATTTCATGGCGGGTACAAGCGACATGATTCGAGAGAATCTAGGAAAATACGTGCGCGTCGAAGGCATGAAATATTTTCGACCAAATTCTCCTTTTGCCTTTCGGGTAAAGGTTCATGATTTCGACGCGCTGGAGATTGGCGATGAACCAGGACAACTCAAAGACCTTGGCGGAATCGCCCCGCGGGCAACCGGGGAAATAGATACGGTGGAATTTATCCGAAAGCTCCGCGATGAGTGGCAATAAACTGAGCAGGATAATCTATTGGGATGCGTGCGTGTATCTCGCATGGCTCAAAGCAGAGGAGTCGCACGGAAAGGATTGCCTCGACGCAATCCGTTTTGCCGCAAAGGAAAGCTCCGAAGGACTGATCGTGATCGTTACCTCTACGATCACGTTTATCGAAGTTCTGTCCGCGCATCTTACTGAGGAACAGGAAAGGCTTTTCCGAAGGTCGTTCCGCAGCCAACACCATACCGCAAGAGACGTTGACCCTCCGGTCGCGATGAAGGCGCGTGATTTCCGTCAGAGGCTACTTTGCAATCCGAGCGGCAAAACTCTTGCGACCCCAGACGCCATTCATCTGGCGACCGCTCAGATTTATGATGCTGAGTTCTGGACGTTCGACAATGGAGGAAAGGGAAAAAGCATTGGATTGCTGGAGCTGGACGGAGACGCGCGGATCGATGGCTTGAAAATATGCAAACCGTGGGCTCCAAAGATGGAAGCGAGCGCTCAGAAAATCCATGAGTCCGAACAGTGGGAACTTTTCAACGGGGTTGCAGCGTATCAGATTCCGGTTCACGTATTCATGCCGCCGATTTAGCGCTCCAATTTCAAATTAGGACACTACCCTCTGGGCCGGGCCGATTGTCCTGGACGGAGCCTGGTCTGCCAAGGTGGAGCGCACCTTCTCCGACATCTCACCCGCCGCGCTGAGCACCGCGCCGCAGATGACTTACAAGCTGCCCGAAATGCTGCCGGGCAGCCTCTATAACGCAAGAATCCATCCGCTCACTACCTACTCCATCGCTGGAGTCCTTTGGTATCAGGGTGAGAGTAATGTGTCGCGCGCCTATCAGTATCGCATCACCTTTCAGGCACTGATCAAGGGCTGGAGGGAAAAGTGGAAGCGTGATGACTTGCCCTTCTATTTCTGCCAGGTGAGCAATAACTACGCAAAGCTTACCGCTCCCGCCGAGTCTGCGTGGGCGGAATTGCGCGAGTCTCAATCGCTGGCACTTGCATTGCCCAACACGGGGCAGGCGATCACGATCGATTTAGGTGAGGCCGGCGACCTCCATTTTCGCGACAAGAAAACCGTCGCCCACCGCCTGTTCCTCATTGCGCAAGCCAAACACTACGGCCAGCCGGTGCCCTGTTTCGGTCCAGTTTACGACTCCTTCGACATTGAAGCAGACAAAGCGCGGATCAAGTTCAGGAATGCAGACGGAGGGCTCGTGGCAGGCACGCTGTCACCGACTTACAATGTGAAGACCTTGCTCGGGGAAACAGCGCCGCTCATCCGCAACAGCCCACAAAGCCAGCTCGAAGGCTTTGCCATCTGCGGTGAAGATCATCAGTGGCGGTGGGCCGTTGCAAAGATCGACGGTGATTCCGTGTTGGTCTGGTCGGACAAGGTGCCGAAGCCCGTCGCCGTACGCTATGCCTGGGCGGACAACCCGACGTGCAACTTAGCCAACGGCGCAGGACTGCCCGCTTCGCCGTTCAGGACCGATGCCTTTCCCGCCACCACGTCCAATGCACATTACTAACCAATGACTTCACGCACTGCTCTTTCTCTACTTGCTCTGCTCTTAGCCGCGACTCTGCCTTCTCCGGCAGGCGAAGTGCGCACCAATTCGATAGGCATCACCCTGGCTCCCATTTCCGCCGGTAGCTTCCAGATGGGACAGGCAGAACGGCAGAAGTCCTTCAGGAATCCGCGTGCGGTTTGCGCTCTGTGCCGTAATTGTGCAGATCTTTGATGGCATCCTAGAAGACAGCGACCCAAGGCTACGGTCCGTGCCAGTTCACGATGGTACGCTGCGCGGGATAATCACCGTTGCGCCCCGTCTTTGGCCGCCTACGTCGACACCTTGAACAGCGGATGGTAGGTGCTCGCGTGGAAATCCAGATCGATCAATGAAGTCGGAAGTTTGCGGACCATCCGGATGAGCCACTCATTGCGAAGGGCAGACTTCGGCACCGAAAATTCAGGTAGCAACTCGTGCAGATGGACGGCCTCTGCCAAGCCCCAGTCACCATTCGCCAGCTCGATCTGGCCGAGGTGAACTGCGGCACAATAGGTATCACGAGCCAGCTGCCAGTGCTCCCAGAAGGCGCGCGCCCTCATGGTCATGGTGATCGAAACGGCATCGAACCTTTTGCGAAAGACGCCGGCTTTGAACAGCAGCTCGGCTGCGGAATCCCATGGCAGGTCCGTGGCGGTCCGGAAAATATCGAGAACGCGGAATGGGGTGTGGCCAGCGGCAAAGTCGTGCATCTGGCGGATTACAAGGGCAAAGTAGTACTGCTCGACTTCTGGGCGACCTGGTGCGGGCCGTGCCGCGCCGAGATACCGCGGCTCGCGGCGCTCCACGACAAGTACAGTGAGCTTCGCATCCTTGGGATCTCGAGTGAGGACGAGGCCGACCTCCGCCAATTCGTCGCCACCGAACGATCCAGCAATCGGTGCGGCGACGGGAACGACTTGGGCTTTGGTACGGGGAACGGCGAACCGACCCCGATCTCGGAATGGGTCGGGGCGCTGAGTCACCTCGGGCACGTGGTCGTCGTTGAGCGGGAATCCTCGGGGGTCTCCTGGGTGCGGGGGCGTTGTCACATGGAGGTCATGGGCACGCCACGCGGTTCCGGTTCGGTCACGGAGCCAAGCAGGAGGCTTATGCACAGTGGAAGGC
>Ga0209698_10008006_pt1 | contig 10980 bp, 8 predicted proteins | sample LitLauG_LLR_2012_FD_187203 | JGI IMG/M metagenome (GOLD analysis project Ga0209698, IMG submission 187203) | Freshwater sediment microbial communities from Pennsylvania, USA - Little Laurel Run_MetaG_LLR_2012 (SPAdes) (version 2) | ecosystem: Environmental > Aquatic > Freshwater > Creek >... | reverse complement strand
CTACAAACCGAGTTTCTTCACTTCCTCGTTGTAGTACTTGCGGTAGAGGATGTCCCACTCCTGCGAGCCTTCGAGGATGGTGCGTTTCTGGCTTTCGATTTTCTGGCGGGCGGCCTGGTCGATACGCGCTTCCTGCATGAGCAGTTCTTCGAGAATCTTGCGGACTTCGAGCCGGATGGTGTTGCGGTCTTCGATGAAGTCCACCTGATCCATGTCGGCCACCGCGTCGGTGACCACGTGGGCCAGCTTGTTGACTTTGTCGCGGCTTAGTCGCACGCTTCGGTCATCCTCACAGAACCGCTTTGTATTTCTTCACCAGCTCGGTTTTTACTTTGCGGAACATTTCCTGGTAGTTGGCGCCGCTCTTCTGCATTTCCTCGGAGTAGGCCTCGAGAATCACGCGCACTTCGTCGTTGATGCGGTCTTCGAGCGACAGCTCATCGAGCATCGCCGAATGGACTTTCTCGTTCAGCGCAGGCATCGCCTTGGTCTCAATCAGACCGCTGGCTACCAGTTTTTTGGAAACTTCGCGGGCCAGATAGCCCACATATTCTTTGGAAAAGAGCATGATGGAAAGACGTTGTGCTGAAAGGAAATTTTAACATAACCAGAAGAACAGCTCTCGGCTGTCAGCTCTCAGCTCTCAGTCAAACCGCAATTGGCTCTCACAGAAAACTGAGAGCTGACAGCTGACAGCTGAGAGCTAACGCCAGTGGCCATTCCATCCGCCCAAGCCGTACAATATCCCCGACCGTATGTCTCCTCTTCCCGACGACCTGACCGCCATGAAAGACGACATGATCGCCTTCACCGAAGGCCAGGGCATGCGCCGCTTCTTCGGTTATGTCGAGTCCGAGGAGATCCCGAGCATTTTGTGGGAATCGGGCCCCAATCCCGACGGCTGGAAGGATTTCGTGGAACTCGCAAAATCCTCGGGCGCCCCGTTTCTGACCATGCATTCCTGGACGCTGGACCGCGAAGAACTCGATCGCCTGGCCCAGCGCCTCACCGACGGCGAGTACACGGCCGAAGAAGATCTGGAAGAAGCCCGCTGGCTGAAAACCTACATCGGCAAGACCGGCTTCGTGCAGTTGGGGTGGGCCTACCAGGGATGCGTCTTCGTCTATGAGGCCGGCACCGAATGGTACGACCACTACCAGCGCTTGCGCGAACTCGCCGACGATGTCGGCGGCTTCATGATCGACGAGCCGGATCAGGACGAAGAACGATAACGCGGGCAGTTCCCAGTTCTCGGTTCTCAGTTCTCAGTGCAAGGCGTTGTTTCCCTACACCGCCTCAATCAATCTGATCTCGTTTTCGATTTCGGAAATAAGTTCTTGGGCATCGGCAGGGAAGCGGCTGCGAGCCGGTTCGCAAAATTCTTCGCGAATCTCCGGGTAGCTGCGCGGGAAGCGGCATGAGACTACGTCGAAACCGAGCGCATCGGCCAGCATGCAGCTGGGACGCACCACGGAAGCCACACCTTTCGCGGATGCCGTCGGGTCATGATGGCACGAGGTGATTTCGAGGAAAGCCTCGGGCAGATTCCAGGCCGTCACCAGCGAACTTCCCACCTGACAATGATCAATTCCGCACAGCTCCTGTTCGTTCTGGAGGAGTTCCTGCGGATGGTCCATCCCGCGCTCGACCACTCGAGCGTAGGACTGGGGCATGACCGTCGCCAAAGCGACGCGGCCAAGGTCATGCAGCACGCCTGCCGTGTAGGCGAAATCCTTGTCGAGCGAGTTCCACTTTGCGCTGCGCTCGGCGATCATCGCGCAGGCAACGCTGTGACGCCAGCAGGATTGCATGAGCGGGGTGGCCGAGTGTTGGAGGTACGACTTCAGGCCGACCGTGATGACCACGCTCTTCAAGCGCCGGAAGCCGAGCAGCATCGAAGCCTGCAGCACGCTGGTCACGTTCTTGGAGAAGGCAACCAGCGGAGAATTGGCGATTTTAAGAATGGCGCACGAAAATGCGGGATCGGAGCGGATCAGGTTGCAGAGTTGAAGCAACGACGTGTCGGTGCCCGACATCAGGTTCAGCGCCTTCAGCGCGATTGCCGGGAAGGGCGGAAGAATGTCCGGGCTCCACTGCAGGTCTGCCGGCTCTGCCGCTTTGGATGTGCCCGATGCCAGAGTCATTGCTCTCTCGCGGCCCTGGAGTCTTGCGCCTCGAACGCCGTCAAGCATCTGCGGCCCACGCAAGGGAACAGACCCCAAGCCTTTCCCGAATGGCATACATCGGCAATTTCACCTTGTTTCATAAATGACGCCATGCTGGTTACTATGAGTGACGAAGGGGAACGAATGTGAGCGCGATTAGGGTCGCAAACCGCAGACTCGAGGGTGCTGCGCTCCTCGGGACAGCGACGGGGAAGTGACACCTCACCAACTGATACTCTGGTTCCTTCCGGAAAGGCTCCCATGCGATGGATCGTGAAGCCGGCGAATGCTCCCAAGACGAGCGTGCTCGCCGCCGCGCTCGGCGATCTCAATCTGAAGGTTCCGGCAGCTGCTCTGCCGGTCCTCGCCGATCTGCTCGTCCGGCGCGGCATTGAAGAACCAGAGGCGGCGGCACGCTTTCTTTCTCCCCAACTGTCCCACCTTCACGATCCGCTCCAGATGAGTGGGATGAAGTCCGCGTTGGATCGCCTGGAAGCTGCGGTGGAGCGCAAAGAAAAAATTCTGATTTACGGCGACTACGATGTCGACGGCACCACCGCGATCGTCATCCTCAAGACGGCCATCGAACTCGCGGGTGGCGCGGCCGATTTTCATGTGCCGCACCGGATCCGCGAAGGCTATGGCATGCGCGACGAGGTGATTGAACGCGCCGCGGCCGAGGGCGTGCGGCTGATCATCAGTGTCGATACCGGCATCCGCGCGTTTGCCGCCGCCGACACCGCGCGCCGCACTGGCATCGATCTCATCGTCACCGACCATCACCTGCCCGGAAGCGATGGGGTGCCGCAGGCGTTTGCGGTCGTCAATCCCAATCAGGAGGGATGCGACTATCCCTGCAAGTACCTGTGCGGCGCGGGGGTGGCGTTCAAACTCGCGCAGGGATTGATGCAACGGCGGCTGGATGCGAAAGACCAGTCGCGCCTGCTGATGTCGTTCATGAAAGTGGTGGCGATTGCGACCATCGCCGATGCCGTACCGCTGCTCGGAGAGAATCGGGTGTTCGCCAAACTCGGACTCGCAGGACTGCGCCGCCCGGTCAACACCGGGTTGAAAGCGCTGCTCGAAGTCGCCAAACTTGGCGACGGGCGTGCCCTGACCGCCACCGAGGTCGCATTCCGCATCGCGCCCCGTCTCAATGCTGCCGGACGCATGGACGTTGCCCGCGACGTGATCGACCTGTTCAGCGTGAAAGACATGGAACGCGCCCGCCAGATTGCCGGACGACTGGATCAGCTCAACGCCGAACGCCAGGATGAAGAGCGCCGCATCCTGGAAAGCATCGAGCGCAGGCTCGAGGAAGAACCCGCGTTGCGGGAGGCATACTGCGTCGTCGTGGATGGCGAGGGCTGGCATCGCGGCGTCATCGGGATCACGGCAACGCGCGTGGTCGAACGCTACGGGCGTCCCACGCTGGTGATCTCGCGCGAGGGAGAGGAGGCGCATGGCTCGGGACGATCGGTTCCGGCTTTTCACCTGCTCAATGCGCTCGAATCGTGCCATGAGTTATTTTTGCGTTACGGCGGACACGCGCACGCGGTTGGCTTCGCACTGCCCAGCAGCAATGTGCAGAAATTGCGCGAGCATCTCGACACGTACGCGCGTGCCCGGCTCACGCCCGCCGATCTGGAACCGCAACTTGAGTTTGACCGGGAGTTGCCGCTGGACGAAGTCACGCCGGAGTTACACCGGACTCTAAGTCTGCTCGAGCCATTTGGGATGGACAATCCCGAACCGGTCTTTACCGCGCGGGCCGTGCGGCTGATGACGCCTCCGCAGGCGGTGAAGGAAAAGCACGTACGGCTGCGGGTGGCTCCGGCGGCTTCGGAGGCTTCGGTCTCTGGCCAGTCGGGGGCCGGCGGGACGCCGGCGCTACTCGCGCCGCGCTGTCATCCCGACTCGGCGGCAATTCCCAAGCGACGAACTGAAGAAGGAGTGGCCATTGAAGCCGCGGAGGAGCCCAGTGCCTCTACACCTTCGTGGCGCAGCAACATCACGTTCAAAGCCATGGGCTGGGGACTGAAAGAATCCTGCGACCAGTTACATCTGCTGGCAGGCGATCGCCTGGACATTGCATACACGCTCGGCATGAATGACCATCCCGAGTTTGGCGGATTGGAATTGACGCTGCGCGATGTGAGACGCGGGAATCCGGACCGCCCATTGCGGTCGTGAGCGCTAACACAGCCCCTGTCCCTATTGCGGCAAACCGACTTTCCGCACCAGTTCGGCGTAGCGCGGATCGGAGCGCAGGGAATCGAAAGTGAAGTCGGTCCTCAGGGCGATGAGCCCGTCATGTTCCTGGTATGCGACGTTCAGCCACTCGAAGGCGTGGTCCTTGTCGCCCGAATCGGCGTACAGTTCCGCGATGGAGTAAGGAGAAACGTAATCGGCCTTGGCCTTGCTTTGCGCGAGCGCAACTTCGATAGCCTTGCGCTCCGCGGCGGGCCATCCGCCCGAGCGGAAGCCGGCATCGAAAGCGGCGGCCTCCTCGGCATAATTCTTGTCACCCGCCAATTGGGCGGCGGCGTTCATTTCCTGAATAGCCTGCGGATATTTGTGATCGCCCCAATACACAATAGCCAGGAAAGTGTGCCCTGCGGCAAAGGTCGGATTCTCAGTAATGAGTTTTGTGCCAATCTCAATGGCCTTATCAAATTGACGGGCTGAGCCGTAGGCCTCCATTTGCGCGACGCCCATGATGGGCGACAGAGGATCGAGCTGATGGGCCCGGTTGGCTTCCTCAATCGCCTCCTGTGGCCGGACTCCGATGGAGGCGAGGTCGATGGAAAACCACTGGTGGGCAGTGGCGTCGCTGGGGTCGAGTTCCAGAGCCTTCCTGAACTCCGCCTCGGCAGCGGAAAAATCCCAACCGTATGAACTCTTGTTAAGGCCCAGGACGGCATGCGCGCGCGCCAGTGTCGGATCGAGTTCCAACGCTTTCTTGGCCGCCGCATTCGACTTGGGGATCAGGTCATTGGGATCGCCGGCTAAGCTGGGCAGAACGGCATAGGCGTCCGCCAGTCCTGAATAGGCCAGCGCGTATCCGGGATCTTTATCGATGGCCTGGTTGAAGTAGGAAATCGCCGTCTTGATGTCGGGGACCGTGCGTTTGGTCCAGTAGTAGCGACCCTTGACGTAAAGCTGGTAGGCCTCCGGGTTCTGCGTGCCCTGTCTGGTGACCTGCTGTTTTTCGGCTCCGCTCAACTTCGAGCGCAGCTTGTCGGCAATGTCGCCCGCGATTTGCTGCTCCAGGGCAATGATGTCGGAGGCTTTGCGCTCATAGTGCTCGCCCCAGAGTTCCGTATTGTCGTGAACGCTGGTAAGTTCGGCGGTGACCTGAATGGCGTCGCCGCGCTGCACCACTCTGCCGGTGAGCAACGCATCCACGGTCAACTCCTGGCCGACTTTCTGGACGTCAACCTCTTTGCCTTTGTAGCGGAAGACGGAGTTACGGGATTTCACTTTCAATTGGGGCACGTGGGCAAGGCTCGCCATCAACGATTCCGTCAGTCCGTCGCTGAGGAAATCGGCATCCGCGTTTCCGCCCACGTTGGTGAAAGGAATCACAGCAATGGACTCGATCTGCGAAGTGCCGGTCTTGGAGCGCCAGTACCAGAATCCAGCCGCCAGGACGACCACCGCGAGGATAGGAGCCAAAATGGCCCCGAGTTTCCGCTGCCCCGCTGAGAAATGTTCCACAACACTCACTGCACTCGATGACGAAGAGGAAGCGATGGCAGGAGAAGAACCGGAAGCCGGCGATGGCGGTTGCGCGGCATGAGAATGAGAACCACTGTCCTGTGCAATCACCGTGCCGGACGTCGCAGCGATAGCTCGTCCCGTCTCTGTATCCCGCTTCAGCCGCTGCAAATCCGCTCGCATCTCCGCGGCGCTCTGGTAGCGCAGGGTGCGGTCCTTCTCCAGGGCCTTGTTGATAATGTCTTCCAGTTTGGGCGGCACTTCGTGATTCAGCCGCACCACGGCCAGCGGGGCGCGGTTCATGATGGCTTCGCAGATAACGGCCGAGCTTTCTCCGTGAAACGGCAAATCGCCGGTCGCCATTTCGTACAGCACCGCGCCAAAGGAGAACAGGTCGGTCCGCGCGTCCAACTCTTTCGCCCGCACTTGCTCGGGCGACATATACGCCACCGTGCCCATCATCGTGCCCGGACTGGTCAGATGCTCCGCGTCCGCCGCCGCCGTCTGGGTGTTAAGAGACGCAATCTTGCTCGAAGAACTCGCCACACTGACTTTCGCCAATCCGAAATCCAGGATCTTTGGATGCCCGCGCTTGGTCACGAATATGTTCGCGGGTTTGACGTCGCGGTGGATGATGCCTTCTGCGTGGGCCGCGTCGAGTGCGTCCGCAATCTCGATAGCCAGCGACAGAATCAACTCGGTTTCCATCGGCCGGCCCGCAATACGATGCTTCAGCGTCAGGCCGTCCAGAAACTCCATGGCGATGAACGCCTGGCCATTTTCCTCGCCGATGTCGTGGATCGTGCAAATGTTGGGGTGGTTCAGGGCCGAGGCGGCCTTCGCTTCACGCCGAAACCGCTCCAGAGCCTGACGGTCCCGGGCCACGTCTTCCGGGAGAAACTTGAGAGCCACGAAGCGGTCGAGCCGGGTGTCCTCGGCCTTGTAGACAACCCCCATCCCGCCACCACCGAGTTTTTCCACGATGCGGTAGTGCGAGATAGTTTGGCCAATCATCAGGGGCAAATCTTACGTTGGTGAATCCGGCAAGTCAACGAAAGCCGCGGAGTTGGCAGTGTTTCCAAAGGATGGCCTACTTCAGGTGTTCCACAAGAAATAAATCAGACAAGTTGCGGGTATAGCCGAAAACGTAGTGCTGCTCATCATCGGCAATGAGCGGGCAGGAAGAGGCCGTCACGCCGGCTACATCAGTCGGGCTGAATGATTTCCATGGAGTACTGGCGCCGGTCTGGAGATCGAGGCGCGAAACCGGGCATGCGGTGTCGCCGCGGCGCCCGACGAACAACACGTGCCCATCTTTCGCCCAATGCACGGGCACGTCGCCGGGTTGGGAACCTCGTACCAATTGTGGCTCGCCCCCCTCGACCGGGACCACCGCGATTCCATCGCTGGCAACCGCGACAATCCGTTTCCCGTCAGGGGACAGCGCGTTCTGCCGCAACGTGAATCCTTCGGGACTTATGGCGCGGGGCTGTCCGCCATCGAGATTGATCACGTAGAGGCGTGAAGCATGTCCGGGCTCGTGGCCATCGAACAAGAGGCGCTTGGAGTCGGGGAAGAACAGGCCAGCGTTGGGTGAGACATTGCCGGTGGGAAGCGCGCGCGGTTGTCCGACCCCGGTGGGAAGAAGGATGAAGTCGGGAGACGACATGTTCTGGCGCAGGACCAGGGCCCATTTACCGTCGGGCGAAAGCGCGCGCGGGGTGCCCTGGCCCAAACGCACGGCGGACGCTCCATTCGTATTGCGCGTGAACACGGCATATTCCCCGCCCCCGGCCTCGCCCGCCTCGACGAACAACAGGAGCTTGCCATCGGGCGAGAGATCGGCGGGGACGGTCCAGTCCTGCCAGCTCAGGTCTCGCTCACTGGCGTCTCCGGGAGCCAGGCCGATTGCACCCGAGCGCATGGCGTCCCGCGAAATCAGGGCCCGGCCCCCGGCGCCGACGTCGTGCAGAGTGAGTGTTCCGGGAGCGCTGAGCAGTTCACGCTGCTTGCCGGACAAGCTGACGCCGTGCAGCGAACGGCTGAATCCCGTGGCGGTGGCGGTGAACCAGATCTCGTCTCCAGAGGGCGCCCAGGCCAAGCCGAAGGCGCTGGCCCAGCGCTCGGTCAGATCCGATTTCTTGCCGCTGAGATCGACCACACTGATGGTTCCACCGTCATCGCCTAAGAGCGGATGATCGATGAATGCCAGGCGATCGCCTTTGGGAGAGAAGCGGAGGTGGCTCACCCAGCCGGCGGTTTCGTACAGGACCTTGCCGACCGGGTACTCGAGACGCCGCTTTCCCCCGACGACATGCAAAACAGCAAGGTTGTTTCCGTCCGAAGACCAGTCCGCTTCCTCAACATTATCGAGCAGGTCGCGCGGGGCGTCGGCGCCGATCGAGAGCTGAGCCAGGGTTCCCACGTGCGTGAAGGCGTTGTCACTGAGGCGAAAGTTCCGCAATACTGCCATTTGCCCGGCGCTTGAAACTGCCAGAACTTTCGTGTGCGTGAGCCCCAGGTCGCGGGATTCGGTTGAATTTGCCGAACTGATAAAGACGTTCTGCGGCGCGCCTTCCCAGGAAGCGCTGTAGATGGCCGAGCGTGGGTCGGGAGCAAACCGGGCTGCCACCAGGGCGCCGCGGCGGAAGGTCAGTTCACGAAAGGTCGGCACCGAGGGTGTGGAGGCTCGCTCCCCGATCAGGAAGCCGACCAGCGTGGTTGCGACCAGCGCGAGCGCTGCCGCTGCGGCGATGAGCGGAAGGCGCTTGCTCTTCGTGGGTACAAAGACGGCAGATTTAGAACTCTCCAGCGCGGGGGCCACTCGCATGCTGGAGTCCGCGGGTTCGATCACCTGCCGAGAGGACGACTGCCGGTCACGCAGCAGACGCTTGAGATCCCCGCGCATATCGGCCGCGCTCTGATATCGCAGATCGCGATCCTTTTCCAGCGCCTTGTTGATGATGCGCTCCAGCTCCGCGGGGAGGTCGGGGTTCAGGCGGACGGGCGCGGTCGGGACTTTGTTGAGAATTGCATTGAAGATGGCGGCCGATGTACTTCCCTCAAAGGGCAGGCGGCCGGTACACATTTCGTACAGCACGACGCCGAAGGAGAACAGGTCGGTGCGCGCATCGAGCTCTTCGCCCAGCGCCTGTTCCGGGCTCATGTACGCCACCGTGCCCAGGGCAGAGCCGGGCGACGTCAGGAGGTCGACGCTGACACCGACCGTGGGGCTGGCCGTAGCTCCAGCCGGCTCCACGACCTTGCTGCGCTCCGAAATCACTTTCGCCAGTCCAAAATCGAGGATCTTGGCATGACCGCGTTCGGTCATGAAGATGTTGGCCGGCTTGATGTCCCGGTGAACGATACCTTTGGAGTGAGCGGCGTCGAGCGCTTCCGCAATTTCGATAGCAAGACTGAGGAGCAGGCCGACTTCAAGCGGACGGTGGGTGATGCGGTGCTTGAGCGTTGCCCCGTCCAGAAACTCCATGGCGATGAAGGACTGGGTTTCGTGCTTGCCGATTTCGTAAATCGTGCAGATGTTGGGATGATTCAGGGCTGACGCGGCGCGGGCTTCGCGCCGGAAACGCTCGAGCGCCTGCGCGTCGCGCGCAAGATCGTCAGGCAGAAACTTCAGCGCGACAAAGCGCCCCAGCTGGGTGTCTTCGGCTTTGTAAACGACACCCATGCCGCCGCCGCCCAATTTTTCGACAATACGATAATGAGAAATGTTCTGGTCGATCATGGACCGGGGAATTTTGTTGTGGCCGTATGGTAGGGCCTGGAGGATTCGAAGTCAAAGCTTTCGTGGATCGGCGCATGGCCCATTGGTGGAACATACTCGCTGGCCAGACTGACGCAGCCGCTTTACAGTTTCCGGAGAAACCCTTATAGTGCCCGTCCATGAACGGAACTTTCTTCTGCTCCAAGTGCGGCGCGCCCAATTCCGCCCAGGCCCAGTTCTGCAGTCGCTGTGGAACGGCCCTGAGCCCGCTTCCGGGTGCGGCTGCTGGCTCGATTCCTGCTGCTTCGGCGCCCGCCGCGGCCTCTGCTTATCCTCCGCCACCCTCGGCCGCCGGCATCCGCTACGGAGGGTTCTGGATTCGAGTGGTCGCGGCCATCATCGATGCGGTCATCGTGCGGGCTTTAGCGTGGCCGATCGGCTTGCTGTTCGGTCTGGGCGGGCTGGCCGGGACATTCGGCGGTTTCCCGCACGGCGCCATGGGCCTGCACCTCCTCGGCGGTGGGGCGGTGGCAGTGGTGGTAGTGTTTGGTTCTTGGCTGTACGAAGCGTTCATGCTGAGTTCTGAGTACCAGGCAACTCTCGGCAAGATGATTTTCGGGATGAAGGTCACCGATCTTAACGGCAGCCGCATTTCCTTTGCGCGCGCCACCGGCCGGCATTTTGCCAAATGGCTTTCCGGGATGATCCTGCTCATCGGCTACATCATGGTCGGCTTCACCGAGCGCAAGCAGGGATTGCACGACATGCTGGCGGGAACGCTCGTGCGCATCGGCTGAGGTCTGACTTCTGCAACTGAAAATCTCCATTCTGTAATCTCCTGTCTGCTTTCCAGATAGACTGAGACCAGCATGGCTCTCCCTGTCTCCAGGCTCCGGCATTGGTTGGCCGCGGCCGCGATCCTGATGATCGCGATTGTGGCCGGGATGTACCTGTACGCGCGCTGGCGGGTTCGCAACATCGTGCACGAGGTTCCGCAGAAACTCGGCATCGACATCCAGCAGACCGCGCAGGGTTTCTCCATCTCCAAGTCCGAAGAGGGCCGCACGCTGTTCCGAGTGGACGCCTCCAAAGCGGTGAAATTTAAGAAAGGCGGCGTGACCGAACTGCACGACGTAAGGATCGTCGTCTATGGGAAGGATGCCAGCCGCTTCGATCGCATCGCGGGCGACGACTTCGAGTTCGATCCCGCCTCCGGCAATGTGACCGCCCAGGGCACCGTCAAGATTGACCTGGAAGGCAATCCGCAGGGCCTGGCGCATCCCGACCAGGCGCCGCCGGAGGAGATGAAGAACCCGATTCACGTGGAAGCCAGCGGCCTCGCCTTCAACAGTAAGGATGGCAACGGCTCGG
>Ga0209698_10008005_pt1 | contig 10980 bp, 10 predicted proteins | sample LitLauG_LLR_2012_FD_187203 | JGI IMG/M metagenome (GOLD analysis project Ga0209698, IMG submission 187203) | Freshwater sediment microbial communities from Pennsylvania, USA - Little Laurel Run_MetaG_LLR_2012 (SPAdes) (version 2) | ecosystem: Environmental > Aquatic > Freshwater > Creek >... | reverse complement strand
AGACGACCCTCACCGGCGACGTGGCGGCCGCGTGCCAGCACCTCGCGGCGATCAAGGCGCTCGGCGTGCGCGTCGCGATCGACGACTTCGGCACCGGCTACGCGTCGCTCTCGCAGCTGCAGCGCATGCCCGTCGACGTGCTGAAGATCGACCGCAGCTTCGTCGCCGCGCTCTCCGAGGACGGCAGCGGACACGAGCTGCTCGAGGCGATCGTCGGGGTCGGCAGGGCGCTCTCGCTATCGGTCGTCGCGGAGGGCATCGAGGAGGCGCGCCAGCTCGAGGTGCTGCGCGACATCGGCTGCGAGCTTGCGCAGGGCTACCTGCTCGGCAAGCCCGGCAGCGCAGCCGCGATCGAAGCGCTGCAGCAGCCGATAACCGCGCACCGCGCGCGCGGCGTCTCCGCCACATCGACCGCGTCCTGACGGGGGCGCGCCCCACGCGGCCGCCGCCGCAGGCGGCCGCTCGCTATACAGGACGGATGGCAAGCGCGCTCGAGGGTGTGAGGATCGCCGATTTCTCGCGCGTGCTCGCGGGGCCGCTCGCCACGATGGTGCTCGCCGACCTCGGCGCTGAGGTCCTCAAGGTGGAGCGCCCGCAGACGGGCGATGACACGCGCGCGTGGGGGCCGCCGTGGGACGAGCGCGGAGCGGCCACCTACTTCGAGGCCGTCAACCGCAACAAGCGCAGCATCGTGCTCGACCTCGCCGAGGAGTCGGGGCGAGGGCGCGCGAGGGCGCTGATCGCCGGCTCGAGCGTCGTGGTCGAGAACTTCCGCCCCGGCGTGATGGACTCCTTCGGGCTCGGCTACGAGCGGCTGCGCGGCGAGCAGCCCGGCCTCATCTACTGCTCGATCAGCGGCTTCGGCGCCGGCGCTGGCGCGTCGCTGCCCGGCTATGACCTGCTCGTGCAGGCGCTCGGCGGCCTGATGAGCATCACCGGCGAGCCCGATGGCGAGCCGCAGAAGGTGGGCGTCGCGCTCGTCGATGTGGTGTGCGGGCTGTTCGCCGCGGTCGGCATCCTCGCCGCGCTGCGCCACCGCGAGCGCACCGGCGAGGGCCAGCGCGTCGAGGTCGCCCTGCTGAGCTGCCTGCTCGCCGCGCTCGTCAACCAGGGCTCCGCGTACACGCTCACCGGCGCGGTGGCGGGGCGCATGGGCAACGCGCACCCGAGCATCGCGCCGTATGAGCTGCTGCACTGCGCAGCCGGCAGCACGATCGTGCTCGCGGTCGGCACCGACGAGCAGTTCGCCGCGCTCGCGCGCGTGCTCGGCGCGGACGCGCTCGCGAGCGACCCGCGCTTCGCAGCGAACCCCGAGCGGGTCGCCAACCGCGAGCAGCTGCGCGAGGCGCTCGAGGCGCTGCTCGCCTCCAGGCCCGCCGCGCAGTGGGTCGCCGCCCTCAGCGCCGCGCGCGTTCCCGCGGGTGAGGTCAACGACATCGCGCAGGCGTACGCGCTCGCAGAGCAGCTCGGGCTTCAGCCGATCGTCGAGGTGCCCCGTGACGACGGCGCCGTCGCGCGCCTGACGCGCAACCCGATCGACATGTCCGCCACGCCGCCCAGATACCAGAGCGCCCCGCCGGAGCTCGGCGTGGCGTAGCGGCGACGCGCACGCGACCTATACTTGCGCGGCCTCGCGCCGACGCGCGGCCCCTTAGTCCAACGGAACCGGGAGGTTCTCGATGAGCAGGCTTCTCGCGCGCACCTGTGTGCCCGCACTCGCCGTGATCGCGCTCGCAGGCTGCGGCAGCAGCTCGAGCACGACCTCGACGGGGAGCACCAACACCACCTCGAAGAGCGCCTCAAGCGGCGAGGTCTCCTCCGTCGCCGCGCTCGTGCCCGCCGCGGTCAAGTCCAAGGGCAAGCTGATCGTCGCAACCGAAGCGCAGTACGCCCCCAACGAGTTCATCGCGCCCGACGGGCACACGATCATCGGGATGGACGCCGACCTCATGAACGCGCTCGGCGCCGTCATGGGACTGAAGATCGAACTCGTCAACTCCAACTTCGAAGCGATCATCCCCGGCCTTGCCGCGGGCAGATACGACATCGGCGCCTCGTCCTTCACCGACACCAAGGAACGCGAGAAGGTCGTCGACTTCGTCGACTACTTCAGCGCAGGCGTGTCGTTCTACGCCAAGAGCAGCGCCAACCCCGGAGTCACCGGCCTCGCCGACCTGTGCGGCAAGACCGTCGCCGTCGAGAAGGGGACGATCGAGCAGGAAGCCGCCGAAGCGCGCAACAAGACATGCACCAAAGAAGGCAAGAAGGGCGTCTCAGCGCTGGTCTTCACCGGGCAGAACGCGGTCAACCTGGCCGTATCGAGCGAACGCGCGCAGCTCGGCATGGCCGATTCGCCCGTCGTCGCCTACCAGATCAAACAGGCAAACGGCGCCTTCAAGCTGATCGGCAAGAGCTACGGCTTCAAGCCCTACGGGATCGCGATCCCCAAGACCAGCGGCATGACGACACCCATCCTCGCGGCGCTGAAGGCGATCATCGCCAACGGCACCTACCACACGATCCTCTCGAAGTGGGGTCTGCTGGAAGGCGCGATCTCCGCCCCGGCCACCAACGGAGCGAGCTCCTAGAGCCGGCAGCCGGTGTCCTCGGCCGAGGAGGTCACCGGAGCGGCGGGACGGCCCGATGAGATAAGGGCCGTCCCGCTACGGCGACCCGGGCGCTGGATCGCAGCGGCGATCGTGCTCCTGGTCGCCGCGTCGCTGATCCGCTCCGCGGTCGAGAACAAGCGCTTCGAATGGGGCGTGGTCGGCGAATACCTGTTCGACCATCGCGTGCTCGCGGGCCTCGGCGTGACGATCGAGCTCACCGTGATCGCGATGGTGGTCGGGGTCGTGCTGGGCGTGATCCTCGCCGTCATGCGACTGTCCCCGAACCCGCTGCTCTCGCGCGCGAGCTGGCTGTACATCTTCTTCTTCCGCGGCACGCCCGTGCTCGTGCAGCTGCTGTTCTGGTTCTACATCTCAGCGCTCTATCCGAAGATCGACCTCGGGGTTCCATTCGGCCCCGCGTTCGTGCACGCGAACGCCAACACGCTGATCACAGCCTTCAGGGCAGCCGTGCTCGGCCTCGGCCTCAACGAGGGCGCCTACATGGCCGAGATCGTCAGGGCCGGGATCATCTCGGTGGACGAGGGCCAGAACGACGCGGCGCTGTCACTGGGCATGACCAGGGTGCAGATGCTCAGGCTGATCGTGCTGCCCCAGGCGATGCGCGTGATCATCCCGCCGACCGGCAACGAGACGATCTCGATGCTCAAGACCACCTCGCTCGCGAGCGTGATCACCGTCACCGAGCTGCTGTACGCAGCCCAGTTGATCTACGCCAACAACCTCAAGGAGATCCCGCTGCTGATCGCGGTGAGCGTCTGGTATCTGGCGTGCACGAGCGTGCTGTATGTGGGCCAGTACTACCTCGAGCGCCACTACGGCCGCGGCGCCTCGCGCGAGCTCTCGCCCGCCGCGTTCGCGCGATGGCGCGGCATGCTGCTGAGGAGCGAGCGGCACGAGGGGGCGCTGTGAGCACGCCGATGGTCAACGCCGAGGCGGTGCACAAGCGCTTCGGCCGCAACGAGGTGCTGAAGGGGATCACGCTGCAGGTCGCCCCAGGCGAGGTGATGTGTCTGCTGGGCCCCTCCGGGTCGGGCAAGTCGACCTTCCTGCGCTGCATCAACCACCTCGAGAAGATCAACGCGGGACGCCTGTCGGTGGACGGCGAGCTGGTCGGCTACCGCCAGGTGGGCGACAAGCTGCATGAACTGCGCGAATCGGAGATCGCTCGCAAGCGCGCGGAGATCGGGATGGTCTTCCAGCACTTCAACCTGTTCCCCCACATGACCGCGCTGGATAACGTGACGTGCGCGCCTGTCCGCGTGAAGCGCGCGGCGCGCGAGCACGCTCGCGCGAGCGCGCGCGATCTGCTCGACCGCGTCGGTCTCGCGGACAAGCTCGACGCCTACCCCGCGCAGCTATCGGGGGGCCAGCAGCAGCGCGTGGCGATCGCGCGCGCACTCGCGATGGAGCCCAAGCTGATGCTCTTCGACGAGCCCACCTCCGCGCTCGACCCCGAGCTCGTCGGCGAGGTGCTCGCGGTGATGCAGCAGCTCGCACGCGACGGCATGACGATGGTCGTGGTCACGCATGAGATGGGGTTCGCGCGCGAGGTCGCAGACACGGTCGTGTTCATGGACGGCGGTGTCGTGGTCGAGGCCGGCCCCCCCGCCGAGGTGCTCGGCGCGCCGCGCCACGAGCGCACGCGCGCGTTCCTCTCCAAGGTGCTCTGACCGGCCGCGGCGCCCTACGCGGGGCTCTGCGCGAGGTGCACCTGCAGGCGCTCGAGCGCCGTCGCGGTGTCCGCGCGGCCGAAGCCGAGGCGAAGGTGGCGGGGCTGCTCGTAGACGTAGCCGGGCAACAGCAGCACGCCCGCGCGCTCTGCGGTGCGCTCGCAGAAGTCGCGCACGTCGCAGTCCCCGCGCACACGCGGGAAGCCGATCGGCCCGCCGCTCGGGCGCACCCACTCGAGCAGCTGCGAGTGGCGCGCGATGAACGCGTCGATCAGGGGCAGGTTCGCGAGCACGAGCTGCCTGCTCTGCTCGACGAGCTGCTCGCCGTGGCGCAGCGCGAGCGCGACCAGCAGTTCGCTCGGCGCGCTCGAGCAGATCGTCGTGTACAGCTTCAGCTCCCTCACCCGCGCGAGCAGCTCGTGATCGCGGCACGCGAGCCATCCGATCCGCAGGCCCGGCAGCCCGTGCGCCTTTGAGACCGTGCCGAGCGCGACCGCGCCCGCGTAGCGCTCGGCCGCGGACGGCAGCCGCTGGTCGCGGTCGTGCTCGAGCCCGCGGTACACCTCGTCGCTGAACAGCGTGATCGAGCGCTCCTGCGCGATCTCCACGAGCCGCTCGAACACCGCTGCCGGCATCGTCGTGCCGGTGGGGTTGTGCGGGCTGTTGATGTAGATGACGCGCGTGTCCGCGCGCAGCATCTCCTGCAGCGCGTCGAGGTCGTGCCGCCAGCCGTCCTCGTAGCGACGCTGCCATACGCTCACCTCGGCGCCCGTGCTGCGTGCGAGCTCGAGCGCGGAGCCGTAGCACGGGGTCTCGACCACGGCGTGACTGCCCGTACCGAGCAGCGCGTGATAGACGAGGAAGATGCCCTCCTCGGCGGCTGCCAGCGTGAGCACGTCCTCGGCGCCGAGCCCCTCGTAGCCGCCCGCCACCGCCTCGCGCAGCTCCTGCGAGCCTGCCACCTCGGTGTAGCCGAGGCGCAGCGCGAGCAGCCGCTCCTGCGCGTCGGGCTCGAGCTCGAGCAGGCGCGCGAGCGGGCGCGACTCGCAGTCGCTGCTCGACAGCATCAGCTCTGCGCGGAACTCCCAGCGGTCGTAGAAGCGCTCTATCTCGAACGGTCGCACCTGCATCGGCGAGCACGGATGCTACGTGCGTTGGCAGTGCCCGTGCAGAAGTCGCACACGCGCGCGCTCGCGCCGAAACGTCCCCGATAGATCGCCCGCCCCGGGGGCGGGCCGCTCAGAAGCGAATCCCAGCGCCCTTCAGAGGAGGCCTCACATGCGGTTCAAAGCGTTCGTCGTCCTCGTCCTCGTCCTCGCCGTCGCGATCGCCGGCTGCGGCTCGAGCAGCTCGAGCGGCTCGCACAACACGGGCTCCGCGGCGCCCAGGAGCGCGAGCACCGCGCAGGTGAGCGTGGCCGCACGCGAGACGAGCGCGTTCACGACGCACGCGGGCCTCGCGTTCGGCACCTTCTACCACTTCATCTACACCCCCTACAGGGCTGGCCGGTTCCGCACGATCTTCAACGACCGCGCTGCGCTCGCGAAGGCAACCGCGGTGGCCGGCTACGTGGCGGCGCAGGTCGACCAGGCGACCGCCGCGGTGGGCGCGAACGCGGCGCTCGCGAAGTTCGCCGTGCCGATGAAGGCACTCGACGTGGGCTTCCGCACCGCGCTCGCGAAGCTCAAGACGGGCCGCTTCAAGATGTCCGAAATCGAGACCGCGAACCTCGCGATCAGCGCGATCAAGGGCGCCGCGATACAGGCGGGCATGCCCATCAGCGAAGCAACGCCGAGCGCGATCTAGCGCTCGGGCCGCGGGCGCGTCAGACGGCGCGCGTGCCCGGCTAGGCGGCGGGCGCGGGGGAGTCCTCGCGCGCGCGGAAGCCGACGTGCGCGTGGGTGCCGTCGCAGAAGGGCTTGTTCTTGGACTGCCCGCAGCGGCACAGGGTGACGCGGTTGCGGCGCTCGTGCACGAAGCCGTCGGCTGAGACGATCTCCACGCCGCCGCGCACCCAGATCGGCCCGGAGGCGTTCTGCTCGGGGTCCTCGATCAGCACGATCGAGGGGTCGAGCTGCGGCTCGAGCTCGCGTCCGCCGGCCTGCTTGTCGCGCACGACGAGGCGCCCGGAGGGGCAGTACATGGCCTGGTGGGCGACCTGCTCGCGCTTGGCCTCGGAGTCGGTCTGCGCCATCGAGTCCCAGATGCCGCCGTGGCCGTCGCAGAAGCGCGCGAATGCGCACAGCGGCCGGTCGTCGAGCAGGTCCATCGTGGGGCCGGGAATGAGCTCGGCGTCGTGCTCGAAGGGCTCGCGGCTCGCGCTCTCGGTGCCGTCGAAGCCCATGCCCACGTGACTGCCGTCGCAGAAGGGCTTGTTCTTGGACTCCCCGCAGCGGCACAGCGCGTAACGCTCGCCCGCCTCGTAGGAGGGGCCGTCCGACCAGCTCCATGAGCCGCTCTCACCCTCGGCGAGGATCGCTTGCTCGCTGAGCGCGAGCGCGCCCTGCACCAGGTACGGGCCGTTCTCGGTGATCGTGATGCGGGCGCCGTCGTCGCTCATGTGGGCGGGCAAGCTATCAGAGCGGGTTTGCTCGCCGGTGAGCCCCTCACGCGCGGGGTGCCGTCGCGTGGCTCGCGCGCGGCAGCTCCCACACGCCGAGCGCGACGAGCACCACCGCGACGCCGCCGGCGAGCGCGAGCGCGGGCAGCGCCCCGGCGAGCGCGAGCGCGCACAGGACGAGCACGACGGTGAGGCGCTTGGCGCTCACGGAGCCGATCATGCGCAGCCGGAACAGCGTCTCGCCGAGCAGATACAGGGCGGGGCCGCCGACCATCATCGCGATCCCGGCGTGGGTGAGCGCCCGCGTGGGGTGCTCGATCAGCAGGTGGTCGGCGACGGCGACCATGATCACCCCCGCGACGATCGGCAGGTGCAGGTAGGTGTAGGCGTCGCGCGCGAGCGCGCCTGAGTCCTGCGCCTCGGCGAGCCGTCTGCGCGAGTGCTCTGCGACCTCGCCGAAGTAAAGCCACCACAGCGCGCCGGTCACGAGGAACGCGACGGCGAGCGCGCCGACGACGAGCGCGGTCAGGCCCCTGCTGCTCGCGCTCGCGCCGGTGACCACGATCGACTCGCCGAGCGCGATGATGATGAAGGCCTGGAAGCGCTCGGCGAAGTGCCCGCCCTCGACGGGGTAGTCATCGACCGAGCTCTGTCCGAGGCCGGGCGTCCAGTAGCCGGCGAACGGCGCGCCGAGGTCCACGAGCAGCGCGGGCCCCCACAGCGCGAAGCGCGCGGGGCCGGACACGAATGCGCCGGCCATCCACAGCGCGCCCGAGACCACGCTCCACGCGACTATCCGCTCGAACACCCGGCGCAGGGGCTGCTCGCGGCCGAGCAGCGCGGCGGCGGCGGTGTTGCGCCCGACCTGCAGCGCGACGTAGGCGCCCGCGAACAGCGGCGCCTGGCTGGTGAACGCGTCGGGGATCGCGGCGGACATCAGTAGGCTCGCGAGCCCCGCGCCGACGAGCACGAGGCGCACCTTGACCGAGGCGGGGTCGAACCAGTTGACCATCCACGTGGTGTAGATCCACGCCCACCACACGACCAGCAGCAGGAACGCGGCGTGCCCGGCGCCCGCGAGCGTGAGCCTTCCGATCAGCAGTTCCGAGAGCTGCGTGACCGCGAACACGTAGACCAGGTCGAACAACAGCTCGACCGCGGTCGTGGGCTGCTCGCCGCCGTCGCGCGGACGCAGGTGTATCGATGCGGGAGCAGGCATTCGGAGGGGCTCGGCGGCGGACATCGGACGCCGGGCTCGCGCTGCTAGGCGGTGGTCGGCTGATCCTGCCCCGCGCGCGCGTCCATCTCGCGCACATACTGCTGCGTGGTGGCGTCGCGCTCGGCGCGCATGTCGCTGAGCGGCCCGAGGATGCCGCGCAGGACCGACATCGGGACCCAGCTGTACGGGCGGATGATGCGCGGCTGGCGGCGTTCGATGCCGCGCGCGATCGCCTCGCCCGCGACCGAGGGCTGCACGCGCTTGCGCAGCGGCCGCGGCAGCGTGTCCAGCCCGCGGCGCGCGAGCTCGTCCTGGTCGATCACGCGGTGCACCATCTCGGTGTCGATGAAGCCGAAGTAGGCTACGCTCGCGCTGGCCCCGTGCGGGACGAGCTCCACACGCAGCGCGCGGCCGAGCTGCTCGACCGCGGCCTTGCTCATCGCGTAGGGCACCGCGCCGACGCCGTTGGTGAACGCGTAGATCGACGCGATCACGACCACGTGGCCGCGGCGCTCGAGGATCTGCGGGAGCGCCGCGTCGACGGTCCTGCAGACGCCGAGCAGGTTCACGTCGAGCACGCGCTCGAGCGTCTCCGGTGCGGTCGCGCGGAAGGTCGCGACGCGCGAGACGATGCCTGCGTTGGCGACGACCACGTCGAGGCCGCCGAAGCGCTCTACGGTGGCGGCGGTGGCGCGCTGAATGGCGCCGCGGTCGGTGACGTCGGCGACGAGCGCGAGGGCGCGCGCGTCGTGCAGCTCCGCTGCGGAGCGGGTGGTGGCGTCGTGGTCGAGGTCGGCGATCGCCACCGACGCGCCGCGCTTGATGAGCGCGGCCGCGGTTGCGAAGCCGATCCCGCGTGCGCCGCCGGTGACGAGCGCGACCTTGCCCTGCAGGTCGTAACGAGCCATGCCGCGGACTCTGCCACACAGGCCCGCGCCTTGCGTGTGCGAGCGCGTACTGTGCGAGGCGATGCCAGGGAGCGACGCCCACGCGAGCGCGGACGCGGTCGCGGTGATCGGAGGAGGCGTGGTGGGCTGCGCGGTGGCGCACGCGCTGGCCCGCAGAGGCGTGCGCGCGCTCGTGCTGGAGGCGCAGGCGGAGCTCGCGACGGGCGCGAGCGCGACCAATTCGGGCATCCTGCACACGGGCTTCGACTCCGGCGCCGGCGAGCTCGAGACGCAACTGATCCTGCGCGCGGCGCAGCTGCGGGAGGAACTGCTGGACGAGCTGGGCCTGGAGGTGTGGCGCTGCGGCGCGCGCCTGCGCCCGCGCGATGACGAGGAGCGCACTGCGGTTGCGCGGCTCGCGCAGAACGCGGCCCGCAACGGGGTCGAGGCGGTGCTCGAGCGGGACGGGTCGCTGAGCGTGCCGGGGGAGACGGTGAGCGACCCGCTCGCGTTTGTGTGGGCGCTCGCGTCGGCGGCGCGTGCGGGGGGAGCGAGCGTGCGGCTGCGCGCGCGTGTGAGCGGACTGCAGCGCGAAGGCGGCGATGCGCTCGCGGTGACGCTCGAGGACGGCGAGCGCATGGTGGTGCGCGCAGCGGTGAACTGCGCGGGCCTGCACGCGGACGAGGTCGCGCTGATGGCGGGTGAGGAGCCGGCGTCGATCTACCCCCGCAAGGGCGAGTTCCTCGTGTTCGAGGCGCCCACGGAGGAGCCGCTGGGCGAGATCCTACTGCCGGTGCCGTCGTCGCTGGGCAAGGGCGTGCTCGTGTTCCCGACGCTCGACCGCCGCTTCGTGATCGCCGGCCCGACGGCGCGCGAGCGCGAGGACAAGCGCGACTGGTCGGTGGAGGCGGACGCGCGCGAGCTGATCCTCGGGCGCGCGAGCGCGATGTGGCCGGCGCTCGCGCACGCGCGCGAGGCGGGCTCCTACGCGGGCCTGCGCCCGGCGGGCCGCGAGGGTGCGAACTACGTGATCGAGCGCTCGCGCACGCTGCCGGGGCTGATCCACGTGGCGGCGATCCGCTCGACGGGCCTCTCAGCGTCGCTCGCGATCGGCGAGCACGTGCTCGACATGCTCGCGAGCGACCGGCTCGTGGAGCCGGGAGAGGTGCGCGCGCTGCCCGCGCAGACGCAGCCGCGAGCGCACGGGGCGCCGTGGTGGCGATGGGGGACGCGCCACCGCGACGCGCGACCGCCGGCTGCGCCCGAGCCGGCCGCGTCCACGCCGGCCGCGTCCACGCCGGCGGGGCACGGGCCCGATCTGACGGGACAGGGCGAGCGGTGAGCGAGCGACTGCTGCTGGGCATCGATGAGGGCACCACCGCGGTGAAGGCGGCGCTGTTCGACTGCGAGCTGCGCGTGGTGGCGCAGGCGCGCCGCCCGGTTGCGCTGTCGCATCCGCGTCAGGGCTGGGTCGAGCAGGACCCCGAGGAGATCCTCGAGGCGGTGGTGCAGGCCGTGGCCGAGGTGCTGGAGCAGACGGGTGGACGCGAGGTTATGGCGGCGGGCATCGACCACCAGGGCGAGTCGGTGATGGCGTGGGACGCACGCGGCGCACGCGCGCTCACGCGGGTGATCGTGTGGCAGGACAAGCGCCAGCAGGCGCTGCTGGAGGGGCTCGACGCGAGCGTGGTGGAGCGCTCGGGGCTGCCGCTTGACCCGTACTTCTCGGCGGGCAAGATGGCGTGGCTCGCGCGCAACGACGAGGGCGTGATGCAGGCGTGCGAGCGCGGCACGCTGCGCATGGGCACCGTGGAGTCATTCCTGTTGGAGCGGCTGGCGCGGCGCTTTGCGACGGACCTCTCGACAGCGTCGCGCACGCAGCTGCTGGCGTTGGGCGGGCGCGACTGGGACGAACGGCTGCTCCAGTGCTTCGGGGTCCGCCGCGAGTGGCTCGCGCGCATCGGCCCCACATTCGGCAGGCTGGGCGAGCTGCGCCACGAGAGCTGGCCGGTAT
>Ga0209698_10008003_pt1 | contig 10983 bp, 5 predicted proteins | sample LitLauG_LLR_2012_FD_187203 | JGI IMG/M metagenome (GOLD analysis project Ga0209698, IMG submission 187203) | Freshwater sediment microbial communities from Pennsylvania, USA - Little Laurel Run_MetaG_LLR_2012 (SPAdes) (version 2) | ecosystem: Environmental > Aquatic > Freshwater > Creek >... | reverse complement strand
TTGCCACGAATTGCCACAAATGCCACTTCCAGCAACGCTTTCCGGCGGTGCGCCGACGCTCAGTCAGACTCGGTCGGGTTCGGTGGTGGGCACAAGATTGGCCCCGGCGAATCTGACTTTCTCGAACTCGCCGGGGTTCGGGGGCGTCCTCGATTTGTCCGGCCCCGCCGCCAACCGACGGCCGTGGCGCCCCCTGGGTGCGAGAGTTCTGCCCCAAAACTCTTGGACCAAAACTCGACACATTTGTTCCTTGATCGTGAACCCGAGTTCCGGCCAAATTAGGTGTTGGAAAGGATCCGCCCAAGGGTTACGTCAACTCAAACCCCCAGGGGCCTAGTTCGCCGGTCCGCACCAGCCAAAACGCGCGGAACCGTAGACGTAAAATGCGTGTAATGGCGAGTTTTGACAGTTGAGACTGAAAGGGTGACGAGTCGGGAATCCGACCGGCGTATTCACTCTTGTTACCTGTCAGAGCGTAGTAGCATCGCTGAAATGCCCTCTCTCAACCGCCGTCATTTTCTCGGTATAGTGGCTGGCGCAACGCTGGGCACGGGCTCACTAGCCAAAGGGGGTCCGCCCGCGATGCCTGTCTCTGTGCAACTCAGAGAACCTGTAACCATTCCCGGCAGTCACGGAGATACCTGGGTAGCAGCTTTAACGGAGGAAGGTGACTTGTATTCTCCGTCCGATGACACTTTCGGTTTCGGCAAGGCCACTGACTCTAACATCGCATTCAACCGTTTAGACGGACTCAATCCACTGCGTCTCACTGGGACAACCATCAATCCCATGTCCGACTACGGCCGCAGCACTCTGGAAGGCCCGGACGGCTGCACTTGGAAATCCAGCGGTTGCACCTGCATTGACGGTGCTCTCTACTGGGTTGTGGCGCGGCACAAGTATGCTGAAAGAAGTGGCGATCCGAGTATGCGCCAGACTGCGGCGAACGCCAGCATAATACGAAGCGCGGACCGCGGTCGTACCTGGTCCCGCCCAGAGCGCGAAAATATGAATGCACCAATGTTCCCCGGCCACCGCTTCGCCACGCCTTACTTCGTGCAGTCGGCGGGCGCCGCCGCTGGAGACAACGCAAATCGCCATGTCTATGCGATCTCCAACAACGGGTTCTGGGACAACGGCGATGACATGATTCTGGGTCGCGTGCCCCGTTCTAAGATCGCAGCTTTGCGGGGAGAGGACTGGGAGTACTTCACAGGTGGAAATGGCCTCGCAGCCAAAACCTGGACGCGAAATATGAGGGAGGCCAAGCCCGTGCTGGAGAGGCCCGGCAAACTGGGCATGACGGGCGCGGTCTATATCCCAGCCCGGCGTAGCTATCTGATGGTGGGCTGGTATTATCCCTCGGGCGGAGGAAAACTGAAAGACGCCGCTACCGAAACGGTGTGGGACTTCTACGAATCATTTCGACCTTGGGGACCTTGGAAGCGTGCCAGTTCGCTGCATTTCAAGCCTCAGGGCTTCTACTGCCCGCAAATCTGCCCCAAGTTTGTCAGCGCGGATCGGGTGTACGTCTTGACCGCCGGGAACTGGAACGACCCGAAATATTATCAGCTGACGGTTGTTCCGGCTGATCTGAGTTGATTGGCTGCACTCGTTCTCGCAACGACCTCAGCCCGAAACTTTCTGCGTGATGGCCAGAGCGTTGTTGCTAAGCCCAAGGCTCGAAATTCCGTAGATGTAAACGGCTTGGCTTCCAGTGGACTGTCACGTCTCTCACGCCATTCAGTTACTGCCGGTCAAATCCGTCTATTATCGGTCCTGCTTTAATGCTTGCAGCTCCCTTATCTTTTGAAAAGCCGCGATCCCGACCCCTATCTTTAATAGAGACGCCCAAGACGCGAGCGCAGCTGCAATCCCCCTGGTGGTTAACCCACGCTTGCAGACTTTCAAACACTTAAACCGGTGATTACACTCAAAGTGCTGCGACCGTGCTCCCCGTAGTCTATTTCAATACGCTTGTGGACAAGCAGGGTTTGTTAGTCAACTGGGGTTAGGAGCTTCGATCATGTCTAGGAGCTGTTCCATCGCGACCGTCCTTTGCCTAGCAGTCGCAGCCTGCGCGTGCTCAGCACGTGGCCAGGTTCGCCTCGTTGCAAGTTCTGAAGCCAGCGCCGAAATTTCCGCAGACCGATACCAGGTCAAATTGCGCTTCTCGCCGGATCCGGAGATAACGGTGTGGTCGCTGCTGGGAGACCGCAAGTGGGGAGAGATTGGTTCGTTTCCGTTGCAGGGATTTGCACGGTCGAGCCCGAGCCTGCAGGACGACGCGAGTGCGCCTCAGTTTATTAGGGCGACCAAGGAGATCAAGAATGATGCTTTGCTGTTGACGGTTTTGTACGGTTTCCCCGGTGGAGACCAGCATCAAGTGGTATTGAGATTCGAGCCGTTGTTTTTCTCCTACAGCTTGTCCGTGGTTAAAGGGCAGCCGCGAGAGATCACGGAGATTCTCTATTTGGCAGGTAATGGAAACAAAGGCCAAATCAAGTATGGACAAGGAAAGTTTGAGCAGGTTCGTACCTGGACGCCCGATCTCTACGACGTGCTGATACCTGAGGTGGGCCTTTCGCGCCTTTCGCTGCCTCCTCGGGGAGAGAGCGATGACCCAGGATATATACGCGGACAGCAGGCCGGATCTCCGCTGGTCTGTCCCTATGTGATAGCCGTAAGGAGCGGAAACTCCTGGTGGGGAGTCGGAACCATCGGAATTCCGAACACCTACAACGGGCTCGGTGTTGTCATCGGGCGATCGTCATTTTCTGCGAGGTATCAAACTGCGTCCCAAGTGTCCGCCCAGGAAAAAGGAATTAGCGGTCCTGCTCTCGGATTCTACTTTGGGGGCAATCCCGAAGAGATCCTTGCGAACTATAGAGCATCGCTTCCTCCGTCGAAGGTGTCAGCAAGTTCAAGCAGCGCATCCCCAGCATGGTGGTCCCGACCTATCTACTGCAGCTGGGGCGACCAGGTCTATACCTCGCGTATGAGAGAAGGCCGGCTTGATGAAAGCAGTGGTCCTCGTTATGCGACCGAGAAGGATATCGAGCGTTGGCTGGCAATTGCGGAACGCGAGAAATTGTCGATTGGAACCGTAATTCTCGATCTGGGTTGGATGTGGGGCTACGGGGATTTTGCACCGCACCCCGGACATTTTTCTGATCTCAGAGCCTACATCGACAGATTGCACGGTAGAGGGTTTCACGTGCTGTTGTGGATGCCAATGTATGAGGCAACAGGCACACTCTTCAATCTGGACAAAACCCGATCAGACGTTGCTGCCAAGCATCCTGAATGGCTGGTGCACACCCGTGAAGGAGCACTCACGGACATCTTTGACTATACCAACCGCAGTACGAGGGATTACGTGCACTCCCGTATTCGGTACATGCTCTCATCCAGCCCCGAGGCGTTGAATGCGGATGGGCTAAAGATCGATTTTATCGACCGTTTGCCTGACCCGGCCGTAAGTGCCTTCCACGATCCATCCTGGGGAATTGGAGAGGCGATGAGTGCCAACGTGATGGAGCTGATCTACACCTCTGCGAAGGAAGCCAAGGCAGACGCCCTCATAGACAGCTCCTTCATGAATCCGCTCTTTCACGCTTGGCAGGACGTCATCCGCTTGAATGATGACGTCAGCAACGCGGTAGAGACGTACTGGTGGCGGGCCTGGTCGGCCTCAGTCAGCGGCGTTCGTCTGATCGATGGAGACGACTGGTGGGCGATGGAGAGGTATTTCGTGCCTCTCACACTTGCCAAATCAGCCTGGGGAATTCCGAACGTCTACGCTTTGGAATATCGAGGGAACCTGGGGACCGAGGCATCTAGTACGATCGCCTCGGGTGGATATCCGGTGGATATTCCCCCAAATTCTTATCGGCAAGTGAAGGCAATCATGGATGTTTACGGAAACGCACCTGCCGACAACACTCAAGAACCTGTTGTCGAACCCGGCTTACAGAAGGCGGGGCGCAGATACACAGACGGTCCGCTAAAGGGATTCTTTGCTGCCCAAACCCTGAATTTCGGTCGCGTCCTCGTCACCTACTCCGCGCAAACAGCCAAGTTGACAAGCATCGCTGACGGTGAAGTGTCGGTTCCATTGCCAGATGGGTTCCTTGCTCGGAGTGTTTCGGCCGTCGACTTTGACGGGATAAAGAAAGAAATCATCTTCAGACAGCAAGACGGCTGCGTGCAATTCGCGGTTGAGGATAGCGCAAGGGGAATTCACAGTTACGAGATTGACTATGCCAGGGCCACCCGTGCCAAGGCTCTCCATTGTCTTACGCAGTGATCTGCGCCCAATGAGGTTGTTGATCTAAACTTCGCAATTTTGCGGCTCCACAAGGAACACCGCTGACTCGGACGCACTCGATCCAACTACGTGCGCCTCTAGGTCACTTCGGCGCCGCTGTCAGTTCCAGCGGATCACGGCGAAGAACTCGCACGGTGCCGGAGATGGCTTCGAGTTCTTCGATGTCGATAGTTTTGTACAGATCAAGACAGAACAGATCCGCTGCATCATCAGAACTGACGGGCAGGTTGAGCAGGTAGCCAAAACTAGTCATCCCTTTGGTCGCCACGAATTCCGAAAACAACGCAGGCTCGAGGGCCACTGCCATGAGCGCCACAGTCTGACTGCGAATTCCGCGGCTTTCAATCCGGATCGTCTGGCGCATTGAGCGAGCGCGCAGCCATTTGGCCAGCTCAACGACTTCGGCCGATTCGATTCCGAGCGCACGATCCCCGACTGTATCGAAAACCTGGGCATATAAACCGAGGTCCCCTATGGCGCTGCCAACTGTTCCTACGCCATCGGGCTGTTTGGTCAAAGCCTTTTCGTCCGTAAACAGCAGGTTCGTCGCCAATACCTGCTCCCCGCGGTCGACGCGTGCGGCTACTTCCGCAAAAGCCATGCCGCGCCCGCGGTCGTCCAGGATCAGGGTCGCAGGAGCGGTGGAAGATGTGTCCGCCCCCTTCAGCAGAACCCCGGATAGAGTCAAGCCATCCTTCATCTCGAATAAATAGGACAACGAATCGATCCCATCGCGGTGGCCGGTGTCCAATTGCCACGCCCGCGCCAATGGAGTCGGCTTGTAGTGAAGCACCTTGCGGAGTTCGTCTCTCTTTTGGGTCGACCATTCGCTGCGCGCCGCCCCGGCGAGCGGGATGCCCGCGCGCTGGAATCCAGATGCGGTCTTCTGAGCCAAGCGCAAGAGTGTCAGATTCTCCGGCGGCAATCCAACAGCAAGTTCCTGGCTGGTATGGATCTCGTCGTCGGACACAATCTCCTTGGCCTGCAAAGGAGTTTGCAAATACTTTCCGAAGAATCGATAAGCTTGCTCCCGGTTATCACGTTGGTAGTTGTGCGTGCCGGGATTTTCGTTGACATACCAGAGGAATGAATCTTCTTTCCCGTAGAGTTTGAAAATCGGCCGAATGGCGTCGAAGACAAGAGGTTTGGTGAGCGCCGCCCGGAAGCAGCAGTCATCGTTGACGTTATAAATCAGGAGTGTGGGCCGCGGTGCGCGCAGGGCAGTCAGATGCGAGTAGTCGAAACCGTCGAACACGTCGGGAGAAATCTGCTCCAGGTCTCCAATGCTGGTCAGTTCTTCCAGTTCTTCAACACGTTGCTGCAACGATGAAAAACCAGCGACGGGTACCGCGGCGGTAACCCGTTCGTCCAGTCCGCTCAACATTGCGGTTTGCCAGCCACCGCCGGACAGGCCGGTTACACCTAGGCGGCTTGGGTCGACATTCTGGTGCGCGGCAAGATAGTCGAGTCCCTTACGCATGGCCAGGTAGAAGAGTCCGTCGTCCTGCAATCCCACTAGATTGAGGTGGGCACCAAACGAATGGTCGTTGCCGAGCCGGTGCAATTCACCGGTGTCGATGAACTCCAGGCTGAGGACCACGATCTGTTGCTTGGCAAAATTAATGCAAATCTTCTGCATGAAGTCTGCAGACTTCCCCGATATCAGCTCGTGCCCAAGCACATTCAGAATTCCGGGAACCCGTCCGGTTAGCTGTTCAGGTTCGTAGAGCAGGGCGGCAGCGTAGTATCCGGGCAGCACTTCGTAGCGGAACTTGCGGACTTTGTATCCTTTTCCCGTTTCGATTAGGCCCACCTCCTCGAATTTCGGGCTGGAATCGATCCATTGCGGCGGCCATCCATGAAAAATCCGTTGCATGAACTGCCCGCGGATCCGTCGCGATTCTCCCGTCCATCCTGCCGCGGATTGAGGGACAGGGGGCTGGGCGATTCGGCCAAGAAGGTAATGCCGCAACTGGTAGACCAACACGTCGTGCGGCAGCAGCGGCTTTTCGAGGGCCGGCCGCACATAGCGGTCCGTACCTTGCCCGACCGCACAAGGGGCAAAAAGCAGAAATACTGCCAGGATGCACCGCATGGAATGACAGCAGGAAGCTCTCACTGGTCCTCGGTATCACTTGGTTTCTGTCGCGCCAGGTTCATTCTGCCCTGCAAGTGCCGCAGCTTGCCGGGCAGAGATTGAAACGGCGATGCCGCGAAATATTGCATTTCAAAATTCACGTGGAGCGACTATCTTACTCCGACGAGTCGCTGGGAGTTGACGACCGACACAAGGCACGAGCGCTAGAATTTTCACTCGGGAAGAGGACAAATAATGGGGCCAAGAATGCGACCAAGCAGGTTGGTTGGCTCTTTGTGCGATGCGGCTGGCATTGGGCCTTTTGCAGGGGAGTTCCAAACAGCATCGATTATCTTGGGCTTTGCAGTGGCGCTGAGCATTGGCGCAAGCGCACAAATTGTCGTTTCCCCGGCCACCGCAGCCGTCCCGACGACACTCGAATCCGAACAGCCCCCATTGCCAAGTTGGCTGAAATCTGGCGCAGTTCGCTTTGCGAGGTTCGATGGCGGTCCTCTCGAAACCCAGAAGACCCTACGATCAGCGTGGGCTTCACGATTTACGCCCCAGGATCGGGACGCACTGACGAATTTGTACGGAAAGCATGCGGACTACATGATTGATTTGCTGGTGCAGGCGAAGATCAATTTTGTTTGGGTCACCTACAGTGTGGGATTTTCCTGGCAGGACGAGGAAGCACAGCGCGTCGCCGTTAAAGAACTCGTCAAGAAGTTACATGCCGGTGGAATCAAAGTGGCAGCCTACATTTGCGCCACCACAATCTTCTGGGAAAGCCTGTTCAAAGACGACCCCCAATCCGTGAGATGGATCATGGTGGGCAGCGACGGCTTTCCCTACCGGTATTCAGACGGGCGCGACGTGATGCGCTTTGTCGCTGATGTGGACAACCCCGGATGGATCGAATATCAGAAGCGTCGAGTCGGGGCAATCATCGACGATGGTCTTGATGCGATATTTGTTGACAATCCTAATCTTGACGCCCATCCCAACCAGCCAGGCAGCGTCGTTCACTTCTTTGATCAGCTCTTGCATTATGCCCGCCTAGAGAAGAAGTCAAACATTCCCTTCTCCAACAACCTTGGGCTTTATCCGCCCTTCAACGTGCTGAACAGGCAAATGGATTTCATTTTCACCGAAGGATGGTCTGAGCCGGGAGCCTGGGACGATCGTTGGGAGGTTTCCAATATCCGTCGTGACCGCCTGGTGAGAGGCCTGAATCCGGGACTGAAGCCCATCGTTTCCGAGTATTCCCACTTTCACAAAGGTGACCGCAACGATTCTTACCTGAGAGCCCGATCAGAAAAACTGGCCATTGCCGAAGCGGCGGCATTCGGTACGTCCTACACGTGGGATATGGAGGGTCCACTCGACACGGCCCTGGTTGCGGAAAACCCCCGAGCCATGGAATCGTGGTCGGCCATCGGCCAATACAACGGGTTTCTACAGGACCACGTGGAACTGTACGCCGACGCGGTGAATGTGGCGCCCTGGGCCGTCCTGCTGCCAGACAGCCTCGACCCTGACTTCGATTGGCCGACCGATGCACCCCGCCTGGACTTTCTGGCCAAGAACAGTGTGCTGGGCGATTTCAGGCTCGCCGGCCGCATCACGAAGAAGGATTTGGCAGCCTATCGGGGCGTCATCGTGCCTGCGTATGGATCCCTGTCAGCGGAGCAGAAAGGAATGATCCAGGACTATCGGGATGGTGGAGGTAAGGTCGCTATCTTCGCCGAAACATCAGGGGCAACGGGTTTGAATGCGGAATTACTGCCTCCATCCGGAAAAAGCTCGACCAAGGACACGTCTGCGGAAGCGCAGATCCTGGCAGAAATCAATTCGCTTGCGCCAGATGCCACCCATGTCGAACTGGAAAATGCTGCTTCTAAGGTCCTTGCCAACGTTACCTCCGTGCACGATGGAGGAGCGCTGATCGTCCATGTGCTTAACTACAGTCAGGTTCCAGCGGGAGAATTGAAGCTGAAGTTGGTCGCGGGAAAAGATTTCCAGAAACTCGTGGGAAGGAAGCCATCTCTTTATTCTCCCGACTCGGAGCATCCAGCATTCCTGAAAGTGCAATGGAAGGGCTCAACACTGGAAGTGACGCTAGCCTCCCTCGACAGCTATTCCGTGCTGCTTTTGCAGTGAGCTCGCGCACGGTTCCCGTCCTTGAAGGAGCGGTCGGGGATAGGTTTTCGTTGACCGGATCTTCTGGGTTTATCCCTGGGATTTGCCGGACATAAGCAGTAGACCTCACGGCGTCAAACAAGATGCTCGCGCTTGTAGTAGACGAAGCACAAAAGTTGATTTTGTTCTTGAGGAAGCGCAGAATTCGCTACCGAACCGCAATCGGACAAACAACCCGGCAGGTCGTTGTGAGACCGGCGTTTTCACATCTAAGAATACGGATGAAGGGACAAAAATGGCAAAGGGCGTGATTGGCGCGGAAGACGCAAAGCAGTACCACGAACAAGGCTTTGTCCTGGTGAAAGGGATGTTCGATGCGCGAGAAATCGGGCTGCTCCATCGCATTGCAAAGGAAGACAAAGCGCTGGACGATCACGGCTACGGCAAAGCGGACGGCGAGGGTGGGGTGGTGCGTCTGGCATTGTGGAATCATCCTGGCGACACAATTTACGGAATGTTCGCACGGTGCGAATCCTTGGTTCGGTCCTGCGAATTGCTCCTTGGCGGCGAGGTGTACCACTACCATTCGAAGATGATCATGAAAGAACCGCGCGTCGGAGGAGCCTGGACCTGGCATCAGGATTACGGCTACTGGTATCAAAACGGAGTCTTGTTTCCGTTACTCACCAGCGTCTTCATTGCAGTGGATCGGGCCACCAAGGAGAACGGTTGCCTCCAGGTGATCGCCCGGTCTCATGAATTGGGCCGCATTGATCACGCCTTGACCGGCCAGCAGGCGGGCGCTGATTTGGATCGCGTTAACGAGATTCTCAAAGTTCTGCCGCTCGTCTACGTAGAGATGGCGCCGGGCGATGTGCTGTTTTTCCATCCCAACCTGCTCCATCGCAGTGATCAAAACCAATCAGAGCATGCGCGCTGGTCAATGATCTGCTGCTACAACGCTGCGCGCAACAACCCTTATAAGGAGTCACATCATCCCCGCTATACCCCACTTCACAAGGTTCCTGATTCAGCCATCCTGGTTGCCGCCAATAAACGCTTCACCGACGATCCCGACGCCGCTTGGCATGATCCCAAGAAAGATGCCAGTGCGGCTAGCCTGGGGAACAACGTTAATCGATGACCGGTGCACCTGCTCCGCCGTGCTCCACAAGCCGACTTGTGTGTACCCAGGGCAATCGATCGGACAGGCAATTTCCTTGATATGTTCAAGAACAACTACCGCTGGATGATTTGCGGGCTACTGCTGCTTGGAACCACCAAGAATTACGTGGATCGCCAGATATTGGGCGTGCTGAAGGTCACGCTGCAGTCGAATTTCGGATGGTCGGAAATTGACTACAGCAGTTTGATTCTGGTGTTTCAAGGATCGTATGCAATCGGAATGCTTGCGGCAGGAAGATTGATCGATCGTTTGGGGACCCGAGCCGGTTACGCGCTTGCGATGTTTTTCTGGAGCGTCGCTTCGATGGCCCACGCGGCCTGTAGCTCGCTTGCAGGCTTTGCCCTCGCCCGCGGAGCCCTGGGTTTTTGGGAAGCCGGGGTGTTTCCGGCGAGCACGAAATGCGTGGCAGAATGGTTCCCCGCAAAAGAACGAGCGCTTGCGAATGGAATATTCAACGCGGGAACAAACCTAGGGGCAATGCTGACGCCACTTGTCGTACCGTGGGTCGTTCTCCACCTAGGATGGAGATGGGCGTTTCTCATCGTGGGATCGCTCGGATTTGGATGGCTTCTTTTGTGGCTCAAAACCTATAGAAGACCACAAGTACACCCGAACTGTACTCGGGAGGAGTTGGCGCACATCGAAGATGGTTTGCCCGAGGCATCCGAGAGAATCCCATGGCGGGTCTTGCTTGGTGTGCGCCAGACCTGGGCAATTATCCTCGCCAAGTTTCTTGTAGACCCGATCTGGTGGTTCTATCTTTTTTGGATTCCTGACTTTTTGCATCGCCGCTTCGGATTAAAGCTGTCCGAGATTGGGCTTCCGATCCTAGTTATCTACCTTATCTCCGATGCAGGAAGCATTGCCGGTGGCTGGTGCTCATCTCAAATGATGAAGGCCGGCTGGTCCGCAAATACCAGCCGCAAGATGACAATGCTGATCTGCGCACTTTTCGCAATACCCGTCGCGGGCGCCTACCGCGTTGAAGGATTTTGGGTTGCAATATCAATCATCGCGCTGGCGGCGGCCGCACATTGCGGCTTTTCGGCGAATCTCTACACCCTGGCTTCGGACCTGTTTCCTTCCCGGACTGTAGGATCCGTCATCGGTCTGGGAGGGTTTGCGGCTGGTCTCGGGGGCATGCTCATTGCAAGAATTGTGGGCTACGTTCTGCAAAGCACTGGGAGTTATATGGCTCCGTTTTTCATCGCGGGAATGGCCTATCTAACCGCGCTGCTGGTCATACAT
>Ga0209698_10008002_pt1 | contig 10984 bp, 8 predicted proteins | sample LitLauG_LLR_2012_FD_187203 | JGI IMG/M metagenome (GOLD analysis project Ga0209698, IMG submission 187203) | Freshwater sediment microbial communities from Pennsylvania, USA - Little Laurel Run_MetaG_LLR_2012 (SPAdes) (version 2) | ecosystem: Environmental > Aquatic > Freshwater > Creek >... | reverse complement strand
TCGACGGCAATGACTGCGTTGCCTTGCCCCGTCCACTTGGCAATGACTCCATCTTCCGTATCGAACAGAAATACACCGTTGCCGAAAATTCCCGCCTGGCTGTTGGCGACGGTTCCGGTCGGGCAACCGGGATTGCACGGATTCATCGTGGCGGTAGGAATCCCCACCACCAGCGCGTTCTTCAGGCCCTGGGCATCGTAGACGGTGGAAGTGCCGCCGTTGTTGTTGGCGATCCAGAAGGCCTGGCCGGGGATAAACGAAATTCCCCACGGATTGGAAAGTTGCGCGTCGGTGTGGTTGGCGACCCCGGCGGTGTTGGCGACCAGGTTGGTTTGCGCGTAACCGGCCTGCTGAGCGGATGCCATCGAAACGATGCTCATCCCCGCCAGCAACCCGGAAATCAGTGTCTTGAGTTTCATTTGCTTCCTCCTTTTCGCGAATCACTCGGGAGCGCCTCGAATCCGTTGGCTGCTGGTGTTTCCCTCAGCTTGCGTCCTCACTGCAATCCGCTTACAGGTTGGAGATTACGCATGCGAGCAGGGCCGGGTGTCATATGCGCGTCCTGACTTTGTAAAAAGCAAGTGAGAATGTCAAAAGCACATCGCGGTGATGTCAACAACGATGCAGGTCATGAAGAATAGCCATGTGGGGACGGCCGCGCTCGGCTGTCCGTCGAGCGAAGCTCGACTGCTGCCCTATGAGCCCGTCCGTGCGATGATGGTAAGTTGAGTGGTCTTAGTCCTGACCGGCTCTCTCGTAGAGAATGATTCGATCGTTCAAAGGCATTCAGCCGGCCATCCCGGCCACCTGCTACGTCGACGCCTCCTCCCAGATCATCGGCGACGTCGTGCTCGGCGAGCATGCCTCGGTGTGGATGAATGCCGTGCTTCGCGGCGATGTCCACGAGATCCGCGTCGGCGCTTATTCCAACGTGCAGGACAACAGCGTCCTCCACGGCATGAAGCAGCAGTGGGGCGTCTATCTCGGCGAATACGTAACCGTGGGCCACTCCGTAGTCCTGCACGGCTGCGTGGTAGAAGACCGCTGCCTGATCGGCATGGGATCGATCATCCTGAACGGAGCAAGAATCGGAGCCGGATCGATCATCGCCGCCGGCACGTTAATACCGGAGAAAACGGTGGTCGAGCCCGGGTCGATCTGGATGGGCTCCCCAGGCAAGTTCCGCCGCAAGCTGGTAGCCTCCGATCAGGAAACGATCCTGCGCTACGCCAGGAATTATCTAGGCTATAAAGATGAGTATCTGAGGGAGAGATGAGGATCTCGGCGGAAGTCCTCAGCCGCGTGAACTGAGAACCGAGAACTGGGAACTGAAATGATCAGAGCAGTCCGAGGAACCCGAGACCTTCTGCCACCGGAAACAGCGCTGTGGAACTTCGTCGAAGCCGTCGTCCGCGATGTCTTCCGCGCCTACAACTTCCAGGAAATCCGCACCCCGATCTTTGAGGACACACAACTCTTCGCCCGTGGCGTCGGCGAGGAAACCGACATCGTCTCGAAGGAGATGTACACCTGGGAGGATCGCGGCCGCGCCGCCGGCGACAAAGGACAATCCCTCACCCTCCGCCCCGAAAACACTGCCGGCACCGTCCGCGCCTACATCGAGCACAAACTCTGGGATCGCGGCCTGAACAAGCTGTACTACATCGGCCCGCAGTTCCGCCGCGAACGTCCGCAGAAAGGCCGCTACCGCCAGTTCTACCAGATTGGCGCCGAAGTGATCGGTCCGGCCTCGGCCGGCAGCGAGTCCCCGGCGCGCGATGCCGAAGTGCTGGAGATGTTGGCCACGCTGCTCGACCGCCTTGGCATCACCGGCTGGCATCTCGAGTTGAATTCGGTTGGCTGTCCCAACGATCGCGCCAAATTCAACGAAGCGCTGCGCCAGGCCCTGGAGCCCGTCAAAAGCAAAATGTGCTCCGACTGCCAGCGCCGTGCCGAGACCAATCCCTTGCGCGTGTTCGACTGCAAAGTCCCCGAAGATCAATCCATCATCGAGACACTGCCCCGCATCAGCGAGTTCCTCGACCAACCCTGCCGCACGCATTTCGAAGCAGTGCAGCAGATCCTGAAATCGGTAGGCGTCGTGTTTCACATCAACAACCGCCTGGTCCGCGGCCTCGATTACTACACCCGCACGGCATTCGAATTCACCCACGGCGCGTTGGGCGCGCAGAATGCGATCCTGGGCGGCGGGCGCTACGACGGTCTGTCCGAAGCGCTCGGCGGCCCTGCCGCTCCCGGCATCGGATTCGCCATCGGCGAAGATCGCCTCGTCCTCGCTCTGCAGGAAAAGTCTTTGGCTGAGAGCGTGCTCCGCAAGCCCAATGCCTACATTGCCCCGCTGGGCGCGGGCATGAACCCTCCCGCCGCGCGCCTGGCGCGCGAGTTGCGCCGCAACAATGAAGATCTGATCGTCGAACTCGGCGACGAATCGTTCCGCCTGAAGAAATCGTTTGAAGCCGCCACCAAGGCGGGCGCGAAGTACATTTTGATCGTTGGTGAAAATGAAGTGCAGTCCGACACGTTCGCCCTCAAGAACCTGGCAACGGGAGAGCAAGTACAGGTCCCTCGGGCGGAGTTGGCAAGTAGAATTCAGGCGTAACCATCCGCGATTTGGCACGTCTGATAGAAGGAGCTGGCATGAATTGCCGTGGGGCTGGGTATGCAATCTTAGTCTGTTGTGTTATCAGCGCCGTCGCGGTCGGGCAGGAATCTGGCGCCAAGCCTCGGACTCGGCTGGAGCAGACGCTCATCGCCGCCGAGAAGGACTTTCATGACGCCGCCCGTAAAGGTGACTCCGCGTTCTTCAAGCGCACGCTCACTGAGGATTTTTCCTATGTCGGCTTCGACGGACAACTCGGCGACCGCCAGCAAATGCTCGACGAACGCAGCGACAGCGGCTTTGCCATTCAGCCCTACAACATGAAGGTGGTCAGCCTGGATGAAGGAGCGGCAATCGTCACCTACGACGTCGTGCTCCGCGTTCCCCCTGCACAGGACGAAGGTCCTCCTCCCCGCTACCAGCATTTCAGCACGACATGGGTGAAGCAAGGCGATGACTGGAAGATGAAGTTCCTGCAGATGACCGCCTCCCATTGGGGAGACTGGTAGACAAATTGTTTGGGGGTGATTGTTGGTGGAGACGCGAAACCAGCACGAAAGCGCAATTGACGAGCCGAGATGGGAAGCCTAATATGACGCCGGAATTGTGGGCTTTGCTGGATCAGCAATCAAAATCCGTCGGTCCGCCACGGATGGGGAGGCACACCATGAAATCCTTCGCCCTGATTTCCGCATCTTTGCTCGTGCTGGCCGCTGCGGCATTGGCCCAGATGGAACCTCCAAAACCGGGGACCGAGGTCAAGAAGCTCGACATTTTTGTCGGCTCCTGGGCTCTCGAAGCCGATGTCAAGCCCAACCCGATGGGCCCGGGCGGCAAGATGACGGAGAACGAGAAGTGCGAGTGGATGGATGGGAATTTCTTTGTTGTCTGTCGCGTGGACTACAAGAGCGTTTCGATGGGCGATGGTTTTGCGCTTGGAGTGATGGGCTATTCCTCCGAAGATAGGAACTACACCTATCGCGAATACAACAGTTGGGGAGAGACCATGGAGTCCAAAGGCAGCGTCGACGGTGACACCTGGACCTGGACCAGCGACGAGAAAATGGGTGGCACGGTGTCCAAGGGCCGTTTCACCATGAAAATAACTTCTCCGACCACTTACACCTTCGCCTACGATAACTCACCCGACGGCACCAAGTGGACAACCTTAGTTGACGGGAAAGCCACGAAAGCAAAATAGCCCGCACCGCCTAACCGCGCATCCCCTCAAAAGTCGAATGCGGTCCAGGCCAGCCACCTGGACCGCACCGTTACGTGGATTCCTGGTTCGCCTTGTCACCGCTGAGCGGTGCAATGATTGCCTCGGTCCGACAGCGCTCCGACAGGAGTGCCGCGTTTGCCAAGGCCCGTTGCCTTCCGATGATCTCGCGATCACCCTGGACAACTCCGCGGTTTGCCAGCGACCCTGTCCCGCTGCTTGAGCAAGATGGGAAGAGGCCGCAACGCCCGGGCAACCAGTTCGCGCTATGCGCGTTCCCTGGACATCCCCCGACAATTCACCCTCGAGAATTGCCGGCTGCCGCTGGCTCTGCCGCAATCATTCAGCAGATTCAGGAACTCTCACGTTTTCGCTGAACCCACTTTCCGCCAGAATGTTGCGCTCCCGCAATACAAAACACCCGCCCGATTGTGAAGAAACTGTGGACGATGTGACTTCCCTGTGGAAGACCGAGGAAAACTCAGACGGTGGCGCGATCACGAGGCGACGGACGCAGCCGTCCCGTGGCGGGAAGGCCAAGCCGAGCTCCGCCAGTCAAGGTCCGCTTTATTTTCAATTCTTTACCCACAGGTTGGCGATGACCACTCGTCCCCGCATTCGTCGCCCGTAACCTCGCCGCGATTGCCTAAGTTATACTTCCGAAATCCGCAGCGTGCAGATTGGGGAGTTCCTCGAAATGGCCGTGGGCGTTCGCACTCATGACCTGCGCAAGGTTTTCAACTCCGCCCCTCCCATGGGCGCAGCCGGAGGCTTCGTTGCCCGCGCCGATGCCAAAGGAGCCAAGCAGCCTAAGACGCAAATCCCTGCCCTCGACGGCCTTTCGCTGCAGGTTCTTCCGGGAGAAATTTTCGGGTTGCTCGGCCCCAACGGCGCCGGCAAATCCACGACCGTCGGAGTCCTGACGACGCGCGTGCGCCCCACATCTGGCCAAGCCTGGATCGGCGACCACGACGTGTGGAAAGAGCAAGCCCACGTCAAGCATCTGATCGGAGTCGTGCCGCAGCGTCCCAACCTGGATTTCTCCCTGACCGCCCGCGAGATCTTGGTTTTTCACGGAGCCTACTTCGGCCTCGGCTCAAAGCTCAGAAACGAACGCGCCGACGCCCTGCTCGAAAAGTTCAAGCTCACCGAGCGCGCCAACCAGATGGTGCGCGGCTTTTCCGGTGGCATGATGCAGCGCCTTTCCATCGCCCGCGCCATGATGCACGATCCGCAAGTCCTGTTTCTCGACGAACCCAGCGCCGGCCTCGATCCCCAAACCCGCATCCTCCTTTGGGAGATCATTCGCGAATACCATCAGGCCGGCAAGACAATCCTGCTGACGACTCATAACATGGAGGAAGCTGACGCCCTGTGCCAGCGCCTGGCCATCATCGACCACGGTCACGCCATCGCTCTCGGCACTCCGTCGCAACTGAAGGCCTCGATCCCCGGCGGATTTCTGCTGCGCCTTCGCTTTGGAAACCAGACACCGGAACTGCTTCAACGGCTGCAGGTTCTGGCTGGAGTACGCGAAGTGCGTTCAGCCGACAGCACGGGCGTCGATGTCTATGCCGACCGCGGCGGCTCTCTCATCCCTGAAATCGCCGCTGTGGCCGCGACCGCCGGCGCGGAATTGTCCGACGTTCACATTTCCGAGCCCAGCCTGGAAAATCTTTTCCTGCACCATACCGGAAGGAGCCTGCGCGATTGAACTGGAAAACCTTCGGCGCCATGCTGGCCCGCGACGCTCACGTTGCTCGCCGCAACGCGATCCAACTCTTCCTGCAAACCTTCCTGCAGCCGCTGCTGTTCGTCTTCATCTTCGGTCGCGTCATGGTCGGCAGCGGATACATGCCCGCCGCTTATAAGAGTCTTCTGCTCCCCGGCATCATCGCCATCAGCATGACCTTCACCGGAATCTGGGCCGTGGCCATGCCGCTCATCGCCGAGTTTCAGTGGACCCGCGAAATCGAAGACCGCCTGCTCGCCCCCATCAGCGTCGGCTGGATCGCCATCGAAAAAGTCGTGGCCGGAATGCTGCAAGCTCTGGTGGCCGGACTCGCCGTGATCCCGCTGGCTTGGCTGGTGCTTCGCCCCGGAGTCGAGATCAGCATCGCCTCACCCCTGACCTTTGCAACGGTAATCATCCTGGTAGCAACGTTCTCCGCCTGCGGAGGCCTGGCCCTGGGATGCAGCATGAACCAGCAACATATTGGCCTGATGTTCAGCCTGGTGCTAACCCCGATGATCTTCTTCGGCTGCACGTACTATCCCTGGAGCGCCCTGAAGACCTTCCCCATCATGCAGAAGCTGGTGCTGATCAACCCGCTGGTCTACGCCAGCGAGGGCATGCGAGCCACGCTGGTCCCGCAGTTCCCGCATCTGTCGATCATCGCCGTACTGACCGCCCTGCTTTTCTTCGACATCCTGTTGCTGGCGGTCGGCCTGCGTCAGTTCGAAAAGAAGTCCGTGAGTTAGGTGGAATGCGTGTCATCGCTGCGGAGCGAAGGACCTGTGCCCGCTGCTGGCGTTTCCAGCACTGTCAGCAACGCCAGGACGTCCTTCCGCCCAGACAGCGCGATCCTAGGGATGACAACGCGAGAAAAAGCAGCCCGGGCAGCGGGCGGAATTGCCGAGGAGGCGGGGCCCCAAACCTCGGAACTACAATGTTTAGTCTTTAAAGGAAAGAGGATCCAATGCACCACCGCCCACTCGGTCGCACCGGTTGGAAAGTTTCGGAAGTGAGCTTCGGCGCCTGGGCCATCGGCGGCGCGTGGGGCGCCGTTTCGGAAGACGATGCTCTCGCCGCCCTGCACAAGGCCATCGACTCCGGTGTGAATTTCATCGACACCGCCGACGTCTACGGCAGTGGACACAGCGAACGCCTGATTGCCCGCCTGCGAAAGTCGCGCAAAGAGGAAATCATCGTAGCCAGCAAGGCGGGCCGCCGTCTCCCACATCAGTTCGTAGAAGGCTACAGCAGGGAAAATCTCACGACGTGGGTCGAGGACAGCCTGCGCAATCTCTCAACCGACACACTCGACCTGCTGCAACTGCACTGTCCGCCCACCGAACTTTATTACCGGGAGGAAGTCTTCGCCGTGCTCGACGATCTGATCAAAGCCGGCAAGATCCGCTACTACGGCGTCAGCGTACAGAAAGTCGAAGAAGCTCTGAAAGCCATCGAGTTTCCCAATGTGCAGACCGTGCAGATCATCTTCAACTGCTTTCGGCAACGCCCGGCGGAGCTTTTCTTCCCGCGAGCCAAGGAAAAACAGGTCGGCATTCTCGCCCGCGTGCCGCTGGTCAGCGGTCTTCTTACCGGCAAACTCCGCCGGGGTTCCACCTTCGCACCCGACGACCACCGCAACTTCAATCGTCACGGCGAAGCATTCGATGTAGGCGAGACTTTTTCCGGAGTGGACCTCGACACTGGGCTAGAAGCAGTGGAAGAAATCCGCGCCCTACTGCCAGCCGGCACTTCCATGGCCCAGTTCGCCCTGCGCTGGATTCTGATGTTCGACGCCGTGACCTGCGCCATCCCCGGCGGCAAGAACCCGGAACAGGTCGCCGACAACTGCCGTACCTCCGACCTGGCGCCCTTAACTCCGCAGGTGATGGCAGCAATCAGAAATATCTACAACAGGGAAATTCGCCACCAGGTTCATCAGCGCTGGTAGGAGTTCTTGGAGGGCGCTCAAAAGCCGCTCTTGTCATCCTGCGAGGCAAAGGACCCATGCAATCTGCTGCCGGCAACGGGAGTGCCGGCGAGTGCATAGGTAGCGGACGTACGAACCCACGGAAGGACGAAGCACTCGAGATTGAAGCTGCAAATCGACTCGCAAGATAGAACTCTCCAGTGCGTGGAGCCGAACTGTACACTTTGTTTCACTCGAAAACGTACCAAAAGAAAAGGCACGGCCGAAGCCGTGCCCTCTCAACACTCGCTTAGCGGCCGACGCATTCGACTGCCCGCCCGCTTAGTCCCTGACTCCGTCCATGAACGCTCGCAACTTCCGCGAACGCGACGGATGCCTCAGTTTGCGCAGGGCTTTGGCTTCAATCTGGCGGATGCGTTCGCGCGTAACCGCGAACGACTGCCCGACCTCTTCCAGAGTGTGCTCGCTGCCGTCTTCCAGGCCGAAGCGCATCTTGATGACTTTTTCTTCGCGCGGGGTCAGCGTGCGCAGGACCTGTCCGGTCTGGTCCTTGAGGTTCACGTTGATCACCGCCTCGGCCGGTGAAACCACGCCGCGGTCTTCGATGAAGTCGCCCAGGTGCGAATCTTCCTCTTCGCCGATTGGCGTTTCGAGGGAAATCGGCTCCTGCGCAATCTTGAGCACTTTGCGCACTTTCGCCACCGGAATGTCCATGCGCTTGGCAATCTCTTCCGATGTGGGTTCGCGTCCCAGTTCCTGCACCAACTGCCGCGAGGTGCGGATCAGCTTGTTGATCGTTTCGATCATGTGCACCGGGATACGGATCGTGCGCGCCTGGTCGGCAATCGCGCGGGTGATGGCCTGCCGAATCCACCACGTGGCATAGGTTGAAAACTTGTACCCACGGCGGTATTCGAATTTGTCCACGGCCTTCATCAGGCCGATGTTGCCTTCCTGAATCAGGTCGAGGAACTGCAGACCTCGGTTGGTGTATTTCTTGGCAATCGAAACCACCAGGCGGAGGTTGGCCTCAATCAGTTCGCGCTTGGCCTGCTCCGCGTCCATGTCGCCCTGGATGATCTCGCGCTGGGTGCGCTTGAGCTCCTGAAACGACACACCGGTCTCGATTTCCAGCTTCTCGACTTCGGCGCGAATGGTGCGCGCCTGCCGCCGGTACTCTTTCTTCTGTTCCTCACTGCGCGTGGCGTCAGCCTTGCGCTCGAGGTTCTGCGTTTGGCGGTCGAGCGACCGCATGCCGTCGACGGTCTTGTTGACCCGCTCGATCAGCCGCTTGCGCTCGGCGTTGGTGAAGCCCAGCTTGCGGACCGCCTGCGACACCGCCACGATGCCGCGCGCCAGCTTGCGCCGGGCCCGGCGATGGTCCTTGGGCTTCTTTGCCTTGGAGACTTCTTTGTATTTTTCCTCGAGGACATTGGCCTTTTTGTAGAGCTTGGCCATGTCGTCGATCTTTCCCGTGAACTCATTCAGGCGGTTCTGCAGGATCTCGTCGGTGATCTCTTCTTCGTCGAAGGTGACCACTTCCTTGATCGAGCGAACGTTCTTCTTGAGATCTTCGCCCAGGGTGAGCAGTTCGCGGATCACGATCGGCGAACGCGACAGCGCCTTGAGCACGCGTATTTGGCCGCGTTCGATGCGCTTGGCGATTTCTACTTCGCCTTCGCGCGTCAGCAGCGGCACAGTCCCCATCTCGCGCAGGTACATGCGGACGGGGTCGTTGGTTTTCTCCAGAGCGCCGGGGGTGAGGTCGAGTTCGACATCCTCCCCTTCTTCGCCTTCTTCGAATTTTTTGTCGAGCGAGGCGGAAGGCAGCTTGGGGCCTTCCAGCACGTCGATTCCCTGCGTACCGATGGTGGTCAGCAGATCGTCAAGGTCTTCGGGACTGTGCACGTCATGCGGTATGAGGTCGTTGACCTGGTCATACGTGAGATATCCCTTTTCTTTTCCTGTGTCGATCAGCTTTTTTATGTCGTCGTACTTGTCTTCGAGAGCCAAGAGGTTTCCTTAAACTGTTCAAATCCGCTCCACAGGAGCGTGTGGTAAATTCCAAAGGTGGGAATCTGGGATCCTGCGGGATTGTGCGCCTAGCACAAACTTATAGAGTTTAGCATAGAAAGGCCGCAGGGTGTACTGTGTGGCCGCCCTGACTCTCTCCCCGCCGGTAGCTCCAGCTTCCCTCGGTTGTTAGATGGCTTCAGAAGCCGTTTTGTTTCAAGCAGTTTTCTTCTTTCCTGCGATCCGGAGGCTGTCTTCGGCCAGGCTAGGATCGCGCAGGGCCCGGCTGATTTGTTCCAGTTCCGCCAGCAACTCCTTCAGGCGATCTTTGTCGCTGGCCAAGCCGGGCCGTTTGAGCTCACTTTGCACCGCCTCTTGTCTGCGGCGCAGATGAACCCGGCGCAGCGCCCGGACCGCCGACTCCAGGAACTCGGCGGAGAGCTCTTCCTCTTCTTTCAGCAGGATCGACGCCAAGAGCCTCCGGTCGCCGTCGCTGGACGGGACTTCCAGAACATCGGCAACCTCGGCTCCGGCGTTGAGCAGCGATTCGGCCAGCGCTTCGGTGGCCAGACCCCGGTGCAAGCCTTCATTTTGCAGGACAAAGGCAGCCTGGCGGGCGGGATCGAATTCTTCCTCGGCGCCGTCGCGCAGGGAAACGTGGTCTTCGCCGGGTTGCATCTGGCGGGCTGAGGCCAGGGCGCGGATCAGGATCTTCTCGGCGTCGGTAACCTGGGCTTCGGCCGGGGCTTTCACCGTGGCCGCCGAGCGGGTTGCCGCGGTATGCCGCAACTCCTGGCGGAGCACGGCCGAGTCGATGACCAGTTTCTGGGCGATTTCGTGAGCCAGTTCATCGCGCACGATGCGGCTGGGGATGCGCTGGATGTGGGGCAAAAGATAATTGACCGCTTTGAGCTTGCTGTCGCCGCTGCGCGCGGGAAATTGAGCGCGGGCGCGATCGATCAGGTAGTCAAAATATTTCTGCGCCTGGAGCAACGCGTCTTTGTAAGCATCTTTGCCCTTGCGGCGAATGTAAAGATCAGGATCGAATCCCTGTTCGAGGGTCAGGATTTTGATCTGGAACTCTTCCTCGACGAGCAGACCAATCGTGCGCTCAGCAGCCTTGGCGCCAGCCGTATCCGGATCGAAGTTGACGACCACGTTCTTGCTGAAGCGCCCGAGCAGCTTGGCCTGCAACTCGGTGAAGGCCGTGCCAGAGCTGGCGATCACGTTGTGGAATCCGGCCTCGTAGACGGAAATGCAATCCATCTGGCCTTCGACCAGGATGGCGTAGTCGAACTTGCGCACCCATTCCTTGGCGAGGTCGAGGTTGAACAGGACCTTGCCCTTGGAGTAGATGGGGGTTTCGGGAGAATTCAGATACTTGGGGCCAGCCTTCTCGTCCGCGGCGAGAGTGCGTCCGGTGAAGGCGATGACCTTTCCGGCTTCGCTGGTGATGGGGAACATGACGCG
>Ga0209698_10008001_pt1 | contig 10985 bp, 9 predicted proteins | sample LitLauG_LLR_2012_FD_187203 | JGI IMG/M metagenome (GOLD analysis project Ga0209698, IMG submission 187203) | Freshwater sediment microbial communities from Pennsylvania, USA - Little Laurel Run_MetaG_LLR_2012 (SPAdes) (version 2) | ecosystem: Environmental > Aquatic > Freshwater > Creek >... | reverse complement strand
GAGGACGAGCACCGGGGCGACGCGCCGGACGGCGACCCTCCCAGTCCCGAGGGCATGGGCGGCGACGAGCAGGCCGCCGCAGACCACCATCATCAAGCCGAGAACCGGTTGGCAGAGCGCGGCCAGGGCGCCAAGGACAGCGGTGGTCGCCCGCCACCGGCCTGTTCGGAGGGCCACATCGAGGGTGCCGAGGGCGACGAGGGCGATCGGGACGCCGAGGCCGTAGCTGAATTCTCCGATCACGGTGGACGTGATGTTCCCGCCGTACCAGAAGTAGGAGTCGTCGAAGAGGAAGGGGAGGACGGCGACCGCCAGGCAGGCGGGGACGGGGGCCGGCAGACGGCTCATCCGCCCGGTGGCCCAGGCGGCCAAAGGCAACACGATCAGGGGGAGCGCGACGACGAGCTTGAGGGCAAGGCCGTAGGGCAGGACGAGATTGAAGAACAGCACGAGGAGGGCGGGGACGGGCATGTAGAACACGTAGGCCGGGAATCCGCCGAACCACTCGGGGGACCAACCTGACAGATGGGGAAGGAGGAGGTCGCGCAACTGGGCCGGCGCGCCCACGTGCCCACCGAGGTCCCCGCCTGTCGGTGTCGTGGAGGTGAACAACAGCCCAGGTTTGAGCTGCCAGAGCACGAAGGCGCACGCCGCCACCACGATGGCCGGAGTCAGCCACGCCGGAAGCACGGGCCGCGGCTGCTCCCGTTCCGGCGCCGGTGATCGCTGCGACGGGGTCACCCGGACGCGGGTACTCGCTTTGCGGCGCCGTCCGGGACGCGTACGGGTACCCATCGCCTCAGTCGGGAGTGGGGACGACGCCGCCGGGCGTCTGGGGCCTCATCCGGAACAGTGCGGCGACGCGGCCCACATCGGACGCATGCCACATCGGACGCATGGTAGTCGCCATCGAACGCAGCACTCCGGCCTCCTCTGCCGCCCGGCCGGGTCGGTCAGCCCGAACCCACCCGACCGAAGTGGAGGACGACAGCGCGCTCTTCGCCGGGAGGGACAAGGATCGCACAGAGTGCCGAGCCACGACGCTGGGTGGACTCCGGGTGGATCGTCTGTGACGCTTGCGTCACGGCCCCGCGAACTCGTGATGAATGCACGCCTGTGGGTGAAATGCGTTGCCCTCTCCCGGGGCTGCCCGCGTACCCTGGGCGCCAACGGCGTCCAAGGGAAGGGCGGGCCGGCGATGGCATCGGTAGTCAGAAGCAAGCGGTCTCTCACGGCGGCCGTTGTGCTGCTGGTCGCGGCGACCACGGCAGCACTGGGATCGTTCGTCGGTCCCGCGTTCGCCACGCCGTCGATCAACCTCTCCCCGGCTGGTCCCTACAACGACGGCCAGATGCTCACGGTGTCGGGGTCAGGCTTCCCGGTTCGATCCGCCCTGCCGACGGGGTTGCAGATCATCGAGTGCTCGGATCCCGGAGGCCTTCCCGGGAATCTCCCGACCGACGCCACCTCGGGTTGCGACGGATCGACTGTCAACGGGTCGCAGATCAACACCGACGTCAATGGCCATTTCAGCGCGACCTACAACGTCTCACTGCTGAACGCGGGCAACTCGACGATCGTTTGCGATGCGACCCACTACTGTGCGCTCTGGGTCGGTGTCGACTACAACAATGCCTTCCTGAGCGGGCCCCACGCCTTCTCGACGGCATTCCTCATCAATTCGGTCGTCCAGTCGTCCCAGACCATCACATTCACTTCGACGGCACCGTCGGGGGCCACTGTCGGTGGCACGTACACGCCGCTGGCGACGGCATCGTCCGGGTTGGCGGTCAACCTCACCATCGACGTCTCGGCGTCGTCGGTCTGTTCCATCTCCGGCGCCGTGGTCCACTTCCTGGCGGTGGGCACGTGCACCGTCGACGCCAACCAGGCCGGCAACAACAACTGGTTGCCCGCCGCTCAAGTGCAACAACCGTTCTCCGTCAGCGCGGCTGCGTCGAATGCGACGGTGACGACGACCCAGGCGAGTGCCGCTTCGGTCCCCCTGAGTCCGACCGGAAGCGTCAGCGACGCCGCCACCGTTCAAGGGAACGCCACCTACGGAAGCCCGACGGGATCGGTCGACTTCTACGTGTGCCAAGTGGCGACGACGCAGACATTCACCCCTGCCCCGTGCTCGGTCGGGGGTCCCTCGCACTTCAGCACGATCCACACCACTCCCGGTATCGGCGCCGTCTCGACCGCCTCGTCGGGGTCGTTCACACCTCAGACAGCGGGCACGTGGTGCTTCGCGGCCGTCTTCACCAGTACTGGCACCTACACGGGATCGTCGGACAACACGATCGCGGGCAACCTCGATGCCAACGAGTGCGTCCTGGTGACTCCGGTCTCGTCGGCGACAGTGACGTTCGTGGCCCCGGTGCAGGTCACGCTGGGGCCGTCAGGCACCCTCACCGATGACGTGACCGTGGGCGGGACGCTCGCGGGAGGGGCACCGACGGGCACGGTGACCTTCTACGCCTGCCAGATCAGCACGACCCAGGTGCTGACGCCCGGGTCGTGCTCCCCGACTGGCACACCGGCTGACCCAGGCGAAGCGCTGGTGGCAGGGGTGGGCGACACCTCGAGCGCCGAGTCGAGTGCATTCACGCCGACGGCCGTGGGTACGTGGTGTTTCGCCGCCGTGTACAGCGGCGACGCCAACTACACCAACTCGTCTGACAACACCACCACCCCCACCCTCGACCCCAACGAGTGCGCCCTGGTGGGGCCGGCCGGCTCCACCACCGCCAGTGCCGTCTCCTCGGCGGTGGTCGCCCTGGGTGCGTCGAGCACCCTCACCGACACGGTGACGGTGACGGGCAACTCCGCCGGTGGCGCCCCGGCGGGGACCGTTGCCTTCTACGTGTGCGGTCCGAGCACCTCGTCGGGCCTGTGCACCGTGATGACGACCCCGGTGGGATCCCCGGCCCTGACAGCCAACGGGGCCGACACGGCCACGGCGACGTCGAGCGTCTTCGACCCCACGGTGGTCGGCACCTACTGCTTCGCTGCGGTCTACCTTCCGACGGCCAGCGGGAACTACGCCGGGTCGTCGGACAACGTGTCGGGGACGCCGGACCCGAGCGAGTGCGCCACGGTCGCCCTGCTCCCGTACACGATCATCAGCGGCAACAGCGCCACCGCCGTCCCCGGCCAGACCTTCTCGTTCACCGTCAGGACAAACGGACCCTCGGTGCCCAAGATCAAGAAGAAGGGGGCGCTCCCGAAGGCCCTGCGCCTCGTCGACAACCACGACGGGACGGCCACCATTTTGGGGATCGCCAGTGCCAAGAAGGTCGGCACCTTCAACCTGAGCATCAACGTGACCTGGGGAAAAGGGAAAGCCAAAGTCGGCGCCGCCCAGGCCTTCACCTTGACCGTCGTCTAGTCGGGCCGAGCGCCCTGCCTTCGACTGGCTTCCGTGCGCGGCTTCGGTAGTGCAGATGCCGCGCACCCGGGCGCTCCGACTGACGCGGCGCCCACCCCGCGATGTCACCCACCGGCGCGCTAGCCTCGTTTCGGTCGACCACGCTGGGGTGGAATCGGCTGACCGGTGGCGCTGGGCCTGCCGGGCCCGGGAGGGGGGAGCGTGGAGATCAAGCAGTTTCCGGTCGACGTCGTCGAGTACCTGAAGCTGCACCACGTGGTGACTCTCGGGACGTCCTCGTTCACCGGTATGCCCCATGCTGACACCGTTGTCTTCGTGAACGACGAGTGGCGGCTCTATTTCTTCGCCTTGGAGCACTCCACCCTGCTGCAGAACATCCACGCCAGCCGCTACGCGTCGTTCACCATCGACGACTACACGACCGACTGGCGCAAAGTGCGCGAGCTGCAGGGCGTGGGTCGCTGCGACGTGACCACCGCCGAAGAGGACCAGTGGGCCGGTTGGCTGGCCTCACAGAAGTTCGGCTCGGCCTTCGCCCGACCTCCGGGCGTCTTGTTGCGGGTGCTCCCCATCGAGATGCACTTCGTGGACTACGACTACGCCGTCCTGAGCGCCGGATCCGGGCCGCAGATGACCGAGCGCGTCTTCCAGATGGAGGGCATGGAGGCCCAGCCCGGTCACGGGGCTGTGTCCACGAGCCTCCAGCAGACGAGCTTCGACGCCGGCCAGGTCATCTTCCGGCCCGGCGACCGAGCCGGCCAGTACTTCGTGGTGGTGCAGGGCGAGGTCGAGATCCGGGGCGAGGGGTTCGGGGCGGACCAGACCGTCGTCCGGGTCGGGCCCGGCCAGATATTCGGTGACCAGGCGGCCATCAAGGGGCAGCGGGGCTCCTTCACCGCCCACGCCGTCATCCCGACGATCCTCCTCGGCGTGGAGCGCGAGGCCATGCGCGACCTCCTCCTCCCAGGCGACTAGCGAGGCCTTCCCCGGGACCCGTGACCACGCCCGGCGAGAGGAAGCATGACGTCGGGGAGGGTGGGCCCTCAGGGCGTCGATGACGCCATTCGCCTCCGGGCCCGCATCCGCAATGCGACGAGCCCGCCCACGACGACGACCACCACTACCACGACGATCCAGACACCGGAGCCGGACCCGCCGCTCGATCCCACGACGCCCACGCGAAACGGCGTCGAGAAGGCGTGGACGCCGTAGAAGTCACCGTTGTAGTCGACGCCCGCCCACAGGACGCAGTAGTGCGACTTGTCGCACCAGATATTGGAGGTGTGGGCGCCGTTGAGGGTGAACACCTGATACTTGGTGCTGAAATTGCCGTTGGCGTCGGTATTGATCTGGCTCGGGTTCTGCGTCGTGCCGTCGCAGAGCAGCGCACTCGTCGGGAGGTTGGCGACCGTTCCGCCGGGGTCGGCGCACTCGATGATCTGGATGCCGGTGGGGATCTTGCTGTGGACGGGGAAGCCCGTACCGCTCACCGTTATGGTCTGGCGGTTTCCCGGTGAGTCCGGGTTCATGGTCACCGCTGGGCTCGCCCCGGCTGTCGTGGGCAGGAGGGCCGCCAGCGCGCACACCAGGAGCGTGGTGCTGACGACGGTCGTGGAGCGGGTCCGCTTCCCGTTCGGGGGCATAGCCAACAGGGTCCTTTCGGGCCAGGTCATGGGACTCAAAAACGCTACCCCGCAGAAGTGACCGCAAGGTGACGTGGCCGCGAACGACACGTGAATCCGGTCCGGTTCGGTCCGGCCGGTCGCCGGCACGCCGTCGGCCCGCTTCGACCGCTCGGTGTCGACCGCTACAGTGGGCACCGAGCACTGGTCCCCGAGTTGGTCACCGAGGAGCGCGTACGTGGCGGATCTCCAGGGGTGGCAGGCCGACCCGTTCGGCCGTCACGAACAGCGCTACTTCTCGTTGGGCCAACCGACCAAGCTCGTGCGCGACGGCCGGGTCGAGTGCTACGACCCGCCGCCGAGCCCGGTATCGGCGGTGGTTGCCGAGGGCGTGGCCGACGCGGGCCCTCAGGGTGCGCAGTGGCTGAGGGCCGAGGCCGACCCGTCGCCGGCCACTGCACCCGCGCCCGGTTGGTGGCTGGCCTCGGACGGCAACTGGTACCCGCCCGAGCCCGACGCGGCGCCCGTCCCGTCCGCCCCGTCGCCCGCGCCTGGCGACTCGCCGTGGGTGAGCAACGAGCAGGCGCAGTGGACGCCCGATCCGTCGCCGGCCACTGCACCCGCGCCCGGCTGGTGGCTGGCCTCGGACGGCAACTGGTACCCGCCCGAACAGCGCACCGATGCACCGACCGACAGCCCGGTGGTCATCGACAGCCGGATGCCTGCGGGCCTCGGACACGCCAACGGCAGCCCTGTATCTGGTTGGTGGCTGGCCTCGGACGGCAACTGGTATCCGCCCGAGCCAAACCCGCAGCCCAGGTCGGCGCCGGGTCCGTGACCGGACAGGTTCCTGAAGCCGGCGTCTACGAGTCGGCTCTGTGCTGTCGCCTGTTGAGCACGTGGTCGAGCTCGGCGAAGTAGTTGTAGTCCCGGGTGGGTGTGTGTCCCGGGGCCCCCACGAGGGCGTCACGGTGGGTCCCCGTCACCGATGGCTGTCGAGCCGGGCGGTTGATCATCGGGGCGGTCGGGGTCGGAAGCCGCCGGGACTGGATGGCCGGCGCCGTCGACCGTGCCCGGGAGAGCGGCGGCGGGGGCGGTGACGGCTCACCGTCGGACCGTCGCTCCTGATCCTGGGTGCGTGGGGCGGGCGGAGCATCGGGCCGGCGACTCGTCCTGCCGGCAGGCAGGGCCAGGAGCTCGGCACGGAGCACCTGGAGGCACGCCACCAGTTCGGCTTGGCGACGAGCATGCCCCTCGAACATGCCGGCCAACTCCGTGACGAGCGTCTGCTTCGATTCGGGGGCCATGGCGTCTCGCCGCCATCGTACTGGATCCTCGATCTCCGAAGATCGCGCCTGATTGTTAAGGTTTTTCTGTGCGCAGGATCGTCATGGATGCGTCCGAGGCCGAACTTCGTCTGCAGGCCAGCGTGTCCGGGCTCGCCAATCGGGTTCCCGACATGTCGGTCCGACGGGTATTCACGACTCCCCAGCGGCTGCTCGTAGGGGCGGTCGCCGGGCTGATCGTGGCCGGTTCGGTCGTCTCCGTGGACGACACCTTCCTAGCTCTCGGCGCGCTGATCACGGTCTTCTACGGGGTGTGCGTCGCCTACCGCGTGTACCTGTTCATCCGCTCCACCGGACCCGGGGTGTCCGAGGTGGTGACCGAAGAAGAGGCTCGCGCCGTGCCCGACGGCGAGCTTCCCCTGTACACGGTGCTCGTCCCCGTCTTCCACGAAGCCGTCGTGATCAGCCACCTGGTGGCCAACATCGGGCGACTGGAGTACCCCGTAGACAGGCTCGAGGTCCTGATCCTGGCCGAGCAGGACGACCACGAGACGATCTCGGCCATCGAGGCGCACGATCCCGGGCCGCATTTCCAGGTCGTCCTGATCCCGCCGGCGGAGCCCCGCACCAAGCCGAAGGCCCTCAATTTCGGTCTCTCTCTGGCGAGTGGTCAGCTCATCGCCGTCTACGACGCCGAGGACGAGCCCGACCCGCTGCAGTTGCGGCGGGCCGTGGTGGCCATGCGCCGGCTCGGGCCGGAGGTGGGGTGTCTGCAGGCCAAGCTCAGCTATCACAACCCTGTCCAGAACCTCATCACGCGGTGGTTCACGCTCGAGTACGCCATGTGGTTCTCGTTCTTTCTCCCCGGGCTGGCGGCCCTGGAAGCCCCGATCCCGTTGGGCGGGACGTCCAACCACTTCCGACGGGGGGTCCTGCGGGCCATGGGCGGCTGGGACCCGTACAACGTGACAGAGGATGCCGACCTGGGCATCCGCATGTACCGAGAGGGCTATCGCGTGCGAGTCCTCGAGTCCGAGACGCTCGAGGAGGCCAACAGCGACTTCGTGAACTGGGTGAAACAGCGGTCGCGTTGGTACAAGGGGTACCTCCAGACATTCCTGGTCCACGTTCGCTCACCGGCGGTGCTCCGGAGGGAGATGGGCATCCGCGCCATGGTCCACTTCTGCGTCTTCGTCGGTGGCACGCCGGTCATCGCCCTCCTCAACCCCGTGTTCTGGGCGATGGCCGTCATCTGGTTCGTCGCCCACCCCGCCGTCATGGAACGCATCTTCCCCGGACCGGTGTACTACCTGGGTCTTCTGTGCTGGGTGGTCGGGAACTTCCTCCTCGCCTACCTGACGCTGTTGAGCTGCCGGATCCTGCGCCGCGGCGACCTGCTCGTCGCCGCCCTGGTCGTGCCGGTCTACTGGGTGATGATGTCGGTGGCCTCGGTCAAGGCCTACTGGCAACTGATCGGGACCCCCGCGCTGTGGGAGAAGACCGTCCACGGGCTGGACCGAGATATTCCTCCCGCGCCGTCGGCGATCTGATGGTCGTGGTCGACCCCACCGTGCGACACCCTCCGGGCGTTGCGCTCGGGACGCCGGGTTCGGCGTCACCGGAGGGCGCTGCGTCGCTCGGCGTCCGCAGGCGCAGCCATCGCCTGGCGTCTCGAATCCGGGGCGAAGGGTTCGTCGTCGGTGCCCTCGTGATGGCGACCTACCTGGCTGGCGCCATCCTCCTCGACTTCGTCTACCTGTCGCTGCCCGGCGACGCTGTCTCGCGGATGGCCAACGGCTTCTACGCGCTGTACTCCCGGGACGCCCATCTGGCCGCCATCGGGTTCGTGTGGACGCCGCTCACCTCGATCGCCGACATGGTCCCACTGCTCTTCAAGGGGCTGTGGCCGTCGCTCGCCAGCCACGACCTGGCCGGGAGCCTGGTCACCGTGGTGGCCATGACCGGAGCGGTCCACCAGCTCCGGGCCGCCCTGAGGGAATGGGGGGTGGCACGCGGTGCCCGCCTCGTCCTGACCGCACTCTTCGCCCTCAACCCCGTCATCGTCTACTTCGGTGCCAACGGCATGAGCGAGGCCCTGTACCTCTTCTCGTTGCTGGCCACCACCCGGTACCTGTGCCGTTGGGTCCGCGACGAGGACCTCAAGGCGCTGGTCTACGCGGCACTGGCGTTGAGCTTCGGATACCTGGCGCGAAACGAGACGATGGGCGCCGCCCTCCTCAGCGCCCTCCTCGTCGGCGGGGTCAGCTTCCGGCGGGCCTCCGGCCTTCGGCGGGCGCGGCTCACAGGGGCGTTGACCGACGTGGCCATCTTGGTCGCCCCGGTCGGGACCGCGCTGGTCGGCTGGGCCACGGCCAGCTACGTGATCACCAAGCACCCGTTCCAGCAATTCCAGGGCAACGCCGTGCTCGTGAAGGCGGCCGGATTCACTCCGGGAAGCCTGTCGACCCGCCTCCTGCACGAGGCGCGGGCCATCGAGTGCCTGGCGCCGGTGCTGCCTGTGGCGCTCGTGGTGGCTGCCGCTCTGGCCTGGCGCCGCCGCGACGCCCAGGTCATGGCACCGTTGGCCGTGCTCGGCGGCGGGCTCGCCTTCAGCGCGCTGAGTTACTTCGACGGACTTTTGTTCCCGTGGCTCCGGTACTACATCCTGGCGATCCCACTGGGAGTGCTCCTCGTCGGGTTCACCTTGTCGGGCCCCCACCCCATCGCGATGCCCGCGGTGGCGTCAGCGCTCCCGCCGACGCGAACGTCGGGCCCAGCCGATGTGGGGCGCCGTCGGCGTTGGCGCCGAGTGGTGACGGCAGGCGCAGCGCTGGGCGCCTTCGTGGCCGTGGCGCCGTCGGTGCCGGCGTCCTTCGTGGGCATGCTCAACGGCACGATCGGGCCCGATACGTCGCAGGGCCTCGGGTTCATCTTCCACAGCCGCCTCAGTCCCGAGGACCGTGCCGCCCGTGACGCCTTCGCCGCTGTGCAGTCCGTGGACCGAGCCATCGAGGCCATGCGCCTTCCTCGCGGGTCCATCGTGGTGGACAACCAGGTTGAATGCATCCCCCAGGTCCTCACCTCCATCGCCGACAGCCGGGTCTTCGTCATCCCCAACGACCGTGACTTCCCGGAGGTGCTGGCCGACCCGCTCACGTTCCACACCCGGTTCCTGCTCGTCTCGAGCGGGACCCGCGACCCCGACACGGTGCGAGCCGCGTATCCGGGGATCGGCCGGGGGGACGGGGTCACGGAGTTGGTCCGCGTGATCCCCGCCGCTGGTCAATGTCCGGCATTGGAGCTCTACCGGGTGGTCGGTCACCCGCCCACGGCGGCCTGAGTGTCTCCGTCGTGGCCGTCCCGACCTTGACGGATGGCACAGCCATCGCCCACGCTGCAGGCGTGGTGTACAACCCGGAGTCGCCCACCGTTCAGTCGGGAAATGGCGCGGCATCGCGCCCGGCCTCCGAAGCGGCGCTGTCCACGGCGCCCGCGGCCGGAGCGCTCAAGATCAAGGAGCGGCGGTCGTGGCGCACCTGGCACCTGGTCGTCGCCATGGCCGCCACACTGGTCGTCGGCATGATCATCGGGAACTCGAGGATCGGGACGGCGTCGTCGACGCAATCGAACGCCCCCACGTACACCCTGCCACCGCCGGCCGGGTCGGGCGGTTCGGTGGCGACATCCACCACGACGGGAAGCGCGACGTCCACAACGTCTGCGACGCCGGGAACCACGTCACCGACGTCCGTACCGGCGACAACGGCCCCGGGACCGACGGGCACCGTGACAGACCTGGTCGGGCCGACGCCGGTCACCACCGGGACGTGGACGAGCCCGCCGTTCACCGTGGCCAGCGCGCCGTGGAAGATCGGCTGGTCGTACGCCTGCACCCCCGTCCCGGCGTCGGGCCCTGCCTTCGAGGTCTTCGTGTATCCCGTCGGGGGGAGCCCCGGCCCGCAGCCGGTCATCAACGAGACGGCGGCGTCCAACACGAACATCACCGAGGGATCGACGATAGGGAACCAGGTCCTGAGCGTCGTGGCGCCGTCGAGTTGCTCGTGGCACCTGCGGGTGACCGGCGTCGGCTGACCCCGCCACCGCGCCACGCGAAAGGTAATCGCACGGTGAACGGTGCGCGAACCTGTGGTTAACGCGCAGCGGATTCCGGTGTGCGGGTGACGCCAGCCGAGCCGTAGCAGTCGCGTCCGAGTTTGTCACGGTACGTAGGGGCAGCACCATCGATCGTGGTGTACTTCCCAGGCCGGTGATCGCCACGCGATGGGTTCGCGAACCTGAAATGAAATCCTGGTGCCACCTTCGATTCAACCTTGTATTGCCTGGGTGCGGTGTGTCCAGAATGCGGCGTCCGGAAAGTGCCGGACTGCCGCGACACGGGATTTTGCCAAGGTCGAAAGGACCAGGACCGCATGACCAAGCGAATCAGGACAGCGAGGTTGGGCGCCATCGTGGGCGCGGGCGCCGCTGTTCTCGCGATCTCGATGGCTGTCCCCCTGGCGGGCACGGCACAGGCGGCCACGACCGTGACCATCCCGGCAGGCCCGTACACCGACGGGCAGTCGATCACCGTGTCGGGGACCGGGTTCCCGGTCCCCGACACGGTGATCGACTGCCCGTCGGTGTAGGGGCCTGCCGGGATGGTCACGGTCGTGGCCGCCTGTGCCG
>Ga0209698_10008000_pt1 | contig 10987 bp, 8 predicted proteins | sample LitLauG_LLR_2012_FD_187203 | JGI IMG/M metagenome (GOLD analysis project Ga0209698, IMG submission 187203) | Freshwater sediment microbial communities from Pennsylvania, USA - Little Laurel Run_MetaG_LLR_2012 (SPAdes) (version 2) | ecosystem: Environmental > Aquatic > Freshwater > Creek >... | reverse complement strand
GAAAAGCCGCGCACCACGGTCGGCTGGAAGGGCCTGGTCAACGATCCGGACCTGGACGGCAGCTTCCGGATCAATCACGGGCTGCGCCTGGCGCGCGAGCTGCTGCTGGAAATCAACGAGCTCGGCCTTCCGGCCGGCTGCGAGTACCTGGACATGATCACCCCGCAGTACCTTGCGGACCTGGTCAGCTGGGGCGCGATCGGCGCCCGCACCACCGAATCGCAGGTGCACCGCGAGCTCGCGTCCGGGCTGTCGTGCCCGGTCGGATTCAAGAACGGCACGGACGGCAACGTGCGGATCGCGGCCGACGCGATCAAGGCGGCCCAGCAGCCGCACCATTTCCTCTCGGTGACCAAGGGCGGCCACTCGGCGATCGTGTCCACGCGCGGCAACGAAGACTGCCACATCATCCTGCGCGGCGGCAGCCGGCCGAACTTCGACGCGGCCAGCGTGCAGTCCGTGAGCGAGGAGCTGGCGCGCCGCGGCCTGGCGCAGCGCCTGATGATCGACGCCAGCCACGCCAATGCGTCGAAGCAATGCGAGAACCAGCTGCTGGTGTGCCGCAACGTGGCCGAGCAGCTCGGCAACGGCGAAGAGCGCATCTTCGGCGCGATGATCGAAAGCAACCTGGTGGCGGGCCGCCAGGACCTGGTACCGGGCCAGCCGCTGGCCTATGGCCAGTCGATCACCGATGCCTGCCTGGGTTGGGAAGACAGCGTGACGGCGCTGCAAGTCCTGGCCGAAGGGGTGCGGCGTCGGCGGATCGCCAAGGTACAGGGCGGGAAGTAAGCACCTGCCCACCCGGTATGGGCCGGCGAGGTCCGGCTCCGTCCTCAATTCGCGGCGTCAAACCGGTCTCGCCGCTGTAGGATCGTGGCCTTCTCGACTATCCCCTGGATCGGGTAGCGGAAGCCAGCATGCCCAAGGTTCCTCGCCGCAACGGCGGCAGTCCGGCGAGCGCCGATGGCGGCAGGGCGTCGCGCCTGCACCGGGCGCAGCCGGTTGCCGGCGCGCGCGGGGCCACCGAGCAGGAGCGCCTGGCTCATATCCGGTTCATCGAGAACCTGGATCGCGTCAATTCGGCAGTGCACGGCACCGAGGACCTGGAGCAGATGCTGACGGACGTGCTGGACTGCGTGCTGTCGATGTTCGACTGCGACCGCGCCTGGCTGGTGTTTCCGTGCGATCCGCAGGCCGCCGGCTGGCGCTGTCCGATGGAAAGGACGCGGCCGGAATACCCGGGGACGTTCGCGCTGGGCATCGAGCGGCCGGTCGACGCCCAGATCGCCGGGACCTGGAGGATTCTGATCGCCGCGGGCGGGCCCGTGAAATTCGGTCCAGGCGGCGACTGCCCGCTGCCCGAGGGCTTCCAGGAACACTTCCAGATCCAGTCCTTCATCGCGGTGGTGCTTTATCCGAAGATCGGCCAGCCGTGGCTGTTCGGCCTGCACCAGTGCTCGCGCCCGCGCGCCTGGACGGCCGAAGAGGAACGGCTGTTCAAGGAGATCGGCCGCCGCCTGGCGGACGGGCTGACCACCCTGCTGACGTTTCGCAATCTGCAGCAGCGCGAAGCCGAGGCGCTCGGCCTGGCCGACGCTCAGGCACGGCTGAATCGAGCGCTGCGCCTGCTGGGCCGCTGCCACCAGTTGCTGATCCACGCGGACGACGAAACCGCGCTGCTCAACGACGTGTGCCGCCTCGTCGTGGAAACCGGTCAATACCTGATGGCCTGGGTCAGCGTGCCGGAGCACGACGCCGACAAAACGGTGCGGGTGCTCGCGAAATTCGGCCTCGACGAGGGCTACCTGGACTCGATCAACATCAGCTGGGCCGACAACGAGCGGGGGCAGGGTCCGACCGGAACCGCGATCCGGACCGGCGAAGTGCAGGTCTGCCAGGACGCGCTGAACGATCCGCGCTTCGCGCGGTGGCGGGAGGATGCGCGCAAGCGCGGCTTCCGCGGCAGCGCGGCCCTGCCGCTGCGGGACGCGCGGGGCACCTTCGGCGCGCTGTCGATCTACGCGGCCGAGCCCGATGCATTCAGTCCGGAAGAAGTCGAGCTGATGCGGGAACTGGCGGGCGACCTGACGTTCGGCATCCGCGCGTTGCGCATGCGCGCCGAGCACCAGGCGGCAGAGGACAAGCTGGCGTTTCTCGCGCACCACGATCCGCTCACGCAACTGCCCAACCGGCTGCTGCTGCGCGACCGCTTCGAGCGGGCGATCGCGGGCGTGCAAAGAAAGCAGGGACGCGTCGCGATGCTGTTTCTCGACCTGGACAGCTTCAAGGAAATCAACGACAGCCTGGGCCACGATGTCGGCGACGGCCTGCTGGTTCAGGTCGCGGAGCGGCTGCACTCGTGCGTTCGCCAGACCGACACGGTGAGCCGGGAAGGCGGCGACGAATTCGTGGTCCTGCTGAGCGACATCGGCGAAACGGCCACGGCGGCCCAGGTGGCGCAGCAGATCCTTGCCTCGATGGAGCGACCCTTCGAAATCGGCGGCAGTTCGCTGCACACCACGCTGAGCATCGGCATCAGCGTGTTTCCCGAGGACGGCTGCGACTTCGACACGCTGCGCCGCAATTCGGATACAGCGCTGTTCGTCGCCAAGGACGGCGGGCGCAACACCTACCGGTTCTTCGACGAGCAGATGAACCGGGACGCACTGGAGCGCCTGCAGCTGCAGGCGAACCTGCGGGTCGCGCTGAAGAACGACGAATTCCGCCTGCACTATCAGCCGCAGATGCGCTTGAGCGACGGCCGCATCACCGGCGTGGAGGCCTTGATCCGATGGCAGCGACCGGGCGAACCCCTGGTTGCTCCCGGCGGGTTCATCGGGGTGGCCGAGCAAAGCGGGCTGATCATCCCGATCGGGCAATGGGTCCTGAACGAGGCGTGCCGCCAGGCCGTCCAATGGCGACGGGCGGGGATGCCGGAGCGGGCGGTGGCCGTGAACCTGTCGGTCGCCCAGTTCCGGCGCGGCAACCTCGTGGAGGCGGTGTCGGCCGCGTTGAGCCGATCCGGACTGCCGCCCGCATTGCTGGAGCTGGAGCTGACCGAATCGGTCCTGCTGCACGACACTGAAACGGCCCTGGAAACGCTGCGCGCCCTGAAAGCGATCGGCGTGAAGCTTGCGATCGACGATTTCGGCACCGACTACTCCAGCCTGTCGTACCTCAAGCGCCTGGCGGCGGACAAGCTGAAGATCGATCGGAGCTTCATCCACGAGCTGGCGGAAGGCGCCAAGAACGCCGCGATCGTGCGCGCGATCATCCAGCTCGGTCATATCCTGGAGCTGCAGGTGATCGCGGAAGGCGTGGAAACGCAGGCCCAGCTCGATTTCCTCAAGGCCAACGGCTGCGACCAGATCCAGGGCTATCTGCTCAGCCGTCCGCTCGCGCCGCAGGACTTCGCGAGGCAATTCGGCCAGCTTGCGCCGGCTGGCCCTCACCCCGTCCCTCTCCCGCAAGCGGGAGAGGGACAGCACCCCTAGCCGCCTCGTTCACGCTGCCACAGCACGTCGTCGACGCCGTCTGCGCGATTGAGCACCCGTGCCAGCACGAACAGCAGGTCCGACAGCCGGTTGACGTACTGGCGCGCCGCCGTTGCGACCGCATCCGGGCCGCCGGCCTGCGCCAGGGCCACCAGCGCGCGCTCCGCGCGCCGGCACACCGTGCGGCTCACGTGTGCCAGGGCCGCCGAGCGCGCGCCGCCCGGCAGGATGAATTCGGCCAACCGCGGCAGGTCCGCGTTGTAGTGCGCCAGGCGCTCGTCGAGCCGCGCGACCTGCGCCTGCGTCAGGATACGGTGGCCTGGAATCGACAGCTCGCCACCCAGGTCGAACAGGTCGTGCTGGATCTCCAGCAGGTCCGCGCGCACCGGATCGGGCAGCGGCTCGACCAGCAGCACCCCCAGCGTGGCGTTCAGCTCGTCGATCTCGCCGATCACCTGGATCCGGGCATCGTCCTTGCGCGTGCGCGAGCCGTCGCCCAGCCCCGTCGTTCCATCGTCCCCGGTGCGGGTCGCTATCGTCGAAAGCCGGTTTGCCATGGGGTTAGCATAACGACATTGCGGCAGGCCAACAGCCGAGCCGATGCGGCGCCAATCGCCGCAACCCTGCCCTGACCTTATGAGTACGCTCGCGTCCCCCGCGCACGGTGCGCTCGCCCTGGAAGGCGTCGGCGCGGTCGATCCGCGCCGCCAGTCCGAGGTTTGGCAGGCATTGCGCGCGCAGCTGCCCGACGATTGCCTGCTGGTCGACGCCGAGGACACGCGCCCCTACGAGTGCGACGGCCTGACGATGTTCCGGCAATTGCCGATGCTGGTTGCGCTGCCGCGCACCGAGCAGCAGGTCTGCGCGCTCCTGCACGTGTGCAACCGGATGCAGGTGCCGGTGGTACCGCGCGGCGCAGGCACCTCGCTGTCGGGCGGCGCCCTGCCCCACGCAGCCGGCGTGCTGCTGTCGACTGCGCGCCTGAACCGCATCGTGTCGATCGATCCGATCGCGCGCATCGCCGTCGTGCAGCCCGGCGTGCGCAACCAGGCGATCTCGGAGCAGGCCGCGCGCCACGGACTGTTCTACGCGCCCGATCCGTCCAGCCAGATTGCCTGCACCATCGGCGGCAACGTGGCCGAGAACTCGGGCGGCGTTCATTGCGTCAAGTACGGGTTGACGCTGCACAACGTGATGCGCGTGCGCGCGGCGCTGTCGGACGGCTCGGTCGCGGTGTTCGGATCCGAGGCGCTCGACAGTGCGGGGCTGGACCTGCTGTCGGTGGTGGTCGGCTCCGAAGGAATGCTGGCGGTGGTGACCGAGGTGAGCGTGCGCCTGCTGCCCAAGCCGCGGCTTGCGCGCTGCGTGATGGCGAGCTTCGACGACGTCGAAACCGCCGGCAATGCGGTGGCCGCCCTGATCGGCGCCGGCATCATTCCGGCCGGACTCGAGATGATGGACCGGGCGGCCGTCGCAATGGTGGAACCCTTTGCGCAGGCCGGCTACGACCTGCAGGCCGCGGCGATCCTGCTGTGCGAAAGCGACGGCACCGCCGAGGAAGTTGCCGACGAGGTCGAGCGCATGGAGCAGGTGCTGCGGCAGGCCGGTGCCGCGCGCCTTGCCGTGTCGCGCGACGAGGCCGAGCGCCTGAGGTTCTGGGCCGGCCGCAAGAACGCCTTCCCGGCGGCCGGCCGGTGCTCGCCCGACTATTACTGCACGGACGGCACGATTCCACGCAAGCGCCTGGGCGAAGTACTGAAGGCCATCGCCGCCATGGAATCCAGGTACGGGCTGCGCTGCCCGAACGTGTTCCACGCCGGCGACGGCAACCTGCACCCGCTGATCCTGTACGACGCCTGCGACCCGGACTCGACCGCCCGCGCGGAAGCCTTCGGCGAGGAGATCCTGCAGCTGTGCGTCCAGGTCGGCGGCACCGTCACCGGCGAGCACGGGGTCGGCGTGGAAAAGCTCGGCACGATGTGCGCGCAGTTCGAACCGGCCACGATGCAGGCGTTTTTCGGCGTGCGGCGGGCCTTCGATCCGGCCGGCATCCTGAACCCGGGCAAGGCGATCCCGACCCTGCCGCGCTGCGCCGAGTACGGCCGCATGCACGTGCACGGCGGCCGCACCCGATTTCCCGACCTGCCGCGGTTCTGAAGCCGTGGATCGAACAGTCGGCGAACTGGTCGAGCGCGTGCGCGCCGCGCGCGCCGACCGCACGGCCCTGCAGGTGCGCGCGGGAGGAACCAAGGACTTCTACGGCAACCCGGTGCGCGGCACGCTGCTGGATCCGCGCGTGCACCGGGGCATCGTCAGCTACGAGCCCAGCGAGCTGGTCGTCACCGCCCGCTGCGGCACCCCGCTGGCCGAGCTGGAGGCCGAACTGGCGGCCTGCGGCCAGATGCTGCCGTTCGAGCCGCCGCATTTCGGCGCCGCTGCCACGGTGGGCGGCTGCGTGGCAGCCGGCCTTTCGGGCCCGCGCCGCGCCAGCGTCGGGGCCGCGCGCGACTTCGTGCTGGGCGCGGTTCTGCTGGACGGCAGCGCGCAGGTGCTGCGGTTCGGCGGCACCGTGATGAAGAACGTGGCCGGCTACGACGTGGCACGGCTGCTCACCGGTTCGCTCGGCACGCTCGGGCTGATCCTGGAGGCCTCGATCAAGGTGCTGCCCGTGCCCGGCGAAGAAGCGACGCTGCAGTTCGAGCTGGGCGAGTCCCAGGCGCTCGCGCAGATGAACGCGTGGGGCGGGCAGCCGCTTCCGATCTCGGCGACGTGCTGGCACGGTGGGCGCCTTGCGGTGCGGCTGTCGGGCTCGGCCGCGGCAGTGCGCGCGGCGCGCCCGGTTCTGGGGGGCGAGCCGCTCGAGGCGGCGTCGGCAGCGCGGCTGTGGCAGGAGGTGCGCGAGCAGACCGAGCCGTTCTTCCAGGGGCCGGCGCCGCTGTGGAGAATGAGCCTGCCGTCGGCCGCTGCGCCGCTGCAGGGTGGCGGCGACCAGCTGATCGAATGGGGCGGCGCGCTGCGCTGGCTGCGCTCGACCGAGCCGGGGGCGGCGCTGCGCGAGCGGGCTGCCGCAGTCGGCGGCCATGCGACGCGGTTCCGCCACTGTGATCGAAGCGACGGGGTGTTCGCCCCGCTCGCGCCGGCGGTCGCGAACATACACCGGCGGCTCAAGGCTCAGTTCGATCCGGATTCGATTTTCAATTCCGGGCGCATGGTCGAGGGCCTGTAGCCGTGCAGACGCAGCTGGCCGAGCGCTTCAAGAATTCCGCTGACGGACAGCAGGCCGAGCAGATCCTGCGCAAGTGCGTGCACTGCGGCTTCTGCAATGCGACCTGCCCGACCTACCAGCTGCTGGGCGACGAGCTCGACGGGCCGCGCGGCCGCATCTACCTGATCAAGCAGGTGCTGGAGGGCAGCCGCGCGACCGCGCGCACCCAGCAGCACCTGGACCGCTGCCTGACCTGCCGCAACTGCGAGACGACCTGCCCGTCGGGCGTGCAGTACGGGCGCCTGATCGACATCGGCCGCGCGCTGGTCGAACAGCAGGTCGAGCGGCGCACGTCCGATCGCACGCTGCGCACGGCGCTGCGCGAGGGCCTGACCGGCTCGTGGTTCGCCCCGACCCTGAAGCTGGGGCAGGCCTTTCGCGACTGGCTGCCGCGGCCGCTGCGCAACTCGGTGCCGGCGCCGCAGGATCCGGGTCCGTGGCCGGTGGGCCGGCACGAGCGGCGCATGCTGTTGATGGCCGGGTGCGTGCAGCCAGCGCTGCGCCCGTCGATCGATGCGGCCACCGCGCGGGTGTTCGATGCGGCCGGCATCGAGTTGCAGATCGCTCAGGGCGGCGGATGCTGCGGGGCGGTCCGGCAGCACCTGGCCGACCCGCAGGGCGCGCTGCGCGAAGCCAGGCGCAACGTCGACGCCTGGTGGCCCGCGATCGAGTCGGGCCGGTGCGAGGCGCTGGTCGTCAACGCCAGCGGCTGCGCAGCGATGGTGCTCGAGTACGGCCACCTGCTGCGCGATGACCCGGTCTACGCAGCGCGCGCCCGCCGCCTGTCCGAGCTCACGCGGGACGTCTCGCAGGTCCTGGCCGATCGCGCGCCGCAGCTTCAGCAACTCATCAAGGAGGGCGGCAGCCCGGCGCGCGTGGCGTTTCACCCACCCTGCACGCTGCAAAACGCCTTGAAGCTGGCGGGACTGACCGAGAAGCTGCTGATCTCGTTCGGGGCCCAGCTGGCCCCGTTCGAGGAAAGCCATCTGTGTTGCGGGTCGGCCGGCACCTATTCGGTATTGCAGCCGAAACTGGCCCGCGAGCTGCGCGACCGCAAACTCGACCGCATCCGGGCAGCCAGGCCCGACGCGATCCTTTCCTCCAACATCGGCTGCATCCTGCACCTGCAGGTCGGGACCGATTCCCCGGTGATGCACTGGATAGAGTGGCTGGACCGCCGGCTCGCTTCGCGGTGAGGCGGGCCAAAGCCGGCCGAAGCAGGGCCCCGCCCTGCGAAGCGCGGCAAAGCCGCGCGTAGCAGGGTCAGCGCGAAGGAAACGAGCGCTGCGCCAGCGCCAGGGTCCACGACAGCTCCAGCATCTGCAGCGCGACGACCCCGATGTCCGACACCAGGACCATGTCTTCGCCCTGCCCGCGCAGCCAGATCAGCACGGTATCGCCCAGCGCCTGAAAGCCCGTGATCGCCAGCACCCAGCGCCAGTTGACCAGGCACGCCAGCAGGTTGGCCGCCATCGATCGCGAGGCCGACCAGCGGTACAAGGCCCACACGGGCAGCACAAACGTGAACGGCATGCCCGCGATGTAGTCTGCGGTGCGCAGATCCAGCGCCATCACGGGAATCGGCTGGCCGCCGGGTTTGGACCATTCCTTCAGGAACTCCGAGGTCGCCTGGTATCCCCACACGCCGTACAGCACCAGAAACGCGATCAGGGTGGGAACCACGCTCGACAGGATCAGCAGCACCCATTTGCCGCGGTCGAACCGCAATACCACGCCCAGGTGCTTGAATTCGGGCACCTCGGAACGGATCGCCGCGTCCAGCGCGGCGGTGTAGCCGGTGAACGCGATGCCGGCGGCGATCTCGGCCAGCAACGGGCCCGCGGCGTCCAGGTAGGCCACCAACACGATCGGGAACCACAGCAGCAGGAACATCCCGAGCAAGCGCAGCGGCGCCGCGCGATACGGGGCGATCGAGGCACGCAGCAACTCGCCCGCCTCGTCGAACGGGATCCGTCGCAACTGAAACCGCCAACCCAGCGGGGGGTCCGGTTCCATCGGGGCGCTGGCGCCGGTCGGGTTCATCGCGCGAACAGGCCGCTTCTCATCGGGCACGGGAAGGCAAGCTTATTCGACCGCCTTGACGATGTCCTCGACCACCTTCTTGGCGTCGCCGAACACCATCATCGTCCGGTCCATGTAGAACAGCTCGTTGTCCAGCCCCGCGTAGCCGGACGCCATCGAGCGCTTGTTCACGATGACCTGGCGCGCCTTGTAGGCTTCCAGGATCGGCATGCCGGCGATCGGGGATTTCGGATCCTTGGCAGCCGGATTCACGACGTCGTTGGCGCCCAGGATCAGCACCACGTCGGTGTCGCTGAAATCCGAATTGATGTCCTCCATCTCGAACACCTGGTCGTACGGCACTTCGGCCTCGGCCAGCAGCACGTTCATGTGACCGGGCATCCGCCCGGCCACCGGATGAATCGCGTAGCGCACCTGCACGCCCTTCTTCAGCAGCTTGTCCGACAGCTCCTTCAGCGGGTGCTGCGCGCGCGCCACCGCCAGCCCGTAGCCCGGGATGATGATCACCGACTCGGCGTTGCCCAGCAGGAACGCCGCGTCGTCCGGCGAGCCGGACTTGACGGGGCGCTGGACCGCGCCGACCGCCGCGGCGGCGGCCACCTCGCCGCCGAATCCGCCCAGGATCACGTTGAAGAACGAGCGGTTCATGGCGCGGCACATGATGTAGGACAGGATCGCGCCGCTGGAGCCGACCAGGCTGCCGGCGATGATCAGCATGGGGTTGTTCAGCGAGAAGCCGATCCCGGCGGCAGCCCACCCCGAGTAGCTGTTCAGCATCGACACCACCACCGGCATGTCGGCGCCGCCGATCGGAATGATGATCAGCACCCCGAGCACGAACGCGGTGGCCAGCATCACGACGAACGGGGTCCAGGACTGCGAGCCGACGAACAGCAGCCCGCTCGCGACCATCAGTACGCCGAGCGCCGCGTTGAGCGGGTGCTGGCCCTTGAACACGACCGGCGCGCCCTGGAACAGGCGGAACTTGTAGCGGCCCGCCAGCTTGCCGAACGCGATCACGCTTCCGGAAAACGTGATCGCCCCGACGAAGCTGCCGATGAAGAGCTCGACCCGGTTGCCGGCCGGGATCGGCGCGCCGGCCTCGACGATGCCGAAGGCGGCCGGTTCGGCCACCGCGGCGATCGCGATGAACACGGCCGCCAGCCCGATCATCGAGTGCATGAACGCGACCATCTCGGGCATCTTGGTCATGGGCACGCGGCGCGCGATCGTGGTGCCGACCCCGCCGCCGACCACGGCGCCGGCCAGCACCCAGGCCAGGCCCGCGGCCCCGGTTTCCGGGTGGATCTTCAGCACCAGCGCCACCGTGGTGACGGCGGCGATCGCCATGCCGACCATGCCGAACGTGTTGCCCGCGCGCGAGGTGGCCGGGTGCGACAAACCCTTGAGCGCCTGGATGAAGCACACCGAGGCAACCAGGTACAGCAGCACAACCAGGTTCATGCTGAAATTCATGGATCTCCCCTGAGCGGCAGATTTGCTTACTTCTTGCCGCCGTCGCCCGCCTTGGGCTCTTTTTTCTTGAACATCTCGAGCATTCGCTGCGTGACCAGGAAGCCTCCGAACACGTTGACCGCCGCCAGCGCCACCGCCAGCACGCCCATGCTCCGGCCCAGCGCGGTCTCGGTCAGCGCCGCCGCCAGCATCGCGCCCACGATGATGATGGCCGATATCGCATTGGTGACCGACATCAGCGGCGTGTGCAGGGCGGGCGTGACGTTCCACACGACGTGATATCCGACGTAGATCGCAAGAACGAAGATGATCAGATTGATTACGGTGTGGTTCACCATTTCCATGGCAAGCTCCGGTTCTTGTTTCCGGTTGTTCAGGACTTGCGGATGATCTCGCCCGCATGGCACATCAGGCAGGCCGCCACGATGTCGTCCTCGCGGTTCAGCACGAAGCCGCCTTCCTTGTCGAACAGCAGCTTCAAGAAATCGAAGACATTGCGCGCGTACAGCGCGGAGCTGTCGGTGGCCACCAGCGCCGGCAGATTGGTCAGCCCGATGATGTGCACGTGATGGCGCGAGACGGTCGAACCGGGCTCGGTCAGCGCGCAATTGCCGCCCTGCTCGGCCGCCATGTCGACGATCACCGAGCCCGGCTTCATCGAGCGCACCATGTCCTCGCTGACCAGGCGCGGCGCCGGCCGGCCCGGGAT
>Ga0209698_10007999_pt1 | contig 10987 bp, 9 predicted proteins | sample LitLauG_LLR_2012_FD_187203 | JGI IMG/M metagenome (GOLD analysis project Ga0209698, IMG submission 187203) | Freshwater sediment microbial communities from Pennsylvania, USA - Little Laurel Run_MetaG_LLR_2012 (SPAdes) (version 2) | ecosystem: Environmental > Aquatic > Freshwater > Creek >... | reverse complement strand
GGTCGAAGATCCGCTCGCGGATCTCCGGCTCGATCCCACAGCCGGTATCGATCACCTCGAGCCGCACCCAATCCTCCTCGGCGCGGGTGCGGACCGTCACGGTCCCTCCCTCGGGGCAGGCGTCGATCGCGTTCATGACAAGGTTCATCACCACCTGGTTGAGCTTGGCCCCGAAGCCCCCGCCCACCTCGGGAGCGACAATCCGCACCTTGTGTTCCGGCAATCCGATCAGGGGCGGCAGGATAATCCGGATGAGGAGAATGACGTCACAGACGACGGCGGCAACTGAAACTCGTTCCCTTTTAGTTCAAAACCGGTCGACGACGAAGGTCCGCCGTCTCGGTGCCGTCCTCCACGTAGGCCACCACTTCTCGGACCCAGCGGGCGACGTCGTCGGGGTTCGTCCGGATCACCCAGTGCCCGGCGTCCACCGGGCGTCGCCACATGAGGGATGCCCACGTCTCGAGCCCGGAGAGCAGCGCGGGACGGACGTACCGGTCGCGGAGAGGAACGAGGAGTTGCACGGGCACGTCGGTGTGCCGGGCCACCGGATGGCGCAGGCGGCTGCGGACGTTGGCCCGGTAGAGCTCCACCCCGTGGGCAAAGTCCGCGCCGAAGGTGGCGGCGGGCCAGTAGCGGTCCGTTGGCGCGTGCTCCAACCGGTGCAGCGCGGCGGACCACAGGTTCGCTGCCCGGGCGCTCCGGGCCGTCAGCTCGGGCAGCCGGGGGAGATGGAAGTACGCGATGTACCAGGAATGGAGGGCCTGAACGATGGCCTGCTGGAGGTCGGCGGGACGGAGGGAGCGGTGCTCCTGGGCCCACAGGCCGGCATGGTCCAGCGGCGGACCCGAGACTGACGTGAAGCTGGCGATACGAGGGGCCAGCCCCGTCGTGACGGCCTCCCACCCCTGCACCGAACCCCAGTCGTGGGCCACCAGGTGAACCGGCGCATCGGGGCTGGTCCGGTCCAGCACCGCAGCGAGATCGTCGACGAGCAGGGGCAACGCGTAGCCGACCTGGCCCTCGGGAGCCTCGGAACGCCCGGCGCCGCGAACGTCGTACGCCACGACGTGCAGGTCCGAGGCCAGGCGCTCGGCGACCGGCACCCACACAGCGCTCGTATCCGGGAAGCCGTGCACGAGCACGACCGTCGGACGTCCGCGCTCGCCGTACTCGGTGACGAAGAGTGACAGGCCCGCGCCGCGCACCCGACGCAAGTTCACCATCGTGCAGAGTCAACCATGGCGACGCCGCGGGCGTCGACTGCGGCGAGCTCCTCTTACCGGGGAGGGGGAGGGGTGATCGATGCCTTCAGCTCCGACAGGGCCGCCGCCAGCTCGGCGGATCGATTCCGGCGAGCCGCGTCGGCGGAGGCCAGTTGCGCACCGGTCGGATGTTCGCCGCCGGAGCGCATCAGGTGGTCCGCCTCGACTGCGAACGCGAGGCCGCGCAGGCCCTCGGCGGCCCGAGTGGACTGCGCGCGGCTTGCCTCGTCCGGCGCCGTCGCCGCGGCACGCTCGAGACCGCTCACCGCTTCGTCGACCTGCACGCCCACGCTCGCCCTGCGCTGTTGGTCGTCCGTCTCGGTCTGCGACAGGACGAGATCTCGGGCGAGCTCGGCGGCGGCCACTGCCGGGAGCACTGATCGCTGCCAGTCGGCGGCCCGTCCCTGACGGCGCGTGCGCGCGATCAGCAGCGCCACCAGCCCGACCGCCAGGACGAGGACAACGGCCAGGAGCACCCAGCCCCACGCGGTCGAGCTCGAGGACGTCTTCGCCCCCGTGGTCGTCGTGGCCGGGTGTGAGGTCGTCGTGCTGGCATGCGCGCGGGTGGTCGTCGTCGCCGGAACGGTCGTGGTCGTCGCCGGAACGGTCGTGGTCGTCGCCGGAACGGTCGTGGTCGTCGTCGGCGCTGACGTCGTCGTCGTGACGGGTGCCGTCGTCGTCGTGTCCTGCGCCCATGCGCCGGCGGGCCCGAGGCCGGCCATGAGCGGTGCCGAAGCGACCACCGCGAGCGCCACCGCCAGCCTGCGAGCCTTGGAATCCATGAGGGGCAGCCTAGGGACGCGACTCGAGCCCCCGAGGGATCGTGGTCCACGTCCCGCCGCGTCCTCAGGCCCGAAACCGTGACTTTCCTCGAAAATGCACTTTGCGGGGGGCTATCGCCCCGGGCCTGGGCAGACGTAGATTTGCAGCGTGCGACGGCTTGTCGGGGTTCCAGGCGTCAGCACGCCGCGCCCGATGAGGGCGAAGGCGCCATGAGCGGGACGCCCGACACCACGGAGCGGCGCCAATTGACGGTGATGTTCACCGACCTCGTCGGCTCGACCGAGCTGGCGTCCGCGCTCGATCCCGAGGACTGGCACGACGTGTTGAACGCCTATCAGCACCGCGTGGCGGCGATCGTCTCCGCACACGGCGGGGTGGTGGCCCAATTCCAGGGCGACGGGGCCATCGCGTACTTCGGGTATCCCGAGGCCCTGGAGTCGGCGAGTCGCGACGCTCTGTCGGCGGGCATCGCCATCGTCGAGGACATCGTCAGGCTGGGCAGCGAGCTTGCGCCCGAACTCGGGATCAGCGACCTGCAGGCGCGTGCGGGCATCCACACGGGTGAGGTCCTGGTGGCGGCCGTGACGGCGGGCGGACCGGAGCGGCTGCCCGACGTCTGGGGCCAAGTACCGAACATGGCGGCCCGCCTGCAGGCCGCCGGTGAGCCGGGGCAGATCGTCGTCAGCGGCGACACCGCCAATCTCGTCGCGGGCTTCTTCGAACTGGAACCACTCGGATCCCTCACGCTGAAGGGCATCGGGCAACCCGTACCCGCGTTCCGCGTCCTCCAGCGCAGCGGAGCGCGACATCGCCTGGAGGCCCGCCCGCTCACGTCGTTCATTTCCCGGCCGGAGGCATCGGCCTGGCTTCAGGCGCAGTGGGCACAGGTCGGAAACGGGTCGGGGCGGATGGCCCTGGTCTGCGGAGAGCCCGGAATCGGGAAATCCCGGCTCCTGCTCGAGTTCAGTGCCGAGCTTTCGGTTCATGGCACCAACGTGTCCACGATCTTCTGCAGCCGCCGCGGCTCGTTGAGCCCGCTCCAACCCTTCGGTGAGGTCATGGGCGACGTGCCGGCGACCCCGCAGGAGGCCGCGGCGTGGGTCGTGGAACAGGCACGTGAGGCGCCGGTGATGCTCGTCGTGGAGGATGCGCACTGGGCTGACCCCAGCACGCTCGAAGCAGTGCACCTAATCGCCCGGGGGGACGCACGGGTCCTCGTCCTCATGAGCGCGCGGCCCGAGATCGCCGACGATCCACACGTCCAGCCGGATGACCGGCTGACCCTGGACCGGCTGAGCGCCTACGAAGCGCGCCAGATGCTCGAGAGGCTGCCGGAGGCCGCCCAATTGAAGCCGGACGTTCGCAGCGCGCTGGTGCAACGGGCCGATGGCGTGCCGCTCTTCCTCGAGGAACTGGCCCGAGGGCTCACCGACGGGTCCGAGGTCGCCGGGTTTGCACTGCCCACCACGCTCGCCGAGGTGATCACGGCTCGTCTCGACCGCGTGGGCGACGCAAAACACGTCGCCCAGGCTGCAGCGGTCATCGGGCGGTCCTTCGATCGCCCGGTGCTGGTCGCGGCGACCGGACTCGATGGGGTGAGCCTCGACGCCGAACTCCGCCGCCTGCAGGAGCACGCCATCATCGAACCGGCGATGCGGGCCGGCGAGATGCAATTCCGCCATGCGTTGTTCCACGAGGCGTCGTACCGGTCTGTTCTGAGGACGGAAAGAGCGCGTGTGCACGGCGCGGTGGGAGAGATGCTGGTCGCGTCCGGCCGGGCCGAGGCCCGACCGGAGATAGCGGCCTATCACCTCGGTGCAGCGGGAAGAGCCGCCGATGCGGTACCCCTGTGGAAGAGGGCGTCGCACACGGCACGCCAGAACGCCCGCTTCCGAGAGGCGGCAGGCCATGAGCGGGAGGTGCTGGCGTTGGTCCCGCAGCTGCCCGAGGGCGAGCGCGATCAGACCGAGCTCAGATCGCGCAGCCGGCTCGTGATGTGCCTGACCGCGGTCGACCAGAGCGCTCCGGAGGCTCTCGAGGAGTCGCAACGGGTCGAGGAGCTGGCTCGCCGCCTGGGCGACCGCGAGATGCTGCTGCGCAACTACATGGTGCTCGTCCCGTGGTGGCAGGCCAGTGCCGAGTATTCGGCCATCAACAGGGTTCTGGCCGAAGCGAAGATCGAAGCGGAGGCCCTGGGTGACCAGTGGGCCCTACAGCTGATCACGACCTACGAGGCGACGACGAAGATATGGCAGGGCATGCTCCGCGAGGGCCTGGAGCAGATCCGCGCGTCGTACGAGGCAGGTGGACTCCCGCTCGACAGCAGCCTCGGCGATTTGCCACCCATGCAGTCGGTCGAGCTCATGGCGTTGGCCGCGCCGCGCGCCGCGTCGGCGCTCGCCTGCTGGTTGTGCGGGCACTCGGCCGAGGCGTGGCGGATCGCGGGCGACGTGTCGCAGTGCACCACCGAGCGCCAGGTCCCTCAGGCGCAGGCGGTCGCGGCGGTGACCTCGGCCATCATGGCGCAGCTCGACGGCGAGCGGGAGGTCGTGGTCAAGCTGGCCGGCGAGGCGCTCCACGTCTCGGACGAGGTGAGCACGAGGCAATGGCGGCAGTGGGCCCGCTCGCTCCAGTGGTGGGCGGGCGAGGGAATCGAGGAGCCCGAGCTGCCCGGCCCGCTGCTGCGCCCGTACTTCCAGATGCTCCTGGCCGACGACCCGAGGACGGACCCCGAACGCGCACTCACCCTTCTCGCGGAGGCTCTCGAGACTTCCCGTGCCACCGGTGAGCGGTTTTGCGAGGCGGAGATTCTGCGGGTGCGGGCAAGCCGCCTGCGGGACATGAGCCGCGCCGAGTCGGCGGCCGAAGACTACGAGGCCGCCGTGCGTTTGGCGAGGGAGCAGGGAGCCACGATGCTCGAATTGCGCGCCCTGGCGGACTGGGCGCGCCTCGAGGGAGCCGACGCGGACGTCCGCACCGAACTGCGAGCGTGTATCGAGATCGTGGCGGAAGGCGGAACGAGCCGGATACTCGATGAAGCCCGAAAGGTGGATGCCACGTGAGCTTGACCGACTGGAGCGACGAATTCCTGGACAGCCTGCGAACCCAGGCCGATCCCACAGCCGATGCCGTCGTTGCCGGGCTCTTCGCCGGGACGGCCGATGCGACCTCGGCCTTCCGGGCGCTGGTGGTCCAGCACAACGAGGTCTCCGATCCCGATCTGTCTGGATTCCTCCAGGGCAAGGACGACGTCCCCGAGTGGGTTGACCCAGATCTGGTGGCGGCCGGTCAGGAGTGCTTCGCCCGCTGGGGCTCTCATGTGTTCACGGGCCTGTACGCTGCCGCCCTGCCCTCGGCCTATGCCAGCTGGCGGGGCGTGCAGGTCCTCGGCCTGACAGCGCGGCTCGAGACGGACGCCAAGCGAAGGCTGAACGAAACCGCGCAGTTCCACCTCGACGTGATGGAGCCCGGTGGTCTCGAGTTCGGCGGGCGCGGTTACTCCGACGTACGCCACGTTCGGCTCATGCACGCGTCGGTCAGGTGGCTGATTCAGAACGACCAGCGCGTTCGCTGGGATCCCGCGTGGGGCACACCCATCAACCAGGAGGACCTGCTCGAGACGCTGCTGACCTTCACCGAGATCCTCTTCGAGGTATTCGACCGCACGGGGATCGTGTACACGAACGACGACGCCGACGCGTATCTGCACACCTGGTCGCTGATCGGCTTCCTTCTCGGTATACGCCCCGATCTCCTTCCACTCACGCGGGCCCAGACGTCGGTGCTCATGCCGATCGTCCGCCGGCGTCAATTCGGCCCGAGCGAGGCCGGTCACGATCTGATGGCGGCGTTGTTGGAACAGGGCGGCCGGCTGACGCCACCGGGGTTGCACGGGCTGCCGGCATCCACCGTGCGCTTCTACGTCGGTGACGACACCGCCGACATCCTGGGGGTCCCGAAGGCAGATTGGACACGACTCCTCTTTGGCCCGATGGCCGACATGAGCCGACGACTCTCCATGGAGAAGCTGCACCGGCGCATCCTTCAGGGCTTCTCCGATCGGGTCGGGTTCGGGATGCTCTCCCTTGCCGTCAAGGGTGAGCGCTATGGCGGCCGACCCGCCTTCCAGGTGCCGACCTCGCTGGCGGCTCGCTGGAACCTGCCGACCTACAGCGGTCCCGGAGGCAGCTGACCCTGGGCCAGGACGGCGAGTTGGGCGTCCGAGAACGGCGGGCTGAACAAGGACGCGTCGCGCTGGCGGGAGCGGAACAGGTTGACGATGAAATTCATCCGCTCCTGGAGCACCGCCCAGTCGCGGGCGCCGGAGGGCGTCCCGGTCCCGCCGGTCCTGTCCCACTGTGCCACGGTGGCCTCGGCCGCGGTGCCCGCGAGGGGATCGAGCTCCGGGGGGAACATCCCGGCGGCCAGAGGGGGAACGTCGCGGCGGAGGTCGAGCGTCTCGGAGGAGGTGGCCAGCTGCATGATCGCCTCGGTGAGCGCGGTGTCCCAAGCCTCGTCGAGGGCCTTGCAGACGTCCTCGGTCAGGCCGTCGAGGACATGGCGCGCCTCCTCGGTCGGCAGATGGCGGACGATGTCAACCTCGATCACCTTCTTCAAGGTGTCACTGATGGCGGCGTCGAGTGCAGCCGAAATCGCGTGTTGGAGCCTCCGTTGCTCGTGTGACACAGCCAACGTGTTGGCCTGGAGCACGAGCGCGGCACGATCCGGCGGTCCGAAGAGGGCATGTCCGTAGGCGCCGAAGGCGGCGACGACAGTGGCTCCGTCCTCGACCGATGCGAGCGGGTCCAGGACCGGCGCCATGCCGGCCGCCAGGTCGGTCGGGGTACTCGAGGAGCGGCGGGCCTCGATGAACGTGGTGAAGAGTGGTGCGAGCTCGGCGAAGACCAGGACGTTGCCGTCGGCGATCTGCTTGGACACATCGCCCGTCACACCATCCACCACCTCGGCGAGGTGATCGTGGGTCAGGTGCTTCCAGGCCCACCCCGTGACGCCGTGGTTGAAGCGCTGCAGCACCGACTGCACGGCATCGTTATCGGCCAGGAGCTGCTTCGTTCGAGCCGGGAGGACCTCGCCCCGGATGGTGGCACCGGCCGTCTTGGACGCCCAGACGGCGAACGCGCACCACGTGGCATCCTCCCCGGCGCCGGCGTCGCGCAACTGCACCGCGAACTCGTGGTAGCGCTGCGTGATCCAGAGGTTCCGCTGCACGGGATCCGTCATGGCGGCAATGTCCTGTACCGACCTGTCCATGGGTGAATCGTAGGGTGCAACCCCGGGTGGCCGCTCGTGGAACGGTGCTACTTGGGCGGAGGCGGCACCTTGACGCGCCGCCCGGGTGCCAGCAATTGCCCGACCGGTCCCTGCATCACCTTCTCGAACTGATCCCGGCGGTGAGTGACCGAGATGCCGTCCCAGTAGCGACCGCCGTAATAGAACTGGTCCCGGATGCGACCCTCGACGGTGAAGTAGCCGGCCGCCTCACCCGAAGAGAAATTCTCGAAGGCGATGCCCACCGTCTCCATGATGATCATCCGGAAGTCCCACCCGTAGTAGACGTAGCGGGCGAGACCCATGAAGGCCTCGATCCCGAGGCCGCGGCGATGCAGGTTCGGATGCATGACGACGGCGGCGTGGCAGAACCGGTGCCGGAAGTCGGCGTTGTAGGCCACGACGAGCCCGAGCACCTCCTGGGAACCGTGCGGGCTCACGACGAACTGGCACAGCACGCCGGGGTACAGCTGCTTGAGGAATTCGTCGTAGCTGGGCGTCGTGCCCCGGAAGCGCCACTGGAACGTGACGTCGGGGTCGCTGGAGAGCCGGTACAGCGGCGCGTGGTCCTCGTTGGTGAGCATCCTCAGGTGGAGCCGGCGCGTCTGCAGGCTCGGGGACAGCCGGGACTCGTCGCGTCCGGTGATCGGGCCGCTCACTGCGGTCGATCGCTTTCATAGGGAAGGTGCGAGAGCGCGCAGTACTGCAAATAGGCATCACGCACGGTCGTGATCTGGAGGAGCAGCTCAATCGGCATGATCACGTCGCCCCCGACGGCCTCCTCTATGGCAGCCATGAGGTCGACGGCACCGACCGAGTCCATTCCGAGGTCTTCGACGAGGTCGTCATCCTCCGAGATCTCGGCGGGGCTCCAGTCGATCTCGGCGACGAACCACGACTTGAATTCTTCGAGCGACATCACGTCGGTCCGAGTGTTCCCCGTTGGCATCTCTCTCCCGCAGTCAGCGCTCCGGGCGACCCGATACCCCGGATGCGGTCGACAGTATCAGGGTGTGCTCGCGGCCAGAAGAGGCTCGAAAGGGTCGACGACAGTTCAGGCCGACGCCACCTCTTGGAGCTCGCCTCCCACCCAAAGCGAGCGGAGGTGGTTCCGGCGAACCTTTCCGCTCGGCGTCTTCGGCAGCGTGCCGCGCGCGATGAAGACGACGGCCGACGGGCTGGCGCCGAATCGTCGGGTGAGCGAGCCGCGGATCTCACGAGCGCCGGCGCGGAGCTCGGCCACGTCGATCTCCTCGGCTCGCGGCTCGGCGACCACCACGTAGCGACCCGAACCGTCGGGGACGCAGGCGGCATTGCCGGGCCGGCACACGGGATGAGAGGTCACCAAGGCGTCGAGCTCCCTGGCATCGATGTTGCGGCCGGCCACGATCAGCACGTCGTCGGTCCGACCGGCGACGAAGACTTGTCCGTGGCGGACATGGCCCAGGTCGGCGGTGTGGAGCCAGCCATCCTCGGTCAGCGGCGGCGCGTCGCTTCCGAGGTACGCCTCGAGCAGCGAGGGGCTCCTGATCTCGAGTTCGCCCAAAGGAGATTCGCCGGCCGTCCGCACCTCGGTGTGCAGGACCGGCGGCCCACATGAGACGAGCTCCACGCCGGCGTCCGGGACCTCCTGCCAGTCCCGGTTCGCCAGCGCGTCCGGGTCCAGCCGGACCGAGGACCATGGCGAGGAGGGCGTGTCAATGGCGACAGCCAGCGCGGCCTCGGCCATGCCGTACCCGGGGCACAGCGCGTGTGGGGACAGTCCGTATTCCTTCGCCACCGCTTCGAACTCGCGCAGGCCGTCTGCGGGCACCGGCTCGCTCCCGACCACGAAACTCCGCAGTGAGGAGAGGTCGAATGCGCCGGGTGACCGGAGCGAGCGCGCCGCAAGGCGCAGCGCGAATGGAGGGGACGTCGTGGACGTGGCCCGGTAGTCGGTGCAGGCGCGCATCCAACTGCCGGGGTCGGCCAAGAACGACTCAGGGGTCATCAGCACGAGCTCGGACGGAATTGACCACGGAGGATTCACCGAGCAGATGGCATAGAGCGCCAGGCCGATGAGCCCCATGTCGTGGGAGAGTGGCAACCAGCTGCAGACCACGGCTCCCTCTTGGGGCTCGAGCCAGTCGTACATTGCCGTCAGGTTGGCGTCGAGTGCATCGAGGGGGAGGGCGATCCCTCTGGGTGTCCCGGTGCTCCCGGAGGTGAACTGCACGAACCTCCCCAGTGCCTCCGTCCCGCTCCGGTGCCCCGATGCCCTCCATTCGCCGAATTGGCGCACGGGAAGCGGACCCGTGGACAGCAGCGCGGTCATCCCGGGGTCACAGAGGAGGTGGGTGGCGCCGGCAAGGGAGCACATGGTGGCGACCTGTGCCAGGTACTCGTCTGCATCCATCCCCCGAGCCGGATGGGGCAGCGAGACCAGGGTCAAACCGGATCGGAAGGCACCGAAGAGTGTGGCGAGGCAGTCATGGGATGCAGTGAGTAGGGCGGCCACCGTGCCCGACCGACCGGCCAGACGCTCGAGCCAAGCGCCGGCCCGTCGCGCGTGGTCACCGAGCTCCGCCAGCGTGACGGGCCGCGATCCGTCGGACAGGCAGTGCACGGAGGCGTGCGCCGCGGCCGGCTGGTCAAGCGCGTCGAAGACGAGACTCATGTCCGGCCGACAGTACCGGCTCGGCCCCGGGGCTACGCGTTCCGCTCTGTGCGCGGTACCCTCGCCCCGAGCGACCCGGAGGACGACATGCAACTCGACATCCATGTGCCGCGCTTCACGTGGCCCGGTGGTCCCGAGGCTATCGGGCCGACCTTCGCTACCCTCGCCCAGACGGCGGAGGCAATCGGCGTGCGGACACTGTCCGTGATGGACCACTGGTTCCAGATGGAGATGCTGTGGCCCGCGGAGGAGCCGATGCTCGAGGGGTATACGGCCCTCTCCTTCGCAGCTGCGAAGACGGAGCGCCTACGGTTCCGACTCCTGGTTGGGGGTGTGACCTACCGCCACCCGGGATTGCTGGCCAAGACGGTGACCACGCTCGACGTGCTTTCAGGCGGACGGGCGGAGCTCGGGCTCGGGGCAGCGTGGTACGAGCGGGAGCACCGAGGACTCGGGGTGCCGTTCCCGCCGCTGCGCGAAAGGTACGAGCGGCTCGAGGAGACCCTCCAGATCTGCCTTCAGATGTGGAGTGACGACGATGGCCCATACGAAGGCGCCCACTACCAGCTCGCCGAGACGCTGTGCTCGCCCCGACCGGTCAGCTCTCCTCGGCCACGAGTACTCATCGGCGGGGTTGGAGAGCGCAAAACACTGCGGCTCGTCGCCAAGTACGCCGACGCGTGCAACTTCATTGCCGATGCGCCAACGGTCGGCCACAAAGTGGAGGTCTTGCGGCGTCATTGCGACGAGGTGGGTCGCGATCCAGAGGAGATCGAGGTGACCGCTCTCATCGCGGTGGCCGACGACGCTCAGCCGGACACGATCCTGCGTGCAGCCGAAGCGCTCCATGCTGCCGGGACCCACTCGATCGTCGTGCGATCGACCGGGTCGGCGCCGTCGCAGTGGCTCGAGGAGACGTGGGGGCCGGTGGTGCCAGCCCTGGCCGCCATCGGCTGACCGCGACCGGAGTGACCATGTCGCTGCCCCAGATGCA
>Ga0209698_10007997_pt1 | contig 10988 bp, 7 predicted proteins | sample LitLauG_LLR_2012_FD_187203 | JGI IMG/M metagenome (GOLD analysis project Ga0209698, IMG submission 187203) | Freshwater sediment microbial communities from Pennsylvania, USA - Little Laurel Run_MetaG_LLR_2012 (SPAdes) (version 2) | ecosystem: Environmental > Aquatic > Freshwater > Creek >... | reverse complement strand
AGACGACAATCACGTGTTATGTATCGGCATCGGTGGCGGGTTCGGCATTGTAATGCTGTTCAACGTCTGGGGCATCATCTGGCCGAATAACAAGAAGATCATCCGCGGCACGCTCGCGGGGACGCCTCCGGCGAATGCCGCCGCCCTGGGCCGCCAGGCATTCCTGGCCTCGCGGACGAATTTCTTTTTGTCAGTGCCGATGTTGTTCTACATGGCAGCCGCGTCGCATTTTGCCAGCACGGTGATCTTCGGGAAGTAGGGCTCACCATGCGGCACTCCATCATGAACTTTGGCGTGTCCTTTCGATCGCGGCTTTGAAAGGGCACGGCTTCAGCCGTGGCGCCTTGGCCGAGAACATAAGAGCGGCCTTTAGTGTGTGTGTGTGTGAACTCGTTTTACGGATTCGGGGTGGAACAAGGCCAGCGGTTTCTAGCCGCGAAGCGGCGAAAGAATAAAGCCCACGGCGCAAGCCGTGGGTACAGGTGGGAAATGATCCAGCCCCAACGGGGCGAAAAAAGAGGAGTTCTCACTCACGCACACTCTCTTTAGGCCCTGAGGTCCGCCCTCAGCGGCTGAAGCCGACTCCCCAGTCGCTCTCCGTGGCGCGCCTGAAGGCGCGCCCTTTCAAAACCGGCCCTACTACTCGTGCCGGCTTCTCCAAAACTTCCCCATACCGCTTGCCCCAAAGAGAAAGGGAGCCGGAATATTCGGCTCCCTAGTTGCAAACTGTTAAAGGACTTAGAAGGTAAAGCGCGCGCCAAACCGCATGCTGCGTCCAAACTGGTACAAGAAATTCTGCCCGTACCACGAGCTCGGGGTTATAGCCGCGGCCTTCCCGTAGGTTCCAGTGCCCCCATTGATCCACTGCTGCGGGGTATACCCACCCTCGAGAACGCTGTACAAATTCGCACCACCACCAAAATTGATTCCACTGGGCTGCAACGGGGTGTTGTCATAGTAAATAGAGTTAAAGCCGCCGTAGTATGCGGTGACGGCTTTCTGGTTGAACAGGTTTGGTACGGTCACAGTAAAGCCAAGAACCTGGTGTTCATTGTTCTTGTTCACCTTGATTTCATGGCCAAGGTTGAAATCAGTCTGGTAATACCACGGCGTACGGCGGAAAGACGGGTTGCCGATCGTAAGGTTGTTGGCTGAGCCAGTTATGTTGGCCCATTCCCCGCGGCCAAAGATGTACGTCGACTCCAAAGGCGCGCCGTAGGACGCTAGACCCAGGTCAACGTACGAACTGACCGGCGATCCCTGATAGGCATACGAGAAGATGCCGAACGTGGTCGCCTGGTTATTGCCCTTCCAAGGCAGCCGGTAATACACGTCGCCTTTCAACGTGTTCGGGCGGTCGGTCGGCAATGGGCCGTTATTAGACTTGCCATTCGCTCCGAAATAGTAGAAGGGCTCGTCGAATGAACGGGTCGTGTCGGGCGAATTGCGCCCTGTGTTGCCGCCGTCAATCTGGTCAGTGGTTGTAAGGCCGGTATAGTTCCCCCACAGCTTGCTGTAGGTGTAGCTGAACATTCCGGCCCAGCCCCTGCTCGTACTCTTGGTCACCCGGATCTCTACGCCGTCATAGTTACGCACCGCCTTGGGGTTGTTGGGGCAGTTAGGACACGTGCCAAACGGAGCGACGGAGTTGAACGCAAATCCCGGAATGCCATATGACTCGCCGATGCTGGTCAAGTAATTGGCATAGCCGTCAATCGTCTTGTTGACACCTTCGCCAGGATTGACGACGGTGTAAAGTTCAAAGAAGGCCGGATCCGCCAAGGATGCGTCTTCAATGACGTGGTCGAGACGGCGACGGTCATAGCGGGCTTCCAACGCCAAGGTTCTGGAGATCTGATAGTCCACTCCGGCGACGTACTCGTGCTGACGATACGGCTTCACGCCAGGAGCGATTGGTTCCCAAGGTCGGAAGTTCACGTTTTCAATAATCTGGGTACCGGTCTTGGCGTCCGTGAGAGACGTTGGGGTTCCGCCTCCGCCAAAGTTGGCTCCTACGCTGGGCAGACCATTCGGGCAGGCGCGTCCGTTCACGAAAATTGCGTTAATGTCAGAGACGCTGAACCCGCCGCTCGAGTCCGGACCGAGGGGATAGCTGCATTGCTCGAACGCCTGCGCTCCCCACGAGGTTTGGGCCAGCAGCAGCTTCATGATGTCGTTGGTGACGCCATAGCTGCCGAAGATTTTTATTCTGCCGTCCCGCGATCCCCACGCAATTCCCAACCGAGGTTCGATTTTGTCGCTCCAGGAGAAGTTGATGGATGTCGGCGGCTTAAGGCCCGCGGGGATAACTCCCGCAGGAACAGGCAGGCTTTCTTTTTCAACGCGGATACCGAGGTTCAAGGTTATCCCATGGCCAATCGTCCACGCATCCTGGACGAAGAGAGCATGGTTCCAGTCGCCGGCTATCTGGGGCAGAACCGTTGCGAAGTCCTGAACGACTGCATAGCCATATTGGCCGGCGCAGTTCCCGTTCCACTCCGCCGTCAGCCCGGCGCAAGCGGTTGAGCCGGTGTTTGTGGACGCCCCATGACTCTGCGAGTTTCCAGGATTCAGGAAAACTTCGGGCACGTTGCCGTTCTGGGAAATCGAGTTGCTCAGGCGATTGAGCTGGTACCCCGCCTTGATATTGTGGGTGCCCCACCAGCCGCTCTTGAAGAACGCCACGTCCTCGTCGAACTGGTAGTGCTTGTTAGCGTTGCGTAGAGTAAATGGGTTCAGATACGGAGCGGTGGAAGTTCCCGGTTGTTGTTGCAAGGCGGCAGGTAGGGCACCCGGATCACCAGGCAGGCATGTGGTTTTTGTTGCCTGGGGGATCGTATTGTCGCAGGCATTAACTCCGGTGGAGGACCAAGAGAGGTAGGGCGTCGAGGTCTGCCATCCGAAGTCGTGATAATTCTGAAAGAAATATCCAAAGCGAGTGGTGGAGACGATCCTCGGGGTCAGGGTGATATCTGCACCAACGTTGTAGGTTGAATTCGGGGCGGACCAGCCCAGGCCATGATTGTAAAGCGACAACGGGTTCAATGTTGACGTATTGAGGTACCCCGCATTCTGCTGCGACGCTATGGGGTCATTTGTCGGCAGACTATCACCGGTTTCCCGGGCGTATTGGTCAAGCCACGAACCGTGGACACGGATCTTCTGAGTCAGGGTGGCATCAAGGCGAGCGGTGCCAAAGTAGGTCTGCCTATCTTGCGTAAAGTACTGCAGGCCGGCGCCGTTGTCGTTGGAACCGAAGTTCACGCTTCTTGCCCTGGTGTTAATCAGAGGTGCGAACCCCAGGAAGAACCAGAGGCGGTCCTTCACGATCGGGCCGCCAACAGAGAAGCCTGGCTGAACAACTTTGAAGTGGTCTTGCTTCGGCTGATAGCTCTGCGGATTAGGGTCAACCAGGGCCGGTGGAGTGGCCGTTGGATCGTAACGCAGATACGCGTTGGTCTGGTTCGCGTCCGCGCCGTCCGATTCGTAGGTGGCAAAAAATTCACCGTGGTAGGCGTTGCTGCCCTTCTTCATGACAACGTTCACGACGCCGCCAAGAGCGCCACCGTGCTCAGCTTCAATGCCCGAGGTCTTGACCTGAACTTCCTGAATGAACGGGAAGGGCACGTTGGCACTGGACGCGCCGCCGGAGATGTTCTCCGTGTCTTGGCCTTCCACCAGATAGCTGCTCTCTGAATCTGCTGCGCCGCCAATCGAGTAGCCGGTGCCCAATCCGTTACCGGCGCTGCCCGGCAGCGAGCCGCCAGAGTTACCGGTCGCGCCTGCAGACGCACCAGCAAGAGGCTCATTGCGGGCCATCGGCGCAAACTGAATGACCGACTGGAAACTATAGCCATGGGGAACATCCGCCAGAACATCGCTGGTAACGTTGGTCTGGTTGGTATTCGTGGTGACATCAATAGTAGGAGCCTGACCGCTGACCTCGACGACTTCGGCCGCAGTGCCGACTTCCAAAACGATATCGACGGTTGGTAGGTGGCCGGTTTCAATCCTCAAGCCTTCGCGCTTGGTTGTCTTGAAGCCTTTGGCAGTGACTTCGAGGCTGTAAGCCCCCGGAGGCAGGTTCGCGAAACGGTAATAGCCGGTTGCATCGGTATCTAATGACTTGTCGCCCACCAGCGCGGTTCCACGCACGACCACGCGCGCATGGGACACTACTGCGCCGCTGGCGTCCTTCACTGTTCCTTGTATGCCCCCGGTGGTTTCCTGGGCGAAGAGTGCCATCCCGGACAGCACCATGGTCATTGTTGCCAAAAACACAAATGGTTTCATCAATCTGGCGAATCGCATCTCCTGCCTCCTTAGGAAGTTGCTCGCAATTGAAAACTCAGAGTCCGCTCAATGCCCCAAGCACCGTGGTCTGAAAACGAACGCGACCTGAAGAGACCCCTTACCTGCTCACTTTTTCGAAAGAGAAAACCGGGAATTGCGTGACTACCCCAAGGGACGAACCCGTGCCCCTTGGCGACACAGCCTTGATCACAGGAAAAGCGGACAAACAATACTCTAAAAACATCGCCATTTGCAACTCACAATCCAAACAATTTGTATTGCAAACACTTTGTTGTCAATGTCTGGGATGTGAGGTTTCCGGGCACGGGTATTAGATTTTATAGAATTGCGGTATGACCATATGACATTTAGTATGCGGAAGATTTTGTCAAGCGGAGCCAGCGTAGTCAGCGGCCTGCGGTTATCGTCGCTTCCGGGCCAGTCGTGTAGCCACTTCCCCAGGCGCCAATACCCGCCGGACGATCGGCGTGTTCAGCTTGTACTTGCGTTCGCTGACCTTGCCGGTGCCGTCCTGGACTCGCAGGATGAAGACGGGCAGGGTGCCTTCTTTGTCGAAGGGCTCCTGGGTGACGGTTACGGGCAGGACTCCATCCAGCCCGTGCTCGCGGTAGGCGGTTTCGTAGCGGTGCTTGCGGACGTTCCAGGTGAAGACCCGGATCTGGTCGTAGTCGTAGGCCGAACCGTCGTGGGGCTCAGTGAGCACACAGAGGTATTGCGGGACCTTCTTGGCTCCATCCTGGACTTCGTTCAACCTGAAGAATGCCACGAAGCGCTGGCCATCGGCATACTGAGCAATCTCAAGGGGGGCGTCGACATCGACCATGCGCGCCAGCACCCATCCCACGTGGCTCTGATCGTCGCGCACCAGCCACCAGTCTTCGAGCACCGGGCCGGCGGGAGCCTTGGAGCTCGGCTTGGTTGCGACCGGCTTGGCAACCGGGGAAACGCCCGTCTGCTTCTCGGCAACCGCCCGCTTCAGTATGGCTACCTTTGCCCCCGAGGCAAGCTGGTAGAGGTGCTCGGTCTCGCGTCCGGGAGTGATATGAAGATTGGTTTCGTTACGTAAAACGCCGGGAGCCTGCGTCGGGGCGCTCTGGTTTTCCTGGGTAAGTTTCTGCAGGCCGTCGAAGGTCTTCTGGTCCACCAGATATCTCTGCTCGACCCAGCCCTCAATGCCGCTGGCGGTGCGCACGCGGGCGAACCGCTTCTCGCGGTCGATGATGTCGACGCGTTCTCCATTTTTCACGGTGCCGACGCGGTTATAGATCGCGGCAACCTGATCACGCAGCGTAGCCTGCGGCGCGGAAACATAGGCCACGTCGAGCACGCGGTGACGGCCGCGGCCGCAGGCTGCCAGCGACAGCATGGCGAAAGCAAGAACACCGACTAGCCATTTCGTCCGCGATGGGCCCGGTTTCATAAGGGACGTCTGGAGAACTCTTCACTATAACGCGTTGGCAGAAACGCATAGCTACACGAAGGTTTACGCCCGCTGCAACTCGAACCATTGTCCCAGATCAAGACAACGGCACTCCGGCTCGGTTACCATAGATTTGCGATTTGGCTGGCAACGGCAGGTTGCCGCAAACTCGGTTTCGGCGTCTAAGAATATTGGGTATGCCGTCGAAACCATCGGACTTGAAGTAAAGACACTATCTTATGAAAACTTGGAACAGTTTGGCGTTTTTGTCGCTCACTTCCATCTTTCTAGCGGCGGCGAGTCTTTGTGCTCTGGCACAAGATACGGTGGACACCGTCCTGCGTCCGCCCAAGGGAGCGCAGGTCGCGATCGTCATCTTTGAAGACCTGGAATGCCCGATGTGCCGGCGGACGGCGCCGCTAGTAGAGCAGGCCTCGAAGACCTACAAGATTCCCGTGGTGCGTCACGATTTCCCGCTGCCCATGCATCCATGGTCGTATCAGGCGGCCGTGATCGCGCGCTATTTTGACACGCATTCCAAGGGTCTGGGCAACGAGTTCCGCGACTACGTTTTCGAAAACCAGCTCGAAATCAACCTGCAGAACCTGCGTTCTTACGCCGAGAAGTTTGCGGTGGCTCACAAAGTCGATCTGCCCTTCGTCATCGATCCCAGCGGCAAGCTCGCCGCTCAGGTGAACGCCGACCGCGATCTGGGCAAGGCCATCAAGCTCGACCACACTCCGACGGTGTACATCGTCAGCAGCCGGAATCCCAACAAGCCGTACGTGGAAGTCAAGGATAACAACCAGCTCTACTCGACGATCGATGCGATGATGAAGGAGTAGAAGCAGCAGTTTGTGTGGATGTAGCCTTGTGTAGGGACGGCTTGTGTGGGAACGGCTTGTGTGGGGACGGGCGCCGTCGCCCGTCCAGCCGAGCACAGCGAGGCGCACGCGAGCCACCGATCCAGCCCGAAAAACTTCCTTGCCACGGATTTCCGCGGATTCACACGGATAAATCTACAGACAAATCTAGAGAGCAAGGTTTCGAGAGGTTGCGGGACGAGTCGCAGGGAAGTATCATCGCCTGCCGTTCCGATTTCCGAGGCCAACAAATGCATCCGAGTTTATCCAGGAGCGCGCCAGCGACACTGATTGTTTTTGTTGCTCTTTCAGCCTTCGCGCAGCAATCCTCTCAACCACCTTCCATTCCCTCCACGGGCTTCGCTGGACTCGATCAATACCGCGCGTCGCGCATTGCTGTGTTCACCGATGACTACGGGCAGCTGGCGCGGTATCGCGAGGCCAACGCCAAGCTGGGGCCACCGTCCGCAGGCGAGAATCGCGTCGTGTTCTTCGGCGATTCGATCACCGACATCTGGAAGCTGGAGAATTACTTCCCGGGCAAGCCTTACGTCAACCGCGGGATCGGCGGCCAGACCACGCCCCAAATGCTGGTGCGGTTCCGCCAGGATGTGATGGATCTGCATCCCAAGGTCGTCGTCATTCTTGCAGGCACCAACGACATTGCCGGCAATACCGGGCCCATGAGCAATGAGGACATCGAGGCAAACTACGCGTCATTCGCCGAACTGGCGCGCGCGCACGGCATTCGTATCGTCTACTCATCGATTCTGCCGGTGCACAACTACACCGAACGCTCGAAGGATTTCTTCGCGCAGCGTCCCATGTCGCGAATTCTCGAACTCAACAAGTGGCTCAAGGATTACTGCGAAAAGAACAGCATCGTGTACCTAGACTATTTTTCGGCGCTCGTCGATGACAAGGGCCTTCTCAAGAAAGATCTGGCCGATGACGGGCTGCACCCGAACGATGCAGGCTACAAGATCATGGCGCCGCTGGCCGAGGCGGCGATTCACAAAGCTGTGGCCTCATCCAGCAGACCTTAGCTCTGGGCGCTCGCTGGAAAGTTCTCACGGGCATGCTGACCGACTTCCCCAGGGGCTTTCGACGTCAGTTGCGGTCAGGTGTAGACTCCTGACTTTGCTGCTCGGGGGGCAGCGCGGAGATGATCCTGCAGTGCAAGTTCACCGTCGAAGATTACGTTGCAGCTTACACGACATTCGCGCGGAGGGGATCGAGGCTGTGGATGAGTCGTCTGTGCTTGTCTGCTGGAATAGGCTCCCTGCTGTTCGGCATTTGGCTCACGACCCTGCCCAAGGGGTCGTTCTCGCTCGCGTTGCCGATGTTCCTCGTCTCGTTGATGTGGCTGTTCTTCGGCAGGCCATGGTGGCGATCGGCGGGTCGTCGAGCCTTCTCGAACCGGCCTGAGCTTCAACAAGAATACGTGGTTCACGTTGACGAGCAAGGAATTCGTTTCGAAGGACCGATTAGCAGTTTCGGCTGGACCTGGCCGGCATTCACCGGGTTTGCCGAGAGCGAAAAAATCTTCCTCGTCTTCGTTTCACGCTACGCTTTCGCGATACTTCCCAAGCGTATCTTCGGCGCAGGAGAAGCTGATCAGTTTCGCGAGGTCCTCCGCCAAAAGTTTCCGAGGAAATAACCAGCAGCCCTGTCCGCGATTTATAATGTAGCCTGAGTTTCCGACCGCCGGAGCCTGCGGGCATACCTGAGGCTGCGGTGGCGAGGGAGAAGCGCGGGCGAGGGTGCCTGCGCCACACTTCCCGAGGGTGCCGGTGGAAACGCTGGCGCCTCCCGCGCTCAGAAATGAGCGCATTGGAAAGGAAACGAGCCTGCCGGGACTTCCCGCCTGCTTGCCCTTTCCAGCACTTAGCAATTAGCACTTGGCGTTTAGCCCCCGAGCGATGTGCCGTGTCCCGAGCTAGCTAAATGCTAATTGCTAAGTGCTGATGGCTGCTCTTCGTGACAAATTCGGCCGCGCGATTACTGATCTGCGGATCTCCATCACGGACCGCTGCAACTACAAGTGTGTCTATTGCAGGACGGGAAATGAAGGGGCTCTCTATGGGGATCTCCCATTTGCCGATTATCTGCGCATGGCTCGAGTGCTGGTGGGCATGGGAATCACCAAGGTTCGTCTTACGGGCGGTGAGCCGCTGCTGCGCAAGGGCGTCGTAGAGTTTGTGCGCGAGCTGGCAAAGTTACGGCCTCAGGGGCTAAAGCCCCGGCTGCAAGACGGGCCCGGACGCGCGGCTGAAGCCGCGCTCTTCCACGGTTCGACCAAAGGCGTGCCGTTTCACAGTTCGACTGAAGCCGTCCTCCTCGACCGTTCGGCTGAAGCTGTGCCCTACGTGGATTCTGATCCACTCGACATTGCCCTGACGACCAACGGGCATCTGCTGGCGGATATGGCGCAGCCGCTCAAGGACGCGGGCCTGACCCGCGTAACTGTGTCGATGGATGCCGTCGATCCCGAGCGCTTCGCCCGCATCACTCGCGTCGCCAACGGATACGATCATGTGCTGGCCGGAATCCGCTCCGCCCGCCGCGCCGGACTGTGGCCGCTGAAAGTGAATTGCGTGTTGATGCGCGGGTTCAATGAAGACCAGATCATCCCTTTCGGCATGTTCGCGCGCGAAGAGGGCGTAACCGTGCGCTTCATAGAATTCATGCCTCTCGAAGAAGGACGAACCTGGGCGCCGTCGACCGTCGTTACTCTCGACGAAATTCTGGCGCGCATGGCCGAATACCGTCCGTTAGTCGAGATTCCGCATACCCGCTCGGAAACGGCGCGCCGTTACCGTTTTGAAGATGGCATCGGCGAGATCGGGATCATCGCTCCCGTGTCGCATCCGTTCTGCGGGCATTGCAGCCGCATTCGCATCACCAGCGACGGCAAGATCCGCACCTGTCTGTTTTCGGTATGGGATCACGACCTGCATGCGCAGATGCGCCGCGGCGCCAGCGACGAAGAATTGGCGGAATTTATCCGCGGAGTCGTCGCGAAAAAAGAGGAACGGCATCACATCGGTGAGCCCGATTTCGTCCCCGCCTCGCGGACCATGGTGCACATCGGCGGCTAGTCGTAGAGACGTAGCTTGCTGCGTCTTGCTGGCTGCATCTCAAATGTGGCGAGAGAGACGTTGCCAGCAACGTCTCTACGATAAGATCGATCTGTGAATGGTAGGAGCTTGCTTTCGACCGCTGGGGTTGTTTCCCTTCTTCTGGCTGCTGCCTCGGGTCAGGCTGCTCACCTCGGCTTCGACCGCAACGACTACCCCGGCGACGCCAATCTGAAGGCGCTGCGTCAGACGTTTTCCTACTCCGGGTACTGGCTCAACAATCCTCCTGGGGCAACGTCGAATTCCTGGGCTGGACACCGCGCCGCGGTTGAGTCCGCCGGATTCGGCTTCCTCGTTTTGTTCAACGGGCGACTCTACGCGGAGTTGAAGACCGTCGCTAACGCAGAGCGGTTGGGCAGAGCGGATGCCCACATCGCCGTCTCCTCGGCCTGGCGCGAGGGTTTTCTTCAGGGCACAATCATCTTCCTCGATCAAGAACAGGGCGGGCGCATGCTGCCCGAACAGAAGGCCTACATCTACGCGTGGATCGATGCCATCTCTGCCGCCGGGTTCCACGCCGGAATTTACTGCTCCGGCATGAGCTCGCAGGATGGCCAGAATGTCGTGACCGCCGAGGACATTCGCCAGACTGCCGGCTCACGACAGATTACTTATTGGGCGACCAACGATGCCTGTCCGCCCTCGCCCGGATGCTCGTTTTCGCCGCGACCTTCGAGCCCATCGCAAAGCGGCGTCGACTTCGCCGAGGTCTGGCAGTTCGCGCAATCGCCGCAGCGAAAAGATGTTGTCGGACGCTGCACCAACTACAGCCGCGACGGAAACTGCTACGCTCCGGGAATCACAGAGACCGGCCTGCACGTGGACCTGAATGCTGCCACCTCTCCCGACCCGTCTCACGGCCGGAGCCGCTGACAAAGGCCATTTGTTCGAACCTGTAATCTCACGTCTCTCCCGTTCGGAACTGTGGAAATCTCCATGAACTCTTTACGGGAATTTACTTAGCTTTGCGAAAATGTACAGCAACGAACTTCGCTATCCGTCTAAACATTAAGGACGCGGTGAGACGTTCGAGGGAGGAATGTGTATGAACCAAGCAAGAGCATTCATGACCCGTGTTGCCCTGCTGATTTCCCTGACCGGACTTGCCGCTGCACAAGCAAAGCAAGTCGTTCCCGGACCGATCCCCACGCAGATTCAACTCGCGAAAAAGGTCTTCATCGCCAACGCTGGTGGCGATGAACCCGGAATCGACGAACCCATTTTCAGTGGAGGAGTTGATCGCTCTTATAA
>Ga0209698_10007996_pt1 | contig 10988 bp, 6 predicted proteins | sample LitLauG_LLR_2012_FD_187203 | JGI IMG/M metagenome (GOLD analysis project Ga0209698, IMG submission 187203) | Freshwater sediment microbial communities from Pennsylvania, USA - Little Laurel Run_MetaG_LLR_2012 (SPAdes) (version 2) | ecosystem: Environmental > Aquatic > Freshwater > Creek >... | reverse complement strand
TGCCACTACCGACCTCACACAAGGCGCCGCCCTGGGAACCCTTGAATACATGTCGCCGGAACAACTGAATGGAACCGTGGTCGACGGGAGATCAGATCAGTACTCGCTTGCGGTGATGGCTTACCAGTTGCTGACAGGATGCAAGATATTCGATGCCCAAACCATCGGGGCGTGGTGCGCGATGGTCCTCGGCCAAGCCCCCTTGGCACCTAGCAAGAGGTTTCAGGGGTTACCGCCCGAGGTGGACCGAGTGTTCAGCCGCGCGCTCGCGAAGGGTCCGGCAGAACGCTACTCTTCCTGCGGAGAATTTGCCTCAGATCTCGAACGTGTACTAACTCTGAGGAACGTGCGAAATGCTCATGAGGTTCCCACACCCACAGCGAGTGCGGAACCCAAGCCGATAGCAGCGCCCTCCGCAACCTCAGTTATGTCCGGCATCCCTCTCACTGCATTGCCTGCAGAGCATATAAGAAACACGGCAGAGGCGTGGCCGCATCGCTCGATAAAATTCGTGGCGCTCGCCGTTACAGGGTGCATTGCCCTTGCCGCGGGAAGTTTCTTGATCACGCACCTGATGGAGCGAAAACCGAGGACCGAGCAAGCGGCTACTTCACACCCGGACAACACTAAAAAGGAGATGCCGAACCGAGGCACTGAATGGTCCCCGCCTGCTGTTGTAGATTTCTCGGCATCGCGATATACCGTAAAATCGGGCGAATCGGTTGAACTTCGGTGGGATGTGCGTGAGGCAATCACCATCTCGATTGACGGCGTAGGAAATGATTTACCGATCAGAGGTACCCAGAGCATACGTCCGGATGCATCAAGAACCTACCTTCTGAAGGCCTCGGGACCCGGCGGCGCAGTGGAGCATCCTCTCACGATCAATGTGCTACGAGAGCCGATGATTCATTCCTTCACAGCTTCGCGCCCCGCGATTCATTCCGGCGAGGCAACGCTCCTGCAATGGAACGTCAGCGGAGCGACTGCGGTGTTCCTGGAGGGAACTGGACAACTGTCTCGCGGCCAGACGGATCGGCCTGTATGCCCGACCGCCTCGAAAACCTATGTTCTGAAAGCAACCGGACCGGGCGGAACGGCCGAGAAATCAGCAGTCGTCAGCGTGTCGATACAAGCGGGACAAACTGTCCAGCTAAAAGAGTTTCGTGCCGATCCGGCCACGATCGATCGCGGACAATTTTCGGTGCTTCGCTGGAAAGTGGAAAATGCTTCCTCGGTCTGGATCGAGCCGGACATCGGCCAAGTCGAGGCCTGCGGAGTGCGGAAAGTGCAGCCCCAAAGCACGACACGTTATCTCCTTAAGTATCAGAATGATCGAGGAACCATGAGCAAACCCACTGTCGTCACGGTTGAATAGAGTTACCGACATTGGGGCGTCAGGCTGCTCCCACATACCTTAATTTGATCCATTTCCTTGACAATCAAACGCTATCGTGGTTTCTTAGTTGCGAACTACAACAGGTCGTCTGTGGGTTGTCGGGCCCCCTTTCAAGCTCCTCTCTAATCTTAGAGTTACGCGCTGAGTGCAGGCATGGGCTCGGTACTCTTTCGAGCCGAGCTGTCTTGTTGGGTCGGCGTGTAGGAAGGGAAAGCATGAAGCGGACGTTCATCATCCATTCCGCGGCGGTCGCAATTGGGCTTTCCTTCGGCACCGAGGCGCAAACCGTTAAAATCCAACCGCACATTACTACTCCCAAGGTCTCCACCACTCCCAAGGTCTCCAATCACCCCGTTAATGGCGGAAGTACGAGAACGACGCACACCACGGGAAATAGCAACAGAGGTTCTGGAGCTGGTCGTTCGGGCGGTGCAGGCCACCCGGGGAGCGGGACAACTCGAACGTCCAGCGGTGAAAGCGGCGGCTCACATCCTGCAGGGCGGACGGGCGCGACTACGTCGGCCGGGTCTCCGCCAACGTATGGAAGACTCGGTCGTTATGGGAGCCCAAGTCGCGTCTCTAGCGGTGGCGGCGGAGGAGGACTATCCATCACCGTTGGAGGATCGTCTGCCGCTCCTCCTTTGCCGCCGGAAGAATCCAAGGCCGCGCTGACCAAAATCAATACCGATCGTTTACGACTCAGCGGTCCGAACAAGCAACCACTTCCACCGGGTAATGTTGTTCCCCATGAAAACGGGCGTCAGACGCTGCTTACCGAGGATGGACGACGCATCGAGCTCCGCAAAAATGCCACCGTCGCAGCCGTGCATTCCAAAGACGTTTCAGCGACTTTCTTTGCAAATGGACGGGTGGCATCACTTCACACATCGTCGATGGACATTCATTCGGGCCCCCGCGGCGAGAAGACGATTGTTTCTCGACGGCCGGACCAGAGTATTCTGGTGCGAACGGGACCGCGTTCAGGGTATGTGGAACGGCCAGTACAGCTACCGAACAATCAACAAATCGTTGTGCGTACTTATGTCCGCAATGGAACGACCCTAACGCGTACCTACACACAGTACGAATCCCACGGAGTCAAACTCATTCGCTACGTGCCACAACAGTACTCCGCACCAGGCATGTACGGATGGGCGTATTACCCGTGGAAGCCGACGCATTTTCAATTCGTAGCCCAAGGCATGCCTGTACCCGCCGGTGGTCAAGCCTACTTCACGCCCACGGGAACCTATTCGAGCGGTTATTCCTGGCTGGCGGACTTTGACCTGAACGACATGATGCAGAGATTCACTGACATGCAGGCGGCCGACGAGACGCAGTCCAGTGATTTCTCGAACCAGGATTCGGCTTATCAGGATACGTCGAGTCAAAATCCTTCCGGCCAGGATCCATCGAACCCGACTCCGTCGAACCAGGACCCGTCCGGCCAATATCCGTCCAATCAGGATCAGCCCAATCTCGACGATCGTATTTATTCAAGTAGCGACGCGCCGATAACACCTACCATCAAGGATGCGATCGCGGAGGAAGTGCGCACCCAACTCGCGATTGCGAGTGCGGCTGCCTCGGGACAGGGCGATCCCAAGAACGACGATATCTCCCAATCCCTGCAACTCGACCATGTGTTCGTCGTTTCCTCGCTGTTGGAAGTGAATGCGCGCGATGAGCAGACCTGCAGCTTAAGAGCGGGCGATGTTGTGCAGTTGGCGGCGCCTCTGGGGCCCAATGATACGCAGGCGCAAACAAAAGTAGCGAGCAGCCATCGGGCCGATTGCCCAATAGGAGAGATCGTCACCGTATCGCTGCTGGACCTGCAGCAAATGCAGAATGACTTGCGCGCCGAGATGGATGATGGCCTGCGCGCCATACACGACAACCAAGGAAAAGAAGGCTGGCCGCAGGCCCCTAAATCCGCCATGGTAGCTCCTCCGCAGCCGTCGTTCGACGGCTTGCCCGGGGCGGATCCGCAGGCGGGCGATCTAATTCAGGGTCAGAAGGATGAGGTAGCAAAGGCCGAACAAGAGGTTTATGCGAGCGCATATGCAAAAAACTAACGATCTCACGACAAAGATCTTGCTAGCGATAGCTCTGGCTTTTCTCGCCCTGGGCAGTGCTGTAGCGCGGGCCCAAGTTGTCGCTCCTCCGCGGCCCCCTGACGCTCCTGAAGGAATGCAGGTCGACCCAGATCCCGCTCAAATGAGTCAGATTCGTTCCAATGTGAAAGCTGGGTTTTGGAAGGCAGCTTCAGACCAGGCCAGCGAGCTACTGCGATCGTATCCTGACAGTGTTGCATTGAATTGCGTCGCGGGCGAGGCTGCGGTCGCATCCAGTGACCGGACTGCTGTCAGCCTTGCTTTGAATCGCCTAAAAAAACTGGCGCCTCGAGAACAGTGCGTGATCATGCTGGCAACGCAATACGAGCGCATGACTGAGCCCGCGCTGAAAGAGAGAGCACTTGAACTTGTAAAAGCTGGGAATATCGAAGGGGCCCGACAACTGGTGATCAGCGCGCACCTGGGGCCTGCAGAGGAACTTCGCATCCAGCACTACATGGACAGGGCGGAGACTCATTTTAGCAACGCGTTACTCCGACTGCAAAAGATGGAACGAATCGACTCTGTCTCCAAAGAGGAAGCTACAGATCTAAAAAAGGAGACCTTGGAGGCAGCGCGCAAATTTGCCGAGGATCGCAAGAGCGCGCAAGAATTTTTGTTTGATCCAGTTGGCACAAGTTACTGCACTCTAGACAGCGCGAAAGACCTCTTCCAGCGTAAGAATCTGAGTTTTACTGACTTCTATATCGCGTCCAGCAATTTAGCGAGTGAATACCCGTCGAATCCAGATGTCCAGCAATTCCGATTCATGGCCTTGCTATTGCGGAATTCGGATAGCCTGCCAAAGGGGTCGCAAGACCCTATGATCCGCTATGGGAACTCGGTTCTTGAGAAGTACGGAACGCTGTCTATTCCTTTCTTTTCGCGAGATGAACAGTATCTGCTAGTCCTGGATCACAGGAACCGTCACATTACTCTCAAGGTAAATCCTGCGCATCCCAAAAACAACGGAACCACTGACGGACTGAGAGTTGGCCAGACTTTTGATCTGAATTACTCGAAGATCGCATTGTTGCATCAATCGGTCTCGAACCGCTTGCCCTCCACAGGTTTAAGCGAGAAAAGCGTAGCGCTGGATTTCGGAGACCAGGGAATCGCGCCGTATTACGCGATGATGCCTGCCATTCATTGCCTCTATGGAGAACACCGTTCACGCGGTTCGACCGCTCGCCTGGGCCAGTTCGTTTCCGGAGAACTCGGGCTCCCAGCGTCTAACGTAAAGCTGGTCGACCCAAATGGGAAAACGCATGATGTCCTGTCGACCGTGATGGTGGTCGGGACCATGGGCACGATGGTAGCTGGCCAAGTTGGGGTCTCGCAGGAGCAAACGCTGGTTGCTAACAATCGCGTGGTCGATCCAAGCTTGCCGCTCGAACAGCTGCAAATCCAGAATCAGCAATCTGAAGGTCAGCAACTCATTGAGGCGGTAGCAGATGAGGCTACTGCGCGCCAAGATGAGGCCGATGCGCAGAATGACGAAGCGGAGAGCTTGGAAGTTGCATTGACCGAAAAGGGTTTTGACCAGGCATTCGATTTAGATATCCCAGGGTATGTCGCAGTTCTGACTGAACTGCTCCAAAGACAAAAGTGAAATCCGAATAGTCGAGGAACAACACATGAGGAAATCAATCGCCTGTGTGGTGCTGGTGTGTGCTGCATTGTGCCCTTTTGCCATCGGCAAGTCGAAGACGAACGACCAGGCGAAGGCGCTTATCAATGAAGGCAAGACGCTTGAGGCTCAAGGGCAATTGCTCGAAGCCCGAGCGAAGTACATCGACGCGACCAAGCAGGGTGGTGGGGGCAAAGAACTGGCCGAACTCAATAAGAAGATCGGTGCCAAGACGGCGGAGTTGGTAACTTCAGCCAAGACGAGTTTCAACTCCAAAGACTACCCGAAATCCATCGAACAGTTAGAGGAAGCACATAAGTACTCGCCAGACTCTCCGGACGTGAACTGTGATCTGGGTGTGGCCTATCACATGGCTGGAGATGACACGAAGGCGATCGACAGCTTGCACTCCTGTGTCAACGATGTTGCGAAACCGGAAGAGAAGGAACGCTACTCCCAGCTGATCACTCAGATCGAGACTAAGGACAACTCGGTTACCACCGACCCAACGCAGAAGCAAGCTCTGGCGTCATTCAATGATGGCCTTCGGCAAAACCAAGAAGTGCTGCCGACGGTCGCGCAGGACGCAGACTTGTGCAAAAACCTGCTGGCGAACCAGGCCTCATTGCCCAAAACTCCATCCATTTTGTTCAACCTTGCCAAGTGTTCGGAAGACGCCGGAAATCTGGAAGACGCCTCCCGCTATTTCGACGATTACATGAAGGCCGCCCCCGACTCCGAGGCTTTTCCCGAAGCCAAGGATGTTTCCCAGCAATTGGCGAACATTCTCGCGTTCGATGGCCCGAAACGCGAAGACGTCCGGCAACATTACCGGTCTGCGTCGCAATATTTATTGAAGGGGCGTTACGGACTCGCGCTCAAAGAATACGAGACGGCGTCGTCGATCGCGCCCGACTTCGCTTTCGGTCGGCGGCAACTCGGACTATTTTATGAGTCTTTGGGACGAACCGATGATGCCATGCGGGAACTGAACGCATATGCCGCCATGGATGGCATTCCCATCGAAGAAAAGGACTGGGCCGCAAAAGAAGTGGCAGGTATCCCCGAAAAGCGGACGAAATACGACTCTGCCTTGCACGATGCATCGGCAAAAGTTCGTCCCTTGTTGTTTACGGGACACTCCGGGGTAGATGGCGCTACTTGTGATCAGATAATCCAAACTTTGCAGACCGCTACCGAAGCGTTTCCTCTTGCGCCAGGAGCCAACCGCTTGCTGGGCTTCATGTATATCGAGGCGAACTATCCAACGGGAGCAAAACACGCTTACGATGCGGCCGCGGCAGGCAGCGCCGATCCCTTCTTCTTTGCCTGGGTCAGCGGGCTAAGGGGAATTAAGGGCGGAGCTTTTTCTTTCGTTGAAGTGAAGAAAGACGGGCTTCAGGTTGAACCGATATATTCGACCCGCAAGAAGAGAAGGAAAAATCAGGATTCTAGCGAACCGCAGGCTTGCCACTCGGTGATGGATAGCACTGATGTGCTGTTGCCCGAAAGCTCTTGTGGAGAATACCTCGCTGTTAAGGATATTCATTCGGTTGAATCGAAACAGTTCGGCATTGAGGTCGTTTCGGCCAACAAACTGTGGATGACACCAGTGAACCTCTTTGAAGAAGACCCGATTCGAAGCGGTCCTGCCGCTCGCAAATACGCGAATCGGTACACAAGGGTGATCCAGCGCTACATGGAAAATGACGTTACGAAGCTCGGGGCTGAACACATGACCGGCGGTGAAAAATTTGCGATGGGCATGGCGTTCGCATCAGCGGCAATGGGTGGAGTGGGTGGTGCGATGAATTCGATCAGCGCGGCCCAAGCCGCCATTAATGTCTCGATGTCAGCGATGCAAGCGATGCGGATCATGCAGCAATATCGCTCGCAAAATGCACTGCTCGTCCGACCGGGAGTTTACAAGCCCATCCCGGTGGATCCGGCTCCTCTGACATTCCGGGTCGAATGACGATGGCGGAACAACCGCGGAAAGTTTGGGTGGGATAGCGAAACGACAACTTTTGAGAACTATCATTCTCCTGAACAGCGCTTGCTATTCGACGTTGGCGATCAACTCTAGGGAGGTAATTCGGTCAGAGGTGAGGTGCACTCTCAACTCCGTTCCGTCTTTCCATTGCAGCGTCACCGCGTCCTTTCTTTTCCAAAAACGTGATCCGTAAATTCGTTTCACGTCTGCTAATGACTGCCCACCTGACCTGCCCCCTGCTTTCGTTCACGTAAGAATACGACAACTTTCATCGGTCCCATCTCCGGTTTGAGCCGGGATGGGGGAGGGCGAGGGGCAAGGGACGGCGATTGAGTCCCTTGCCTCGCGCTCAGCTCTGTAGAAGCCTGCAGCCTCAGCGGCAGCAAACTCTTTCGGGGTTTTGTATCCCAAGCTGCTGTGGGGACGCTCTTCGTTGTACTCGATCCGCCACGCCGCGATCCTCCGCCGCGCGTCGAACAAGTTTTGAAACCAGCTCACCGTCAAGCACTCCTCCCGCAAGCGTCCGTGGAAACTCTCCACTCGGGCGTTCTGCGTCGGCTTCCCCGGCTGAATATGCACTAACTCGATCTTTCGTTCCACGCACCATGCCAGAAAATGCCGGCTGGTCAGTTCCGGTCCATTGTCGCAGCGGATCGCCAACGGTTGCCCGCGCTCGGCTACGCGTGCGCTATGAAAAGCGGGCGGACATCCACGAGGCGTTTCTGGCCTTGGCTTGCGCTCTCCTCTGCTGGAATGTTCTCCGAAGGCACAACGTCGGAGCGAATTGGTAACCGCAGTGCCTGTTGCTGCTAACTGGGTTGTCAAACGCCTTCGGTGCGAGACGAGTCACGACCATGAACTAGAAGGAATACTTCAATCCGAACTGAATCAAGCGAGCCGGAATTACCGTTTGCGTGATCTTGCTAAAATTCGCCACGGACAGGTTCAAGTCAAGGCAAGTCGTGCAGGTCGGGATTGAGAACGCCGGGTGGTTGAAAAAATTGAAGAAGTCAGTCCGGAATTGGATCTGGTGCCTGTCGCTGATGTGGAAATTCTTCATAACCGAGAAGTCCACGCTTTCCTGAAATGGGCCGCGGTAGATGTTGCGCATGCCTGGGCTGCCGAAGCCGGTTGACGAGGAATCTCCTGCGAAAGGAACCGGTACGGGATTGCTGAAGAGGTTGGGGTTGATGTAGTCGTCTAAGCGCCGCTGGATCGGTCCCAACGTCGGGGCTGCGAGCGGATTCGTCGCTTGTCCGGGCGTGCAGGTCGCGAGAGGAGCATCACCCGGCAGGGCGGTGATCTGGCTGCTTCCGCAGACCGCCGACGGTGTTCCTCCTGGAAATCCATATGCCCCACCCGCAAAGGAATCGGTAACCGTGAACGGTTGCCCACTCTGGAGGGTCACCAATCCACTGATACCCCAGCCTTTAAAAACTTGACTGGCGAATATCCCTGCTTTGGCAAGCGGAAGTTCGTAGCCATAACCGATGCTCAATCGATGACGGCGATCCAAATCACTGAGAGCACGGTTGCCCGAGATATTGCTTTGATCGTTGTAAACGCCGGCGCCTCCCCGTCCGGGGCTGCCGTTCAGTTCGTAGGTATTGATGGAGCCGCTAACGTTATCAATGTTCTTCGCGAATGTATACCCCGCATGGAAGAAAAGCCCGCCCTGAAATCGGTGCGACAGGACAAATTGAGCAGAGTGGTAGATCTGGTTACCCAAGTTCGACGTGTACGCAGCGTTGTTAAGCGCAGTAAGCCCCAGCGCTTGTTCACGCAGGGTTTCGTTGGCCAAAGTGTTGGTCGTGATCGTGTAGGGGTTCCCCGACATATCCTCGACGGTTATCGGTGTCGTTGGGCTCGCCAACTTGGCTTGAAACGGCCTCCAAACCGCGATCCCCCCCATGCCGCGCGAGCCAATGTAGCCTACTTCTACTGCCCAGTTGTGCGGTAGGAGGCGCTGCAGGGTGAGATTCCACTGCTGAGTGTAGGGAGGGTGCAGATTGGGATCTGCCGAGGGAAATGATGCGAGGTCGATGCTACAGTTGGTCGCCGGAGGACCGAGATCCGGCGGGACGAAATAGAGCTGACAGGTCCGCCCGGCCGGGTTGACCCAGTTCACCGTTGCCAGAGGATCGTTAACGTCTCCCTTGACTCCGGCGAAGGATGACTTGACAGGCACATACTGCGGCAACAATTTAGTCGTGCCAGTGGCTTGGTTGGGGAGCGGATTCGCCAAAAGCAAGGAAGCTCCGTTGAAGTTCAAGAAATTCTGTGTCGCGAAGAACGGCGCGCCGATGGAGCCCTGAAATTCAGTCTGGTTGGACAATTGTTGAAAGTAGATACCATAGCCGCCGCGAAGAACGGTCTTTTGATTGCCGAATACATCCCAAGCGAAACCGACTCTTGGTGCAAAGTTGTTCGAGTCCCAGCAATGCCGCAAAGCGCAGTCCGACACGCCGGGAGTGCCGGTGACACCATTCAGATTCAGTGCTGCGGGGAGAAGAAATGGGTCCAGCCCCTGCTGAGCCCGACGAAAATCATAGTTGGCATTGCGATGAAAGAGCTCATGTGAGAACTGCATCGGCTCCCAGCGTATGCCAAGGTTTAGCGTTAACCGAGATGACCAGCGATAGTCGTCCTGAAAGTACAGATCAGCAGAGACAGCACGGAAGTATCGCTTCGAGTCTCCGGCACCGGCGGAGGGTGAGGTGACCGTACCTGTTATGAAATTTAGCCAACTGGTTGGATAAGAGATGCCGGCTGGAAAAAACACAACCGACCCGCGCACGTTGGAGTTGATGTAACGATTCAATTGGTAGCGTGTGAGGTCTCCGCCCGCATGCAGGTTGTGCCTGCCGATCGTCATCAACCAGCTATCGCCCAGTTGATAGATGTTCGATGCAACCCCGCGGTCGTCGTTAAAGTCGATTCCGAATGAAAACGGTCCGGGAACGAAGAAATATAGTCCCGGGAAAGCCGAAGAATTGGGGCGAGACGCGCCCACATCCTGCAAGGTCAGCAGGTCCGTCGGCTTTAATGCAAACACAAATCGGCTCACACCAAATCTTATCTCGTTCAACTGACGGCTACTGATCTGGGTCGTGTAGCTGAGACTTGCGAAGCGATTGTCCAGAGGCTCGTTGAGGGGACCTGCCAAGTCGGCGGCGGTGCCAAATGGCTTCATCACTCTGATGTTGTCGTAGAACGTGCGGAGTTGAAGCTTATCTTCGGTATGCCGTAGGGGACGGTCGTAAGCTACGCTGAACTGGGTGTCACTCGGAGCGGCCGTTCGACTCAAATTGCAGCTAAATGTCCCGGGATTCCCGGGGCTTGTCGGTGGGGCAACAAAACTACTGCACCCAGTTCCGCCAGAATTTCAACACCTCGCTTACTCTACGGTATCGACGGTGATGAGTCCGGGCGATTCCTGGCGCAGCAGCAGAACTTGTTGCGTGTTTCGACCCCACCCGATTACGGTCTTCGGGTCAATCGCCAGTTTCTTCAATGCCGTGCCGCCGGAAAGGGATGCTCGCATATTCAGCCGACAGCGGGTTGCTCGGGCCATTCGGCTTGGGTCTCTCCGCGGATGGTAAGAAATTCGCCGTGGGCGGCATGGAGGGCATGCTCGTGCTGTATGACAGCGCCACGGGCAAGAGACTCAATACGTCAGAAAACTCGGGCAACACGATTTGGGACGTCGTCATGGCGCCGGCTGGCAGTGTTCTGAGCGAGCTTCAGTGGGACGGTTTCTGCGGCAGGGCGAACGCGATATAGACTCCTCCCGAGCCAGACTTGGGATCTTTGCCCCCGCCGGCTGCGATCACCACGTACTGACGTCCTTTC
>Ga0209698_10007994_pt1 | contig 10990 bp, 11 predicted proteins | sample LitLauG_LLR_2012_FD_187203 | JGI IMG/M metagenome (GOLD analysis project Ga0209698, IMG submission 187203) | Freshwater sediment microbial communities from Pennsylvania, USA - Little Laurel Run_MetaG_LLR_2012 (SPAdes) (version 2) | ecosystem: Environmental > Aquatic > Freshwater > Creek >... | reverse complement strand
AACCACAAATAACCGGTGCCGGCGCGGACGCTGCTGTCCGCGACCTTCGATTTTGCCTCTCGTATGGGGACGGGGCTTTGCCCCGTCCCGGCCGTGCGCAGCGGACGGTCATCGCAGCCCCGGCAACTCTTGCCTCCGCCAATCCTGCAAGCTTTGCCCACTCGCCGCAGCGCACTGCGGTCCCGCTGGAACCGTTTCGCTGCAACTCCCGACAAATGCTCGAACCTTCCTTCCGCGCCATCGCCGTGAGCCGATGGAAGTGAGCGTGCTCCACTAACACCAGGTTCCCTTGGACTCTAGCCAGTCCATAGCATCGGCCGGCGGATTCCGATCTGAACGCTCTCCAGACTTACATCGAGGTGCATCAATGTCTATTTCCAGTCTTCTCAGCAGCAGCTTCAACCAGAGCCAGCTCAGTGGCATCAGTACTACCTACCAAAAACAGATTCAGCAGCTCAGCCAGGATCTCACATCGGGCAATCTGCCGGCCGCGCAGTCCGATTTCGCAACTTTACGGGCCGCCTTTTCGCAGTCCCCCACTAGCGTTGCCGCCACTTCTAGCCCTTTCAGTTCTACAGCCCCCACCGCCAGCCCCGCCGCGCAAGCCTTCAAACAGCTGAGCAGCGACCTTCAGTTTGGCAATCTTTCCGCTGCACAGACGGATGTCTCGACTATCCAACAGGATCTTCAGGGCGCAACCGGCACGCAGGAGGCTCGCCACTCCCACCATCTCCACCACCTCGGCGGGACCAGCGGAGGCGGAGATTCCAGCAATCTGACTTCCCTGCTCCAGTCCCTGAACCAAGTGGGCCAAAGCCTGTCTTCCGGCAATCTTTCCAGCGCTCAACAGGCCTATGCTACCTTGCAGCGACAACTGCAACCGTTTGCCCTCGGCGGAGGAGCGGTCGCCACGTCGGCGGCGGTCTCGTTTGATGCTTGAGCCGTCGGCCTTCAGACATCAGCATTTCCTGATGGCTGATGGCCGATTACCTGGCGCTTTTAGCGCGCTGCATGGGCTGCCTCGATCGCTTCGTGCAGTTCGTGCTCTGCTGCCCGCAGATGCTCTTCCGCCTTCGCACCGTGTCCAGCCATATCGTAGTGGTTGGCCGCACGGGCGTGATCCATCTCATGGATCGCCTGCTGCACATGGTTATGGGCCGCTTCCAGGTCATGCCAGTCATGAACCCTTTCAGCAACCGCGATTCCGGCAACAAATGACAGACACACAGAAAGAACGGCAACTGCAATCGCTTTCGTCATAGTTTCTCCTCTTAAAGTTGTGTTTAGGTTTTCACGGACGCGCGCAGATAGCGACATTCTCCCTAACCACAGTCCTCCTGTCAAAACGAAAACAGGTGGGCCTTAGTGTAACCAGAGGTTCGGGGGCGTGCAGACTGTCGTCCCGGCGGTGAAATCAGCCCTGGACTCGCGGCTCGTTCATCGTGATGAGAAATTCCCCGCCGCAATGCATGCACCTCGCCGCAGCGAAGAGAATCACATTTCCTGGCCAATTATGTACGATTTGCTTTTGGCAGTGTGGGCACTTGATCAAGTGCCTATCGAAACCGAGATTGATGAGATCGACTTCCGACATGACCTGGTCCCCGGATCCAAAGAGAGGATGGTTTCATGTTGTTCCCACGACGGTCTTGTGTCGGTACGCTGAGCAACAACCGAATGTGCGCCGTCGCGCATTGGCGCTATTCCGCCTCGCTCCGCCATTCCTTGACCTGCGACTGCATGAGTTCGTAGCACACACAGGATGCTTCTTCCAGTTTGCGCCGCGCGATAATCTTCACGTCTCCGCGACTGTGGGTGATGAGGCCCGCTTTCTGTAGAATTCCAGACGCCACGCTCACGCTGGAGCGCCGGGTGCCCAGCATCTGCGCCAGAAATTCCTGCGTCAATGGCACTGAATTCGATCCGATCCGATCCGCGCTCATCAATAACCAGCGGGCCAATCTCTCGTCCACTTCGTGGAGACGATTGCAGGCCGCAATCTGCGTCACCTGCATGGCCATGATTTGCGAAAATTGCTGTAACCGCCGCTCCAGTTGGAGGCACTCCCGCAGAAGTTCGATGAGCTTTTCGCTGTCCACTCGAAAGGCCGAGGCCTCAATCTGAGCAATGGCCCGCGTGGGCGCGCTGCGGAAACCCGCCACCAGCGGCACCCCAATAAAACCTTCCTTGCCCACCAAGCCCACTTCCACGCTCTTCCCGTCTGGGAAGACGCTCAGAATGGAAATCAGTCCGCTGTTGCAGAAGTAGGCGGATTTCAAGGTATCGCCCGGTTCATGCAGCACGTGGTGAGTGCGCAATCGCACAAATTCCAACGCCGGCAATACCAGTTCCAATTCTCTCAGGGGGAGGCCAAGCAGTATCTCGTTATAGATATGGTTGCCATCACCGTCGGCGCTGGGTCGCGTTGTAGAGGATTTGAGCGGGGACTTAGCGGCTGTCTTGGGTGAAAAATCTGCCGGTATCTCTGCCGACAGACGAGACTTGTTTGTCATAACGGCTCCTTGAACAGCGACATGCTGTCTGATTTCGCAAGGAACCGTCACCGTGCGGTGCGGCGGAAAGTTGCTAGATGAGACACCTGTACCCTATACCGTTGACGACCGTAAAACTGTGCGATAGCGAACAGTTTTTGACGCTTCCTTCTGGTATGGTGGTTGCAAATTTTTGACTCGTTGTACAGGGGATGCCCCCTTCCGACCCCGGTGGAGCAGCGCCTTCAGCGCGATTCCGCCGGGTTATAGCCAGCGTGATCCAGATCACAGCCTCATGTCTGCCACTTTGGTTAGAGTAGGGTCAGCATGGGCGGATTCTCCATTCTCACCAACCGCAAACGCGCCATCGTCGCATTGGTGCATTCCATCGTGTTCCTGCTGGTTGCGGTGCGGCAGATGGTTGCGGCCAATCCCGCCGCCGGCATCTGGCTACCGTCCACTGTATCCCGGGGCACGTGGATTCTCTGCGGGATCCTCGCCCTTGTCTCCAGCATTCTTTTGTGGCTCTTGGTAATTTCCCAAGGATGGATGGAGAGATTCTATTTCGGATTCTGCACCATCAGCGCCAGCTCAGGACTGCTCCGAACCGCTGCCGGCGACCAGGCGTTTCATGCCGGCCTCTACATCCGGGTTGTCATGCTGGTCAGCGCGGTTGTGGTGGGACTGCTGATTGTTCGAATGCACTCCCGCACCTGCTCCCGCGTGCAACCGGAGTTTGCCGAAGAAGGCAGTTAAATCGCAGCATCTCCCCAATTTACCTAGGGACGGACCGCCCCCGGCGGTTCCCACACCATCACGTCTTTCCTCGGATGGCCTACATAGTCGTTCCTTCCGTGCGATGAACGACCTCGAAGTGCGTTACAGACTCATCGAAGGCGGTCAGGACCGCTCGCGCTTCCAGTTCCACCACGGCCTTCTCGGGCTTCACTCCGGCGAACTTACGGACTGCTTCCATCGACTCCCAAAGCGTGAGCACGACAAATTCAATCGCACCGTCAACCGCGCGTCGGAGCAAGTATGCTCCGCGATGCCCTTCGATCACAGCGAGTGCCGGGAAACCCTTTCTTGTTGCATGCGCAACATATTCACCGGACTTCTCGACGGTCGCGCGGGCACGCCACACTCGCAAGATTATGCCCTTGTCTTTGTCGCGGGATGAAGCGCCTGCATCTGCTGGGTTCGAAGACTCCCTACCCTTGGTTTTGGTGGTGGCGACTGCATTCGGCCTGATGGGCATCGCGGAATCTTCTCCAGCAACCGTCGTCCATTCCCGCACATGCCATCGCTTCACGGCGCCGCTGGTCACATAAGGATCGGCGCGGGCAAACTTCTCCGCGACCTCGGGCGAGTCGCCCTTGAACAGCAGCACGGCTCCGTCGACCGGATTGGACAGCGCGCCGCCCAACACCAGTTCGCCGCGCTCGCTTGCTCTCCAAGCCTTGTCGAGGTGGGCATCGCGAAACTGCGCGCGCCTGGCAATGTAGTCCTCGCCAACTTCGTAGAATAAGAGGTAATGCATACGAGATGATATCGCGGAGAACACGGTCAAAGCGCCGCCATCGATGCACAAACAATTTGCGCGCTGACACGGCAATGCGTATATAGTTTGAGGGCTGCTGTTAGTGGGGAGTCTGGGCCAATTCTGAAATGCCAGCACAACAATCTTAGGAGGAAAATAGAATGAAACCGCTTATTCGCTCGCTTGCCATCACTGCCGTCATCACGATCTTCGGCATTCTACCGTTAAGTACCCGCGTCGCCCAGGCGTCCAGTTCGCTTGCGTTTCAGGGTTTCGAAACAAACACGGGGGACTGGACCCCGACCACAACTCGTGTGCCCTCGGGCGGCGGGGTTCTTGGCGTGTCGTCCGCCTCGGGCAGTTATCACGCCGAACTCACCAATATCTACGACACTTATTTTCCTGGCTACGGCGGCGCGGAGTTCAGTTTTTTCGGTTATGCGACTCAGCCACCCTATACCGGCGATTATTCCCAATCCATCAGCATGTACATATTCGCGAATTGGCCTTTAGCCTCTCCGAATAACAACGGCCAAGGCGTCTGGATCGACATGTCGCCTGGTCAACCATCAGGCAATTTTGGAGGCGAGCACAATTTCCGGCTTACTCCAACCGGAACCGCGGTCGGCATCTCTGTGGACGGCCAAGGGAGCCCCATCGTGAGCATCGCTACCTCTGGTTGGTACAAGTTTCAGATGACCTACCAGAAAGGAGCCCACCCCACCGATCTGGTAACCACACACATGAACGTATTCGATCCCAACGGGAATCTGATTGGAACGACAACCGTAGTCTCGAATTCGCCGGGCGGCCCGCTGTTTAGCCAGGATCTCGCGGGACCGGGCTATGTGTGGATCACCGTTTGGGAAAACGGATGGCCGGCCGCAGGGGCGAACGATGTGCTCGCCATTGACGATGTCCGCGCCGACCTTCTAACGGTTTGCGATGGACTAGGCGGTAACTTGAAAGGAAATCTGACGGTTTCAAGCGGCCAGACCTGCTTGTTGAATGGAAGCACCGTATCCGGGAATGTAACGCAAACCGGGGGTTCACTGACTGCCAACGGCAGCACGATCACGGGCAACCTGCAAGCCACTGGTGGCGGCACGCTCTCTGTCAATGCATCGAATGTCAACGGCGATGTGCAGATCCAGAACATTCCGTCGAGCGCCGGAGCGAGTCAAATCTGTGGCACGGTCGTGGGCGGCAACTTAGAGGTCCACAACAACGGGGCTTCGGTGGAGATCGGTTCCTCGAACCCGCCTCCCTGCGCCGGCAACACGGTGGGAGGTAATCTCCAGGTGCAGAACAACACTGGCGCGGAACCAATCGTCGGCAACACGGTCGGGGGCAACCTGCAGGCGCAGAACAATACGGGGCCGACGCAAGTTTTCAACAACAACGTTACTAAGACCTTGCAGTGCCAGGGTAACACGCAGTTGCTGGTGGCGGGCCCGAACACGGCCTCTCAGAAGCAAGGGCAGTGTTTCTGACGGTAGGGTAATTGCACTGGCCGCTCGACGTACTTCCGGGCGGCCAGTGCTCTTTTTGAGAGACCCGTGGGGGTCGCGACAACAAACTGACTATCTTGAGTCAGGCGACGGCTCTCTCTCCTCGGGAGGCTTGAGCCTCCGGAATGAGCTGTAAAGAATCACGTCGTAGGTCACCTTCGCGCCACCGCCCACCAACAAGGGAGCAGAGAAAGTCAGCGACTGCATCAGGAATCCAGCCACCGCCGAGCCTACGGCCCAGAAGACATTGCGTGCGAGGTTGGTGACGCCGCTGGTGAAGGTGCGTTCGGACGGCGCCACCAGGGCGGCGACGTAGGACTGGCGCGTCGGCACATCCATCTCGACCAGGGCTTCGCGACAGAGAAAGAGGGCGACGGCCCAATGGAATGACGGAGCAAACGGAACCGCCATGAGGAACAAGCTGGAGGGAAGGTGAGTGAGGACCATCGTATTCAGGAGCCCGATGCGGCGAGCCAGCCATGCCGCGCCCAGATGAGACAAGGCATTCAGGATGTGCACGGCAAAGAAAACCAAGGCCAGATCGTGCTCGGGCACGCCGAAGCGCCGGAAGAACCAGTAGGCCACGAGGGCGTCGGTAAGGAATCCGCCTCCAAAGGCATCAAGGGAGAAGAGCGCGGTCAGGCGTGCTACCGTTTTCCTGGCCTGTGGCGAGATTCCGGACGCGAGCTTGATGGGCGCTGGGTTGGCGATCTCCGTCGCTGGTGACAAGAACAGGTAAACGGCGGCGACCAGCAGATACAGTACCGAGTAGCCGAAGAACATGATCCGGTAGGAGCCGAGCTGCGAATACGCGAGGCGATGCTGTAGGACGATGGGCAAACCGGCCGCTAATGCCCCCAAGGAGCCACCGCCATCTAGGAATACGTTATAGAGCGCGAGGCTCCAGGTTCTTCTGGCGTCGCTCACCAGTCCGGGAATTACGGCCAGGTCGAGCGCCTGGGATGCCGAACGATCCGTGCCAGTCCCGTTCAGCATGCTAATAAACGCCAGCAGTAACAGGAGAGCGGGAGCACTGGCAAACATGGCCAGGGCCACTCCTCCCAGTCCACTTAGTGCCGAGAGAAGAATCAGCGAGCGGCGGCGGCCGAAGCGATCGGCGGTGAAGCTGACTGCAATCGTGGCGAGAGCCGAGCCGACGAGTCCGGCTCCGATTACGAGCCCAATCATGAACGAAGAGAATCCGGTGCGGAACAGATAGATCCCCAACGCGACCCCGGTCATCCCCACACCCACGGAACGAAGAAAACCGGCAGCATTGATGAGAGCAAGATCCCGTTGCGGATGAGGCTTCACTGGATAGATGTTCGCAAGTGGGCGAGCAGAGCGTCGTATACCGGGAATTGCCGGGCGAGCCGCTCTTCGTCGGAGAGACCAAGCGCGGCAAAGCCTTGGGCCATGGAACGCAGGCCGACACCCTCAACGGCAACGTGTTCCTGTCCCTTGATGTCGGCGGCGCGCACGATCAAGGCTAAGCGCAACAGAGCCGGATCGTTGATGGAGTAGTCTTCGCAAATCGCCTCGAAGGTGCAGCGGACATCGCGATGATTGAGTTTGATGGCGGCGATCTTGGGGGCGTCGAACGGGATCGCGTTTTCCTGGGCGGCGCAGGTGAGCAGGTCTTTTTCTTCCACAAACAGGAATTCCGCCCCCGGGTCGATGAAGCGCTTAATCAGCCACGGACACGCCACGCGATCCACCTTCACATTGCTTCGAGTAATCCACTTCATAGCCACCTCACTGGGGATCGCTAAGAGAAGCCGGCAGCTTTCGAATGGAGGGCCAGAATCCATCTCATATGAACCCAAGGAATCAGCTATCTGCTACCTCAGGGGCTGAAGCCCGCCTCGTTATTGGGCTCTGGGCGGCGCGGCTGCGAAGCCGTGCCCTTCCAAAACCGATTCAAGAGATAGCTTCTATTAATGTGCCAACGCAGACCTGGGTCAATTACACCACAGAATACGTAGCTGCGACCTCGCGGACAGCGCCGACGAGTCCGCGGATGCGCAAACAATTGACAAACTTTTTACAGCACCATGACACAAGCAATGATTGCATCTGTTTAAGTGGCTCCACTGGCGAAACCCGTTCTGAAACAACGGATCCGTCGGTGACTGGCCAGAACCGTCACGACGACACGGATTCTGGCTGCCTTCTAGCCGTCGATGAGGAGGTTGCCATGATTCCCTCCAGGTTCGGAGCGATGCGCTCGTCCCTGTTAGTCACTCTCCTCGGAATCGGAGTGGTATCAATTACGACCAACCCAGCCCTGGCTTCGGGGACCTGGAGCAAAACCGGGAGTATGAATAGCGTGCGCATTTACCACACAGCCACGCTGCTCCCCAACGGCGAGGTCCTCACCGCAGGAGGCGTCAACCCCACAGAGGGTTATCTTTCTAGCGCGGAACTATACAATCCCGCGACGGGCATGTGGACCTTCACGGGCAGTATGCAAACTGCGCGCGAGGGCCACGTGGCGACCCTGCTGCAGAACGGTCAGGTGCTGGTGACTGGGGGCATCAACGCGAACGGCCTCGTTGCCAGCGCCGAGCTGTACAACCCGGCTACGGGAACGTTTACCGCCACCGGCCGCATGACCACCGGCCGCTACGACTTTACCGCTACGCTGCTCTCCAATGGCGAGGTGCTCGCGGCGGGAGGCGCCAACTTCGGTCATGGAGGGTTGTCTAGCTCCGAGCTGTATAACCCGGCTACTGGAAGATGGACCGCCACCGGCCGCATGACCACCGGCCGCTACGGCCAGAGCGCCACGTTGCTGCAGAATGGCCGGGTGCTCGTTGCGGGTGGCAACACCGCGGAGCTGTACAATCCCGCAACAGGCAGGTGGACCGCCACCGGCAACATGCCCAGCTACCATCAGGAGGCAGTCGCTCCGCTGCTCCCGAACGGGCAGGTGCTCGTCGTGGGTGGCAACACCTTTAACTCCCCTGACCTATACGACCCCTCTTCGGGCCAGTTTACCGTCGTCGCCCAGCTGCCGTGCGACTGCGACAACTTTCCCGCTGGGCTGCTCAACACAGGCCAAGTCCTAGTCGCGGGCGGGACCGTCGGCTATCACCCTGTCTCGACCAGCGACGCCGAGCTCTACGACCCTTCGACGCAGTCCTGGGCGCGCACCGGCAGCATGAACGCCACGCGCGACAGTGAAACGATGACCGTACTGTCGAACGGACAGGTGTTGGTCGCGGGCGGCGAACAGATCTCCAACGGGAGAGCCACCGAGCTTGCCAGCGCCGAACTTTATGCGCCATAACACCTTGAAGGAGGTTGCCATGATTTGCAGAAACATACATAGGTTTGCAACGGTTCGCACGCTCGTATTAGGAGCACTATCTGCTATCGCGTTCGCAGCGCTTACTCCCTTCCCACTCCTCGCTCAGTCTGGCACCTGGGCGAACACCGGCAGTCTGAATACGCCCCGCACCGATCATACCGCCACGCTGCTCGCGAACGGCCAGGTGCTCGTGGCGGGGGGCTTAGACAGTGGTTATCTCGCCAGTGCCGAAGTCTACGACCCTGCGATTGGCAAGTGGACGCTCACAGGCAGCATGACCGCGCCGCGCGATGGCCACGACGCGGTGTTGTTGGAGAACGGTCAGGTGCTCGTAGCTGGAGGCATTAACGCCACCCTTGGCCAGTGCGGCACTTTAGCCAGCGCCGAGTTGTACAACCCGTCCACGGGTACCTGGACCGCGACCGGTAGCATGACCACCGGCCGCTACAGCTTTACCCTCACACTTCTTCCCAACGGAGAAGTGCTCGCAGCAGGCGGCACCAATTGTGGCAACGGCGGCCTGACTAGCGCGGAACTGTATAACCCCTCTACAGGAAAGTGGACCGCGACCGGCAGCATGACGACCGGCAACGAAACCAATTGGGCCGTCCTGCTTCAGAATGGCGAAGTGTTCGTTTTGAACGACAACTTATACAACCCCTCAAAAGGCAGATGGACGGCCACCAACCGAGATCCCATCTTTGCGCATGCACCGGTCGTGCTGATCCCGAATGGGGACGTCTATGCTGCGGGCACCATACAAGGCGACAGCATATACAACCCCTCGACAGCCAAGTGGACCAACTTCGCCGCACCGCCGTGCACAACGATCCACCAAAGTTGCGAGGCTGCCGGTGCGCTGCTCGCCACAGGCAAGGTTCTGGTCGCGGGCGGCGCCACCTTCGTGAGTGGCAAGCACTATCCGATCGAGGAGACGAACGGATTTGCGGCACTCTTCGACCCTTCGACCCTTACCTGGACAGCCACCGGGAGTATGAATACATCACGCCTCGGTCAAACCATGACCGTACTGTTGAATGGACAGGCGCTGGTCGCCGGCGGTGAAACGTACAACAAGGCTGTGGGTGGCCTTCTCACGATTGCCAGCGCCGAACTCTATACGCCCTAGCGAGTCGCGCTGCGATTTATCGGCGCACGCAGGTCTTTGCGTCCGTCTACAGAACCCGCCGAGACGACACGGATTCTGGTTGCTTCTAGTCGTCTACGGGAGGTTGTCATGATTCGCACAAACGCACACAGGTTTCAAGCGATCCGCAGGCTCGTAGTAGCGGGATTCGTTGCTAGCGTGCTGGTAGTAAGTTTCGCCATCCCAACCCTCGCCCAGGGCACCTGGACGAAGACCGGCAGTTTGATTACTGCCCGCAATTCCCATACGGGCTCGCTGCTCACCAATGGCCAGGTGTTGGTCGCCGGAGGCAAGGACAGTGCCGGAAACACACTCGCCAGCGCGGAGTTGTACGACCCCGCTACGGGCAAGTGGACCGTCACCGGCAGCATGGCTACGGCCCGCCAGACTCACAGCGCCACGCTGCTCACCAACGGCAACGTGCTCGTCGCCGGCGGGATCTTCAGCATCATCAATGGCACGGTCACTTGCAACGCGACCGCCGAGCTTTACAACCCGTCCACGGGCCAATGGACGGCCACGGGCGGCATGACCGTGGCCCGCTGCTACCACAGCGCCACGCTGCTTACCGACGGCACGGTCCTGGTCGCGGGCGGCGGCACCATCACTTCGCCTGACAACAGCGCCGAGATCTACGACCCCTCGAAGGGGACGTGGAAAGCCACCGGCAGCATGAACGTTGCTCGTGCGGTAACGGCGGCAACGCTTCTGCCCAGTGGCCAGGTACTGATCTCGGGAGGGAACTCTACCTCGTCTGGTGGCCGGAGCGCCGAGCTCTATTCCAATGGCCACTGGAGTTTGACAACCAGCATGAACGTCCTGCGGCAGAGCCTTACGGCGACGCTGCTCACCAACGGCGACGTGCTGGTCTTCGGAGGCTCAAATCTTGAGAGCAATGCCACTGAGTTCTACAACCCGAACCCCGCGACCTGGTCGAAGACACATTGCTTTTGTGTGTCCCCTCCGATCGGCGGCCACACGGAGACG
>Ga0209698_10007993_pt1 | contig 10991 bp, 9 predicted proteins | sample LitLauG_LLR_2012_FD_187203 | JGI IMG/M metagenome (GOLD analysis project Ga0209698, IMG submission 187203) | Freshwater sediment microbial communities from Pennsylvania, USA - Little Laurel Run_MetaG_LLR_2012 (SPAdes) (version 2) | ecosystem: Environmental > Aquatic > Freshwater > Creek >... | reverse complement strand
GTTTCAGCGGTGTCTGAAGTATGTAATTGAAAATCCGAGCAAAGCTGGACTATCTGATTGGCCCTGGGTTTGGACGCGCGGGCAGGGTGCCCGCGCAACCGCCGGCGAGGGCGCCGGCGCTACCGTCGAGTGACCGGTTACTCCTCTACCCACTTCTCCTCTACTCTTCCACCGGTTGCGCGTTCAGTTCCTGTTCCGGCTCGCCTCCGGCCAGACCTTGCGCCACGATCAGCCTTCGCGCCTCGATCCGAAGATCCGGCAGCGCGCGTCCAAACCAGATTGCCCCCAGCACACACGCCACCCCTCCTCCAGCAACCGTTACCGGTGCGCCCATGCGGTGGGCGAGCGCACCGCCGAATAGTGCTCCGAAGGGTGCCATGCCCATGAACATCATGGAATATAAGGCCATGACACGTCCGCGCAGCTGGTCGGGAACCATGGTCTGGATCAAAGTGTTGGAGCAGGCCATTTGTAACATCATCGAGTAACCGGCGGGTAATAGCAGTGCCACTGAAAGCCAGAACGACCTTGAGAAAGAAAAAAGAAACAGGCTGGTCCCAAACGTCGCGCAGGTGATTGCCACCCAGCGTCCTAAACCTTTTACGCCGGTTTTGGCAGCCAGCGTCAGGGCTCCAAAGAGCGCGCCCACTCCCGTCGCGCCCATCAATATGCCCAGGCCGCGTGCGCCGCCGTGCAGAATTTTGTCGGCGAAGACCGGCATCAGCACCGTGTACGGCATACCCACCAGGCTGATCAGGCCGAGCAGCAACAGCAGGGCCCGGATGATTTTGGTCTGGCTGACCCAGCGAAAGCCTTCGATGATGTCGTCAAGGGGCGAGTGGCCGCTAATACGCGGGACGCTGCGCACATTCATTAGAAACAGGCCGATGATGACCGCGATGTAGCTGATGGCATTGGCGGCAAAGCACCAGCCTTCGCCGATGCGCGCGACCAGGATGCCCGCCACCGCCGGACCGATGACGCGGGCGCCGTTGAACATCGAGGAATTGAGCGCGATGGCGTTCATCAGATCCTCTTTGCCCACCATATCCACCAGGAACGACTGCCGGCCTGGGATGTCGAAGGCGTTCACGATCCCGAGCAGCGCGGCCAGAACAAAAATGTGCCAAACGTGCACCCGGTGCGTCAGGGTAAGCCAGGCCAGAATGGCCGCGAGAATCATGGAAGCGGTCTGGGTGGCAATCACCAACCGCTGCCGGTTCACCCGGTCGGCGGTAATGCCGCCGAACGGCGCAACCAGAAAGACGGGAAATTGGCTGGAAAAGCCCACTGCGCCCAGTAATAGCGCGGATCCGCTGAGCCGGTACACAAGCCACGCTTGAGCCACACTCTGCATCCAAGTTCCGATCAGCGAGACCAGTTGCCCGCTGAAAAACAGCTGAAAGTTGCGGTGGCGCAGGGCGCGGAGGGTCGTGGCAAATCTTGAGGGTGCAGCGCTCGCGTTCGTTGCTTCGTCAGCCGGGGAATTTGACGCTGGAGTCACTCTCTAAGACCTTGGCACATCTTTCCGATGACAGCAACTGGTGAAAAGTTGTGAGTGATCATTCGAGTGGCCAGAGCGTCTGCGCCCTCACCGAGGAGCGATTGACGTCGCTGACAAGGCGACACGCCGGCTACGCCACTGACTTGGAACTTCCCGAGAGGCCCGATTCGCGATACAGTTAATGGTTGCTGATCCCTCCGGGACCGTTCAAAGAAAGTGCTCTGGGAAACGCCGATGACAAGCCCCGAAACAAATCGACTGGAACGCCGCGGAGCCCAGCGTTTTGAAGTGAACGTGCCGGTGGCGGTTCACTTTGAAGGACGGACGGTTCCGGCGTTTACCCAGGACTTGAGTGGTCGGGGTATGTTTTTCTATACCGAGGGAGCCCTGCCAGAGGGTGCGGTTGTTGAATTGACGTTTACCATGCCCTCCGAGATTACTTTAGGAGAAAACATCCCGGTTCGTTGCCGTGGAAGGGTCCTGCGAGCGGACCCTCCGCGAGAAGGTCAAAGAAACGGGATTGCGGTAAAATTCGATTCCTACGAGTACTTGCCCGCCGACGAACGAGTGCCAATGTCACAGTGCGCGCGGGTTTCGGCCGCGTCTGCGGTCGAGAGTCCGCGCCTCATACCGCGTTGAACTGCTGATTTTTTCTTGACCTTTCCAACCCCCGCCTTCTGTCTTACAATTGTCTTACCAGATGGCAGGTTCTGACCGGTTGTCGAGAGCCCGCCTCCAACCTGCCGCTTCGTCTGTGGTCCCTTCGATTACGAAGGTCACTTGGCCCCGACGCAGGAAGTTCGTAGCATGACTTTGAGCACCGAGAACCGACTCATGCAGGGGATCGCAGTCGCTGTCCTGACCGAGGATCGCGAACAATCCGTCATCCTGAATACCCGCGTAGAAAGCACCCATGTCGCTCGAACGGTTTTGAGCCACATCGGGTTGCCGGCGGGACCGGGCGATGCGATATTGCGTCAACTCCAGGACCAGCGCGCCGAAATCGTCCTGGTCGATATTGATCCCCGTAATCCCCAGCGGTCCGTCCGCACCATCGAACTGATCCACGCCTGCGTTCCGAATATCACGATCTTTGCCGTGGGCGAAATGAACCAGCCCCTGATCATTGTTTCCGCCATGCGGGCGGGGGCGGGCGAATTTGTGGATCGTGCCGCAAGCCACGAAGCCTTGATTGAGGCCTTCGCTCGCTACACGGCATCGTTGAGTCGGGCTCAGCGCAATTCAAGCACGGCCCGAGTGTTCACATTTCTCAATGCCAAGGGAGGAGTGGGAGCCACGACCACCGCCGTGAACACTGCGGTTGCCCTGCAGGAAGCGCACGGACGCGTGGTTTTGGTGGACTTCGCTCCCATCGGACATGCCGCTCTGCAACTCAATCTTCGTCCTCAGTTCACCATCGTCGACGCGCTACAGAACCTGCACCGCATGGATGTTTCGCTGCTCGATGGGCTGATGACTCCGTATCGCGATGGGCTTCATCTGCTGGCGGGCGCGCAACAACCGAACATGACCATTCCGACTGCAGCCGAACTGGCCCGCCTTTTCGATCTGCTGGTGAGCCAATATCACTTTGTAGTGCTGGATTGTTCGGGCCGGATGGATGGAACGATCCAAACGATTTGCGACCTGTCGAATGCCGTACTGCTGGTGGCCCAGACCGATGTCGTATCGCTCTGGAGTGCGGGCCGGATTCACAATTTCTTGCAGGAGACCGCGGGCCGGGATCGCCTGCGGATTGTGCTCAATCGCTACAAGAAGATTCCAGGTTTCACCGACGAGGATGTCGAAAAAGCTACCAGCTGCAAGGTCCTTTGGAAGGTACCCAACAACTTCCAGCTTATCGGTCCTGCGATTGACAAGGGAAGCCCGGTGGCGATGCAAGGAAATCACGAGGTCGGCCGCTCCTATCAGGGTCTGGCCGCTGAACTCGCGGGCGCTACCAGCCTCGATGAGAGTTCTCTTTCCTTGACGTACCAACACGATAAGGCTGACGAAAAGAAGCGCAAGGCCGGCCATTTAATCGTCTCACCTGTTCGCGCCGGACAATAAACCCGCTTCGAGCCGCGAGCTTCGAGCTTCAACCCACCGCCAATACGACCTTCTTGTTTGCCCGTACGCTTATTACCGAGGATCCGCGCGCGGGGCGCGCTCAGGACTACCGGCGGGGCGCCGACGCTACGGTCTCAGCGCGATCAGCTCCAATTCGAATTGGAAGATTGTGCTGTTGGAGGTTGGTTGAGGCTTCCGGCTCGCGACTCGTGGCCTCGGCTCGAAGCTCGTGACTCGCGGCTCGAAGCGCGCGACTGCTAGAATCAGTGTTCGCCATGAGCCCGAGAATCGTCGAAATCCTTTACCAGATGATCGCGTTCCTGTTTGCGATCAGTGTGCACGAGTCCGCTCACGCCTGGACCGCGTCACGCTGCGGGGATCCGACGGCTCGAATGCTCGGCCGCGTCTCCCTGAATCCGATTCGACACATTGATCTTTTTGGCACGATCATTCTCCCGCTGGTGGCCGCCATCAGTGGAATTCCATTACTGGGCTGGGCTAAACCTACGCCGGTCGATCCGCGAAATTTTCGGAATCCGATGCTTGACGATATCCTGACTTCGGTTGCAGGTCCGGTCAGCAATTTCATCGTCGCAACCGGAGCGCTCTTGCTCCTTGGCGGCATCTCACTTTCATCTGCATCGGGTCACACTCTTGTCATGGGATTGGCCGGTGGAGACAACGGAGTTGGATCTGATTCTGGGTTTGCGCCGGTTGGAGTACTGCTCTTCGAAATGATGCTGATTAACATCGTGCTGGCGGTCTTTAACCTGATTCCCGTCCCGCCTCTTGATGGCAGCCATGTGCTGCGGCACTTCCTGTCAGACTCTGTACGAATGGTGTACGACCGCATCGGCTTCTTTGCGCTGTTGGCGCTGGTGTATCTTGGCGGGAATCTGCTGTGGGGCCTGATCCGCCCGTTTTTACGATTCTATGTTTCCATTCTGGGCAAATTCTGAATGACAACTTCTTCCAACAAGAAACGCGTGCTGAGCGGGATGCGCTCCACTGGCAAGCTGCACCTTGGAAATTACGTGGGCGCGCTCGAAAACTGGGTCCGCATGCAGGAGCAATACGACTGCTTCTTCTTCATCGCAGACTGGCATGCGCTGACTACCGACTACGCCGACACTTCGCGCGTGAAGGAAAATTCAGTCGACGTTCTGCTCGACTGGCTCGCGGCCGGTCTCGATCCCGAAAAGTGCGTGATGTTTATCCAATCGCACGTTCCAGCCCACGCCGAACTGCACCTGCTTCTCTCGATGATTACGCCGCTTGGATGGCTTGAGCGGGTGCCCACCTACAAGGAGCAGAGGGAAAACATCAAGGAAAAAGATCTCGGCACGTATGGCTTCCTTGGCTATCCGGTGCTGCAATCGGCCGATATCCTGATTTACAAGGCTGATTTCGTTCCGGTGGGCGAGGACCAGGTTGCGCATGTTGAGCTGACGCGCGAAATCGCGCGGCGCTTCAACCAGTTCTATCATCGGGTTGAGAGAACCCCGAACCCAATGGGGACCGGCCTCCCGATGAGCAGTTTGGGGTTAGTCTTCCCTGAGCCGCAGTCTCTCCTCACTCCCACGCCCAAATTGCCGGGTACCGACGGCCGCAAGATGTCGAAGTCATACGGCAATGCCATCATGCTGACTGATCCAGAACCGGTGGTACGCCAGAAACTGAAAACGATGGTGACCGACCCGGCGCGCATACGGCGCAGCGACCCGGGCAATCCTGACCTCTGCCCGGTAGGCGACCTGCACAAGATATTCAGCTCCGCGGAAACCATGGCCAAGGTCAACGAAGGGTGCCGGTCGGCCGGAATCGGCTGCATCGAGTGCAAGGGTTGGGCAGCCGACGCGCTGGTGAAGGTTCTTAACCCGATGCAGGAGCGGCGGCAAAAATACGCAGACAATCCGCGCCTCGCCTGGGATATTCTGGAAGCAGGTTCTTCCCGCGCCCGCGATGTGGCCGGCGCAACCATGAACGAAGTTCGCGATGCCATGGGGATTTCGCTCGAATACGAACCGCTGAAGGGTCCTGTGAAGTGACGGATTTGTTACAACCCGCTCAGGCAGCCGCGCAAGGCCCCGCTCATCCGCCGGTTCCGTCGAAGGCCGCTCAGAAAGATAGCGACTTTCCGTTCGCCATCGAACTGGGCGAAATCTACGAGGGTCCGCTGGACCTGCTGCTTGATCTGATTCGCAAACAGGACATCGATATTTACGATATTCCGATCGCGAAGATTACCTCACAGTATCTCGGCTACGTTGAGCGCATCCGCCAACTCGATGTGAATGTAGCTTCCGAATTCATCTACATGGCGGCAGTACTCATTCACATCAAGTCGAAGATGCTGCTGCCGCGCGATCCGCTGGCTCCGGCGGGCGTCGAGGAAGACCCGCGCAACGAACTCGTCAATCGCCTGCTCGAGCACGAGAAGTTCAAATCCGCCGCGCAAATGCTCTTGCAAAAACAGCAGATCGAAGACGCGGTTCTCACGAATCCGGCGATCCGCGAATTCATGGATGCCGAGGGCACCGAGCCCGAACTTGCAGCCGATGTCATCGATCTGGTCAAAACGTTCCAGCAAATACTGGACCGCGCCCGCACCCGCCCGATTCTGGAAGTGGACGAAGAAACCGTCACCGTCGGGCAGATGATTCAGTACCTGCACCGCCGGCTCTCGCTGGAAGAGCGGCCGATTCGCCTCAAACAAATGCTCCGCAACGTGCCCTCGCGGCAAGCTTTGGTATGTATGTTCCTGGCACTGCTGGAACTGGTACGCCTGCAGGCGATTCAGGTGCGGCAAGAGCACGTCTTCGGTGAGGTGTTAGTCCGCAAGCATTCGCACTTCGAAGAAGTCATGAGCGAGCAGGCGGCGGTTCGCGACGATTGGAGATGAAAAAGAAGAAAGTTTCAATGTTTCAGAGTTTCAAAGTTTCAGGGAATCCGATTGACCATATAACGACCCTCATGCCGAGCCTCCTGAAAACATTGAAACCTTGAAACTTTGAAACCCTGAAACCTATGTCTTTGAAACCCCAACTCGAAGCCATCATCTACGCGGCGGAAACTCCCATCACGCTGGAGCAGATTATTCCGCTCGTGAAAGACTCGGTGCTCGCCGAAGCCCCGGAGATCGACGCCGCCGAAATCCGCTCGCGGGTCCGCGCCGCCATCGAAGAACTGGTCGCGGAATACTCCGGCCCAAGCCATGGAATTGAAGTCCGCCAAGTCGCCGGCGGCTATCGCATGTCCACTAAGCCTGAGCAGCACGACGTGGTGCGAGCCTTTGCCAAGAGCCTCAAACCGCCTTTCCGGCTCTCGCTGCCGGCGCTGGAAACCCTCGCCGTTATCGCTTACAAGCAGCCTGTTACCGTGCCGGAAATCAGCGAAATCCGCGGCGTCGATTCGGGCGGCGTCATTGCCACCTTACTTGATCGCAAACTCATCACGACTGCCGGCAGAAAGGCCGTCATCGGACGTCCCATTCTCTACAAAACCAGCAAGGATTTTCTGCTCCGCTTCGGACTGAAAGACATTCACGAGTTGCCGAGCATGGAGGAATTCGAAAAGCTCCTGGCCGAATCCTTCCAGAGCGACCTGCTGCCGAGCGAGGGAACGCCAGCCGAGGTCGCGACTGCGGAACCTTCCCAGATGGAGCATGATTCCTTCGATCACACCCCAACAAACCGGGAGGAACCATCCGACTCTTCCGAAGGACGAAACGAAGGTGCGGCAGCGCCAGCCAGGACCGGAACGGAATAATCATCATGCCCGCGGAGCGCTTACAGAAGATCATTGCCGCAGCCGGCGTCGCTTCTCGGCGCAAGGCCGAAGAACTGATCACATCCGGCCGCGTGCTGGTTAACGGACAGCCGGTCACGCAACTCGGGAGCAAAGCCGATCTCGAGCAAGACCACATTCGTGTCGACGGCAAACTGCTGCATGCGCCGGAACGGTTTTCCTATATCGTCCTCAACAAGCCCAAGGGCTACGTGACCACGGTCAGCGATCCCGAAAAGCGTCCGACCGTGATGGATCTGGTCCGCTCGGTGAAAGGACGCGTCTATCCCATTGGGCGACTCGACTGGGCCAGCGAAGGCTTGCTGCTGCTCACCAACGACGGAGCGCTGGCAAACGCTTTGATGAAAGCAGCGTCGCATGTGGCCAAGACTTATGTTGTAAAAGTCGCCGGAACGCCCGATGAAGCGAAACTCGACAAACTGCGCCGCGGAGTTTCCATTGCCGAAAAGGGCGGACGTCGCGTGCGCACCGCTCCCGCGCAGATCAAGCTGATCCGCGAGGGCGACAATCCATGGCTGGAAGTGATCATTATTGAAGGCCGCAACCGGCAGGTCCGCAAAATGTTCGAAGAAGTGGGACATCACGTGGAGAAGATTCGCCGGGTGCAGTATGGTCCGCTGTCGCTCGATGTGCCTCCGGGAGAATTTCGCAGTCTGACTCTGGAAGAAGTCGCCAAATTGAAAGCGGCTGCTTCCGGATCTCGATCCGCGAAGCCAGTGCTCGCATCCAAGCCGGTATCCGCCGCAAAACCGCCGTTCGCCAAGAAGTCTTTCGGGCAAAAACTGTCGTTCGACCAAAAGCCGGCGCGCGCTCAAAAGCCAGCACGTTTTCAGAAGCACAGCCGCAGGCACAGCTAGCGCTTTTCCTCCGGAATCATCGGTAGGCGCGCCGCACCGTACAGACCTGCATCGCTCCCTAACAGCGCGCGCGTGATGATGGTCTTGCGCCCGGAACCCGGCTCCACTTGCCCGGAGGCGCCCTGGCCGGTCGCCAAAGGATCGGGCGGCGCGGTAGCGGCATAGACCATCGAACGCTGGCGCAACTCCTCGAAGATCGAAGGCGAAAAGGCTTCCCACGCGCTGGAAACTCCGCCGCCGATCACGTAAATGGGCAGGTTGAGCGAGTTCACCATGCTCGCCAGCACAATCCCGAGGCAACGGCCCACACGACGATAAATGCGGCGCGCATCTTCATCGCCCTGGATCGCGAGGTTGTACAGCGACTTGGCGCTGAACTCCGGATCGGAGTGGGCGGCGCGCGACAGGGAGGATGCGCTGTTGTTTGCAATCTCTTCCCGCGCCATGCGCACGATAGCGGTGGCGGAAGCGTACTGCTCCAGGCATCCGCGATTGCCGCAGGGGCAAGGATGGCCCTCGGGTTCGACCGTCGTGTGCCCAAATTCGCCCGCCATCCCGTTCATGCCGTGCCAGATGGAGCCGTGCTGAACGAGCCCTCCGCCAACGCCGGTCCCGAGCGTGAGCATTGCCATGTGGTCGAAGTCCTTGGCCGCGCCCAACCACTTCTCTCCCAGGGCGGCGACGTTGGCATCGTTTTCCAGGATGACCACCGTCTTCAGACGGCGCTCAATCTCGGCGCGAACCGGGTAGTCGGCCCAACCCGGCAAGTTGGGCGACTCGCGGAGCAGGCCGGTTTGCATGTCGATGATGCCGGGCACGCCGATGCCGATTCCCAACAGAGTCGCCGATGTCTGATATTTCTGGAGGACATGCTCGATGGCCTGGCACATTTCGTCGATGACGTGGTCGCGTCCGAGAGAAACTTTTGTGCCGAGCGTAACTTTTTCGACTAGCGTGCCTTGCTCATCCACGGCTGCGATACGCAGGTTCGTGCCGCCAAGATCCACGCCGATTGCGAAGTTTTTCATGATGAATGACCCGGTTGTCCGTTTCCGTTAGCCTGAATCCCAAGTTGTGTTTTTACAGGGCTGGGCTCGATTCGTCAATTTCGGTTTATCCGGAGTCTGTGGCTCAGGGTTGCGCTCTGACGCGCAGCGCCTAAAGGCAGATTCAGTCGTGTCACTTCCGGCATGCCTGAAGGCATGCCCTGATACAAAACAGACGCTTACCGCGAGCTGCAAGACTACTTTTGACATTTCGAACAGTAGTGGCTGCTGCGCCCGGCCAGCACGACCCGGCGAATGGCGCTCCCGCACGTGAGGCAAGGCTCGCCCTCGCGCCCATACACGCGATGCTGCAACTGGAAGAATCCTTCTTCGCCGTCGGCATCCACGTAGTCCGAAACCGAAGATCCCCCGAGCGCAATTGCTTCGCGCAATACTTCCCGTACCGACTTGTACAGCTTGGCCAACTGCTGGCGCGAGATCGCCGCGGCTCGCCTGCGTGGACGAATGCCGGCGCGAAAGAGCGACTCGTCAGCATAGATGTTGCCCACGCCGCGAACCAGTTTCTGATTCAGAAGCGCGCTTTTGATCGGCGTGTTGCGGCCATGGAAAAGGGCGATGAAGCGCTCTTCGTCCACTTCGAGCGGCTCGACTCCGCCCGGATCGAAGGCCGCCGCATGGACACTGAGCCTGCCGAACATCCGGGGATCGATAAAGCGCAGTTCGCGTCCGGAAGCAAGGGTTGCAACCAGATGCGTGTGTTTGGCGACTCCAGCCTGGGGCTCGCAGACGACCAGGCGCCCGGTCATGCCGAGATGGACTACCCAATGGGCGGATTCCATCCCTTGATCGACAGCAGCTAACTTGCTGCCCGAAGCCGTCTTGTGCTGGCGCGAGGTGCGGGGGCGGGGCGCCCCCGGCAACCGCCGGCGAGGCGCCGGCGCTACGGTCCGCTCCAACTCGAAAACGATGTGCTTGCCGGCACGATGCACGGTGAGGATGCGCGAGCCCTCCAGCGTGCGGACTATTTCGGCGGCGGGAGACTTGAGCGGCTGGGGACGCGATCCGATCCAGACCGAGGTGATCGTGTCACCCGTAACGCGGCGCGCCAGGCCGCGGACGATGGTTTCAACTTCGGGGAGTTCGGGCACCGAGTCAGGATACAGGATCGCGGGCGAGCCCAGGCTAGCACCTTTTTCTGCTAGAGACTGCCGGGTGGCCAATGAGCGGGGATATAACGCCAGCGATCCACAAAGAAGCCCTTCGTATGAAAAGCGCCCGCAGAACCTAGCTGCTGTGATAGTGGCAAAACCTTTCACCGCGAAGAACGGGAGATTGGCAAGGATCTCCGTTGGCTTTGCGCTGAGCGCAAATTTTGTCGAAATATTGAGCGAGAAGAAGACAGGATGATTGCTCCTAAGGCTATGATTTAAAAACAGATGACCGGTTCTAGCGGAGTAAGAATTGGAAAAATGTGGGGGGTACCCCCCTGCCCAAAAACGGTTAAGTTAATGATAATAAATATGTTATAGGCAAAGTATTCAAAAGATTGGACTTAAGAGGATCGCAGAAAGTCAGAAGTCAGATTGCAGAAGTGAAGAAACTGCGCTGACAGCTGACGGCTGACCGCTAAACGCAAGAGTGGTTCCACGGCGTTTGCCTTATCATTTGGTTCGGTTTTCAAAGAGCCGGGACAATGGTTTGGGACGCCTCGTCTCTGGAGAGGGGCGCAGTTCTCCATGGTCGTGC
>Ga0209698_10007992_pt1 | contig 10992 bp, 8 predicted proteins | sample LitLauG_LLR_2012_FD_187203 | JGI IMG/M metagenome (GOLD analysis project Ga0209698, IMG submission 187203) | Freshwater sediment microbial communities from Pennsylvania, USA - Little Laurel Run_MetaG_LLR_2012 (SPAdes) (version 2) | ecosystem: Environmental > Aquatic > Freshwater > Creek >... | reverse complement strand
GTGCTGCTGCTGGCCGATGGCCAGCCGGTGCTGTACGCGCACAGCGTGATGCCTGCGTCCTTCCTTCGATCGGCGTGGCGCTTGCTCTCGAGGCTGGGGTCGAAGCCGGTCGGTGACGCGATTTTCGAGCGGCCGGGAACACGGCGCGGAGCGATCCGCGTGCGGCGCCTGAGCTCCGGCGACCGCCTGCATCGCGCCGTTCGGCAGGCGCTCGCCGCGTCGGGCTGCGGTGCCACGCAGCTGCCTGCGGTGTGGGCGCGCCGCTCGCCGTTCGTCCATGCGGGCCAGGCGCTGTGGATTACCGAGGTATTCCTGCCGCCCCTGGGCGGCCTCGGCGCCCCGCCTGGGCGCGCGGACCGCCCCGGCCGGTAGGCCAGCGCGATGGGAGCCTGCTTCGGACTGAAAGCGCCTGCGGCGGGTCGGCGCTCGCGCTGCTGGGACTCGCAATGACCCGCCGCGGGATGCTGGGGCGAATCGTCCTGGCTTTGGCATGGGCGCCGATTGCCGCCGCGGCCGGCCAGTTGCCGGCGGTCGCCGTGCTGGATTTCGAACTGATCGACGAGCAGCACGAGCTTGCGCCGGCCACCACCGAGTACGCGCGCCTGGATCTGATCACCGGCCGGCTTCGCTCGGAACTGCAGACCAAGGGGTTGTACCGCGTCCTGGACACCGGCGCGGCCCAGCCGATGATCGACGCGCTGCGCGCCCGTCAGAACCTGCGCGACTGCAACGGCTGCGAGCTGGACATCGGCAAGGCCTTGAAGGCCGACCGCGTGCTGCTCGGATGGGTGCAGAAGGTCAGCAACCTGATCCTGAACATCAACATCCGCGTCGAAGACGTCGCGACCGGCGCCGTGGTGCTGCAGAAATCGGTCGACATCCGGGGCAACACCGACGACTCCTGGCGGCACGGCATCGACGCGCTGGTGCGCGACATGGTCGAAAAGGGTCAGCGCGGACGCTGAGGCGCCGGCCTGGCGGGTTCGCGCAGGCCCTTTACTGTAACTTGAACGTTCGTTTAATATAAGCGGAAACGGGGCGCCGCACGGGTGCCCCCGTCCCTGGCGGCGCTGCGGCGCTGCCTCGAAACGATGCCGTCCCGCAGGGAGGTCGCCGATGCATGAGCAGCACCCCGCCAAGCCGAACCGCCGCGCTTTGCCGGACCACGAGACGCTGCGCGCGGCGCTGGACGCGATCCGCCCGCGCCACGCGCTGCCGCAGGTCTTCTACAAGGACCCTGCCGTCTTCCAGCACGACATGCGGCACTTCGTGATGGCGCACTGGCACTGCGTCGGCCATGCCAGCATGGCCGCCAGCCCGGGCGACTACTTCACCGTGGAAATCGGCGGCGAATCGATCATCATCGCGCGCGGACCGGATGCGCGGATCCGTGCGCTGGTCAACGTCTGCCGCCATCGCGGCTCGCGCGTGTGCACCGAAAAGCAGGGCAGCGCGAAGGGCGGCACCTTCGTCTGCCCCTACCATGCGTGGACCTACGACTGCAGCGGCCAGCTGGTCAACGCGCGCTTGAGCGCCGAGGACTTCGACAAGGCGGACTACGGCCTGAAGCAGGTGCCGCTGAGGGTGTGCGAGGGGGTGATCTTCATCACGTTTGCCGAGCCGCCCCTCGGTTTCGACCATGTTGAACAATCGTTCGGCCGCACCGCGCGCCTGTACGGGTGGGACCGGGCCAAGGTGGCGGCTCGAAAGATGTATCTGATCGACGCCAACTGGAAGCTCGTGATCGAGAACTACCACGAGTGCTACCACTGCGGTCCGGCGCACCGCGAATACTCGCGGCGCCACATCTTCGCGCGGCCGCAGGCCCAGCGCGACGGCCCCGACCGCGCCATGTACGAGCGTGACGCCGCGCTGGGGATCCCTCTGGGGGAGGCCGATTTCTATGCTTCCGATGCGGCGCCGGGCCAGGAGTGCGCCGACTGCGGCCGCTCCAGCCTGCTCGAGGGCTTCCAGACCGGCAGCCGCGACGGGCGCCCGGTGGCCCCGCTGATGGGCGCGTTCAAGGGCAAGGACTACGACGGCGGATTCTCGTTCCTGGACGTCGGCCCGACCTCGAATTTCGTCGCGTATCCGGATCACGGCGTGATCTACCGCACCATTCCGCTGACGGTCGACAAGACCGGCTTCGAACTGTTCTGGCTGGTCGACGGCGATGCGGTCGAGGGCCGCGATTACCGGCTGGAGGAGCTGGTCTGGATGTGGGACTGGACCAGCATCGAGGACAAGAAGATCGTCGAGCTGAACCAGGCGGGCGTGAACTCGGCGTTCTTCGAGCCGGGCCCTTACACGCCGATGGAGGAGGACACCGAGCGCTACGTCGACTGGTATGTCGAGAGCATGAAGCGGATCTGAGCGCTCGCGCGATGGACTACCGGTCCGGCGGGGGAGTGAGCTTGCGCCGGTCGGGCGCGTAAAACGGCCGTTCGACCGGCCAGGCGCGCTCCATGCGCCGCTCCCACGACAGCTCGCGATGCAGGTAGATGTCGACCCAGAATTCCCGCAGCGACTTGAAGTAAGGCGCGTCGATCATGGCGAGCGCGATGTTGCGCTTGCAGGTCGGCGACCACAGCGCCGACTTGATCTCGCCGACCTGGCGCAGCCCCTTGCGGCCGTCGTAGATCAGCGACCCGTGTGCGGCTTTCCTGCCGGCGATCTCCAGGCCGATCAGGCGCCGGCGGGATCCGCGCTCCTTCTCGGCGAGCAGCGCGCGGCGGCCGTTGAAATGGCCCTTGTCCAGCGACACCGCCCATTCCAGGCCCAGCTCGAATGGCGTGGTTTCGCGATTCAGACGCACCGTTTGCGCCGCCGAGATGAAGTCCACGTTGGGCAGCACGAAGCCGGCTTCGATGCGGGCCATCTCCAGCGCCTGGTAGCCGATGGCGCGAATGCCGCGAGTCTGGCCCGCCGCCATCAGCCGGTCCCACAGGCCCAGGGCGGCGTCCGAGGCGATCCACAGTTCATAGCCCAGGTCGCCGGTGAAGCCCGTGCGCGACACGGTCAGCGGCTCGTCGGCCAGGTCGAAGCGGCCTATTTCGAAGGGTTTGAGCCGCTCGATCCCGCCCAGGCCCATCGCCTTGAGCACCGCGCAGGACGTCGGGCCCTGCAGGGCCAGTGCGGCAATCTGCTCGGTGACTTCGCGGATGTCGACCTGAAACCCGATGGCCGAATCGAGCAGCCAGTCGAGCTGGCGCTCGGCGGTGCACAGGCGGAACTCGTCGGCTCCCAATCGGAAGATGGTGCCGTCGTCGATCACGTGACCGAACTCGTTGCACCAGACCGAGTAAGCCACCCGATCGGGCTTGAGTTTGCCGACGTCGCGGGTGACCAGCCGATTCAGGTAGCGTTCCGAATCGGGGCCGGTGATGAGGTACTTGACCATCGGCGTCAGGTCGAACACCGACGCCGAATTGCGGATCGCGAAGTACTCCTGCTCCACCGAAGAGAAAACGTCGGCCGTCGTGTAGCCGGACCAGGGAACGTACCGGTCCGTCTGGACCAGGTACTGGCTGCGCTCGAAGAAGGGCGAAGTCAGCAGGGGCCGCTGGTAGTGCGGGCGCGCATTACTGGTCGCGTGCATGGGCCTTCTCCCCTTGGATGACGGCCAGCGCCGCATTGCGGCCGGCGATGCCGCTCACGCCGCCGCCGGGATGGCTGCCGGCTCCGCACAGGTACAGGCCCGGCACCGGCGTCGAATAACGGGCTGCGCCGGGTGCCGGCCGCGTGAAGAAGAATTGGTCCAGGCTCAGTGCGCAGTGATGCCAGTGACCGCCAGCCATGCCGAACTCGCGCTCAAGGTCGGACGGCGTCAAAAGCTCGACGGCCGCGACCCGCTGGACTATGCCGGGAGCATGCCGCTCAAGCGTCGTCAGCACGCTGTGCGAAAGTTGACGGCGTGCCGCTGCAGGGTCGCGCCCGAGATCGTATGGCACGAACATCACGTTGATCGACATCACGTGCTTGCCGGCGGGCGCCAGGCTCGGATCGGCGACGCTCGGAACCGTGATCTCCAGCACCGGGTCGGCGGGAATCTCGTGGTACTTGGACGGGTTGAACGCGAGCTCCAGGTATTCCAGGTCGGGCGACACCAGCAGGCGGCCGCCCAGCCCGGCCGGGTCGATGCCGCGGAAGGGTGGCGGGCCGTCCAGCGCCAGGTGCATTTTCGCGACCAGCCCGCGCGCCCGCAGGTGATCGATTCTGCGCACGAAGTCGGTATCCAGGTACCGGGCGCCGAGCAGTTTGAGAAAGGTCGTCTTGGGGTCGGCGTTCGAAACGATCGATCCTGCCCGGATCGTCTCGCCGGATTCCAGGCGCACGCCGCAGGCACGGTCCTCCTGCACCAGGATGCTCTGGACGCGCGCATCGGTGCGGATCTGCACGCCGGCCTCGCCGGCGGCGCGCGCCATCGCCTGGGTCACCGCGCCCATGCCGCCGGCCGGCTGCGCGAGGCCGAGCGCACCGGCGCGCGCCTGGCCGGCCCAGCGATGCAGCAAGGTCAGCACTGTGCCCGGCGAGCGGGCGCCATGCTCGGCGCCCAGCGTCGCGTCCAGGCCCAGCGCGCCCTGCAGCCTCGGCGAGTCGAAGCTTTCGGTCAGCAGGTCGTAGGCGTTCATGCCGGCGATGCGCAGCAGTTCCCGCATCGAGTCCTTGCCCAGCGCCCTGATCTTCCAGGCGAGCCGCAGGCCGTCGAGACGCTCGCGCCAGGTCTCGAACGACAGGCGAAACGGCGCCTGATCCGACAGGTGGTTGACGACGTCGGCAAAGCGCGCCATGCGCTCGCTGAAGGCGGCGAAGGCGGTCACGTCCTTCGCATCGACGCCCTTGACCGTGCCGGTGGAAAGGATCACGGGCGCGCGCGATGCATCCAGGGCGTAAGTGGGCAGGGCCTGCGCCGCAAAGCGCAGGCCGTGCCGCGCCAGGTCGAGCTCGCGATGCAGATCCGCCGGCAGTGCGTTGAGCAGGTGCGCGCCGGCCGATACCTTGAAGCCGGGCGAAAATTCGCGCGTGACCGCGGCCCCGCCGACCTGGCCCGCCGCCTCCAGCACCAGCACCGCGCCCCCGTGCCTGGCCAGGTAGGTGGCGCACACCAGGCCGTTGTGTCCGCCGCCGATGACGATGTGTTGGTAGCGCTGCGTCATGACAGGTGCCCCCGGCCCAGGTCCTGCAGGATGGTGCGCGCCGCATTGGCCCCCGGGGCCCCCATCACGCCGCCGCCCGGATGGGTGCTGGAGCCGCACAGGTAAAGGCCTTTGATCGGCGAGCGGTATTGCGCATAGCCGGGAATGGGGCGGTTGAACAGCAGCTGGTCCATCGTCAGCTCGCCCTGGAAGATGTTTCCCTCGGTCAGGCCGACCTCGTTCTCGATGTCCCACGGCGTGCGGATCTCGGCGTGCAGGATCTTTTCCCTGAATCCGGGGCTGTGCGCGGCGATGGCGTCGATGACGGTGTCGCCGAAGGCCTGCCGGCGCTGGTCGTTCCACTCGCCGTCGGCCAGCTTGTACGGCGCGTACTGGACGAACACCGACATGTAGTGCTTGCCGTCGGGCGCCATGGTGGGATCGATCAGCGAAGGCAGCAGCATGTCGACGTAGGGCTTCTTCGACCAGCGCCCGGCCTTCCAGTCGTCGTAGGCCCGCTCGACCATGTCGATCGTGTCGGTGATGTGCATGTCGCCCCGGATGCACGGCGCGCCGGCGGGAAACGCCGGAAACTCGGGCAGGCTGTCGAGCGCGATGTTGAGCTTGCCCGACGAGCCGCGAATCTTGAAGTTGCGCACGGCCTGCACGAATTCGCCCGGCAGTTCGGCCGCATCGACCGTCTTCAGGAAAGTGCGCTTGACGTCCATGTTGGAAACGACCGTGCTGGCCCGGATCTGCTCGCCGCCGGCCAGCACCACGCCGCAGGCCCGACCATTGCGCACCAGGATGCGCTCGACCTCGGCGTCGGTGCGCACGGTGCCGCCGCTGGCCTCGAGCGAGGCTCTCATCGCGTTGGACACCGCGCCCATCCCGCCGCGCGCGAAACCCCACGCGCCGACCGAATCGTCGATGTCGCCCATGTAGTGATGCAACAGCACGTACGCGGTCCCGGGCGAGCGCGGCCCCAGCGCGGTGCCGATGATCGAGGTGCCGGCCAGGTGCGCCTTGACGATCTCGCTTTCGAAATACTCGTCCAGGAAATCGGCCGCGCTCAAGGTGTAGAAGCGGATCGTATCGGCCATGCGCGACTCGCCCAGGCGGTGGAAATGCCGGCCGAGGTGGATCAGCTCCATGATGTCGCGCGGCAGGAACGACGCCGGGTCGGGCGGCGTTCGCATCAGCAGCGGCTTGATGAACTTGCACTGGCGCAGCACGTCGCGCGAGTAGCGCTCGTACGCCTCGGCGTCCCGCTTGGAGTGGCGGGCGATCTCGCGGCGCATCGCGTCATGGTCGCTGTAGGTGGCGAAGTGATCGCCGTTGCTCATCAGGGTGCCGCCGCCTTCGTACGGGATGACCTGCAATCCGTGCCGCGGCAGCTCCAGCGCACGCATGATCTCCGGCCGCAGCAGGCTGCACACGTAGGAGCAGTTCGAGTACGTGAAGTCCTTGTACAGCGACCGGCTCACCGCGGCGCCGCCGACGTATCCCTTGCGTTCGAGCACCTGCACGCGCAGCCCCGCGCGCGCCATGTAGCAGGCCGTCACCAGGCCGTTGTGACCGGCCCCGACCACGATGGCATCCCATGCTGTCGTCACGCTTCGAGCTCCCTGCCCGGTCCGCCGGCACGCTATCGACGCCGGCGGCCACGGCTGGATTGAACTATTGTACAATCGTTTAACAGAATCATAGCCCGGTGGCTCGGGCCTCGCAATGGCGATGTTGCGGGACGCTGCGGGAGGGCCTCGGCGCGGAGCCAGGCGCCGCGGCGGATATTGCGATTCGATCTATTTTGTATTACCGTTCAACAAAAGCCGACCGGGCGGCGCGCCGACCCGGAACCGGGACGATCCGCCATGGCCTACCCACTTTCACCCGCGACCCTCGAATGGCAGCGCAAGGCGCGCGAATACGCGGAGCGGGAACTGATCCCGTACGAGGAGCACGCCGAGCTCAACGATGGCCTGCTGCCGCCCCAGGTTGCCGCGCGCCACAAGTCGCTCGCCCTGGAGCTGGGCTTGAGCCGCCTGGATGCGCCGGTCGAACACGGCGGGCTGGGACTGCCCAAGCTCGACCAGGTGGTGATCTGGGAGCAGCTCGGGCGCGTGACCAACGCCCTGTGCTGGGCCGCATCGGAGGCGCACGCCTGGATGTTCGAGGCCTGCACGCCCGAGCAGCTCGAGCGCTACATCGAGCCGATGATGAGCGGGGAGCGGTGCGAGTGTTATGCGATCACCGAGGCCCAGGCCGGCTCGGACCCGGGGGCCATCGCGACCACCGCGCGCCCCGATGGGGACCATTACGTGATCAACGGCGAGAAGTGGTTCGTCACCAGCGCCAACAAGGCCGACTTCTTCTTCCTGCAGGCGGTCGTGCCCTCGCGGGGCGGCGCGCCGCAGCACGCCCTGTTCTTCGTCGACATCGACTCTCCCGGCGTCCAGATGGCCGACAACCCGCTGTTCGGCCACACGTTCTCGGCGCATCACCCGACCTACCGGTTCAACGACGTGCGCGTGCCGGCCGCCAACCGCATCGGCAGGGCCGGCGACGGCATGGGCTACACGCGCAGCTGGTTCCGGCGCGAACGCCTGATGATCGCGGCGCGATGCTGTGGCGCGGCGGCCCGCTTGATCGAGATGGGCTCCGAGTTCGCCAAGGCGCGCGTGGTGTCGGGGCAGCCGATCGCGGAGTACCAGCTGATCCAGGCGATGCTCGCCGACAGCCTGACCGAGTTGTGGGGCGCGCGGCTGATGACGTACGAGGCCGCGGCGATGCAGGACCGCGGCGAGGACCTGTCGGTCGTGCATACCCACTGCTCGATGGCCAAACTCACCGCGTCCGAGATGGCCAACCGGGTGGCCGATCGCGTGGTGCAGATTTTCGGCGGGCGCGGCTACATGCGCAGCAACGCGGCCCAGCGCTTCTACCGCGAGTTGCGCGTGGATCGGATCTGGGAAGGGACGAGCGAAATCCAGCGGCTCATCGTCGCGCGCAGCCTGCTCAAGCGGGGAGTCGACGGCTTGATCGGCTGAGACCGCGGGCGCGCGAGCTATCATGAACGAAGCCACGCGTCCGCCCAGACTGCCGATCGCCGATCAGCCGGCCGATTTCGTGCAGGTCGTCGACGTGGTCAAGAAGTTCGGCGACGCGACGGCAGTCGACCACGTCAGCCTGTCGATCCGCAAGAAGGAGCTGTTCGCGCTGCTCGGCAGTTCCGGCTGCGGCAAATCGACGCTGCTGCGGATGATGGCCGGCCTGGAAACCCCGGACGCGGGCCGCATCATCGTCGACGGCCAGGACATCACGGAGCTGCCGCCTTATGAGCGGCCGGTGAACATGATGTTCCAGTCGTACGCGTTGTTCCCGCACATGACGGTCGAAGGCAACGTTGCCTACGGCCTGAAGCGCGATCGGGTCGACAAGCGCGAGATGAACGAGCGCGTGGCCGCCGCGCTGGACCTCGTGCAGATGGGCCGCTTCGCCCGGCGCAAGCCGCACCAGCTCTCCGGCGGCCAGCAGCAGCGGGTCGCGCTGGCGCGCAGCCTGGTCAAGCGCCCCAAGCTGCTGCTGCTGGACGAGCCGATGTCGGCGCTGGACCGGAATATCCGCCAGCAGACCCAGTTCGAGCTCGGCAACATCCTGTGGTCGGTCGGCGTGACCTGCATCATGGTCACGCACGACCAGGAAGAGGCCATGACGATGGCCGACCGGCTGGCCGTGATGGACGACGGCCGCATCCTGCAGGTCGGCACGCCGGACGAGGTGTACGAGGCGCCGACCTGCCGTTTCGCCGCCGAGTTCATCGGGTCGACCAACCTTTTCAAGGGCGTGCTGGCGGGCGACGAGTCGCGCCTGTTCGCGTGCGAGGACCTGCAGGTGCCGCTGCAGGTCAACAACCCGATGAATGCGCGCATGGGCCTGCAGGCGCAGATCGCGGTACGGCCCGAGCGCATCGCCATCTCGCACCGGCCGGCGGCGCAGGAATACAACTGGGCGGTCGGGACCATCGAGCAATACGCCTACATGGGCCGCTACACCCTGTATTACGTGCGCCTGGCCGGCGGCCGCCTGATGGCGGTCGATGTGTCGCGCATGGCGGTGCGCGCGATGGAGCGCGCGCCGGACTACGGCGATACCGTGTATCTGAGCTGGGGCTCCGACTGCACGGTGGTGCTGAAGCAATGAGGCGCCGCATCCCGGCCTGGCTTGACCGGTGGCTGCCGTCGGGCAGGACCCTGGTCATCGCCGCGCCGTTCGCCTTCCTGCTGGTTTTCTTCATGGTGCCCTTCGCCGCCGTGCTCAAGATCAGCTTTTCCGACGTGCGGATGGGCGTTCCGCCGTACACGCCGATCGCCGATTTCCACGACGGCGTATTGCGCCTCACGATGAATCTGGAGCACTACGGCACGGTGCTGACCGACCCGCTGTACGTGGGCGCCTACGTGTATTCCATCGAGGTCGCAGCCTTGACCACGCTGCTTTGCCTGCTGATCGGCTACCCGGCCTGTTACTTGATTGCGCGCGCCGATCCGGCGCGGCGCAATCTGCTGCTGATGGGAGTGATGCTGCCGTTCTGGACCAGTTACCTGATCCGCGTGTACGCGTGGATCGGGCTGTTGAAGAACCAGGGATTGATCAATGGCTTCCTGGTCGGAGCGCACCTGATCACGCAGCCCCTGAAGCTCTACCACAGCAACTGGGGCCTGCTGATCGGCATGGTCTACAACTACCTGCCCTACCTGATGCTTCCGCTGTACGCGCACCTGGTGAAGCTGGATGCCACGCTGCTGGAGGCGGCGTGCGTTCTGGGCGCCCGGCCCTGGCAGGCGTTCTTCTCGATCACCCTGCCGATGTCCCGCCGCGGCATCGTGGCCGCCTCGCTGCTCGTGTTCATCCCGGCGGTGGGCGAATACGTGATCCCGGAGATCCTGGGCGGATCGAATTCGCTGATGATCGGCCGCGTGATGTGGGACGACTTCTTCGTCAGCACCGACTGGCCCTCGGCGGCCGCGGCCACCGGCACCATGGTTCTGCTGTTGCTGCTGCCGATCGCCTGGTTCCAGCGCATCCAGCGGCGCGAGATGGGTTCCGCATGAAGCGCGCCAACAAGCTGCTGGGTGACGCCTACCTCGTCCTGGTCTTCCTGTTCCTGTACGTTCCGACCGCGAGCGTCGTGGTCTATTCGTTCAACGAATCGCAGCTGGTCATGGTCTGGAGCGGCTTTTCCCTGAAGTGGTACCGCGCGCTGGCGACCGACCACGAAGTGCTGGCGGCCGCCTGGGCGAGCCTGAAGATCGGCGTCGCCACCGCGTGCGCCGCGGTGTTCGTCGGCACCTGGGCCGGATTCGTCCTGAACCGATTCAGGCGCTTCCGCGGCGTGACCCTGTACACGGCCATGATCAACGCGCCGCTCGTCATTCCCGAGGTCATCCAGGGCATATCGCTGCTGCTGCTGTTCGTGGCACTGCAGGAGGCGACCGGGTGGCCGGAGCGCGGCATGCTGACGATCTGGATCGGGCACACGATGCTGTGCGTGTCGTACGTGGCGATCACGGTGCAGTCGCGCCTGGCCGGGCTGGACGAGTCGCTGCACGAGGCGGCCCAGGTGCTGGGCGCCACGCCGCTGCGCGTGTTCTTCGACATCACGCTGCCGCTCATTTCGCAGGCGCTGATCTCCGGCTGGCTGCTTTCCTTCACGATCTCCATCGACGATGTGCTGATGACGGCATTCCTGTCCGGCCCCGACTCGACCTTGCTGCCGATGGTCGTGTTTTCCCGTGCGCGCCTGGGACTGAATCCGGAGATCAACGCGCTCGGCACGCTGTTCATCGTGCTGGTC